>JACXTT010006503.1_pt1 | contig 16650 bp, 12 predicted proteins | sample 9270951 | NCBI WGS metagenome assembly JACXTT01 (sample SAMN15532306, study PRJNA645909) | rock metagenome | isolation source: weathered quartz diorite | place: Puerto Rico | collected 2017-06-21 | reverse complement strand
GTAGCTTCCCAGGAGTTGTAAATCACCGGACGAGGTTTGGGATCCGGGGCCTGCGGCAGGATGTGCGAGGTTTCAAAATGGTGCAGCAGGCGCGCCGCGCCGCCCAGACCCTGATGGGAATATCCGCCATAAAAAACCGGCGACTCCAGCTGTTCGCCCGGTTTCAGCTCGTAGCCGAAATCAAAGGGGTTGAAGCCGCCAGTCACACGTATCGAGTCAAGCTGATCTCTTTCGACGGTGATTCGCCACGAACCGGACCACGCCAGCGCGCCAAACCAGACCTCGCCGTGGTCTTCATCGGCGGCGGGTCCGGCTGCATTTTGGCCGTTATCGCGCGCAATGGCAAACCATGGATTGGCTTGATGGCCGGTGGTTCCGCGGCGGCTTTCGATGACACGGGCTCCGTTCTGAATCAGCTCCTGATTGAGCGTCCACTCTCCAGCCCAGCGGCCGGTCAGGTAGCTCAAGGTATATCGGGCGGGAGGAAGGGTCCATTGTGCGGCGGCAGCCTGGTCAAGCATGACCGGCTTCTTTTCCCGGTTTTCGATGCTGGCGGAGCGGGCAAGAATGCCGCTCTCCGGGTCGATGGAGTAGTGCAGCGTCACATAGAGTTCGCGGGAGATGTCCTTGAGCGTAACCTCCAGCGACTGCGAACCCTTCGGCGTCGCCCGGAGAAAATGCAGAACCAGATCGCGATTGCCATCGGCAAAACTGACTTTCAGGGCAGGCTCGGTAAACAATCCCGCGCCCCAGGCGGCGTATTCCTGCGGGGTGGTGGTATAGGGCGAATCGAATGAAGCCCACTCCTTTTCGGAGTGTGCGGGAGGAATGGGATCGTGGGCTCCGAGGCGCCCGCCCCAGTACAAAGTCTGCAATTCCCCACGCTCGTTCACGCCGAAGGCATAAGTGGAGTCCCCACCATCGAAGCGGAATACCTGCGTGGTCTCCGCCCTAGCAGCGGCTGCCAAAAGCATGATCATCAGGGAAGAGGCCAGCAGGACAGCCAAGTAGCGCACGCCGAAAGAGACCTTGCGGCGGTGCGTCAAGAGATTCATTCCCGTGGCTTGACTTATGCGCGTTGAGCAGGGGATTTCTCTGCGTGGGGGTTGGCACTTGGATTCAAGCTGCAAGCCTGCTGCGATCATTCGGCCTCAAAGGGACCGGTCAAGAACTCGACCGGCCCACATCACGATACACAATAACGTCTGCCGTGTGCTCTGAAAGATTTGCGCGGAAAGAAGTCTGAAATCGACGGGGGGAGCGTGCAGATTCCGTCAAAGGCTCGCGAGGAAAAGGTGGTCTATCAGGATGGAGTTCCGAAATCCAAAGAACGGGCACAACTAGGAGTGCGCGGTCGCGCCATAAGTCAGCTTATGGGACCGGATGAGATGTTGGAGGTGCTCGCCCATTTCGCTGTTGACCTCGGTGAACCTGATGGAGATGCCGAAGCCGGGGCGGCGACTGGCTACGATGCCCTGAAGTGTCAGCTTGACCTGGTTGGCCCACATTGCAATCTTTAATTTGCCGTTTTCTGGGGGCAAGGTTGGCATGGCCACGAAGCATCCGCCCGCGCTGATGTCGGTTATGAGCACTCGCACCGGCGAGGCCGAACCCTCTAAATACAGTTCCGCTCCCAATCTGCAAGGCACACGTTCATGCTTGCGGCGTTCCTTGATTTCAGCCGCATAGGAATCGGCGGCGGCTGCCGGCACCGTGGCCGCATCCCAGAGACATTTCGAAGAATCGACGCTCTGCACGCCGATTTGTCCGGCCCGGGGCGTGCCTGCGTTGCCCGCCCACGCAATCCGGAATCGAGCCTTGTTGTTGTTCCAGCTGATCGAGATTATTTCGTCCTGCTTGAACGTACCCTTGATGCCTTCGAGTAAAGCCCCCTGGCGACTGATGTTACACGTCTTCGCCGCCTGCAACAGGGGCCGTCCATGGGCGTCAATCCCGGCAATTCGCACCTCCAGTACCGCCGGTATCCGGGGCTCACGCCGCTTTCCCATATACCGCTTTCTCGCGCACGCTTGACGCGCTGCCGGTTCAAATGGGTTTATCGGCACAAATTGACGGGAACTTTAAGTGGAAACGGCGAGGATTCGCCGGACGATTCTTACTCCGCCTGCCAAACCGATCCTGCGTTTACAGAACCGGGGTCCAAGAGCCTCTTGAGACGGGTTCGCTGGGCGGTGGAACGATTGCTGGTTAGTGAATTCGGCGCTTTGCCTTGATCAGAACGTCTACCGGGCCAGGCTGTCCATTCCAGAAATCCAGACGGATACGGCCGTCGGCCAGCTGCGTGATCGTGGCCGGAATCGAACTGGCCGAAAGGTACCATTCCGGCGGCAGCACCACGGCGTTGCGCGGACGTCCCAGACTTCGGTCGAATACCAGTTCGTCGCCCTCAAGACGATAGCTGGCGGGCGCCGTATAGGTCTCCGAAATTCGCAGGCGCATATTCTGCCCAGCCTTCACCGGGGGGAAGGGAATCACCACCACCTGTGCGTCCGGGGCGACCGGTTCGTCGGCGTTCATATGTGCGGCCGCCAGTTCCGCTCCGGTCATAATCCTGGTCGTGAACTTTTCACCGGTATCGAGTTCGTAAGCCGACGGATCGGACACCTTGCTGCCGGCGCGAACAACGTTGAAGTATTTGTCCACCCCGGTGCGCGATTCGGTGTAGTCGTGATACAGGCGGAAGGCGTGGCTTTCCGGCGATTGCAGGTAGTAAACAATCTCTCGGTCCTGGTGTGCTCGTTCCGCAAGCCGTTCCTGCTCGGTCTCTCCTTCGAAAGGCGTCTCCCAACTCCTCGCCAAGCCGACAGGCCGGGGTGCCGCAGCGGATCCGATTTGCGCGCCGAGCTTTCCCTTCACCACCAAAGGGGCTTCCACCCCGCTGCCATTCATGAAACTAATCGCAATCCGTCCATCGGGCTCCGCCAGGGCTTGCGAGGGCACATTGCACCCTACCAGTTCATATCCGGCCGGCAGCACGACGCTGTTTCGTGGGATTCCCAATGAACGCTTGAAGACGATCGCATCGCCTTCCACGTAGTAGCTCTTGGGGTCCTTGTAGGTCTTCAGGATCAAAATGCGAGCCTGTCCTTCCGGTGGCACCGGGCGTGCCAGAGTCACCTTGATGTAATCCACCCCAGCGTCTTCGTCCTTCAGCAACGGGTCTTTCACTGCGTCCTCGCCGGCTACAACGGCGAATTGCAGGGGTTGCCCAGTCATCACGTCGACCACGGACTCGCCGCTGGCCACGCTGCCCTTGCGGATGGGATTGAAGTAGTACTTTGCCCCGGTGGCGGTAGCGGTCACCTCGTAGCGGATCGCGAAACTGGCGCTTTCGGGTGACAGCAGTTCGTAGCGTGTGTACTCATCGGTCTGGGTTTGGAGTGAGGCGGGAGCGGCCGTTTGCTGGCTGTGTGCTGTTCCGGCCGCCCACAACACGGCAGCGAGCCATGCCGTCATGAACGCGCTCATTCTCTGCTTCATGGCAAGCACTTTATCACTGCCGTCGAGCGGGCAACCAGGTAGGCAGTTTCGTTTTCCGTTGCCTGCAGCCGGCCCTTCATTGTCGTCTTCGAGGGCGTTGACGACGCACCGCGAATCGATGATAGAGTCAGCATAGAAGACGCAAACAACCGCGCTATGTTGCTTGAAAACACAATGCAGCGCGGACTTCAGGTCGCGAGACTTTCTCTGCTGGAGGCCAAAGTGTCCATTCGACCGGTAAAACGCCTCATTCAATCCAAGCCTACCCTCGAAGGCGCCGGCGTTCATTTGCGGCGAGCGTTCGGTTTCGGAAGCACAAAGGATTTCGACCCGTTTCTCTTGCTCGATGACTTCCGCAACGATGTGCCCGAAGACTATCTGTCCGGTTTTCCATGGCATCCGCACCGCGGCATTGAGACGATCACCTATGTACTTGCCGGAACCGTGGAGCACGGTGACAGCATGGGCAATCGCGGTGCGATCGCCGCAGGGGACGTGCAGTGGATGACGGCCGGGAGTGGAATCATCCATCAGGAAATGCCGAAGGGTGACCCTGCAGGCCGAATGCACGGCTTCCAGTTATGGGCCAATCTACCCGCGGCACTCAAGATGACAGCGCCGCGGTATCAGGAAGTGAAGGCATTGGATATCCCGGAGATTACCGACGACGATGGCACCCATGTGCGGGTGGTATGCGGAACGTTCTGGGGAAAGAGCGGTCCGGTGGATGGGATTGCAGCCGAACCCATCTACTTGGACGTTTCGATATCGCCGGGAAAGAGAAAGACACTGCCGGTTGAAACCACCCGCCACGCCTTTGCCTACGTTTTTGCAGGCAGCGGAAAATTCTGCAACGCGTCAGGACCGCTCACGGTTCCGACGGAGGCCGTGAAATGGCTGGACACTGCGCCTCCCGTCGAGGCGGACAATCGCTCGCTGGTTGTTTTTGACCGGGGCGATGACGTCACCGTGCAGGCCGGAAATGAGGGGATCAGGTTCCTTCTGGTTTCAGGGAAACCTTTGGAGGAGCCCGTCGCCTGGTACGGCCCAATCGTCATGAACACCCAGGAGCAGCTGCAACAGGCGTTTACCGAACTGCAGGAGGGAACGTTTTTGAAGCGCTAGCAGCGCTGTGCTGCAGCGGACACGGTAGTCCGCCGCTTCAGTGGTTACAACAACGCCCGCTCTCCCTCATCGGTGCTTTTATCTGCCCTCACCGGTTTCTAGCCGCCTCGCCGGATAAAACCATACAGGTGGACGAAGCGCGTGCAATCAACCGGCTTTTCTCATCAGTGATATTGCACTCCACCAGCCCCACGGTTCGGCCTCGCGAAACCATGCCGGCTTCGGCCCGCAAGAGTCCGTTCCACATCGGACGAAGGAAGTTGATTTTGAGTTCGAGGGTGGTGAAGCTTTCGTCGTGCCGAAGAGTGCTGGCGAACGCCACTCCCATGGCGGCATCGGCCAGATCGCACAGGATTCCTCCGTGAAGTGTCCCCATTGGATTGGAATGTTGCGCTCCGGCGCGAAATTCGGCTACCGCATTTCCGTCGGATTGACTGATGAATTTGATGCCAAGAAGGTCTGCGATGGGGAAGACCTCTGGCAGGCTGCGTTTCTGGGAGAGGTGGTTGCTCATGATGCCTGTCTTGATGCCGCGGTACGTGCGGGCGCTTCATTTTCAAAGCGGCGTCAACCGCGTGGGCCGCACCGTACCCTGGTGTCTGCTATTGCTGATCTTGGGTTTGACATTCGATTTTGACTTGAGGCTGATTGTAGTCGAGGGCGTATTTTTCGCTCGTTGTACCCGCAATTAAAGGTCAAGACCAAACTCAAAGGGCCGCCAAAAACTGTCGGCCCCACACTTTATGGAGAGCGGAAACACCGTCTACAATCTGATTGTGCGACCAAACCCAGGTGGTTTGTATCTAAACTGAATCAGGCGGCGTTCTAATTCCATCATTCGATTTTCGAGCGGCTCAAAATTCATCATGGCTAAACCAATCTTACTTTCCGTCGATGACGACTCTGACGTTTTACGGGCAATCGAACGCGATCTACGGTCGAACTACGGCGCCGAATACCGGGTGATTGGAAGCGATTCCCCCCGGGGCGCACTGGATCTGTTGAAGCAATTAAAGGTTCGCAATGACAGTGTGGCCCTGCTGCTGGCGGACCAGCGCATGCCTCATATGGATGGCGTCGAGTTTCTGAAAGAAGCCACGCGCCTTTTCCCTGACGCCAAGCGGGCGCTATTGACCGCGTACGCTGACACTACGGCCGCCATCAGCGCCATCAACCAGGCCAATATCAATTACTTTTTCATGAAGCCCTGGGATCCGCCGGCGGAGCACCTCTATCCCCAGCTGGATGACCTGCTCGATGACTGGCAAGCTTCGTACCGGCCGGTGTTCGAGGGAATCCGGGTGCTGGGAACGCGCTGGTCCCGGCGCTCCTATGAGCTGCGCGATTTTCTGGCGCGCAACCATGTTCCGTATCAGTGGATTGATGTTGAGCTTTCCTCCAACGATCCGGAAACCAAGCGACTATTGGAAGCCCTGGGGCCGGAGGCGGCCAGTCTTCCAGTGGTGCTATTCCCCGACGGAACGAAACTGCTGGAGAGTGCGCCGACCGAGGTGGCGCAGAAGGTTGGGTTGAAAACCCGCGCCCAAACCAATTTTTACGATTTGGCCATTGTCGGTGGAGGGCCAGCAGGTCTGGCGGCGGCCGTTTACGGGGCGTCCGAAGGGTTGCATACGGTGATGGTTGAGCGCGAGGCGCCCGGTGGTCAGGCGGGAATGAGTTCCCGCATCGAGAACTACCTCGGATTTCCGAACGGGCTCAGCGGCGGGGACCTGGCGCGGCGGGCGGTGGTGCAGGCCCGGCGTTTTGGAGTTGAGATTCTCTCGCCTCAGGAAGTTGTTGGCGTCCGGACCGAAGGCTCCTACCGGATTCTCAGGCTGGCAGATGGCACGGAAATCTCTTGTCACGCGCTGATGATCGCAACCGGCGTGCAGTGGCGGCGTCTGGAAGCTCCGGGCATGGACCGCTTGCAGGGGGCGGGTGTCTATTACGGGGGCGGCGCTACCGAGGCACTTGCCTGTAAAGGTGAGATCGTCTACATCGTTGGGGGCGCCAACTCGGCCGGTCAGGCAGCCATGAATTTTGCCAAGTTCGCCGAGCGCGTGGTGATCCTGGTTCGCGGAGAGTCGCTGGCTAGCACTATGTCGCAATATCTGATTGACCAGATCAAGGAGATGCCCAACATTCAAATCTGGGCGCACGCCAGCGTGAACGAAGTCCATGGCGAGTCCCATCTGGAGGAAGTCTCGGTGCTATGTTCGGATACCAACAAGATCGAGCGCGTCCCCGCCACATCCATTTTCATTTTTATCGGTGCTTTGCCGCGCACCGAGTGGTTGGGAGACCTGGTCGAGCGTGACGAGCGCGGCTTCCTGTTGACCGGCCCCGATCTCATCCGCGATGGCCAGCATCCCAAGGGGTGGACTCTCGAGCGTGATCCATATCTGCTGGAGACGAATATTCCGGGAATTTTCGCGGTGGGAGACGTGCGCCATGGGTCGGTCAAACGGGTGGCGTCCGGAGTCGGCGAAGGATCGGTGGCGGTGCAATTCATCCATCAATATCTGAGCAAAGTGTAGAAAACGAACGATTGCTAGGAGTGATCGATAAAGAAAAATGATCGATAAATCAGAGCTGCTTCGCGTTCCTGTCTTCGCCGATCTGCCTGACGATCAGATCGCATGGTTTCTCAGCCAGTCACAAGAGGTTCGCCTCAAGCCGGGTGATATCTACATGCGGACCGGCGAGCCCGCCGAATTCATGGTGGTGATTCTCGAGGGTGGGCTTCAGGCGCGGGGCGAAATCAATGGCGAAACCATTGCGATTGGAGTCAAGGCGGGAACGGTCACGGGAGTGCTTCCTTTTTCGCGGATGAAGCATTCAACCCTGACCGGCCGGGCGGTCACCGACAGTCATATCCTGCGGTTTCCGGCTTCCCGGTTTTCCGAGCTGGTACAGAAGATGCCGGTGTTGACCCAGCGCCTGGTGGGCCTGATGTCCGACCGGATCCGAGAGACGACCCGCATTGAGCAACAAAAAGACCGGTTGGCAGGCTTAGGCAAGCTGTCCGCCGGCCTCGCCCATGAGCTCAACAATCCCGCGTCGGCCGCGAAGCGAGCGGCCAGCCAATTGCGCGAGATCCTGAAACGAATCCGGGATGCCAGCCACGAGTTGGGAAGACGCGAACTAACTCCCGCCCAGAAAAGCGAGATTGAAAAATTGGAAGCTTCTTTCGTGCAACAGGACGGCGCCCCGGCGAATGCGCTGGCGATCAGCGACCGGGAGGATCAGATCGATTCCCTGTTGCGCAGCCACGGCCAGAACGACCTGTGGCAACTAGCGGCCGATCTGGCGCGCAAGAACGTCCAGCCCGAGGCCCTGGAATCGCTGTTTTCGATCCTTGATGCGGATACGGCAAGGGCCGCGCTGGTGAGGATCGCGGCCTCGGTCGAAGTGGCAGGGCTGCTCGATGAGATCGAGAGCAGCGCGGCGCGAATCTCCGACTTGGTATCGGCGATCAAGGAATACACCTACATGGACCAGGCGCCGGTGCAAAACGTGGATATCGTAAAAGGCCTGGAGACCACACTCACCATCCTGAATTACAAACTCAAGAAAGGTGTGGTTGTGCAGCGCGACTATGCGAAGACTCCTTTGCTGATCAACTCGTTCGGGAGCGAGCTCAATCAGGTGTGGACCAATATCATCGACAACGCCATCGACGCCATGAGCGGACAAGGCGAGTTACGCATTCGAGCCTATCGCGAGGATCCGTGCGTTGTGGTTGAGATCGGCGATAACGGCCCGGGAATCTCGCCGCAGGTGAAAGACCACATTTTCGAGCCGTTCTTCACCACCAAGGGAGTGGGCGAAGGGACGGGTCTTGGCCTGGACACGGTACAACGGATCGTGAAAAAGCATCGCGGCAATATTCAGGTAATCTCCAAGCCCGGGGATACGCGTTTTCAGGTGTATCTGCCGCTGGCGCCAGCCTTAGGTTAGAAGTCCACCCCTACGGTGTGTACTTGAAATTGCTGATGTACATGTAGCGGGTCGGCCCGATGCTGGCCATGCCCCCCCAGGTGGACTTGTTCGTACCCCACATATTGAAGAGGAACGGTGCCGAGACGCTGGGAACGGCTTGGGTATGCGAGACCACGAGTTGGCCGTCAACATACCAGTCGACATGGGTGGGTGCCCACACGATCTTGAAGTCGTGGGTATTTCCCTGGTGGAATCCAGTGATCTCAGTATCCTGGAAATTCGATACTCCCTTCCAGTTCGTGCAGTCCACGGCGTCGGGTTTGTTGCCTACCTGCTCCATATCGATTTCGGTGGAAGAGTTGGGGGCGTAAAGGAAGCCGGAGGAATCGGAGCCTGACAGCACGTTGTCCACGCGGGAAGTGAACTCGAACGTACCATAGGTGAAGGTCTGCTTGGTCATGACTTCTGAGCCGCTGGACAGAATCTGGCTGCCATTTTGGGTCTGGGTGAGCGACAAGACCAGATCTGCGCCTACCGATACGTTCATGGGATCGAACGTTCCCACGTTTCCGTTCACATTGCCAACCGGGGGCGCGGAGCCACTATGCGTCTCCCATGTGTATCCCGAAAAGGTGAATTCGCTCGGTCCAACCTGGGCCGAGGAATTGCCGCTGCTGGGCGAGCCGGTGCTTGAGGGGTCGGAGCTTGAGGTGCTACCGGAAGCAGATCCACTGCTACCGGATGATCCTGTGCTTGAGGTGCCGCTACCCGAAGACCCAGTCGAGGCGCTGCTTCCAGACGATCCGGTGCTCGAAGTGCCACTACCAGTGCTCGACGTGCCACCACCGGTGCTGGACGTGCCGCCGCGGGACGGTCCACTGCTGGCGGGCACGACGGGCATGGTTCCGCCACCGCAACCGACCAGAAAACAAATTGCCAACAATAACGCTGACATCCTCAGCATGAAATATCCCTTTGCGGCAAAGGTCGGGGGCTTGCCAATCTCCTGGCCAGATGGCGCGCTGGTAATTGCTCAGTAATTGAAAGCTAACATCACGCGGACGCAAGTCCGCCGTTACGGAAGGCCCTGTGGTGGCCGGAACTGTCGGGGTTGCATGCTCTCCCTGCGGGTGCTCTCCATTCGTCCCGCGTAATGCATCAGGCGTGTTGCGTTCGCTTGCTGCCTTTCAGACCTTGGGGAGTCCGGGGATGTTAGTCACGGATCCGAGCAGCGGATCGCCTCTTCAATTGTGTGGTCGTCTGGGTTGCACGCGAGTGGAAGATGTTTTCCTCTTGAGGTGAATGCCGTTCCTACGAGACGGGGCGCGGTCGTTACTTCAGTAACGTAAGCTGGTAATCAACGCCGCGTTACCAGGCCCCGTCCAAACCCCGCTCCTGGCAAGGTCTTCGGGGCAGACATGTCGGCTAAGTGCCGTCCCTGTCGACGATTCCGGGCAATGTACCCGCCAAGCCTCCATCCCCTCTTCGCCCCTCATCGCAATCGATCCCCGTTGGCATCGCGGTTGCATTATCAGTCGTGAAAGTTTCCCGACAGCATGATGAAAAAAAGTGTCAACGCGATCTTGATGGTGAGTTTGCTCTCGGCCGTTTGCCTGGGGCAGCCCTCCACCCTCAAGGTACTGCCCTGGAACAACCATGCTGCAGCGCTATCGCTGACGTTTGACGATTCCCGTGCCGTGCATCTGGACGTGGTGATCCCAGAACTGAACAAGCGCCATCTGCACGCGACGTTCTTCCTCATCGTATCGAAGACGACCCGGCTGGATGAGTGGCGCAAGGCGCGCTTGCAGGGGCACGAGATTGGCAATCATTCCGTTTCCCACGAACACGCTGCGGATTTGACCAAGGCTACGGAGGAACTTCAGGTCGAGGATGCCAGAAATTTCCTGAACAGCAATTTCAATGCGGAGATTTTCACCTTCGCGTATCCCTTCACGGAGGTTTCGCCCGGGTTGCTCTACTGGGTGAGGAGATATGATTTTGCGGCGCGAGGCGGACGCGGCGACGGCAGCCAAGTCTACATTGCGGCAAACACGCAACCCGACTGGTACGATCTGCCCAGCCAACCCAGCTATACGAAGTACGACGCCGCGACCTACCGGGGCTGGGTGGACAAAGATATTTCGATGAATGCCTGGACGACCCTTCAGATCCATGGCATCGGCGATCCCTCAACCGGATTTGAACCCATTCCCAGCGAGACCTTTATCGACCTCCTGAATTACCTAAAGAGCGCGGAGGGCCGGGCTTTGTGGGTGGCGCCTTTCGGCGAAGTGGCGGCCTACTTCCGGGCGCAGAAGATCGTGGAGGCGGTGCAGCCCCAGACGGTAAACCACGAGGCCAGGTACACATGGCAGATTCCTACTCCATTTCCGCACGGCGTGATGCTGAAGGTTGCGGTAAATGGTTCCGGGGAGCGCCTGTTTCAGGAAGGACGGGAACTGCGTCGCAGTAAGGACGGGGCCTATCTGGTCTCCTTCGATTCACGCGAGTTGGTTGTGAAAGGTCGACTGTGAAGAACCTTTGCGTATTGCTGCCGGCGAAAGACGAAGCCGTGGGCATCGCCAAAACGCTGAAGAGCATTCTCGAGGCTGGGGTTCCGCCTTCAGATATCTACGTCATTGACGACGGCTCCAGCGACGGTACCGGAGACATCGCCCGCTCGTTCGACGTGAATGTGGTGAGGAATCCCAAGAATATCGGCAAGGCTCACAGCCTGGCGCGGCTGGCTGCGGTGTCGGACCTGACTTCGCGTTACGACTACATCTGCCTGATGGATGCGGACACGCAGGTATCCAGTAACTATTTCCAGGCAGTGAGCACCAGTTTCGAGCAGCCGGGAGTGGCGGCGGTCTGCGGCCGAGCCAAGAGCGCGCCACACAACTGGCTCACGGCGTACCGCTGCCTCGCCTATTGGATTTCGCACGCGATTTACAAGGATGGGCAAAGCAACATGGGCGTCATTACGGTGACCCCAGGCTGCGCTGCCGCTTTCCGGGCGGATGTCTTCGCACAGCTGGAGTGGAGCAGTGACACGATTGTCGAAGACATGGACTGCACCATTCAGGTCCACCGCAAGAAACTGGGCAAGATCGTCTATCAGAAGCGGGCGGTGGTTTCGACCCAGGATCCCAGGACCATCCGCGACTACATCAAGCAGATGTACCGTTGGCACTCCGGCGCGTGGCAGGTTGGCCTGAAGTACGAAATGCTCACCGGACTGACCAAGATCGACCTGGAATACAAGTTGTTGATGGGCGAAGGGGTGGTTTTCGCGACCCTGTTTCTGTTGCTGCCCGTGTGGTTGCTTCTCTATCCGAGAATGGCACTCTACGCGGTGGGGATGGACATGGTGGTTCTGGTGTTCCTTTCGATGATTTGTGCGGTCTGCGATCGTCGAACCGACGTTTGCTGTTATTCGCTGCTCTATCCCCTATTGCGATTTCTGGACTGTTCGATTTTTCTATACAGCTTTTGGAAGGTGGTCATTCAGAAGAAGCAGGTAAGGGGCTGGTTCGCAGTCAAACGGTATTAGCCAGAAAAGTGGAATTATGAAAATGAAGGTGTCACTTGCAATATTCGTTGTCCTCGCTCTCACGACCGTCGCGGCCGCGCAGGACGGTGCAAAGTCCGCATTGCAGGGCAGCCTGGTGGACGGAGTTGGACTGCCAGGGCAGGGCTGGACATCGCTCGGCAACCTGAGCCCGATCGAGCACAACAATTTCTACACCCAATCCTACTTTGAGCAGAGCGTGACGATGTATTCGACCTACTCCGGCTCGATTACGGTGACGCCGTTCGTCGGCGTCGGGTTGGTTCTCGACACCAAGGGCTACGAGTGGAATAACAAGATTCTGCCGCGGGTGGGAGTGAAGGTAAACAAGTACTTCCACAAGGGCGTCGTGAGTATCGGGTCGGCGTACTCCTACGAGGATCGCTTCAAGAGCTTTAACAGCAGCGGGTTCACGCTATTCGCCCAGGACTGGTTCGGCTGGCAGGCGGTTGCCGATAAGTCCAGCCGTTTTCCGGGGTCGACGTGGATTGAAGTTGGGAACCTCTCCCCCGTTGAACACGGCAACATTCTGGGGCTGGGCTATGTCTCACAGGGAGTGGTGGCCAAGCGATTTCGTCGGGCCACGCTGGTGCCCTATGTCGAGGCGACGGTCTTCCGGGACAGCCAGGGCTTCGATTGGGACAACCGGGCCATCATGGGCGGCGGCGTGAAGGCCGTAATCCCGCGGGACCAGATTTACACCGAAATCGGCGCTTCGTATCTCCATGAGCACCGCTTCCAATCGGGCTTGGCGGCCGGCGGTTTCTCGGTGTTCACAAACTTCTCTTTCAACTGGAATCTCTTGGGCCGAAAGGTGGGGCGATAACATGCCAGTCCCTGGGCTCGGCAGTATCTCAGCAATCATCCACATGTTAGCTAAAAGTTCTGACGCAACGAGGTCAAAGAGTCTTATGCGCGTAATTGGAACCGTGCTTCTCTCACTACTGATAAGTCTGGGTGTGGTCAGGACCGTTTGCGCCCAGGAGTCACCCTTACTGCTGTCCTCGGTCAGCCTAAGCTCAGCCAGCGTGACCGAAGGCCACGCGTTGCAGGGCACGGTGACCCTGAACATGGCCGCCCCCGCCGACGGAGCAGCGGTTTCACTGGCCGCCGATCCGGCCAGCGCTGCCCTGGTACCGAGCGTGGTAAAAGTTCCGGCCGGCGCCACCAGCGCCACCTTCGCGGTAAGCGCAAACGTGCCGAGCTCAGTGACCATCTACGGAAACTACGGAGTTACCAAGAGTGACTCCTTGTCGGTGGTTCCGCGCATGTCGATCGATCAGGTGGCGGATCGCGTGATCGAGCGCGAACGCGCCGTGGTGGCGGAAATGAAACATCTGCACCCCATCGCGGAAACCTACATTCAGAACCTGAAGTCGGACCACGATTCGATTGTCGCCCCCTCTAGCGATCAGTATTTTCTCGGCCGGCTGGACCTCAGCAAGGGGGTCGACGATCAGTTGTTTGAAAAGCAGACCGGGCTGAGCCTGCGGGCGTTGAACCTGTTTCCCGGCATCTTCTCCCGCAAGTTTCTGCCCGTGGGTTTCGCGCAGATGGTGATGCTTGACCAGGATTTCCAGAAGAAGAACTACGACTTCAAATTTGTTCGGCAGGAATTTCTGGGTGAGGTGCGCTGCCTGGTTCTCGATGTGCAACCGAAAGGCAACGCCGGGGGACGGTTTCTGGGACGAATCTGGGTGGAGGATCGCGAGTACAACATCGTCCGCTTCAACGGTACCTACTCTCCTCATTCGCGCTATAGCTACTATTTGCATTTCGACAGCTGGCGCTTGAACCTGCAAGCCGGCTTTTGGTTGCCGTCGTATGTCTTTATCGAGGAGACGAATTTCAAGGGCGTCGGCCCACTGCTGCCCGGCCTGCATTTCAAAGCACAAACCCGGCTCTGGAGCTACGATCCTGAGCCGCTCAAGCACAGCCAGGAGTTTGCCGACATTCAGATCGATGCGGTACAGGATCAGACCGATTCCGCCAAAGAAGCTGGTCCGGTCGAAGCGCAGCGCATGTGGGAGAGGACGGCGGAAGACAACGCCGTGGACCACTTGCAGAAAGTCGGCTTGCTCGCCCCGCAAGGCGACATCGACAAGATCCTGCAAACCGTGGTCAACAACCTGATCGTTACCAACAACCTGGAAATCATTCCCGACGTTCGCTGCCGGGTTCTGCTGACGTCTCCGCTGGAGTCTTTCACAGTGGGGCACACCATCGTGGTGAGCCGTGGTTTGCTTGACGTCCTTCCCGATGAAGCTTCCCTGGCGATGACCCTGGCTCATGAGCTAAGCCACATCGCGCTCGGTCACCGCATTGACACCAAGTTCGCTTTCAACGACCGCTTCTTCTTTCCCGATGTAAACACATTCCAGCGCATGGATTTTGCCCGCAATTCGGCGGAAGAGCAAGCCGCCGATACCAAGGCGATGGAGTTACTGCAGAACTCGCCTTACAAGGACAAACTGGCCAATGCTGGCTTGTTCCTGAAAGCCTTACAAAGCCGCGCACCGGAGCTTACCAGCCTGATCAGGGCGCACCTCGGCAACCGCATGGAAGAGGGAAAGAACATCCGGATGGCTGCCCTGTTGAGCGGCGCTCCGGCGCTCGAGGCGAACCGTGTGGACCAGATTGCGGCTCTTCCGTTGGGTGGCCGAGTGAAATTAGATCCCTGGAGCAACCGGTTGGAGATGATGAAGACAAAGCCGGTGGCCCTGCTTTCGCCGCAGGAGAAGATGCCGTTCGAAGTAACGCCGTTTTTCCCGTATCTGACCCGGCTCAACAACGCGCCGGTAGAAAGAGCGGCGGCGCAATGAGGACCTCTACTTCCACCGCTCTTAGACATTCGAATTCACAACCAGAATTCTTTATGGAGAACCTGATCGAGATGAGAACGAACCGAAAAAACCTGGTGTTAACGTTGGCAATCGTGGTGATCTGCCTGGCCCTGGCAGGATGCGGAGGAGGCGGCGTAGGTACTTCTTCTTCGTCTTCATCCTCGTCCTCATCGTCTTCGGGTTCATCCTCAGGGCACACCAATGCCGGCCATCCCAACGGTGTGTGGAACACGTTGCCCTCTGCCATGCCGATTAATCCTGTTCATGCGGCCTTGCTCCATACCGGTAAGGTGCTGATTATCTCCGGTTCGGGCAACTGCCCACCGCAGCAGGCTGGCTGTCCACAGGGTCCGCAATATGCGCAGGGTGCAGCGCTGATGGATCTCTCCACCAATAAGATCACCGCTATGCCGACCGGCTGGGACATGTTCTGCAACGGCATGTCCATCATGCAGGACGGCAGGGTATTGATTAACGGAGGAACCAAAGCCTACGGGTCGCTTGAAGTGGTGGGCGTTCAGGGTGAGGTTCCCTTTACCGGCTTTGCCAACACTTCGATTTTCGATCCGGGCACAGAGTCTTTCATCGACGTGGCGCCGACGGCCCACGGGCGCTGGTATCCGACCATGACCGAGCTCAACGATGGCCGCATGATGACCACCTCCGGACTTAACGACACCGATGGCAACAATAACAACACCAGCGAAATTTGGGACGGTCAGCAATGGAGTGCTGAAATTGCCGGCAATCCCCACATTGCAGACTTCCCGATATTCGAATTCCCCCTCTATCCCAGAATGCACCTGCTGCCGACGGGCCATGTCTTCTATTCCGCGCCATCCTCGGCAACCGTTGATTTTGATCCGTCCACCCAGACCTGGGGTCTGGTTGCTTGGACCAACTATCCCGGAGCGAACGATCCCAACGGAGAGCGAGTCTACGGTACATCCGTGCTTCTGCCGCTTACACCGCAAAACAACTACGGCGCAAAAGTCATGATTCTGGGCGGTGACAACCCTGCCACCGACACCACCGAACTCATCGATCTGAGCCCGGCGGGTGCTCAAATATCCGCCGATTGCCCAACCTATGCCCCATGCTGGGTCGAGGGACCGAAGATGGCGCAGGCGCGGGTGGAGATGGAAGCCACGATCCTTCCCAACGGCAAGGTTCTGGTCGACGGTGGCTCGGCAAAAGACGAAGACGCGAGCACGGTCAGCCTGAAGGCCGAGATTTATGATCCAGCGACGAACTCGTTCTCGTCCGCCGGATCGAACGCATACCCCAGGCTCTATCACAACGTGCAGTTGCTTCTGCCGGACGCTACCGTGGCCCTCACCGGCGGAAACCCAGAGCAGGGAGTTTTCGAGAATCATATCGAGATTTACCAGCCGTCATACCTGTTCAACGCGGATGGCAGTCTCGCCACGCGGCCAACCATCGGAGCCAGCGCGCCCGGTGCGATCACCTACGGCGCAACCTTCAGCGTGCCAACGCCGGATGCAGCCAACATAGCCTCGGTGGTTCTCATGAAAGCAGGAGCGGTGACCCATTCGTTCGATATGGACCAGCGGTACGTCGGCCTAACATTTACCGCCGGCTCTGGAAGTCTTACGGTCACTGGTCCTCCGAACTCGAACGTGGCCCCTCCGGGCTACTACATGC
>JACXTT010006502.1_pt1 | contig 16651 bp, 11 predicted proteins | sample 9270951 | NCBI WGS metagenome assembly JACXTT01 (sample SAMN15532306, study PRJNA645909) | rock metagenome | isolation source: weathered quartz diorite | place: Puerto Rico | collected 2017-06-21 | reverse complement strand
CGATGTACAGAACCGGGACGACCGGATATCCCCACGCGCGGTATGGCCGATCGGCGTTTGGACGCTTCCGCCGCAGAACAAAAAGTCCGCCGATCGTGAGCACGTAGAAAATGAGAACTGCGAAGACCACATAGTCGAGCAACACTCCATACAGATTGCCGTAGCTCACTTCGCCCGTCGACGAATTCACCAGCCGCGTCCGGAGCAACACCAGGATCGCCGCCCAAATTCCCTGCAGGACGAGTCCCATCGCCGGAACGTGATTCGCATTGAGCCGTCCGATGCTCCGAAAGAACAGTTTGTCCTGCGCCATCGCGTAGTAAACGCGCGCCCCCGCCAGAATCAAGCCATTCGCGCATCCGAACGTCGAGACCATGATCGCCAGCGCCATCAGCGTTGCGCCACTATTGCCAAAGATAGCGTGCAACGTGGCCGTGGCAACGCGATCGTCGGGCGCTGTCTGAATTTGATGGAGCGTAAGCGTGGAAAGATATGCGAGGTTCGCCAGAAAATACAGCGTGATGACGATCGCCGTGCCTGCGGCGAGCGAAATTGGGATGTCGCGCTTCGGGTTTTTCACTTCGCCCGCCGTGAACGTGATGTTGTTCCATGCGTCCGCGGAAAATAGCGATCCCACCTGCGCCACGCCGTAAGCGATGAGCAATCCGAACACGCCTGATGCGGCTGTCACAGCAGGGATGAACGATTTCATCCAGCCCGCGCCCGGCTCGATCGTCTGAGGATCCTGAAGCGCCCAAATGCTGCTGAAATTCGCGTGGATTGCCGCGGCGTTTCGACCGAAAAACACGCCGGCAAGAATCAGCGCCGCGAGCGCCAACGTTTTCGCCGAGGTGAAAACGTTCTGGATAAGCTTTCCAAGTTTCAGCCCGCGCGTGTTCAGGGCCGTCAGCAGAAGAATCAATAGCAGCGCGACGAGTTGTTGCACCGAAAGGCTGATCGCGTATCCGCTTGAAAGCCTAATCGGAGGGACAATCCACGTGTTCGGGGAAACCGCCGGCAACACCACACCTAAAAATCGCGCAAATCCCACGGCCACTGCTGCGATTGTTCCGGTTTGAATGACCAGAAAGAGCGTCCAACCGTACAAGAATCCCCACAGCGGAGAATACGCTTCGCGAAGGTAAATGTATTGGCCACCGGCTCTCGGCATCATCGCCGCCAGCTCGCCGTAGGAGAGCGCCGCCGCTATCGTCATCAGACCTGTGATGATCCACGCAGCCAGGAGGCTGCCTGTCGAACCCGTACGGCGCGCGATATCCGCTGAGACAATGAAGATGCCCGACCCGATCATCGAGCCTACGACGATCGTGGTCGAGTCGAAGAGGCCCAGGCCGCGAACAAATCCGGAGGATTCCGCTTCCACGGGTGGCACAGCCACCTCGGGCGTTTTCAGTTCCAACATCGGGCTGCTCCTTCCTCCCTTTGGCGGCCTCTAAGTAGAGCCCGCACGCGTTTCGCGGCGCTTCGCAGAGGCTGCCACCCCTAGGTACGCACGGGTCCGAGCCCCAACATCCGGCGCACAAATCAGGTCACGGATCACCGCCAGAGAATCCGCCCCTGCGCGGTAAACTTCCGCCGCTCGGTCCAATGTGATTCCGCCGATCGCCACAAGCGGTTTCGCCGTCATCTGCCGCGCCTGCCGTAAGAGGTCCGTTCCTACAACCGGGTCCGGATTCTTCTTGGCCGCCGTCGGGAAAATAGGCCCAAAGGCAATGTAATCAGCAGAAGTGCGGTCCGCCGCGGCCACTTGCTCCAAAGTGTGGGTCGAAACACCTACCCAGCAATCCCGGCCGCAAACCACCCGCGCATCTTCAGCGCCCAGATCTTCCTGCCCCACATGCACGCCACCTGCGCCAGCCAAAAACGCAACGTCCGGACGATCATTCACAATCAGGCGAACGCCTCGTGGCCCTAGAACGCTGGAAAGTTGCCGGGAAACCTCAAAAAAATGGCGAGAAGAACCCGTCTTGTCGCGATATTGAATGAGCTCGACCCCGGATCCCGCCAGCGTTTCGGCCAAAGCCAGCTCCGATACGGCGAGGAAAGTTGGATCGATTATTGCATAGAGGCGGGGGAACACAAGGTTCATAAGGCTTTAACCGGCGTGCGATGTAGCGAATCGGTCAAGGAAGTGCGTGTCCAGCCGGCCCTCGCTAAAATCTGGGTCTAACATGATTTTACGCTGCAAAGGGATGGACGTCTTAATTCCTTCAATTACAAACATTTCCAAGGCACGGCGCATCCGGGCAATGGCCTCCGCCCGGGTGTCTCCGTGGGCGATGAGCTTCGCCACGAGCGAATCGTAATACGGCGGAATGACGCCGTCGGCGTGCGCTGCCGTGTCCACCCGAATGCCAGGGCCGCCCGGCGTTCGAAAGACGGTAATGTGTCCCGGAGAGGGTATAAACGTATCCGGATCCTCGGCGTTGATTCGGCACTCGATGGCATGCCCCCGGAAGGTAGGCTCTCCGACGGCGTCCTTGAGCCGCTCACCCGCCGCGAGCCGAATCTGGGACTTGACCAAGTCTACGCCGGTAACCATCTCGGTGACCGGATGTTCCACCTGAATCCGGGCATTCATTTCGATGAAATAGATTGACCCGTCTTCGTCCATGAGGAATTCGACCGTGCCCGCACTCGTGTACCCTACCTGCTCGAGCGCAGCAACGACCCTAGCGCCTAGCTCGGCTCGCTTCTTCGCGTCCATGGCTGGGGAAGGCGACTCCTCGATCAGCTTCTGATGCCGGCGCTGGATGCTGCATTCGCGCTCGCCGAGATGCATCACGCGCCCGTGTTTGTCGCCGAGGACTTGAAATTCGATGTGACGCGGCCGCTCGATAAATTTTTCAAGGTAAACGTCGGGAACGCCAAAAGCCTGCTGCGCCTCGTTGCGAGCCGTCGCGAAAGCCGGGGCAAGCTCTGCCTCGTTCCGCACGACCCGCATTCCGCGCCCACCCCCGCCCGCCGAGGCCTTCAGGATAACGGGATACTTGATTCGCGCAGCCTCCGAGACGGCCGTGGTTTCGTCCGGCACAATTCCCTGCGATCCCGGCACGATCGGCAATCCGGCCGCGGCCATCTCACGGCGAGCCTGATCCTTTTCGCCCATCATGCGAAGCAGCTCCGGCGACGGGCCAATGAACGTGATGTGCGACGCTTCGCAGACTTCGGCAAAGTTCGAATTCTCGGAAAGAAATCCATAGCCCGGATGGATCGCGTCGACGTTGGTGATTTCGGCGGCGCTGATTACCTGCGGGATGTTGAGGTAGCTCTCGCCAGAGCGCGGCGGCCCGATGCAAACGGCCTCGTCGGCAAACCTTACATGGAGAGCGTTCCTGTCCGCCTCCGAATATACAGCAACCGTGGCGATGCCCAACTCCTTGCACGCATCGATGATACGCAGGGCAATCTCACCGCGATTGGCTATGAGGATTTTTCGAAACATTTCGGATCGGAGGAAATGATACGCGCGGTCTACTTCTTTTTGCCCGTAGGCCGCAGCGCGAAGAGCGGCTCCCCGTACTCGACAGGCTGGCCATTCTCAACCAGGACTCGCGCCACTTCGCCGCTGATGTCCGCCTCAATTTCGTTCATTAGCTTCATGGCTTCGATGATGCACACGGTCTGGCCCGCCTCAACAAAGTCTCCCACGCGCACGAACGGCTCCGCCTCGGGGCTCGGCGCGGCGTAAAACGTGCCTACGATAGGTGACTTGATGACGTGATCTTCTTCGGTTGCGGCCGTTGGTGGGGCCTGGACCGGTGCGGGGGCGCTCTGCGAGACTGTTACTGGTGCCTGCGGCGCTGCTTGTGCAGGCATTCCACCCTGAACCATGGCTGCCGGCGCCCCTGGGAGCGCCAGGACCGGAGCCGCGCCTGGCTGCGCCACAGCCTTTTTCAGCCGTATCCTGAGGTCGCCGTGGGCATACTCAAACTCCTCCAGCCCATGTTGCGACATGAAAGAAAGCAAGCGCTCGAGTTGCCCGAGATCGACTCCGGGCACGGCAAACTCAAAGCTGGTTGGCTGTTTCTTGGATCCCTTCATGCTGTGCTCAGAGTTCGACGAGTTCGCGTGGAGCGGTTGTCAGGATTTCGGCGCCCCGGCTTGTTACCAAAGCGTCGTCTTCGATGCGGATGCCCCCAACGCCTTCCACATAGACGCCGGGCTCCAAGGTCACTACATTGCCTGACTCTAGAATTTTTTTCTGATCCCGGGCGATTCGGGGCTCCTCGTGAATTTCCAGGCCAATCCCGTGACCCGTGCTGTGGACGAAGTAGCGGCCTAACCCTTTACGTTGCAGGACATTTCGAGCCGCGGCATCAACGGCGCCGCACTTCACTCCGGACTTCAGCGCGCCTTTTGCCGCCGCCTGCGCCTCAAGCACAGCTTGATACCATTGTCGAACTCTCAAAGATGCCTTGCCGACGTGCACCGTGCGTGTCAGGTCGCTGCAATAGTGGCGGAGTATAACACCCAGGTCCAAGACGACCAACTCGTTTTTCCCGATTCGGTGCGTGGTTGGACGCGCATGCGGCAACGCCGACCTTGGGCCTGCGGCGACAATGGATTCGAACGACTCCCCGGCGGCGCCGGCCTGCCGCATCCGGTAAACGATTTCGGCGGCGACTTCGAGCTCCGTGATCCCCGGGCGGAGTGTACGAATCGTTTCCTCCATCACCTGGGAACCAAGCCGGGCCGCCTTCCGAATTTGGTCAATTTCTGAGGCGTCTTTGACCGCACGTAGGCTTTCGACTAGCCCGTCGACGGCAGCCCACTTTAAACCGGCCCCTGACGCCTTCCGGAGCGCTTTCCAGCCCGCCAAGGTAACGCGTGATGGAGACACAGCAACCCTAAGGCGTCGCCTGGCGCGTAGATGAGCGCCAACGGCCTCCAGGAGTGGCCCCTTGTGGATATGCACCCGGATACCACCAGTCTCTTCTTTGGCCTGAATGGTGAACCTGCCGTCGGTAAACAGCGTCACTGCAGCGGGTTCGACGAGCAGAGCTCCAGAATCGCCGGAAAATCCGCAGAGGTAATAGATATTGGGCAGGTGGGTCTCGAGTAGCGAGTTGGCATGGGCATCGTCGAGAGCTTGGCGGAGTCGAGCGATCCGGCTGGGCGTGTGGCTCGGCATGAAAAAGGGAGGAGACGAGGTCTCCTCCCGGGTCACGCTAGATTGTACCTTGTGTGACTCAGCCCGGCAAAATTCGTGGCGTCACGAAAAATAGCAACTCCTGAGTGGTGACGTTGATCGTGGTGTGTTTGAACAAGTTGCCAATCAGAGGCATGCTGCCCAGCAACGGGACCTGCTGAATATTCGTTCGCTGATTGTTCACGACGACGCCGCCGATCGCGACGGTACCGCCGTCATTCACGAGGACTTTTGTTTGCGTAGATTGCGTGTCGAGGCCGGGTTGTCCGAGGACGCTGATGCCCGGATCGATTTGTGTGTTGTCCACGATGATGTCAAGAAAGATGGTGCCTTCGGCCGTGATCTGCGGGGTTACTTCCAGCTTCAGCACGGCGTCAACGTATTGAACTGAGACAGTATTGTTGATGCTCGTTGAGATCGGAACCTGCGCGCCTTGCTTCACTGTTAGTTTCTCGTTGTTCTGCGTAATACCTTTTGGCTCGGACAGAATCTTTCCTACGCCGCGGCTTTCCATGAGGGAAAGAAAGAAATCCAGTGCAAAGTTAGGGCTGGTGAAGAGATACGTGAGCCCGCTGGTCGGCCCTGCGACGGCGAGATTCGTTGCCAGAGGCATCTGAACAGGGGATAGCGTCACTGTGCCGGGGGTTGTCGGGGGGACCGGCGGTACCCCAGCAACGAGAGCCGGTGAAGTGAACGTGGCAGCGTTTACGATTCTGGAGATCGTGCTTGTCCCGACCGCCGAATTGCCGCCGAAGACGTTATTGCCGGCGCCAAACGAATAGGCCAGCGACGTGCCGATTTCGCGCGCGAACGATCGGGACGCCTGTACAACCCGCGCTTCAATTTCCACTTGCTGCGATTTTCGGTCCAGCTGACGCAGCAAATCGTCGACCTTCGGGATCGAAGTAGGAATATCGCGGATAATTAGGGTGTTGGAACGCGCATCAGCGATTGCGTCACCCCTAACGGTCAGGAACTTTTTGACGGTGGCCAGCATCGCGTTCGCCTGTGCGTAGCTGAGGACTCGTGTTACCGTTACCGGTTCGACTGCGTCCGCCTCGGCCCTGATCAGGTCCCGGCGTTGGTCCGCTTCACGCTTCAACGTTTCTTGAGTCGCGATCCGCAGAACGTTGCCGTCAATTTCTTTGGTTAGGCCATTGTTGCGCAACACGATGTCAAGGCCCTGGTCCCAGGGAACTTCATCGAGAACCAGAGTGACCGTTCCGCGCACCGAGGGGTCAAGCACGACGTTTAGGCCGCTGATTTCATGAATCAAGCGGAAGAAATCCTTCAAATCGACGTCCTTGAGATTTACCGAGATGGGGTCACCAGTGTATTTCTTCCCGGCAGTGGGCGCGCCCGCCTGCGGCGTGGCTGCCGGCGGATTTTGACCCTCTGGTGCAACCGGTCCATTGGCAGGGCTCGCGAATCCCAAGTCCTTGCCAGTCAACCACGCCGGAAGAGGCATGTCGGGCACGCGGACCGCCGTCAGACTTCGCCGGGCAGTCCGTTTTGAGGGGTGCAAAGCCGTGGGGACGATATGCGTCCCCGGGGTCCCAAATGAGACGCTCACACCGGAACTATCGGATTGCGTGGAAAATGGAACCAGCTTGTCCAGATCGATCACGACTCGCGATTGTGCGGGGATTGGCTGCCCAACGCGCACATCCATAACCGGGGCATACTCGCTCAGGACTTTGTGTCTATCAACATTCAGGCGCGTTTCGGTGAAATCCAGAACGATACGTGACGGCGAATCGAGGCGCGATGTCTGGAAATGGAGCGCTCCGGTCCCCAGGATATGCACGATCGTCAACTGCCCGGCACGAGTCACGTCGACAGCCGAAATCGAGCTCGCGGGCGCCGCGTTGCCGCCTGAGGCTTCATGAGCCACTTGCGCGTTCACCGGCAGAACGGAAACCACGGCACCTGCCAGCAATAGGCAGCCGGACGCGAATTCCGGCCATATGGTCTTCATTGCTGTTCTCCTGGACTTGGGTAAAGTCGCTTGGTCACCACGCGTTCCAGCGGATGCCCAAATGCGTCCTTGCCAATCTCATGGAACGAAACGGCTTCGAGAGAAATCTTGTCGACCGAGCCGTCGTATAGCTTGTCCCCATCTCTCAGAAAATAAACTCGGCCCTGCGAATTCGAAACGATTGCGATAGTTCCGTTCGGGCTTCGAACAATGCCGTCGATTCGGAGTGTGGCCACGATTAGGCCCGCCTTCCCAGGCGGCAGATTTTCGGGAGCGGTGTTGGTTGGGCGCGCCTTGGTCAAGAGCGTATCGAATGGATCGCGACGCACCACCGGTTTTTCTTCAGCCACCTTTTCGACTGCCGGCTTCACTGAGCCGGACTTCACAGAGCCCTTCGCAGCAGCTGGAGTTTTTTCCGGCGCCTTTGCGGACGCTTTTGGCGCCCCGCTTGCCGGCTTACTCATAGCGGATTTCGTTGGCGCCTTTGCAGGCTCGGGTCCTTTTGCCGGCGCTTTTGCTGGCGCCTTTGCCTCTACTGGCGCTGGGCCTTTTGCCGGCGTATTTCCTGTCGCCTGCGATGTCGCGGGCGCAGTCGGAGCGCCGCTTGCGGGTGCTTTCGCCTCCGTCGGGCCTTTTGCCGGCGGTGTCGCTTTCTTCTTCGGCAGCTTGACTTCCGCTTGGCTTGGCCCCTGTTGGGACGAGGGCTGGGACTGGGACGCGTCGGCAGGCTGGTTCAATTGGTTACGGACCCCGTTTGGCGAGATGTTCGGATGTTCTTGCGCCAAAACGCACGTCGCAAGAACTGCGGACAATGCCAGCGGGATAACCGTTCGCGATGATTTTGCGAGTCGCATATTTGATCGGGTCGATTCCGCCTATTTTTTGGCGGGCGGATTCTTGCCCGCCGCTTCAGTCGGATTGCTAAAGAACGTTGTTACCGTACATGTCCCAGTAACCGTAGTACCAGGGCGTGCTGGAAACGTCATCTTCGTCGGATCGGTTCCATTAAACGTGAGGTCTCCCACGTTTATGATTCGAGACAGGCGGCTCAGCCGTGAAAAAAAGTCCTCGATGTTGAAGTACGGCCCGTCCACCGCAATGCCAAAGGGCAACTCGTAGTGATAGTCCTTCGGCACAACCGCCATTGCCGTTAATCGGCGGATCTGCACGCCTGAGGCTGCCGCCGCGCCCTGTAGCAACCGCATGAATTCATCAACTTCCTTTTCTTCTGGCACAATGGTCTTCAGCGTTTCCAATTGCTTCTCGAGAGCGGCCATTTCCGCTTTGAACTCCGCATTGCGCCGCTCGTAGACCTGCAATTGCGCGACTTGGCGATTCAGATCGGTTTCCTTTTGATGATTCGCGGCCAGGGTATCCCGCATGGCTGCCACCGGTAGCACCGGAACGTATTCCCCGGCACCGAAGACCACCAGCGCGAGCGCAAAGAAGATCAGCGCTTGCAAGTACCACGGGTATTCGCGGAACGAAATCGCCATCGCTCCCCCTAGATATTCCCCGCCTTGCGGGCTGCCGGTGGTGGCCCTGCAGGTGGCGCCCCAGGTGACGCGGCGGGCGCCGAGGCACCGCTCATCGCTGGCGCAGCTCCCGCAGATTGAGGCAGGCCAAACTGGGCCGTCAGGGCGAAATTGAAGATCTCCACCGTCTTGTTGCCGGCGTCCTGTGAGGATTCCTTGATTTCGACGGTTTGGAAATAACCGGAGCGCTTGAGCTGCGTGATGTAGTTCGCTACCGCGTTAATCGAGCCCGCTGAACCATTGATCGTCAGGCCATCACCCTTGCGTTCCACCGAAGTGAGCCACAGCGTGTCAGTCCGGCTCACCGTGTTGGCGATCGCCTCAAGAAGTTCCTGGCCACCCGTGCGGTTCCGCTGGAGAGCTTCAATGACGGCAATTCTTTGCTGCAAGACCGCTTTCTGCTTTTCGAAATTGTCCACCTGTTGCTTGAGTTGTTCGAGCCGAGCCTTCTCACCCATCTGCTTCTGGATGCGAGCAACTACCTGTTTGTTCTCACTGTCGAGCAGACCGTAGTGCAGCCAGAGCCCGCCGATGCTTAGGCCCAACGCGGCTGCGAGCAACACCCACTGCATCGTCGCTTCGACTGGTACGGTCGTGCGTGTTGCTTTTGGACGCGCTCTTCCCAGCAGGTTGATCCGAATCATGGTTCGTCAAAGCTCCTAAGCGCGAGCCCCACAGCGATGGCCAGCCGTGGAGCCAGTTCCCGAATCTGATCTTCGTTGTGCCGCGCCGGATTGATCACGATCTTCCGAAACGGATACATTTCTTCAACTGGAACCGCAAACTCTTCGCGTAGCACATCCATCAAGCCGGGTACGCGCGCGCTGCCCCCAGCGACGACGATTTTCTGGATGCTTTCGCCGGTCGCAGTCGCCCGGAAGAAGTCAAACGTCTTTTGAATCTCCAGGACCAGAATGTCCGTGACGGAGCGCAGGATTGTGGCCCGATGCTCCTCCGCGATGCCCGCGATGTTTTCACCGTGTTTCAGCCGCTCCGCGTCTTCAAAACTCTGGTCGAGTTCTTTCTGAAGCGCATCCGTGTATTGATTGCCGCCCACGGAAACATCGCGCGTAAACAGCGGAATCCCTCCGCGCACGATATTGATATTCATCACGCTGGCGCCAATGTTGAGCAGAGCAATCGTCTGGCCGGGATCGGGGTCGTAATTCACTTCATAGCAGTTTTGCAGCGCAAACGCGTCGATGTCGACCACGGTCGGGTTCTTGCCCGCCTGCGCCAGCACGTTGGTGTGATTCAAGATTTTGTCTTTCTTGACGGCAACCAGCAGGACATCCATCTGCGAGTCCACGGACTCGAGCAACTGGTGATCCAGGTTCACGTCGGCGATGTCAAAGGGAATGTGCTGGCTGGCTTCGGACTGAATGCGGTCGTAGAGCTCTTCCTCCGTCATTGCCGGCAGCGTAACCCGCTTAACGATTACCGAGTGGCCGGAGACCGCCGTCGCGACATTCTTGGTCTTGACTTTGTGGCTCTCGAAAATGTTGCTGATCGCGCCGGCCACCAGTGGCGCGTCCATAATCGCACCGTCCACGACGGTGTCCTGAGCCAGGGCCTCTAGCCCAAAACTGACCAACTCATAGCCATGCTTGGTATTTTTCAGCTCGACGGCTTTGATCGAGCTCGACCCAATATCCAGACCGACGAGCGCTTTTTGTTTTGATCCGCCAAACATATCGAACCCCTCAGGCACCCGAGCGCTTAGCGAGTTACTCAACTTGCGTGAGACTGAGCCGTGGATCGCTTGGAGACGCTTAAACCGAAGCCTGTCTCACACCTGCGCCGGTCGTGACACCGCTTTGGCCTGGTATCTAGCCTCGAAAGTCACAACCGATTCGAGGTTTTTTCTCCGATCAATTCCCCGTAGGGCCCCATACGGCCCTGGAAACCCCGCAGCGGCAAACTACGACTTGCCCCCGCAGAATTGCCGCGTATAGCGAATTTGGCATCCGGTACCTGGGGTGTCAAGCAATCGGATTGGCAAGTTGTTCTGACGAATACGGTTTCGGTGGCTGAACGGGCGGACAGGAAAAGGCCAAAAAGCACAATGGCTAAGGTTCTAGAACTATCGCTGCCACTATTACTGGTATGGGCATGTCGGACACGTCCCGCGAAGACTTTGCCCTATCGGCCAAGGCCGAGCGTGTTCCAGATCAAGTCGATGCGCCGCTTGGTGGCAGCGTCCATGACAATTTCGTCCGGCCAGGGGCGCCGGAATCCTTCGGTCTCCCACTTGCGCGTGGCGTCGATCCCCATCTTCGAGCCGTAATCCTGGATGCGCGAGGCATGGTCCAGGGTGTCGGCGGGGCCCATGACGAATTCCACATCTCTTTCAGGATCAATGGCGCAGAGCGTTTTCCACACCACCTCCCGAAAATTTTGCACGTTGACTTCAGCATCGACCACCACGAGCACCTTGGTAAACATTGCCTGGCCGAGCGACCATATGGCATGCATGATCTTTCGCGCATGGCCGGGGTAGGATTTTCGGATCGAAACGATCATGAGATTATGAAAAACGCCCTCGGCCGGCATGGCCACATCGACAATCTCGGGGTACTGCATTTTCATGACCGGCAGAAAGATTCGCTCGACCGCGTGCCCCATGAAAAAGTCTTCCTGCGGCGGCGGGCCGACGATCGTCGTGAGATAGATCGGATCGCGGCGCTGCGTCACGCACGTGACGTGAAAGACCGGAAACTCGCCCTCCAAAGAATAGAAGCCGGTGTGATCCCCGAACGGACCCTCGGTGCGCATCTCGCCTAAGTCAACATATCCCTCGAGGACAATTTCGGAATTGGCCGGGACTTCAAGCTCGCAGGTTTCGCAGGAAACCATTTCGACAGGCTCGTGGCGCAGAAAGCCCGCAAACATCATTTCATCGAGGTCTGGTGGAATGGGAAGAATCCCCGCGAGACACGACATGGGGTCCGAGCCGATCGCAACCGCCACGTCGATGCGCCCACTGGGATTGGCGGCGCGGGCGCGGCGGAAATGTTCGGCGCCGTGCTTCTGCGTCTGCCAGTGCATGCCGGTCGTGCGCTCGTCATACACCTGCATGCGGTAGACACCGACGTTGCGCTTCCCCGTTTCGGGATTGCGCGTAAACACCAGCGGCCACGTAATGAAACGCCCCGCATCCTTTGGCCAGCACTGCAGAATCGGAAACTCTAGGAGAGAAAAGTTTTCGCGGCGGATCACCTCTTTGCACGCGCCGTTCTTGACCAACTTCGGAAAGAACGAGCCAAGCTCGGCGAGCTTCGGAAGCATCTTGATCTTGTCGAACAGGCCCTGCGGCGATTGCATGTCGAGGAATCCACGGATGCGCGCCGCTACTTCGTCAGTATTTGAAACTTCCAGCGCGAGATTTGTGCGCCGCTCGCTGCCGAGCATGTTGATGAGGAGAGGTATGCGCGAGCCCTTGGGGTGCTCAAACAGCAGCGCCGGGCCGCCGGAGCGCGTCACTCGGTCGGTGATTTCAGTGATCTCAAGGACCGGATCGACTTCGGCGGCGATGCGCCTCAGCTCGCCTTCCTTCTCCAGCTTCGCGATGAACTCGCGCAAGTCGCGGTAGGCCAAACGCCCCTCCGATTTTCGCAACGCGACACTCTAGCATGAAAAAGAATGCAACCACGGATGAACGCGGATTGACACGGATGAAACCCTAAGAGAATATAAGCGAGAGAGAACCCCAACAACCGCTGTTGCTGGCCGCGTGTGATTCTCTTCTTTCGGCAATAATCATTCGCGGTTTCAGACCTGCGGCAACTCGTCCCGCCCATTTTGTTCTGGTTGTTATCCGTGTTTATCCGTGTGCATCCGTGTTTTCAAATCTGTGCAGACTCCTTGCAAGACTGTGTCGGGTTTGGTAGCGTTTACGCTAGAGCGGGCGTAGTTCAATGGCAGAATAGAAGCTTCCCAAGCTTCGGACGTGGGTTCGATTCCCATCGCCCGCTCCAGGTTGGACTCGCACGGCCGTCCGAAGTGGAAAAGCAACTTGGCAGCCACAGAAGCTTTTTCAGCTATTCCTCAGGTTCTTCCTGAGAAAATTTGCCCGCAGCTTGACTTGACTTCTTTTGTACGCTGATGCTATAGCCGAAGGCAACGTATTTGCCGCTTAGTCGGATCTGTTCGCGAGTGGGGTGTGTTTCGCCAGATTCTAAAGACCATATGGGGGGTGGGGCATGCGAAAAGGATTTTTTCGAAGGGATAGGGTTGTATCCGCGACCATCATTTTGCTGATCGCGCTCTTTTGGGGTAGTCGAGCGAATGCGCAGGTTGCCGGAGCCACGCTCTCCGGCACGGTCAAAGACGCTTCTGGGGCGGCTGTACCCAACGCGCAGGTATCAGTCAAGAACGTCGCGACGGGTACTGTCCGCGACCTCAACGCGGATTCCGCCGGCTTTTATACCGTGCCGAATCTATTGCCTGGCAACTACGAAGTTAGGTTTTCCGCGCAAGGATTTAAGACGGAATTATCGAGCGGCATCACCTTGACCGTTGGCGCACAGCAGGTGCTCAACGCAACGTTGCAGGTTGGGCAGATTAGCCAGCAGGTTGTAGTTACGAGCGAAGCGCCAATTGTGGAACTTGCGTCGTCCGCCATCAGCGGCCAGATTGGCGCGACTACGGTTCGCGAGCTGCCACTGAACGGCCGCAGTTGGACTGACCTGGCGGCTTTGTCGCCGGGAGTCGACACGATACGCACGCAGGTGGACTTCACGTCGGGATCGGACCGGGGCAATCGCGGTTTCGGGCAGCAGCTAACGATCTCAGGCGCTCGGCCGCAGCAAAACAACTATCGCTTGGACGGGGTTAGCCTCAATGACTACGCCAACGGCGCCCCTGGGAGCGTACTCGGCGGCAACTTGGGCGTGGACGCCATTCAGGAGTTTTCCGTTCTGACCAGCAACTATTCAGCGGAATACGGGAAGACTTCCGGCGGCGTGGTCAATGCAGTTACGCGCGCGGGCACGAATACAATCCATGGAAGCGCCTATGAATTTTTCCGCAACAGCAAGCTGGACGCGGCCAACTTCTTTGAGTCGGGCCAGCGAACGCCGTTCAGGCGGAATCAGTTTGGCGGGGCGATCGGCGGCCCGATTCGCAAGGACAAGACATTCTTCTTCGCGGACTACGAAGGCATCCGGCAGTCCAAAGGTATTCCCGAAGTCGATAAGGTGCCTTCGGACGCGGCCCGCGGAATCGGCACTGGGCCAGGTGGGACCACAGGACCTGCGACTTTGTGCTCAGTGCCCGCTGGCAACGGTTGCACAACGACGACGCTTCCAACCGGCTCAAGTGCCTACTTCAATGCGGACCCAACCACTGGGATAGACAAGAATGCCTTGGCCTACCTTACGGAGCTGTACCCTCGGGCGAATCAACCAGCGATCGGGAATGGAGACCTTGCTATATACAACTTCTCCTCTCAGCAGGTGATCAACGAGAACTTCGTTACCGGTCGTATAGACCAAAAGTTCTCCGATAAAGACGGCCTGTTCGGGACGTATATGTTTGACCGGACTCCTTACACGGCTCCAGACGCATTTGGCAATGTCTTGCTCGGTCACAAGACCTCAAGGCAATTCGTGGCTGTGGAAGAGACGCACACCTTCAAGCCTTCCTTCGTGAACTCGGCCCGATTCGGATACAACCGCGCCTTTGTACACAATAATCAGAGCCTCCGTGGGCTGAAATTCGGAGCGACGGACACATCACTAGGCGCCTTTACCAGCGAGAACCGCGACGCTTCCTTCGTGAACATCAACGGCGGACCTACCTCCATGCCCGGTGGAGTTGGCGGTCTACCTACTTATTTTTATGGTTGGAATTCCTACCAGGCTTATGATGACGCGTTCTACACACACGGAACGCACTCAATCAAATTTGGCGTGGCCGTTGAGCGCATGCTTTCGGAATCCATCGGGGATTCTGATCCCAATGGGGTTTGGATCTTCCCCGATCTGCCTTCTTTTCTGATCAACAGTCCCAAAAGATTCCAGGGCGGCGTGCACGCCTTGCTCGCACCGCGTAATTTGCGTCAGACCCTGGTCGGTGGCTACGTGCAGGACGACTGGCGCCTGCACCCCAGCCTGACTTTGAATCTCGGGCTGCGCTATGAAGCGACCACGGTTCCCAGGGAGACCAGCGGCAAGTACGCCATCCTGAGAAACATCAGCGACACACAGCCTGTCTGTGGAGTGGCCGTCACGGGTTGCTCCGGTACTGGCCCCCTGTTCCCGAATCCCACATTACACAATTTCGAGCCGCGTGTCGGCTTCGCCTGGGACGCGCTCCACAACGGAAAGCTGGCTGTCCGCGGCGGCGCGGGTCTGTTCGACGTTCTTCCGCTCCCTTACCAGATCACTCTCATGGAGACTCAAGCCGCTCCTTTTTTCCACTACACCTCGTTCAACGTTCCTGCCCGGGATGTCACGCAGCCGACCCCGGGGGCTTTTCCTTCCGCCGGTGTTCCTCCGATAGATATGCTGCCGGGAAGCAAACTCCGCGCCAGCTTCTTCGACAACAGCAAGAAGCGCGCTTACGTGACGCAGTGGAACCTCAATGTTCAATATCAGTTCACTCCGGACTTGGCGGCCATGGTTGCATACGTAGGCTCGCGCGGCGTTCATCTGCCTTACCGGGTGGACGACGCGGACTTGGTTCTACCGACTTTGATTCCAGGTGTGGGATACCTGTACCCACAAGTCGACGTCAATGGTAATCAGTGCCTTCCAAGCACTCCTCCGTGCTCTCAGACCACGGGGAATTCCCTTGTCAACTCGCAGTTCCAGGGAGGCGTTCATGGAATGTTTTATGACAGCCGGTCCTACTACAACGCCTTCGAGGCGCAGGTCTCCAAGCGTCTGAGCCATGGCTTTCAATTGCAAGGGGTTTACACCTGGGCGAAGAGTATCGATACCAATTCGGCGACCGTTGCGGGCGATACCTTTGCAAACTCCATCTCCAGCCTGAACTGGTTCGACGTGAGGCTGACTCGGGGTCTGTCGGACTTTAACGTCGGCCGCACGTTCACTCTGAGCGGAACGTGGGATGCCCCGTCGCCGAAATCGCTTTCCGGATTTGCGCGCTGGCCGCTCGACGGATGGGAACTGGGCCTGATCTTCACAGTCAGTGACGGCGTCCCATTCACCCCGACTTGGGGAACGGGAGGTGACCCCACCAATTCGCTCAGCCAGGACGATTTCGCCTTTCCGGACCGGCTGGGCGGCTCGGGTTGCCAGAGTCTCGTCAGTCCCGGCAATGCCAACAACTACATCAAAACGCAGTGCTTTCAAGTCCCCACTGCCCCTGCGGGACCCAACCAGGCATCATTTTGGGCAGCCAATTGCGACGCGGCACCAACGAGCCTCGGATACGGTTTTAACCCGGCTAACCCGGGTGACACTTCTTGGACTGGTGGCGGCAACCCTGCCAATGGTCTTAACGGAAACCCTGCTCCTTCGTGGTTGCCGCCCTACGCGTGTTTCAATCGTCGCGGCAATTCCGGTCGGAACTTCTTGATCGGTCCGGGCGTGACGGATCTCGACTTTTCGGTGTTCAAGAATAACTATATCAGGCGAGTCTCAGAAAACTTCAACGTGCAGTTCCGCGCGGAGTTTTTCAATGTCCTGAACCACGCCAATTTTGAGGGCCCCACTGCGGGTGATGGCAATACCGATATCTTTGACGGAACGGGCTCCCCCAGTTCGGGCGTGGGCGGGCTGGTCAGGACGACAACATTCGAGCGGCAGATTCAGTTCGCGTTGAAATTCGTTTGGTGATTGGGCAGTCGCGGCAAACAAATCCACAGGCCGACACGCGCGCGAGTTCGCGCGCGTGTCGGTTGACACTCCCTGCGAATTCTTCCGATGCAACGAAGCAGCAAAGCTGTAAGTTTCTTGTAACCCCGAAGGCCAATGCTGGCGGAGCGCCTCGCCGAAC
>JACXTT010006501.1_pt1 | contig 16652 bp, 18 predicted proteins | sample 9270951 | NCBI WGS metagenome assembly JACXTT01 (sample SAMN15532306, study PRJNA645909) | rock metagenome | isolation source: weathered quartz diorite | place: Puerto Rico | collected 2017-06-21 | reverse complement strand
GCCGGGTTCTGGTGGGGAATGGGGTTGACCGGGAAGAAGCCTTCTTTGCCGTGCATCGGCGCGCGCACCGGGAAAAGCACCTTCTTGCCCGAGAACATCACAGGCAGGTAAGGCTTGTGCTGCGCGTACATGCCTTCGCCGATGGCCGAGCGCAGGGTCGTCCCCACCAGCGAGCCGTCGCCCACGCCTGCCATCTGCCGCGCCCGGATGTTGCCGAACAGGCAGTTCCGGTTGCGGTCGAAATAGCCTACCAGCGCGGGGATGCTGTCGGTCACGTCGCGCAGGCGCTTCTCTTGTTCGGTCAGCGCCTTGTGGATGGTCACTTCCTCCGTGATGTCGAAGGTCATGGAGAACACACCGCGCACCACGCCATTGGCATCGATGTCGGGAATGTAGTGGGCCTTGAAGGTGCGGTTGCCGATGCCCAGCGCGGCGTCGCCGGCCTTCTCGACGATGACGGCCTCGCCGGCCAGCGCGCGAGAGATGTGCGACTCCACCAGCGCGAAGTCGCGCGGGCCGCGCACCTCGGGCATCGACCGGCCGACCAGCGGCGCGTTGTTGTGCAGCGCGCGGACGTGCGCGTTGACGAAGGTGTAGCGCATCGACGCATCGATGTGCGAGACCATCGCGGGAATGTTGTCGGCAATGGTGCGCACCTGCGCTTCGCTGTGCGCCAGGCTCTGCTCGCTTTCTCGGCGCTGCTTCATCAGCTCGTCGAAGGTGCGGGCCAGGTCGCCGATTTCGTCGTGCGCGTACTGCATCGGCGCCTCGAGCTCGTCGGGCGACTGCTGCGCCACCTCCATGTGGCGGTGCAGCTCGGCCAGCGGCCGCAGCTGCCGGCGCACCACGCCGAGCGCCAACGCGCCGGCGGTCAGCGCGAGCAGCAAGGCGCCGATCCACGCGGCCCGCTCGATGGTGTCGACGCGGGCGAAGGCCTCCGCGCTCGGGTACATGGAGCCGACGATCCAGTTCGTCTGCTCGGTGCGGTCGAAAGCGTAGAGGCCGGGCACGCCGCCCTCGTCGACGCCCTCGCTCGTGCCCTCGAAACCCGCGATGGCGCGCAACACCTGCGGGCTGGCCCCGCCGTCGGCCTGCACGTGATTCAGGATGCGCGAAGTGCGCGGATGGTCGATCACGATGCCGTCGGTGGTCGTGATGAACAGGTAGCCCGTCTTGCCGATCTTGACCTCGGCCAGCGCGCCCAGGATGTTGCGGTCCTTGAGGTTGATGGCGCCGGAAATGACATACCGCACCTGCCCGGCGCTGTCGAGCACCGGCTCGGTGATCGCCACCTGCGCCAGCCCGTTCAGGCGGTTGCGGTAGGGCTGCGAAATGATGCCGGTCTTCGACGCCACCGTCTGACGGAAGTAGGAGCGGTCCTTGATGTTCACGCTGCCGAGCGGCACCGCGCCGCTCTGGTTGGCCACCAGGTTGCCTTCCATGTCGATGAACGCGACGTTGTCGAAGGCTTGCTTGAGCGCGGCATGCTTCTCCAGGAAGCCCTGGAGCAGCTCGGCGTCCTTGAAGTCCTGCGCCACCACGCTGTCGCCGAAGGTCTGCAGCAGGATGCGGCGGCTGCTCAGCTTCTGGTCGATGGCGTCCGCGACGGCGGACACCCGCGCAAGCTGCTCGCCGGCAATGGAGGCGCGCAGGCTGGTCTTGACGAAGTGCAGCGCGCAGGTCGCAATCGTGAAGGTGGCGGTGAGAACCACCGCCGCAACGCCGAGGCTGAGGCGTGTATGCAAACCGAAGCGCAATTTCGAAGGGCCCGAGGAATTCATTATTGGTCTTGTGCAAGCTGCCGAAGCGCGGGCAGCGGGTGTCTCCGGTGACAGTATCGGGGCGTTCCGCGTGCGGCGATAGAGCTTGCGCGCCACACCTGTTTACCCCGCATGGTTCCGGGGCCTCAGGCTTTCGGCACGGGGGTCGTGCGGCGGTCGGCCAGTGCGCGGCTCTCTTTCTTCAGTGCCTTGGAAACCGGGCAGACCGACTGCACGAACCCCGTCAGCGTGCTGGCCAGGCTTTCGCGCTGCAGGCTGTAGAAAACGAACTGCCCGCGCTTCTCGGCCCTGACCAGCCCTGCCCCCTCGAGGATCTTCAGGTGCTTGGACAGCGACGGCTTGGACATCTCGAAGCGCGCGGCGATGTCGCCGGCCGAAAGCTCCGCTTCCGACAGGTACGCCAGGATCTTGCGCCGGGGCGTGGACGCAAGCGCTCCGAATACTTTTTCCATCGACCGATTTTACGCGCCGGGCAGTCGGTTCTCTAATTAGTTATTTAGGCATTTGGCTAAATGAATGACACAATCCGGCCACTCAGGAGCCGACATGTCCGAACACACAGAAGCCACCACCCCCACGGTCGTCTACTACAACAGCGCGTGCCCGGTCTGCGATGCCGGTGTATGCGCCATGCGCGAGCGCACACCCGCCGCGGCGGTGAAATGGGTCGACGTGCACGCCCACCCGGAAGTGCTCCAGCCGCTGGGCTTGCAACTGGAAGACGTGCGGGAGCGCCTGCATCTCGTCGATGCGTCCGGTGCCACACGCATCGGCGCGGACGCCATCGCGGGCGTGCTGGCGCTGTCGCCGCGATGGCGCTGGCTTGCTCGCCCTCTGCAGTGGCCCGGGCTGCAAACGCTTGGCGCCTGGATCTACGACCGCTTCGCGCACCGGCTCTATCGCTGGAACCGTGCGCGCGGCCACTGGTAACCGAGGAGAAACCCATGCGCACCGCAAACTTCGACCCCGCCGAACTGGCCAAATTCCAGGCCCTGGCCGACCGCTGGTGGGACCCGCGATCGGAATTCCGGCCGCTGCACGAGATCAACCCCCTGCGCCTCGAATGGATCGACCGGCTGGCGGGCCTTCAGGGCCGCAAGGCGCTCGACGTCGGATGCGGCGGCGGCATCCTCGCTGAAGCGATAGCCGGCCGCGGCGCCGATGTGCTGGGCATCGACCTGGCGGACAAGCCGCTCAAGGTGGCGGCGATCCACGCGCGGAAAAGCGCCGCCACGGTGGCCTATCGCGCCATCTCCGCCGAGGACCTGGCCGATGAATGCGAAGGCGCGTTCGACGTCGTCACCTGCATGGAAATGCTCGAGCACGTGCCCTCGCCGAATGCCGTGATCGACGCCTGCGCGCGCATGGCGAAGCCGGGCGGCTGGGTGTTTTTCTCGACCATCAACCGCACGCCCTGGGCATGGCTGATTGCCATCTTCGGCGCGGAGCGGGTGCTGCGGATCCTGCCGCGCGGCACGCATGACTATGCAAAGCTCATTCGTCCGGACGAGCTCAAGCGCGCGGCGGCCAAGGCGGGGTTGGCGCTGCAGGACCAGCGCGGGCTTGGGTACAACCCTCTCACGCGCAGCTTCAGGCTGCATGGGTCGCTGCGCGTGGGTTACCTGCTGGCGATGCGAAAGGCCGGCTGAACCGCAACGGCGCTTCAAGCCGGGGGGTGCGAGCGCAGCAACGCGTCGACCAGCGCATCCACACGCGCCTGCGCCAGTCGCAGCGACTGCTCGAGCTGCTCGCCGCCGAACTCGTCCGACTCCACGGCCGCTTCGCGCACATCGGTGATGCCGATGTATTCGAAGGCCGAACGCACGCTGTTCTCCGTGTGGTTGTGGTGCGCCACGCGGCCGCCCGCGTCGTAGCCGTGATCGCCGCGCGCGCCTAGCAACACCGCGCGCTTGCCCGCCTCCGCCAGCATCGGCCAATAAGGCACCGCGCCGCGCGAACGGTCGAAGCCGAAGGTACGACCCACGCGCACGATGTTGTCGATCCATGCCTTGAACTGCGACGGCACGCTGAAGTTGTACATCGGCAGGCCCACGACGATGAGGTCGGCGGCAAGCAGTTGGTCGACCAGCCGATCGCTCTCGGCGAGCACGCCGGCCATCCACGGCTCGCGTGCGGCCGGTGGCGTAAAGGCGGCATGGATCCACCGGCTGTCGACATGCGCCGGCGGCTGCTGCCCGACATCGAGATAGTCGATGTGGTCATCGGGCCGCGACCGGCGCCAACGTTCCACGAAACGTGCGGAAAGACGCCGCGTGTGCGAGCCGTGGGCGTCGATGTCGGAGCGGCCCGGACGCGCGCTGGCGTCGATATGAAGAAGATTCAGTGACATGGATGGATGAACGGATGTATCTTGTGGAGCGCGGTCGGAATGACTGCGCAGGCCTCCAATCTAGGTTTGGAAGGCATCCATCACAAACGATCGTTTCTCTTCGAATGAACGAGATTGGCTCATCCATCCGCACCGCCCGCCGGCTGCCGCCCCTGCTATCGCTTCGCGCCTTCGAGGCCGCGGCGGCGCACCTGAGCTTCCAGCGCGCGGCACTCGAGCTCTCAGTCACCCCCTCGGCCATCAGCCATCAGGTGCGCGCGCTCGAAGACACGCTGGGCCAACCCTTGTTCCGCCGCCTCACACGGCAACTCGCGCTGACACCCGCGGGCCAGCGGCTCTTCGACGACCTTCGCATGGGCTTCGACGTGCTCGAGGCCGGCATCGACAAGCTGCGTCGCCCCGCCGCATCGCAACAGGTCACGCTGACCACCAACACCGCCTTTGCAGCGCGCTGGGTGTTGCCACGCATGGCCGCGTTCCGCAAGGCCTGCCCCGGCATCGAATTGCGGCTGCACGCGAGCGATACGCTGGTCGACCTCGCACGAGGCGACGCCGACATCGCGGTGCGCTCCGGCAGCGGCAACTGGCCGGGACTCACGGCGCACGAACTGATGCCGGAGCGCTATGCGCCGATGTGCAGCCCGATGCTGAGGCTCGAGCGCGTGGCGGATCTGCCGAAGCAGCAGTTGATTCATTGCAGCTGGCAGCCACATGCGCTGGCGCCAGCCCTGTGGCCGCGCTGGTTCAAGGAAGCAGGCGTCGCGCCCCGGCATGGACGCTCGACGAAGGCACCCTCGGGCCTGTCGTTCTCCGACGAAACGCATGCAATGCTCGCAGCGCTCGGCGGACACGGTGTCGCGCTGCTGAGCCTGACACTCTCCGCGGAAGAACTGCGCAACGGCGCGCTGGTGCAGCCGTTCGGGCCAGCGCTCGACACGGGGAGCTACTTTCTTGCGACCGCAAACGGAAGGGAGCACGAACCGGCGGTTCGCGCGGTGTGGGAGTGGATCGTGTCGCAGGCCCAAGCCCCGAACGCACCTGGCCCGGACATTGAAACAGGAGACGCCAAACGCGAAAAAGCCTCCCGAAGAAGGCTTTGACTGACGACCTGGCCGGCGCGCGGCGACGTCAGCGCTCGGTCTTGCTCAAGAGCGTTGGTACGACATATCCGTCGCGATAGACGCCTTCGATGATTCCCTCCACATGATCGGTCGAATGCGCCGCCACAAACTTCTCTTCCGCCTGCCGATAGACGACGATGGTGCAGGCCGAGCGCTTGCTGAGAATGCGGGCAACGCCGGTGGCTTGGCGAAGGGTCGGGTACGTCTCCATGGAGATCCTTGTCTGTCTTATTCCTTGGATAGTAGTCTTTAGGTACTCAAGATCTACTCGGGGCTTCTCCCGAGCCGTGCAGACAAGCGATTTGAATTAGCCTGGATTCGTGATTTATTTGCATTTTCATGCAAACCTCTGGCGGATGCCAGTACCCGGCATCACATCAGCCTCAGGCCAGCCCGTTCAGGTGCTCATAGAGGATGAAGAACCCGATCCCGATCAGCAGCACCCCGCCGACGATCTCCGCGCGCTTGCCAACGACGGCGCCCAGCACGCGCCCCACCATCACGCCGAGCGTGACCATTGTCAGCGTGGCCAGCCCGATGGCCAGCGCGGTCCAGGCGATGTTGACGTTGATGAAGGCGAGGCCCACGCCCACCGCCATCGCGTCGATGCTCGTCGCGAAACCGGTGATGGCCAGTGTCCAGAAGGAGTTGCGGTTCGGCTTGTCTTCCACCGCGTCGGGTGCGCCGCAACCTTCCCAGATCATGCGCAGGCCCAGCACGCTGAGCAGCGTGACCGCGATCCAGTGGTCCCATCGTTCGACGTAGCTCGCGGCGGCCAGTCCGGCGGCCCAGCCGATGACGGGCGTTATCGCCTCGATGACGCCGAAGATGACGCCTGTGCGCAGGGCTTCGCGCCAGGAAGGTTTGCGCAGCGCCGCGCCTTTGCCGACAGCAGCGGCGAAAGCATCCGTCGACATGGCGAATGCAAGAATGATCGTGGAAGCAATGTTCATTTTGGAAGTAGCAAGCAAGGCCGGTTCAAGACGCCGCGGCGCACGAACCCGCCGGCCAAAGCCGCGTCCGTACACCGCTGGTCTCGCCAACCTTTCGGCTGCTCACGCCACGTTCCGCAGGGTGCGAATCGAGTATGTTGACGTGAGCGCTTCCGAAGTCCGGAAGCAGGCTACTCCCCAAGGGAGCCGTGATTCTAGATGCGGGTTTGCTAAAGGCCCTTGAAAGCGACTGTTTTGTTTGTAGGGCTTTGCTACATTCGACCGCCGACCGGCTGTCGCACTGGCCCCACTTTCAACCTGCTGAAATCTCCATGGTTCTCGTTGCCGCCGTGTGCCCCCAATGTTCCGGGGCGCTCCAGATCCCCGAGGAACGGGACTTCGTGAAATGCCAGTATTGCGGAACCGACATCATGGTTCGCGAACCGGTCAGGCCCGCGCAATACGTGCACCTGGTCCAGCCGGCCGCACCCGCCGCGCAGGCGTCGGCGAATCCCGCGCACCTCAAGGAACTCGGGCAGGAGGCACTTGAAGCCGGCAACGCAGAAGAAGCCTACAGCTACTTCAACCGTGTCCTGGAGCTCGACCCCAAGGACCCGCAAGCCTGGACCGGCAGGGCTGATGCCCTCATCCTCGCGTCGACTGCCTACAACCTGCGCTTCAAGGACATGATCGCCGCGCTGGACAACGCGCGCGAGGCTTCTCCACCCGAGCAGCAAGCCCTGCTGCTCAAGGCGCATGTGGAAAAAGTCAAGGCAGTGCTGTTCGCGCTCCATGCGGCCGCCCGCGATCAACTCGTGGCGAATCCCTCCCGCGGGCTGTGGTACAGCTACCTCGATCAATTCGAAGTATTCGTCCAGACCGCCGAGTTCCTGCACCGGCGCATCCCCGATGACACGGAGATCATCGAATTCCTGATCGAGGCTCATCGGGCCGCGATCGAGGGAGCCGTCGGCCCACCGCAGGAATCCGACTTCGTCGTCGACGACAAGCAGGAACAGAAGCTGCGCGCCGCCATGGAGGCCTACAGCGAGAAGCTGGCAGTGTTCAAGCCGGACTACAAGTTCCCCATGGCGTACCGCGCGCAAAAAGGCGACTGCTTCGTCGTGACCGCGACAATGGGCGATGCGTCACATCCGTCGGTGAAGTTGTTGCGCAACTTCAGGGACGAGCGCCTGGCGCGCACGGCGGCGGGGCGCTCCTTCATTGCCTGGTACTACACGCATGGCCCGGCATTGGCGCGGCAGATCGCGCGATCGAAGGCAGGTCGAAGCGCCGCTTATGTGCTGGTTGTTGCGCCCGCTGCAATCCTGGTCAAGGTGCTTGAGCAACTTGTGAAGCGGTAGCGCCGCGCTTAAGCGCCACATAAGTTTCGCCCGACACAATCACCCGCGGTAGCCCACTCTTTCCTCCCTCCCTCCTCCAGGGCTACCCTTCAACCCGCTCAGGCGGGTTTTTCTTTGGCCGGACGCGACGCGAGGACCATAATTCCTCCAGCCATCTGGGGTGCATTCTTCCAAGGTGTGTGCGCCATGTGGTCAGACGGCCGGAATGCGCATGCATCCTGGCCGTCGCCTTTTTGCGCGTCATGGCGCGGCTCCATCTGGCCGCCGCAGTCCCCTCACCCACTCGAACACCGCCGCCACTGCCGGCTCCGATCGCCGCGCCTCGGGGCAGACAAGATAGAACGGCAACCCGGGCAGCTCCGGGCCGAAGGGTTTCACCAGGTTGCCGGCACGCAGTTCGTCCGCGATCAGCGCGAGGCTCATCAGCGCCACGCCTTGCCCCTGCAGCGCAGCCGACACGGTGTGCGTCTCGTCCGAGAACACCGGCCCCGCCGACACGTCGAGGCCGGCCACCTGCGCCTCCTGCTGCCATTCCGTCCATGTGCCCGGCTGGTTCCTGCTGCCGGGCACCGTGAAGTGCAGCAGCGTGTGCCGCGTCAGGTCGCCCCGCTTTTTCAGCTTGAGCGCGGGGCTGCATGCCGGCGCGAAGACGTTGTCGAACAGCTTCTCGGCCACCATGCCGGGCCACCGTCCGTGCCCGTAGCGGATGGCGACGTCGGCCGTCACGCCGTCCAGCGCCACCGCCTCGTGCGATGCATGAATGCGCAGATCGAGCTTCGGATGCAACGCCCGCAAGGCACCGACCCCCGGCAGCAGCCAGCGCGCGGCGACGGCCGGCATGGCCGACAGCGTGATCGCCTGCCGCTGCGGCGGCGCCCGCAGCCGCGCCACCGCATTCGCCATTGCATTGAACGACTCGCCCAGCACCGCCTGCAGTTCGCGGCCCTGCGGCGTGAGTACCAGTTGCCTGGGCTGGCGGATGAAAAGCGCGACCCCGAGCGAGTCTTCCAGCTGCCGCACCTGATGGCTGATGGCGGTAGGCGTGACCGACAGCTCATTGGCCGCTAGCTTGGCGCTGCAATGCCGTGCGGCCGCCTCGAAGGCGCGCAGCGATGCCAGTGGCGGGAGTTGGCGAAGGTTGCTCATGAATGAATTAATTTTTTATCAGTGCAAAAAACTCATCGTTTGTCGCAGCCATTACGCCTGAATAGATTCAGAACCGCGCCACGCAAAAGCTGAATCTACCTCATCCATTCCACACTTCAAACGATAGAGAACCGCATCATGACCACACTGCTCCACCTCGACGCCAGCGCCCGTTCCGGCCTTTCGGGCACGCATGTTCACGGCTCGCACTCGCGCCGCCTGAGCCGGCATTTCGTGTCTGCCTGGCACGCGACACGGCCGGACGATGAAGTGATCTACCGCGACATCGGCGCAACGCCGCCGGGTCATGTCACCGGTGAATGGATCGCGGCGGGCTACACCCCTGCGGCCGAGCGCGAATCGTGGATGCATGCGGCACTCGCGGAGAGCGACACGTTGATCGCCGAGATCCGCCACGCCGACCTGCTGGTGATCGGTGTGCCCATGTACAACTTCGGAATGCCGGCGCCGTTGAAGTCGTGGATCGACAACATCGTGCGCATCGGCGCGACCTTCGACTTCGACCGCAGCCGCGACAACCCGTATGTGCCCTTGCTGGCCGAGCGCCTTCGCCGCACGGTACTGCTCACCTCATGCGGCAGCAGCGGCTACGGGCCCGGCGGCTTCCAGGCGGGATTGGACTTTCTGACGCCCGGCATCACCGCCCCGCTGGCACTGCTGGGGCTTACCGAAACGCACAGCGTCGGCATCGAGCACGCCGAAGACCACGGCGACCTGCTCGAACGGTCGATCGCCGCTGCGCTCGCCCGCGTCGAAACGCTGGTGGACGAACTGCAGGCGGCGGCCTGAAGAGGCTTGAAGAATCAGGCCGAGCGCAGTTGCTCGCGCAGCTTCTGCCCGATCTCCGGGCGCTCGAGGAACGGGTCGGCCGGATTCGTGACCGACACGATGTTCTCCATGCGGCTGCGCACGTTGCCCAGCGCCTTCGGATGGCTGAACACATAGAACTGGTTGTCGCTGATGGCCTCGAACACCTTGGCCGCAACTTCCGCCGCCGTGATCTTGCCGCTGCTCACCGCCTTGTTGCTCATGGCCTGCCCGATGAGCTGGCTCTTGGTGAGCTCGCTGTCCTTCGGCGCGTTGGGGCGGTTGCGCTCGCTGCTCGTGATGCCGGTGGGCACGAAGTACGGGCACAGCAGGCTCGCGCCGATCTGGTCGGTGACGAGGTTCAGGTCCTGGTACATCGTCTCCGTCAGGCTCACGACGGCCGCCTTGGCTGCGTTGTAGATGCCCATGTTGGGCGGCGTGAGCAAGCCGGCCATGCTGGCGGTGTTGGTGATGTGGCCGCGGTAGCTCGGGTCTTTCGCCGCGGCTTCCAGCATCATCGGCGTGAACAGGCGCACGCCGTGGATCACGCCCCACAGGTCGACACCCAGCACCCATTCCCAGTCGGCCACGGTGTTCTCCCACACCAGGCCTCCGGCGCCCACCCCCGCGTTGTTGAACACGAAGTGCGGCGCGCCGAAGCGTTCCTTCACGGCGGCGGCCAGCGCTTCCATTTGCGCCGCATCGGACACATCGACCTTGCGGGCCAGCACCTGCACACCGGCGGCTTCCATCTCGGTCTTCGCCTTGTCCAGGGCATCCTGCTGCACGTCGACCAGCACGAGATTCATGCCGCGCACGGCGCCGATGCGTGCGCATTCCAGTCCGAAGCCCGAACCCGCGCCGGTGAGAACGGCGGTCTTGCCCTTGAAGTCCTGAATCATTTGCCGGTGTCCTTCTGTTGAATGTCTCTGACGTTGAAGGCGCTATTGAAATACGGAAAACGCGCGGGCGCAGTCACGAAGGTGCCCGCCCGCCACCTCGGGTTCAGTCAGGCGTCCGCCTTCTTCAGCACATAGCCGATGCGCGGAAAGTGCACATGCACCGTTCCCACGCGCTCGCCGGTTCGCTCCAGCGTGTAGTGCGTGCGCGTGGCCGCGACCAGCGTGCCGGGCGTCTCTTCGAGGCCGAAGCTCTCGGCGCGGATGGTGACGGCGCTGCCCAACGGAATGCCGTGGTCGTCCTGGAAGGTGCTGTCGGTCAGCAGGGTGTGCGGCGTGGCGGCCTTGGCCGCGGCGATGGCTTCGTCGCTGGTGAACTTTTCGGGTGCTCCGTGGCCGATCGCGGCCATGCGGTCCATCCAGTCGACCACCGCCGGCGTGAGGTCGAGGATGGTTCGCACCGACTCGATGCGGCGCGTGTACCAGAGCGGGTGGTAGGCGGAGAAGTCGGCGATGCTGGGCACCTCGCCCAGCAAAAACGGCTTGTCGTCCAGCATGTCCGACAGGCGGCGCAGGTACGACTTGTAGGCGCTGGTGGCGTCGGCCGGGCGCAGGCGGGTCATGTTGCCGGCGCTCATCTTGCCGCGGTCTTCGCCGAAGGCCTTGGCGGCTTCGGGCGGTGCCTTGGCGAACACTTCGGCCGCGCCCCTGGGCTGCAGGTTCCAGGCCATCGCGGCCCAGAACAGCGTGGTGTCGGCCCACTGAGCGAGGATGCGCGACAGGCCCTTCTCGGGCTCGGGGTAGAGCGTGGGCTCGGGCTGCAGGTGCTCAAGCACGTCGGCGATGAGCGCGCTGTCGCAGTACATGTCGGCGCCGATCTGCAGGAACGGGGTCTTGCGGTAGCCGCCGGTGAGCGTTTCCACGTCGGGCTTGGGCATGATCGGCGGAATGAAGACCGACTTCCACGGCAGCTTCTTCGCACCGAGGATCAGCCGCACCTTCTCCGAGAACGGCGAGGTGGTGTAGTGATGGAGGATCAGGTCAGCCATGGATTGTTTCCTGTGGGTTGCTTGTCGTTGTCGTGGGTCCGGCGCGCGCTCAACGGGGCTGCGCGCGCTGGATGATCGAATCGAAATCGGTGCCGGCGCCCAGCGTGCCGAAGGCGTTGCCCCAGTCGCCGCCCAGGCGCGATGCGCAGAAGGCGCCGACCACCGCCGCGGGTGCCGTCTGCGCGAGCAACGATGCTTGCACGGCCAGCGCCACGTCCTGTGCCAGACGGCGCGCCTCGAGCTCTGAAGCCATCGCCTCGATGCGCGCGGGCAGCGCATCGGCAAGACGGTCGAGCGCGGCATGCTGGCCACGCGCGGGTGCGAGTTCCTTTTCCAGCGCGGCGACCGCATCGCCCTTGCGCAGGCCGCGCAGCAGGTCGAGCGCCATGATGTTGCCCGCGCCCTCCCAGATGGAGTTGAGCGGCATCTCGCGGTAGATGCGGGCCATGATGCCTTCGCCGCCCTCTTCCACGTAGCCGTTTCCGCCGAGGCACTCCATGGCTTCCTGCGCGAAATGGCTGCCGCGCTTGCAGATCCAGAACTTGGCTACCGGCGTGAGCAGGCGGGCCATCAGGCGCTCGTGCTCGTCGTCCTGATGGTCGAAGGCCCTGGCGAGACGAATGGCCAGCGCCGTGGCGGCTTCGCTCTCGAGCGCGAGATCGGCAAGCACATTCTTCATGAGCGGCTGCTCGATCAAGGGCTTGCCGAAAGCATTGCGCTGCGCCGCATGGTTGAGCGCGATGCCCAGCGACTGGCGCATCAGCCCGCTGGTGCCCAGCGCGCAGTCGAGCCGGGTCAACGTTCCCATCTCCAGGATCTGCGGAATGCCGCGCCCTTCTTCGCCGACGAGCCACGCACTGGCGCCCTGGAACTCGACCTCGGAACTGGCGTTGGCCTTGTTGCCGAGCTTGTCCTTCAGGCGCTGGATCTGGATGGCGTTGCGCGAGCCATCAGGCAGCACGCGCGGCAGGAAGAAGCAACTGAGCCCGGCCGGCGCTTGCGCCAGCACCAGGAAGGCATCGCACATCGGCGCGGAGAAAAACCATTTGTGGCCGGTGATCGCGTAGCGTTCGCCCCAGGCGTCGCTGCCGTCGCGCACGGCGCGCGTGGTGTTGGCTCGCACGTCGGAGCCGCCCTGCTTCTCGGTCATGCCCATGCCCATGGTCACGCCGGGTTTGTCGCCAAGGCGCTTGAGGGCCGGGTCGTACCAGAGGCTGCCGAGCTTCGGGCCCCAGTCGGCATACACGCCGGCATTTCCACGCAGCGCGGGCGTGACCGCGTAGGTCATCGAGATGGGGCAAAGGATCGACGGCTCCAGCTCGGTGAAGAGCATGAAGCCCGCCGCGCGCAGCACGTGCGGCGAGGCCGAGGTGCCGGTCCATGGCGTGCCGTGCAGGCCCGCGCCCACGGCGGCGGTCATGAGCGCGTGGTAGCTCGGGTGGAACTCCACCTCGTCGATGCGCCGCCCGAAGCGGTCGTGCGTGTGCAGCTCGGGCGTGTGGATGTTGGCCAGCCGCGCATGCGCCTGCATGCCGGCCGAGCCAAGGGTTGCGCCCAGCTCCTGCAGCTGCGTGGTCTGCAGCGGGGGCGCATTGAACTTCAGCGCATCGCGCAGGGGCCGGTTGGTGTCGAAGAGGTTGTAGTCCACCAGCGGCGTGGGCTGGTTGAAGACCTCGTGCGTCGTTTCCATAACCGGCCTCCTTGCCGTGCGTGTTCAGCTCATTCAGATCAGCTTGACGAGTTGCTTGCCGAAGTTCTTGCCCTTGAGCAGGCCCAAAAAGGCTTCAGGAGCGGATTCGATACCTTGCGCGATCGACTCGCGCGGCTTGAGCTTGCCGGTGCCCACCAGCGTGCCCAGTTCGGTGAGCGCCTCGGGCCACACCTCCATGTGCTCGCTGACGATGAAGCCTTCGATCTTCATGCGGTTGATGAGGATCAGCGCCGGGTTTGCCAGCGGCAGCGGCTGGCCGTCGTAGCCCGCGATCATTCCGCACAGCGCCACGCGGGCGAAGGCGTTGGCGCGCAGCAGCACCGCGTCGAAGATGTAGCCGCCGACGTTCTCGAAGTAGCCGTCGATGCCGTTCGGGCAGGCTTCCTTGAGCGCGGCGCTCATCGACTTGACGTCGGGGTGCTGGCGGTAGTCGATGCAGGCGTCGAAGCCCAGTTCTTCGGTCACGTACTTGCACTTCTCGGCGCCGCCGGCAATGCCGACCACGCGACAGCCGCGCGCCTTGGCCAGCGCGCCGAAGGCGCTGCCCACCGCGCCGCTGGCTGCGGTGATGACCACGGTCTCACCAGCCTTGGGCGCGATGATCTTCACCAGCCCGTACCAGGCCGTGACGCCCGGCATGCCGACCGCGCCCAGGTAATGCGACAGCGGCACATGCGTGGTGTCGACCTTCTTCAGCGCACCGGGCTGCGAGGCGTCGACCACGCTGTATTCCTGCCAGCCGCCGAAGCCGACCACCTTGTCGCCCACGGCGTACTTGGGGTGCTTGCTCTCGACCACTTCGCCGACCGTGCCGCCCTGCATCGTCTGGCCCAGCGGCTGCGGCTGCGCGTAGCTCTTGGAGTCGTTCATGCGCCCGCGCATGTACGGGTCCAGGCTCATGTAGTGGTGGCGCACCAGCACCTGGTTGTCCTTGAGCGCCGGGGTCTCGGCGGTCACGAGCTTGAAGTTGCCGGCCACGGCCTCGCCGTCGGGGCGGTTGTCGAGGTGGATCTGCTTGTTGGTGGGCATGGATATCTCCGGTGTTGGGGTCAGTCAGTCGGTCGACGGCGGGCGCATCGCGTTGGCGCTCGCGGGGCCGGTAGGCAGGCGGCGCTTCACGTACTTGAAGGTGCCCGTGGCGTGGGCGCACACGCGCTCCTGCTCGTCGTAGATTTTGGCTTCCGTGAAAGCCAGCGTCGCCGTCCGGTGAATGAGCGTGCCGCGCGCATGCAGCGGCCCCACGGAAGGCTGCATGAAGCTGGTCTTCATCTCGATGGTGACCACGCCGGTCTCGGGCGACACGCTGCGCGCGGCCGCCGCCATGGTGATGTCGAGCAGCGTCATGCAGGCGCCGCCGTGCGTCACGTCGAAGGTGTTCAGGTGCTCCGGCTTGGCGGTGTAGACGATCTCGGACTCGCCGCCCTCGAACTTCGTGAGCTCGAAGCCCAGGTGGCGCGCAAAGGGAATCTGGCTCGTGTACGAGCGGATGTTGATGTCGTCGGATTCAGGAATTGTCATTTCGGTTTTTCAGGCCGCGCCGAGCACCACGCTCACGCCGCCGTCTACTGCCAGCCACTGGCCGGTGATGTGCTTGCCGGCATCGCTCGCGTACAGCAGCGTCAGGCCCTTCAGGTCTTCGTCGTCGCCCAGGCGGCCCAGCGGGGCCTGCGCGGCCATCTTTTCCTCGCCCAGCGACTTGATCAGGCCGGCGGCCATCTTCGTCATGAAGAAGCCGGGGCAGATCGCGTTCACGTTGATGTTGTACTTGCCCCATTCGGCGGCCAGCGTGCGGGTGAAGCCGATGACCGCGGTCTTCGAGGTGTTGTAGGCCAGGGTCTGCATCTCGGGCGGGTTGCCGTTCAGGCCGGCGATCGACGCGATGTTGATGATGCGCCCCGACTTCTTCGGGATCATGTACCCGTTGGCGATCTGCTGCGACAGGATGAAATAGCCGCGCACGTTGAGGTTCATCACCTTGTCCCAGGCCTCGACCGGGTGGTTCTCGGCCGGCGAACCCCAGCTCGCGCCGGCGTTGTTGATGAGGATGTCGACCGCGCCCATGCGCTGCAGCGTCTCGTCGGCCAGGCGGCGGGTGTCTTCTTCCTTCGAGCAGTCGGCGGCGATCCAGCGCGCGTCGATGCCGGCGGCCTGCAGCTCGGCCGCGGCCTGCTCCAGGTCGTCGGCCTTGCGCGAACTCAGCATGATCTTCGCGCCGGCCTCGCCCAGCGCGTGGGCCATCTGCAGGCCCAGGCCGCGCGAGCCGCCGGTGATGAGCGCGGTCTTGCCGGTGAGGTCGAAGAGTTTCTGGACGGTGCGGGCGGTCATGGGTTGTCTCCGGGGTTCGGTTTTTGAATCAGATTTCGTAATCCATGCACTGGCGGGCTTCACGCACGGCGCCGATGAATGGCTTCAGGGCCACATGCTGCGGATGGTCCGCATAGGCCGCGAGTGCGGCGGCGTCGGTGAATTCCGAGTTCAGGATCAGGTCGTAGGTGGCTTCCAGGCCCGGCTGGGCAATGACCACTTCGAAGCGATGGGTGCCGGGCGACAGCTTGGCGCAGGCGTCGAGCAGCGCCTTGGCCTTGCGCAGGTTGGTCGCCTTGTCGGCGCCCTCGGCGTGTTCCTTGAACTTCCACATCACGATGTGCTTGAGCATGGCGGTGTCCTCGGGTTATTTGTTGCTCAGCCGCGAGCGCACGTAGATGAGCACGAAGCCCACCAGCGAAACCAGCCCGCCGGGAACGGCGATCGACCAGCCCAGGGCAGCGTCGGTGCGGCCGGTGGAAATGCCCAGGATGACGAGGAACAGGCCGCCGTAGATCAGGATCCAGATCCACTTCTCCAGGCGCGCATGCGGCTTGGGCGGCTTCGGGGTGTTGGCTGGGGTGTTGGGGGTGGAATTCGGCGGATTGTTGGTGGCCATCAGAAGGCGTCCTCGGGCAAAGCGGTACAGGTCGGGTCACGGGTTTCGACCACATTGAGCCAGGCACCGATTTTCGGCAGCTCGTAGTGGAAGAAATAGTCCGTGGCGCCGATCTTGCCAGCTGTTACCGCCCTCGCCTTTTCACCATCTTTCTCCAGAGCCCTTCGGGCCACGTCCAGCCAGATCCACGCCAGCACCGTGTGGCCGAAGGCCTGCATGTAGGGCACCGCGTTGGCCAGCGCGTCCGCGGGGTCGCCAGTGGACCAGGCGGCCTCGGTGGCGCTGCCGATGCGCTGCAGCGCGGCGCCCAGCGCCTTGGCATGGGCCGCCAGCGCCGGCACCTTGGCGGCGCTGGCGATGGTGGCGGTCATGCGCCCGGCCAGCAACTGCAGGCCGCGGCCCTTTTCCATCAGCACCTTGCGCCCCAGCAGGTCGGCCGCCTGGATGCCGTGCGTGCCCTCGTGGATCATGTTCAGGCGGTTGTCGCGCCAGTACTGCTCCACCGGAAAGTCGCGCGTGTAGCCGTAGCCGCCGTGCACCTGGATGGC
>JACXTT010006500.1_pt1 | contig 16652 bp, 9 predicted proteins | sample 9270951 | NCBI WGS metagenome assembly JACXTT01 (sample SAMN15532306, study PRJNA645909) | rock metagenome | isolation source: weathered quartz diorite | place: Puerto Rico | collected 2017-06-21 | reverse complement strand
TTTACCGCCTTTGCGGCGTGCTGCTGCTGGTGGTCTGCGTAACCATGCCGGTGGTGGGGTTCTTCGCCATCAGCCGTCGCGTAGAGTCGCAACTGCTGGTGAAGTATGCGCAGCTTCGCGCCGCCGCCGATCTCGAGCATCGCATCGATCACGTGGAGACGCTCAACGCGTTGCGGGATAACACGAAGACGGTCGCCGATGACGTGCTCTGCACATCGCTGCGTTTCATTTTTGACAGCCGCTGGGGCCTCCGTCCGGCGGTGACGCCTGCGCCGCCATGCGCCACCGAGCCGCGGATGAGGCAGGAGCAATCACTCCACAAGAGGCAAGAGCTGGAGCGGAAGAGATCGCAGGCCGCCGAAACGATCCCCGACTGGGCGGCAACTTCGCTGCCGGTCCTATACGAGGACTCGCTGGCGGTCCGGCTGCTCTTCGACTCGCATTCGGCCGACAACCTCTGGAGCTGGCAGGCCGACGACGGCTATCTCACTCTGCTTCGCAAGGTACGGTTCGACGTCGACGTGGCTGACATGGTTTGGGCCAATTCTCTGACGGGCAAACCTGCGCCAAAGGAGGAGTTGATCGTCATCGAGTCGGCCGTTCCGCATGTCGCCCACCTGACCGCGTGGGTGTACCTCGCCGCCGGCATCCTCATCGCCGGCCTGCTGCTGGCCGCGTTCTGCTTCGTCTCGACGTTCATGGCCAAGCGCGTGCTTCTCATCGACGTCACCGAGCCCGACTGGCTCGTTCCCCTCCCCTTCACCCCAACCCTCGGCGACCAGATCTTTCTGGTCCGCGAGGGTCATGACCCCACGGACCTCACGGACAATGATCCCAAGGGCAACAGCCTGCCGTTTTTCGACGTCTCCTTCAAAGATCTCCTCGACCCGGACAGAGGAGATCAGATCCTCGAGGCGGTGGACAGCAGCGAGCCGGGACGGAACGTTCGGATTATCGATTTCGAGTCCGGCATCGACGACGCCGCGAGCAACGAGAAGAAACTGCATTGGTTGGAGCGGTTGCTCGCGCTGGGCAACCGGACGGTGGTCATCGTTTCCACGGTAACGCCGGCATACATGATGACCACGACGCCGCCGCCATCGGCGCCCGGCGCGCTCTCGTACTTCGATCGTTGGCGTGCCGTTCTCGACCGATTCGTCTGCATCTCCGCCGAGGAGCTCCTGCGGCGGAATCAAGAATGGGACCGCCGGCAGGTGCTCCGCACCACCAGTCAATTGTCCCTATCCGAGCCGAAGAGCTGGGAGGAAAAAGAGACGGCGTACAACCCGTTCCTCAAGCAGTTGGCGAAGGAGATTGAGGCCGAGGCCGAGCAACGAAGGGAGACCGGGCAATACGACGCCACGACCGACCGCGAGCATCTTCTCGATGAGATCGGGGAGCGGGCGGAGACGTATTACGCCGGTCTGTGGGCAAGCTGCCGCGAAGAGGAGAAGATCCTGCTCGACCAGCTCGCCAACAACGGGCTGGCGAACGGCCGCAACCGGCGCGTGCTGCGGCGGCTCATGGCACGCGGGCTGGTACGGCGCAACCCGAATCTCGCGCTGTTCAGCGAGACCTTCCGCCTTTACGTTCTCGCCGCCGCGCAGCGCGAGGACGTCGCAAACCGCGCGCGCGCGCAGCACGGTCCTAGCACATGGGATTCGCTGCGCGTTCCCTTCTTCATCATCATTACCGCCTTCGTCCTGCTCCTGTTCGCCACGCAGAAGGACCTGCTGACCACGACCACCGCCTTGGCCACGGCTTTGACCACCGGACTGCCGGTCCTGATGAAGCTGATCGGCGTGTTCACGGAGCGGAGGATGGGGACAACCGATCGGACGTAGGACGGCAGCCGCCCGATGCTTCCCGCGAGGCCTCAGCATCGAGGATGCCGCGCCGCACGCGGTCGTCGACTAGAATACGCGGTCCGCGAGTCCCCCCGCGACCCGAGGTGATCCATTGAATCGTGTTCTAACCATTGAATTGCCCGAGTATGTCGGGCAGCGAGTCCTGCTCAAAGGATGGGTTCATGCCCTGCGCCTCTTCGGCGACTTCAACTTTGTCGTGGTGCGCGACCGCGCCGGCACCGCGCAGGCGGTGCTGACGCCGGAGGCCATCGCGCCGCTGGCGAACCTCCAGCCCGAAACCGTGGTCGAGATCGAAGGCGACGTTATCGCCGAGCCGAAGGCCCCGCTGGGATGCGAGCTGCATCATGTGAGAGTCAACGTCATCACGCCGGTCACGGCCACGCTGCCGTTTCCGCTGAGCAAGAAGGTCAAGGTCAGCCAGCCGACGTTCCTCGATCACGCCGTGGTCGGTAACCGGCACCTGCGCCAGCGCGCCGTGCTGCGGCTGGGGAGCGGCGTGATGAAGGCATTCCGCGCGGCGCTCGACGCCCGCGGTTTCATGGAGATCCAGAGCCCGAAGCTGGTGGCCTCGGCGACGGAGAGCGGCGCGAACGTCTTCAAGGTCGATTACTTCGGCCAGGACGCGTACCTCGCGCAGAGCCCGCAGTTCTACAAACAAATCATGGTGGGCGTATTCGAGCGCGTTTACGAAGTGGGGCCGGTCTTTCGCGCCGAGAAGCACAGCACGAACCGGCACACCAACGAATACGTCAGCCTCGACGTGGAGTTCGGCTTCATCGAGGATCACTTCACGGTCATGGCGCTGCTCACCGAGGTGCTGCGCAGCATCTTCACCCATCTGCAGACCAATCATCCGAGGGACTTGCAGGAGTTCGGCGTGACCGTTCCGGAGATCGCCGAGCGCGTTCCTCACATCCACTTCTCCGATGCGCAGAAGCTACTCATCGAGAAGCTCGGCGCCCGCGACGTGGAAGGCGAGCCCGATCTGGCCCCCGAGCATGAGCGCCTCCTCGGCGCGTGGGCCCAACAGGAGCACGGTAGCGATTTCCTCTTCGTCACCGGATATCCGATGGAGAAGCGACCGTTCTATACGCATCCCGACCCGGCACGGCCGCAGTATGCGAACGGATTCGATCTGCTCTTCCGCGGATTGGAGCTGGTGACGGGAGGACAGCGGTTGCACCTCTATGACGACTATGTCGCCGCCGCCACCGCGCGCGGATACGACCTGAAACCGTTCGAGACGTATTTCGAGGCCTTCAAGTACGGCATGCCGCCGCACGGCGGCTTCGCCATCGGCTTGGAGCGCACGCTGATGCAGCTTCTCAGCATCGACAACATCCGCATGGCCACGCTTTTCCCGCGCGACATGAGCCGGCTCGCTCCTTAGAGTCGGCGATGTTGCGAACCCATCGGGTTGCGGACCTTCTTGGCGAGCCTGCGGGGAGGCGCGTCATCGTGGCGGGATGGGTGGAAAGGATGCGGTCGCACCGCCGCCGCCTATTCCTCGATCTGCGCGACTCGACCGGCATCGTGCAGGTGATCCTGGAGTCCGAGATCCTCGGCGACCGCGAGATCGCACCGGAATTCGTGCTTCAGGTGGAAGGCTTGGTGCAGCCTCGGACGGGGACGTCGCGAAGTGCCGCGATTGCCGTGGAGATCGCGGCGGATCGCTACGCGGTCCTCAATCCCTGTCGCAAGCTACCGTTCGTGCCCGGAAGCCCGACGGTCCCCGAGGCGCAGCGTCTGCGGTTCCGCTATCTCGATTTGCGCACGCCGCGGATGCGCGAGCATCTCCGGCTGCGCCACGATCTTGCCGGCTTCGTGCGGCGCTGGTTCACGAGCGAGGGTTTTCTCGAGGTCGACACGCCGCTACTGGTCAAGGCCACGACCGGCGGCGCGCACGAGATCGCGGTCAGGACGCGCGCTGCGCCGGACAGAGAGTTCGTGCTTGCCCAATCGCCCCAGCAGCTCAAACAGATGCTGATGATCGGCGGCGTCGAGCGCTACTTTCAGATCGCCCGCTGTTTTCGCGATGAAGATCCGCGCAGCCAGCGCCAGGTCGAATTCACGGAGATCGATTTCGAAATGGCGTTCGTGGATAGCCCGCTTCTCATGCGGCTCTGTGAGCGCCTGCTGCGGGATCTTATCCGCCGCTTTCTGCCTCATCACGCGCTGCCCGATGAGGCATTTCCCACGCTGAGCTACCAGGAGGCATTGTCGCGTTACGGGTCGGAGCATCCCGACACGCGCTACGGACTGGAGCTCATCGATCTGACGCCGCTCGTCTCGTGCGACTCGCCGGAGGAGTGCGTCGTAGGGATTCGCTGTCCGCGCGCCAGGTACGACCCTTCGTTCCAGCAGCGCGCGCGCGTGTTCGAGCAGCGCGCGCGCGAGTATCGCCAGAGAGCTCCGGAGCTCGTTTCATTCCAGACCGACCCGCTGCGACGCGCTTTCGGCGTGGAGTGGAATGAACAGAGGACGGATGCCTTACTGCGCGTGACCGGCGCGACGGAGGACGATCTCCTGCTGTGGACTTCAGGCGCGGCCTACGACGTTCATCGCGCGGCCGGCATCTTCCGCACCGAGCTCGCGTCGATCCTCGGCATCATCCCCGCCGGCGTGTTGGCGTGTGTATTCGTCACGCCATTCCCGCTGTTCTGGCGCAGCGGGTCCGCATGGACGTCGTATCACCAGCCCTTCACGGCGCCAACGGCGGAGACGCGCGCGCTCATTGCCGACGATCCGGCGCGCGTCGACGCAGACGAGTTTGAAGTGGTGGTCAATGGAGTGGAACTTGGTGGCGGATCGCTGCGCATCCACGAGCGCGTACTGCAGGAGCAGGTCCTGCGGCTGATCGGAGGCGCGGAGGCCATCGAGGAGATGCGGCACCTTCTGACCGCGCTCGAGTATGGCGCCCCGCCACACGGTGGCGCATCGTTCGGTTTCGATTCGATCGTGCAGTTCCTGGCCGGCGCACCAAACATCCGCGAGGTGCTCGCCTTTCCAAAGAGCGGCTCGGGTGAGGATCTTCTTCTCGGCGCTCCGACGCCCCCGCGCACGTATTGACACTTCGCCTTTACGGATTTATTCTGCGAGGCGGTCCGATTCGCTGCAGCACCATCGCGCTCGCGGGAGGTTTCTTATGACGAACCCATGGATGCGGCTCTTCTCTGCGCTCGGGTTGGTCTGCCTCCTCTTCCATTTCGTCCCCTCGGCGCGCGCGCAGACGCAGGCGGCCACAGGGACGATCGAAGGGAGAATCACCGGCTCGGATGGCGCGCCTCTCTCCAATGTGACCGTAACAATCACCCAAGACGAAACCGGATATTCGCGGCGCGCCGTCACCGATGATCGCGGACGCTACAGCGTGCCTCTGCTGCCCGTCGGGCGATATACAGTGACTGCGGAGCGGGAGGGCTTCTCCTCCCTCCGCGTTCCGGCGATCGTCCTGCAGCTCGGCCAAGTGCGCTCCGCGGATTTCACCATGACCGTCGCCGCGGTCTTCGAGACCGTCACTGTAGACGGCGCCCGGCTGAGCGCCATCGACAAGTGGCGATTCCATCACAGCATCACGTTCGACGACCGCACCACGCACAGTCTTCCGCTCCTCGGCCGCAATTTTCAGACTTTCATTCTTCTGACGCCGGGGACGCTCTCCTCCACGCCACTCTTGACCGACACTGATTTTTCCCTCGGCGGGCAGAAAGGCGTGCACACATCGTTCACCGTCGACGGCTCCGCCTACAACAGCACGTTCTTCGGTGGGCAGACCGGCGGCGATCGCCCTCCTTTCACCTTCAGTCTGGAAGCTGTGCAGGAATTCGTGGTGCAGATCAACGGGATCGCACCTGAATTCGGCCGCTCGGGCGGCGGACAACTGCAGGCGGTCACGAAGTCGGGGACCAACACGTTTGAGGGGAGCGTGTTCTGGTATCTGCAGGACAAATCGTTCGTGGCGCGGGATGCGTTGGGCGTGGAGCCGCTCGGGCGCCGGCAGCAGTTCGGCGTGTCGCTGGGAGGACCGATCGCCGCGGATCGCCTCTTCTTTTTCGTCGTGTCGGACAATCAAAAGCGCAGCGCGCCGATCAACCTGGCCTTCGACGGCCAGAGCTCGCTGCGCGAAGCGGCCGCCGGGAGCGATCCGCAGCGTCGAGACGCCGCGCAGGCTCTCATCGGCATGCAGAAGGTGGTGACGGCAGGAGACGACACGCGCTCGCTCTTCACGCGGATCGATTGGAACGTCTCCCCCGCCGAGCGTCTCTTTCTTCGCTACAACGGCGCGCGCAACCGGCAGCTCAACGGCACGTTCGGCGCGGTGCGGCAGCGCGCCGCATCGCAGGACGATTTCGGCCTGGACCGCGACATTGTCGACTCCTTCGCCGCGCAGAGCACCTCCATCCTCTCATCGCGCTGGGTCGGTGAAGTCCGCGGCGGCTACACGCACGAGAGCCGCCCGCGCGTCGAAAACGGGGTGCCGGGCACTACCCAGGTCAATGGCACCAAGAACGGCGCGTCGGTCAGCATCGCCGGCATCGGCTCCCTCGGCGCACCCGTTTTCCTTCCGATCATTGCCGTCGAAGACCGCTATCAGTTCATCAGTAATCTGTCGTTTCTTACTGGCGCTCACGAGATAAAGGGGGGTACGGAGCTGAACGTCGCGGACTTCGACAATGGATTCCGCGGAGGGGCGCGCGGTCTGTACATCTTCTCCAGCTTCGACACCTTCGCCGCGCGCCAGCCGGACGCCTACTTTCAGTTCTTCGGCTCCGGGCGCGTGAAGACGCGTACCCGCTTCGCCGCGGCGTACATTCAGGACGCGCTGCGCGTAGGGTCGAACATCATCGCCATGAGCGGATTGCGCTGGGAAGGTCAATACAATCCACAACCCGACCTTCCCAACTCCGATTTCCCGCAAACGAGGCGCATTCCCTCCGATTTGAAGCAATGGTCGCCGCGCCTTGGAATCACGTGGTCGCCGAACGGCGGGAAGAGCGTAGTGCGCGCCATGGCGGCATATCTGCAGCCGCCGACGGCAACGGCGCTCTGGTTCAATGTGCTGCGCGCCAACGGCGATGCCAGCAATGGTCTCGGATATTTCGCGGCGCGCAGCTTCAATCAGGCAGGAGTTCCGCCGTTCAACTATCCCTACGCCGGCCCTTATCTCACTCCATTCGCCTCATACCCAGGCGGGATTCCGCAGAGCAGCGGCACCGTGCCGGGCAGCGCCGTGCACATGGTTGATCCTCGCTTTTACAATCCGCGAGTTTTCAGAACAAGCGTCGGATACGAGCGCGAGCTCGGCGGTCTGTGGACTGCCTCCGCGACATACGACTACAGCTACACGATCGGGAATGAGCGGTTCCACGATCTCAATCTCTTCCCCGGTCACACAGACCCCATCACAGGGCGCCTCGTGTACGACCGCACGGTACGTCCGTTCCCGCAGGCCGGACAGGTCATTTCGCGCGAGAGCACGGCCAAGGCGCGGCATGATGCGATGATCTTCACGGTCACTCGCCGGCCTGCGCACGGCATCAGCGTCACCGCTTCCTATCAGTACAGCCACACCAGGAGCGATGACGACAACGAGCGGAACACCGACGCCGACAGCTCGCCGGTCTACGATCAGTTCCATTTCGGTCTCGATTGGGGGCGATCGAATCTCGACGTCCGGCATCATTTCGTTCTGTTCGGCGTCGTCGAGTTGCCGTACGGATTCATTGTGAGCCCCATTCTGCGAGTACAGTCGGGACGGCCGTTCAACGCCATCACAGGATCGGACGATCCATCGGCGTATCAGCTCTCGCCCGCTGCGCTTGCAAATTTGCGCAGGTACATCGGCGATCCCAATGCCATCGTGTACGCGGGCGGCAACAACGACGGCAACGCAAGCTCGGACCGGCCGATCGTCAACGGCCGGCTGCTGCGGCGCAACGCCTTCGAGCAGCCGGCATTCGTCCGCACCGATGTCCGCGTGACCAAGCACGTTTTCGCGCGATCCGGTCGTGGCCTCGACGTGGTCGCGGACATCTTCAACGTCTTCAATAACGAAAACAGATTCACCACGAACAACGTCATCACCTCGCCCGATTTCGGAGTGCTCAACAACGCAGGCGAGCCGCGGTCGGGACAACTCGGACTCAAATACGCCTGGTAGGAGAGCGACGTGCGCGCGCTTCTGTCGATGTGGAAGGACTCTCGGATGGTGGTCATGGTTGCGCTCTGCGCCACCATGTATGCCGCAGCCATTCTTTCACTGCGCCTTCCACCTCCCTTTTCTTCCCAACTAGTAGCCATCATTCTTCCCATTCCGCTCAGTCTGATGTTCGGTCCCGCGGCGGCGTGGGCCATGCCGATCGGCGCGACGATCAGCGACGTGGTCTCCGGCTATCTCAACGCCGGCAGCATCTTCGGATTGGGCAGCAATTTCATGCTCGGGTTTCTGCCGTGCGCGTTATGGTCGCGGCTGCGTCCGCTCTCGGACGGATCGCGTGAAGCGACGTTGCGATCATGGCGGCACTACGCGTTGTACATCGTGATCGCCTTGACCACCGCCTGGGCCTCGGCGCTGGTGCTGGCCTGGCCGCTCGATCGTTTCGGCATCGCGCCGTTCCGGTTCATCATCACCCTCGTCGGCGTACAGGACGCCGTCCTCGGAGCGCTCTCCATCTCGCTCGTGCTGCTCTTATCGAAACGGATTACCGCGCTCGGTCTTTCGTGGTGGGACGTGATGGACGACGCCGATCTCGACATGCCGCGCCGTCCCCTCGGTATCGCCGGCGCGTGGCTGGTTGTTCTCACGGCGCTCATCGCCTGGCCGCTGGCCGTGTGGTCTCCGGCCCATGGAATCAGCATCGTGACGACCGGCGCCATCCTGGTGTTCCTCGGCGCCGCGGCGATGTGGTGAGCATGACGCCCGAGGTCCTGTTCCAGCATCTGACGTTCACCCATCGACGCAGTGACACGCCCGCACTGCGCGACATCACAGGCAGCGTCCGGCCAGGTGAGCGCGTGGTGATCATGGGCGGCTCCGGCTCCGGCAAGTCCTCTTTGTGCTACGCGATCAGCGGCGTCATTCCGCACCTCCTGAAAGGGACGCGCACCGGACGCGTCTTCGTGCGCGGCGTCGATCCGGCGACGCGGCCGGTGGCAGACATGGCCCGGCTGGTCAGCCTGGTCCTCGAAGACTTCGACGCCCAGATCATGACCTCCAGTGTGGAGCGGGAGTTGGTGTTCGGACTGGAGAACTCCGGCGTGTCGCGCGCGGAGATGATTCGAATCGTCGAGCGCTACCTCGCCGTGCTGCGATTCGAATCGCGCCGGAGCGACTCGCCCTCGTCGCTCTCGGCGGGCAACCGCCACATGCTGGCTATCGCCTCGCTCCTGGTGCTCGAGTCGTCGGTTCTGGTCATGGACGAGCCGACAACGGAGCTCGACCCGGGCGCACAGGAGCGCCTGCAGCTCGTCTCTAAGGTGCGCGAAGGGGAAGTGACGCTCCTCATGGCCGATCATCGGACGGAGACGGCGCAGTGGGTGGATTCCGTCTGGCTGCTCGAGCGCGGCTCGATCGCTGCCGCTGGCACGCCCGCCGAGGTTCTCACTGATCTGCCAACGCTGCGCGGGTGCGGCGTGCGGCCGCCGGAGCTGGTCTCTCTCGCCGCGCACTCGGGACTGACGACTCGTCTCTGGTCTGTCGACGATATCGTGGACGCGCTCGGCGCGCGTCGTCCTGCGCCACCAGCTCCCGCGCAGAGCGAGATTGCTTCCCGCCCGCGGCCGATCATCGAGAGCGTCGCGCTGCGTCACGTCTATCGTTCCGGCCTGGAGGCGCTGCGCGGCGTGGACGTCACCATCGCCGAGGGAGAGCTCGCGGCGCTGATCGGCGCGAACGGTTCGGGGAAGACGACGTTTGCGCGCCTGCTCATCCGGTTGATCGAGGCCACGTCGGGCGACGTTCTCCTCGGCGGCCGCTCCGTCGCCTCATATAGCCGTCGCGAGCTGACAGAGATGGCCGGCTTCGTGTTCGAGAGTCCGGATGAAGGCATCGTCGGTCCGCGCGTGTTCGACGACGTCGCATTCAGCCTGCGGCGGTTGGGGTGGGAGGAGGCGCGCATTGCCGCCCGCGTCACGGAAGTCCTGGCTGAGGTCGGCCTGATCGGATATGAGGACTGCGACGCAGTACTCCTCGGAAGAGGCGAGCGGCAGCGCGTGGCCATCGCTTCCGCGCTGGCCACGAGCCCGCGCGTGCTGATCCTCGACGAGCCGACGAAGGGGCTCGACTACGATCAACAACTGCGGCTCTTCGCGATGCTGCGGCGGCTGCATCAGCAGGGCCACACTATCCTGCTGATCACGCACCTTCTGTGGGCCGTCGCCGAATACGCCACGCGCGTGGTGGTCTTCAATTCGGGAAGCGTCGTGGCGCAGGACGAGACGCGCGAGGTCTTCCGCCGCGAAGAGCTTCTCGAATCGGCCGGGCTGCGCCTGCCGGACATCGCGCGCGTCAGCAATCGTCTCGGATTGCAAGCTCTCGAAGCAGTGGGAATGGCTCGAGAGCTCGCTCCACAGCGGCAGGTCTGGCCATGACGCTCGATCCCGCCACCGACCTCTCGGCGAACCGCTGTGATCCACGCACGAAAATTCTCCTGCTGATCGCGGCGCTCGGGCTCCTGCAGTGTTTCAACCACGTCGCGTTAGCCGCTACCCTCCTGGCCGGATTGCTCGCGGCCTCGCTGGCCCTCGGCGTTGGTCCCGTGCTCCGGCGCGCGCTTCCCATCATCCTTATCAGCATGCTGATCTCCGCGCTCACCTGGGCAGTTCACCTCGAAGGTCCGACGCTGCTCTGGTCGTGGGGCTCGCTGCGCCTGTCGCGCGAGTCTTTGTCGTTCGGAACCGCTCTTGGACTCCGGCTCGGCGCCATGATGGTCGCCAGCCTCATTTTCTTGGCTCTGACGAGAGTGGATGAGATGCATGCGGGAATGGTCATGCTGCGCCTTCCGAAGCAACTGGCATTCGTGGTCTCGCTCTCGCTCGTCTTCCTGCCGATGTATCTCGCGCTCACAGCGTCGATCCTGGACGTGCGCACCGCGCGTGGCGCGGATGTGCGGTCGGGCCCGCTGCTGGCGCGCCTCCGCACGTACGCCGGGATTGCGGTGCCGCTCTTTCTGCACGTGGCGCGGCAGACGCTCGTGCGCGCCATCGCCCTGGAGTCGCGCGGCTTCTCCATGCACCGCAAACGTTCGATGTACCACGACTATCAGATCCAGCCGAGGGATTGGCTGGCGCTCGCGGGCGCCGCGCTACTGGTGGCCATTGCGGTGGCATTGCGCGTGCGCGGTATTGGGTACACGCCGATGCGTTGATGCATCCGTCGCTGGATGGTAGAGTCCGCGCGCTCGTCGCCTCCAAGGAAATTAATGAGTCAATTGTCTATTGCGGAATTGCTGTCCGGCCGAGTCGAGATCGGCACTGCCGTCACCTGTAAAGGGTGGGTGCGCACGCGCCGCGACTCCAAAGCGGGGCTGTCGTTCATTCACCTCTCCGACGGTTCGTGTTTCGCGCCGATGCAGGTGGTGGCCAAAGCGACTCTGCCGAATTATGAAAGTGAGATCCTGAAGGTCACCACAGGCTGCTCGGTCGTGGCCAGCGGCACTCTGACGGCGAGCGAGGGAAAAGGGCAGCGCTACGAGCTGGTGGCCGACCGCGTGGAGGTCGTGGGGTGGGTCGACGATCCGGAGACCTATCCGCTGAGCCCGAAGCAGCATAGCTTCGAATACTTGCGCCGCGTGGCGCATCTGCGGGTGCGCTCCAATACGTTCGGCGCCATGGCGCGGCTGCGAAACAGCCTCTCCATTGCCATCCACAACTATTTTCACCAAAACGGCTTCTTATGGATCCATACGCCGATTCTAACCAGCAGCGACACGGAGGGAGCGGGCGAGGCGTTTGCCGCCACATCGCTCAATCTCGAGGATCCGCCGCGGACGCCCGGCGGGCGCATCGATTTCAGCCAAGACCTATTTGGGCGCCTGGCGCATCTGACGGTGTCGGGCCAACTGAACGTGGAGAGCTATTGTGAGGCGCTGACGAAGGTCTATACGTTCGGCCCCTGCTTTCGCGCCGAGAACTCCAACACCGCGCGTCATCTGGCGGAATTCTGGATGATCGAGCCGGAGATCGCGTTTGGGGGCCTGGGCGACATTGCGGATCTCGCCGAGGACTTACTGAAGAAGGTTTTGCCGAAAGTGCTGGCCGAGCGCGCCGATGATTTCGACTTCTTTGTCAAACAGATCGACTCCGAATGTCTCAAGCGCGTACAGCATCTGCTGGACTCCGGATTCGAGCGGATGACATACACCGACGCGGTGAGCAAGCTCGAACAGGCCAAAAAGAAATTCGAGTTTCCCGTCTTCTGGGGCATGGACCTGCAGGCGGAACACGAGCGCTACATCTGCGAGGAGCTGGTCGGCCGGCCGGTGGTGATCATGAATTACCCGAAGGAGATCAAGGCCTTCTACATGCGCCTCAATGATGACCAGAAGACCGTGGCGGCCCTGGACGTCCTCGCTCCCGGCATCGGCGAGATCGTCGGCGGCAGCCAGCGCGAGGAGCGGCTGGAGATCCTCGATGCGCGCATCCGGGAGATGGGACTGGAGACCGAGTCGTACTGGTGGTATCGCGATCTCCGCCGCTATGGGACCGTCCCGCACGCGGGCTTCGGACTTGGATTGGAGCGGCTGATGCTCTATCTCACGGGCATAGGCAACATCCGCGACGTGATCCCCTTCCCGCGCACGCCGGGATCGCTCGACTTCTAGTGTGCTGCCTCGTAGTGCGGGCGTCTCGCCCGCACAGAGCGGGCGTCCTCGCCCGATCGTTCAGTGCCGGCGCCGGGCGAGACGCCCGGCGCGCGCGGGCGGGGACGCCCGCACTCCACTTACCGCAGCGCGATTCCCTCGCGGGTGAGAAACTCGAGCAGCTCGCCGCGGAAACGGTCGAGGTCCTGCTCGGCCATCGTGCGCGTCGGGTCATTGAGGTGATAGCGGAACGTATAGCTCGCCATCCCCGGTTCGAGCTCTTTCGCTTTGTAGAGAAAGAGAAACTCGCGGTTCGCAACAAGAGGATGGGCGAAGCGGCCCAGCTTCCGTTCGAGCGCGGCGAATCCGTCGGAGATCTTCCACAGCATCGAGAAGTCCTGCCAGGAGCCGGGATAGACAGGCGGCGCGGCGTACGTCACCTGCGGATAGACCGGTCCGTCGAGCTTCTCCAAGTCGAGGTCGAACCAGACCACCTGCGCCTGCGGCGCGACGATGCCGGCAATTCTGCCGGACAGCACGCCGATCGCGCCGGCGTCTTCTCCGTCGCACATGACGCGGCCCCAAAGCCCGTCGATCTGCCATGGCTCGCCGCCGGCCGCGACGTCAGCCGGCAGCTCCACGCGCAGCGCGCGCCCGGCGACCATCACGCCGAGGTCTTCGACGGCGCCGCGGATCTCGCGGTAATGCGCTTCGACCTCGGCGACGCGCCCCGGACGATAGCTGAGCCCCGCCAGCCGCGTCGTCTCACGATGTTCGCCGTTCAGCGGTTGGAATACGCGGCCGATCTCGAAGAGGCGGAAGGAATCCTTCTGCGTCGCATTCAGCGGCACCAGCGCGAGCAGATTCGGCATCATCGACGTCCGAAGGCGCGCCTTCCCCTCGGCGATGGGGTTGCGCAGCACGAGCGTCGCGCCGGGCTGATAGCCGATCTCGTTCAGCCACGCGTCGTCGTACCAGATGTATGTCTGCACCTCGTGAAAGCGGTGCGCTTCGGCAAGTAGACGCCGCGCCTTGTGCTCGCGGCGGAGGTTGGCGTTGACCGGCGTCGGCCCAAGCCGCGACAGCGGCAGCGACGGCGGAATGTTGTCGTAGCCGTAGATGCGCAGCACTTCTTCGAGGATGTCGGCGGGGATCGAGATGTCCTGCTCGCTGCGATACGGCGGAACGGTGACGACGATTTCTTCGCCCGAGCTCCGGACGCCGAATCCGATCGAGCCGAGGATCTGCGCGACGCGCTGGTCCGGGATGGCCACGCCGGCACGGCTGGAGATGTAATTCGCCGGCAGAGTCAGCGTGCGGCGCTTGTCCTTCAGGTCGCCCGCCACGGTGTACCGCGACAGCGGCGACGGCACGGCGCCGGCGAGATCGAGCAGGCGGAGGATGCGCGCCGCGGCCACGCGCGTGTTCGACGGCGGCTGCCCCTTTTCGAAGCGCTGGCTCGCATCGGTGCGGAGCGCGAGCCTGTTCGACGTCCGCCGTACGCGCGAGGCCTTGAAGTTCGCGCTCTCCAGCAGCACGCGCGTCGTGTCGGGCTTCACGTCGCTGCCGAGGCCGCCCATCACGCCGGCGATGGCCACCGGCTGGCGGTGGTTCCAGATCATCAGATCGTCCTTCTCCATCCGTCGCTTCTCGCCGTCGAGCGTGATGAATGTCCCCTCCGCGCCCACGGGCGCCACGCGGATGGCCGGCGTGAGATCGCGATCGAAGGCGTGCGTCGGCTGCCCGAGCTCGAGCGTGACGTAGTTCGTCACGTCGACCAGGACGTTGTGGCAACGCTGCCCGACGACGTTCAGGCGCGCCTGCATCTCGAGCGGCGACGGCACATTCTTCGACACATCGAAGGCGACACAGGTGTAGACGGGGCAGTTTTCCATGTCTTCGTTCTTCACCTCGTACGCGGGGAGCGCGTCGTATCGCGCGAGGTCGACGAGGTCGAGCGGGCGCAGCTCACGGCCGAAGATGGCCGCGAGCTCGCGAGCGAAGCCGTAATGGCCCCAAAGGTCGGGACGGTTGGTCAGGCTCTTGTTGTCGATCTCGATGAGAACGTCGCGCGAGGGGATCCATTGGGAGAGCGATGCGCCGAGCGCGGCGGTGCCGGGGCACTCGATGACGATCTCGTGGAAGCGGCCGAGACCGAGCTCGGCGGACGAGCAGAGCATCCCTTCACTGCGCTGCCCTCCGACCTCCGCCACGTCCACGACCCTTCCACCGTCGAGCATCGCGCCGGGCGGCGCGAAGGCGACGCGCATCCCTGCGCGCACGTTCGGCGCGGTGGACATGGTGACGTAGCGCTGCGCACCGGCATCGACTTCCACGCGCGCGAGCGGCTTGCCGTTCGCCGTGCCGGCCGGGGTCACGGAAACGATCTCCGCGACAACCGCCGACGCCGCGCAGTTCTCGAGAAGCTCGACACCATCAACCTCCGCCGTGGCGATGGTCAGTCTCTGCGCGATCGCGTCGGAATCGAGAGAAGAGAGGTCGACATGGCTGGAGAGCCAGTTCAGTGAAATCTTCATACGAGATCAGAAGACCGCCGGAAATTGCTCGTAAAAGCGGAGGTCGCCGGAGTGGAAGAGGCGGATGTCTGGGATGGAGTACTTCATCATGGCCAGCCGCGTCAGGCCGAGGCCGAAGGCAAAGCCGCTGTAGACGTCCGGATCGACCCCGCCGGCCGCAAGCACGCGCGGATGCACCAGGCCGCACGGCACCAGCTCGAGCCAGCCGCTCTGCTTGCACACGCGGCAGCCGGTGCCGCCGCAGATCACGCACTGCAAGTCGAGCTCGAAGCCCGGCTCGACGAACGGGAAGTAGCCGGGGCGCAGACGGACGCCCAGCTCCCGCTCGAAGACGCAATTCAAGAACGTCTGCATGACGGCGATGAGCGTGGCCACGGAGACGTCCTTGTCCACCATCAATCCTTCGCACTGATGAAATGACGTTTCGTGCGAGGCGTCCATCGACTCATAGCGGAAGCAGCGGCCGGGAAAGATGGCGCGGATCGGCGCGCCGTACTGGCGCAGCGCGCGCACCTGCGAGGCCGAGGTATGCGTGCGCAGCAGCTCGCCGTTGGTCAGCCAGAAGGTGTCCTGCATGTCGCGCGCAGGGTGGTCGCTGGGGATGTTCAGCGCGTCGAAGTTGAAGTACTCGCTCTCCACTTCGAAGCCCGTCTCCACCATGAAGCCCATGCCGCGGAAGATGTCCTCGAGAAACATCTGCACGCCGGCCACCGGATGAATGCTGCCGATGGTGCGCTCCGTGCCGGGGAGGGTCAGGTCGATCAGATTTCGCGACTTGTCGCGCTGCTCCGCCGCGTCGGCCGCGCCCTTCGCCGCGGCGACGCGCTCCTCGGCGAACGCGCGCAGCTCGTTGAAGGCTTTGCCGAACGCCTTCTTCTCGGCCGGCGGCATGGCCGCGAAGTCCGCCCCTTTGGTCAGGAGCGTGATGGAGCCCTTCGTGCCGAGGTACTTCACGCGGACGGCTTCCACCTCGCGCGATGAGCGCGCGGCGGCCAGGTCGGATTCGAACTGCTGACGGAGGGTGTCGATGCCTTGGGTCACGGCGCGAGAGTGTATCAGGCGGATATCAGCCGACGACCACCCTCATCCGCCCCTTCGCTGCGCTCAGGGGCAGCTTCTCCCGCTCACGCGGGAGAATGCCCATATGCGCCCTCTCCCGCGTGGGCGGGAGAGGGTGGCCGAAGGCCGGGGGAGGGTTCGTCAACACACGACTCCTACGGCACTCCGCGCGGCCAGGTGATGACCTCGCCGCGCGACGCGACGGCCAGCGCCATCCCCAGCCGGTTCACTTCCGCCATGATCTCGTCCAGGGTGTGCGGGCCGATGCCGCGGATCGAGGCCAGCTCACAAATCGTGCGGCGGGCAAGATCGCCGAGCGTCACGATGCCGCCGCGCGCTAGGCCGTTCCGCGCGCGCGCGGAGAGACTCATCGCCTGATCGATGGTTCG
>JACXTT010006499.1_pt1 | contig 16653 bp, 19 predicted proteins | sample 9270951 | NCBI WGS metagenome assembly JACXTT01 (sample SAMN15532306, study PRJNA645909) | rock metagenome | isolation source: weathered quartz diorite | place: Puerto Rico | collected 2017-06-21 | reverse complement strand
GTATGTTCTTGAAGACAACCACCGGGTCATCCGAATAAACCGTCTGCGGGGGTATTTTGCCCGGAACGATGTTGCAAAACAGACAGTAGCTCATGCCCGATCCGGCCTGCTGCGCGTTTCATCGAGGCCGGATTGGCCGAAGCGACGTTCCAGTTCGGCCAGAACCTGGCCAGGCCCTAAACCTCTAGAAGCAAGTAACACCAAGGTATGAAACCAGAGGTCGGCCGTTTCGTGCACGAGCTGCGCGGTGTCCGGGTTCTTCGCGGCGATCAGCAGTTCGGCGGCCTCCTCACCGACCTTTTTGAGGATGGCGTCCAGGCCCTTGGCGTACAGCCCGGCCACGTAAGAGCTGCCGGGGGCGGCCGACTTCCGTTCTTCCAAGGTCTGCGCCAGATTGCTCAACACGTCACTCATGGAAGATACCCGTGCACCAAAACCCGAACTATTTATTATATATCAGCTTAGGGTCCTTTAGTACCGGCTCTACCACCTGCCAGTGGCCGTCTTGCAGTTGTTGAAAAAAGCAGCGTTCTCGCCCGGTATGGCAGGCGATGCCGCCGGCCTGCTCGACCCGCAGCAACACGGCGTCACCGTCGCAGTCCAGGCGGATGTCCTTGACGAGCTGGGTATGTCCGGATTCCTCGCCCTTGCGCCAGAGCTTGTTGCGCGAGCGCGACCAGTAGACTGCCTGGCCGGTCGCGGCGGTCTGCGCCAGCGCCTCCCGGTTCATCCAGGCGAACATCAGTACCCTGCCGCTCGCCGCGTCCTGGGCGATGACCGGCGCCAAGCCGTGTTCGTCCCAGCGGACTTGATCGAGCCAGTCTGTGGAAGTCATGTAAGCCTCATTTCAATGCCGTGTTCCGCCATGTAACGCTTGGCCTCTTGCAGGGTATATTCGCCGAAGTGGAAGATGCTGGCGGCGAGCACCGCGTCGGCCTTGCCTTGCAGTATACCCTCAACCAGGTGTTCCAGATTGCCTACCCCGCCGGAGGCGATTACCGGCACCGGCACGGCCTCGCTGACCGCGCGGGTGAGGGGGAGGTCGAAGCCGTTGCGGGTGCCGTCGCGGTCCATGCTGGTGAGCAGGATTTCTCCAGCCCCGTAGCCGCTCATCTTTTTGCACCAGGTGACCACATCGAGACCTGTCGGGTTGCGCCCGCCGTGGGTGAATACTTCCCAGCGAGGGAAGGCTTCGACCGTTGAGACGTGAGGCGTGAGGCGGGAGGTGTTACTCCTCACTGCTAACGCCTCATCCGCACTTCTCACCCCCTTCGCGTCCACCGCCACCACAATACACTGCGAGCCGAAGCGTTCCGACGCCTCCCTCACAAATTCGGGACGGGCGACGGCGGCGGTGTTGATGGCAACTTTGTCGGCGCCGGCGTTAAGCATGCGTCGGATGTCCTCGATGCGGCGGATTCCGCCGCCCACGGTGAGCGGGATAAACACCTGGCTGGCGACTTGCTCCACCACCTGTATCATCGTGGCGCGCTGGTCGGAGCTGGCGGTGATGTCCAGAAAGGTGAGTTCGTCGGCGCCTTCCTCGTCATAGCGCCGGGCGATCTCGACCGGATCTCCGGCGTCGCGGAGGGCGACGAATTTTACGCCCTTGACGACCCGTCCGCCGTCTACATCCAGACAGGGGATGATGCGTTTGGCTAGCCCCATGGAATCAGTTTCAAGTTACAAGTAAAAACATAAAGAATAGCACCTTGTCACTTGCAACTTGTTACTTGCTACTTTTTTTAGACAACTTATCCGCCAATTTCTGGGCCTCTTTGAAGTCCAGCGTGCCTTCGTAAATGGCGCGGCCGACGATGGCGCCCATGATGCCCTCATGCGCCACTTTGCACAAGGCGCGGATATCGTCAAGATTGGTCACGCCTCCCGATGCGATCACCGGAATAGTGATGGCGCGCGCCAAGGCGACGGTCGCCTCGATGTTCACGCCGCCCATCATGCCGTCGCGGCTGATGTCGGTGTAGATAATGGCCTCTACGCCATCTTTTTCAAAGCGCTGCGCGAGATCGCAGACATCGTGATTGGAGAGTTTGGACCAGCCGTCAATGGCGACCTTGCCATCCTTGGCGTCGAGCCCCACCATGATGTGGCCGGGAAACTCCAGACACACGTCGGCGACGAAGTGTGGGGCGTTGACCGCCTTGGTGCCGATGATGGCGTACTGTACGCCGGCATCAAGATAGGATTGGATGGTGTCTTCGTCGCGGATTCCGCCGCCGACCTGGATGGGCAGCTCGGGGTGCGCCTTGGTAATGCGATATATCACCTCGGCGTTTACCGGCCGGCCCGCGGTGGCGCCGTTCAGGTCAACGATGTGCAAACGGCGCGCGCCGACCTTGACCCAGCGATCGGCAACGGCGAGCGGGTCGTCGGAAAATACCGTGTCGTCGTCCATGCGGCCTTGACGCAGGCGCACGCACTTGCCGTCTTTGAGGTCTATGGCGGGTATCAGCAACAAGGGGGTTGTTGTCATCAGGCTTGACCGTTCCATCGTAAAAAATTCGCTAACAGGCTGAGTCCAGCGCGCTGGCTTTTTTCCGGGTGAAATTGCACGGCGAATACATTATCCCAGGCCAACGCGGAGGTGAACGCATCAGGGTATTCCGTCGAGCCGCTAATCAGCCGGGTATCCTCGGGGACGACATAATAACTGTGCACGAAATAAAACCGGCTGTCCTGCGGGATGTCCGCCCACAGCGGGTGGGCGCGGGTCTGGTGCACCTGATTCCAGCCCATGTGCGGGATCTTGAGCCGCGCGCCGGTTTTGGGATCGCTGATCGTATCGGCGAAGCGCCGTACCCGGCCCGGCACGATACCGAGCCCCTTGCGCCCGTCGTTTTCCTCGCTGAAGTCGAACAGCACTTGCAGACCCATGCAGATGCCGAGAAACGGTTTGTCAGTGATGCAGTCCCGTACCACCCGATCCAGGCCGCGGTTACGTACCTCGGCCATACAGTCGCGCATTGCGCCCTGTCCGGGAAACACCACGCGCTCGGCGGCGCGAATCTGTTCCGCATCGCTGGTGACAGTGATCGCCACGTGCGGCCCCGCTTTCTCCAGGGCCTTAGCGACCGAGCGCAGGTTGCCCATCCCGTAGTCAATCACAGCGACATTATTCATGGCGCGTTATCAGAGGACATTCAGAGAGGAGTGATGCCGACAGCTCAGGTCGCTAGAGACTGCCTTTGGTGGATGGAAGTTGGCCCTGCATGCGAGGATCTGCTTCGACAGCCATGCGCAGCGCCCGGCCGAAGGCCTTGAATACGGTTTCGGCGATGTGGTGGGCGTTTTTACCGCGCAGACTGTCTATGTGCAACGTTACCATCGCGTGATTGACGAATCCCTGAAAGAATTCGTGCACCAGATCAATATCGAAGTCGCCGACGCGCGCGCGCGGAAAGTCAATGTGATAGTCCAGGCCGGGGCGTCCGGAAAAGTCTATCACCACCCGTGACAGGGCCTCGTCGAGCGGCACATAGGCGTGACCGTAGCGGCGGATGCCGGTTTTGTCGCCCAGCGCCTTGGCGACCGCTTGGCCGAGGGTGATGCCGATGTCCTCGACGGTGTGGTGGGCGTCTATGTGTAGATCGCCCGCGGCACGGACTTCCAGATCCAGCATGCCGTGGCGGGCGATCTGGTCGAGCATGTGATCAAGGAAGGGCAGGCTGCTCTTCAAGCTGGCAAGCCCGGTACCGTCCAGGTTGACGGCCACCTCGATGCGGGTCTCCAGGGTATTGCGCGTGACGCTGCTCGTGCGCGGGCTCATGATGGATATATCAGATAGTAGGATGCGATGGAGTTTTGTGAAGAGATATACTCATAAGTCAATAAGTATGGCTACACTTCCCGCTATGTCCCCGCCCCCTATGTAGGGGGCGGGACAGAGTCTGCCCCGGACTTGATCCGGGGGTGGGGGTAGGTAAAACAGGGTATTTACTCAGGAGTCACATCATTAGCGGTGTTGTCTTACGTTGTGACTCCTGAGTAATTCGGTTGAACAGCCACTATCATCAATTAAGTTCAACTAGTATAGATTAGCTCTATACGAATGCCTACATCATAACACGGCCGCCAGCGCAGTCAAAAACAGCTTGTTCTCCTCGGCAGAGCCGACCGTGACCCGCAGGCTGTCCTTGAGCAGGCCGCCGGACGAATCCATGTTTTTGATTAACACCTTGTGTGACTTGAGGCCTGCGAAAATCTGAGTCGCACGGCCGCTGGGTACCCGAAACAAAATGAAATTGGCGCTGCTCGGGTAGATCGTGAGACCGGGTAGTTTGCTCAGCTCCACTTCGAGGCGCGCTCTCTCGGCGATGATCTGTTCGGCCTGCGCCGTCAGTATGTCGTGATGCGCGAGGGCGAACTCGGCGCTGATTTGAGTCAGTACGTTGATGTTGTAAGGCAGCCGGATTTTATTGATCTCCGTGAGCCAGGCCGGAGCGCCGATCAACGCACCGAGGCGCAGCCCGGCCAGCCCCATCTTGGAGAGGGTGCGCATCACCAGGAGATTGGGGTAGCGTTGCAGCGCATCCATGAAGCTGTCGCCGGCGAATGCGTGATAGGCCTCGTCCACTATCACGAGACCCGGACACTCTTCGATGATCGCGCAGACGGCCTGTTTGTCATACAGATTGCCGGTCGGATTATTAGGATAAGCAAGGAATACCAGCGCGGGGCGATGTTTGCGTATCGCCGCGTGCATGGCGTCGAGATCGAGAGCAAAATCCTTTTGTAAGGGCACGCCCACATAGTTCATGGCGGCGTAAGCCGCAATCATGTGGTACATGACAAAACTCGGTTCGGGCGCCAATATCACCCGGCCGGGCATGGCCACTGCGAGCGCAATCATCTGGATCAATTCATCGGAGCCATTGCCCAGCACGATGTCGCACCCGGCGGGCGCCGCCATGCGTTCCCTCAGCCGTGCGCGCAGCGTGTGCGCCTCGGGATCTGGATAACGGTTAAGCGGCGCGGAGCGTAACTGTTCCAGCCACGCAGCAATAATCTCCGGTGGCCAGCGATAAGGATTCTCCATCGCGTCGAGCTTGACCATGCCCGTCGCATCGGGCACATGATAGGGCGCGAGCGCGCGGATTTCGGGGCGGATTAAGCGCTCCACTTGCTGAGAGATGTTTTCTTTCATAAAAGTTGCAAGTTACAAGATAAAGATTATTGTTTGTTTTTCATCTTGTCACTTGTCACTTGTTACTGATTCTGAGCTCCGCCGAGCGCGCATGCGCGGTCAGGCCTTCGCCGCGCGCCAGGGTGGCGGCGACCTTGCCTAGCTCGGAGGCCGATTGCGGCGAGCAGTAGATGATGCTGGAGCGTTTCTGGAAATCGTAGACGCCGAGCGGCGAACTGAAACGCGCGGTGCGTGAGGTAGGCAGCACGTGGTTGGGGCCGGCGCAGTAATCGCCGATGGCCTCGGAGGTATAGCGGCCGAGGAAAATCGCCCCGGCGTGTTTGATGCGGGCCGCGAGCGGCTCCGGCTCGGCTACCGACAGCTCCAAATGTTCGGGCGCGACAAAGTTGACTACCTCGACGGCTTCATCGAGATCGCGCACGGCAATCAGCGCGCCGCGCCGCGCAAGCGAGGCGCGAATCACTTCGGCGCGCTCCATGCCGGGCAACAGGCGTTCGATGCCGGCGTGCACCCGATCCAAAAATGCACTGTCTGGACTGACCAGGAGCGCCTGCGCGTCTTCGTCGTGTTCGGCCTGGGAGAACAGGTCCATCGCAATCCAGTCAGGATCGGTTTGACCATCGCACACCACCAGAATTTCCGAGGGACCGGCGATCATGTCTATGCCCACCGTGCCGAACACCATGCGCTTGGCGGTGGCGACGTAGATATTGCCCGGACCGACGATCTTGTCCACGCGCGGGACGACCTGCGTGCCGTAGGCGAGCGCCGCGACCGCCTGTGCGCCGCCGAGCGTGAACACGCGATCCACACCCGCAATCGCGGCGGCAGCGAGCACCATTTCGTTCACTATGCCGTCCGGCGTGGGCACCGTCATGATAAGTTCCGCGACGCCCGCAACCTTGGCGGGTATCGCGTTCATCAATACCGATGACGGATAGGCCGCCTTGCCGCCGGGGACGTACAGGCCCACCCGGTCGAGCGCGGTGATTTGTTGACCGAGCTGGGTACCGTCGCTCTCCGTATAAGACCACGACTCGGACTTTTGATGGGTGTGATAGGCGCGGATGCGCGCCGCGGCGGTTTCCAGGGCTGCGCGCTGCGAGGCGGGTAGCTGGTGTAATGCTTTCTGAAGACGCGATGCCGGGATTTCCAACTCCGCGACGGAGTTGGCTTGCAGACGATCGAAGCGCAATGTGTAGTCGAGCAGGGCGCTGTCGCCGCGCTCCCGCACAGCGCGCAGGATGTCGCGCACGGTGGCGGTGACAGTTTCGTCCGACTGCTCTTCCCAAGCGAGCAGCCGCTCCAGTCCGCGCCAGAAATCCGCAACATTGCTGGCGAGACGTTTCACGATGCTTGCCGTTTTTGCACGGCTTCGGCCAGGAGTGCAATCAGGTTCTTGATCCGCGCATGCTTGATCTTCATCGAGGCCTTGTTCACGATCAGCCGTGCGCTGATGTCAGCGATCTGCTCGATGGGCTCCAAGCCGTTGGCCTTGAGGGTGCGGCCGGTATCCACCAGATCCACAATGCGGTCGGCGAGACCCACCAGCGGGGCGAGTTCCATCGAGCCGTACAGCTTGATGACTTCCACCTGGGCGCCCTGTTCGGCGAAATAGCGGCGGGTGATGTCGGGGTATTTGGTGGCGACACGCAGCCGCGCGGGGGTTTCCGTGGCGCGCTGCAGCGGTCCCGCCACCATCAACCGGCAGCGCGCGATTCCGAGGTCTAACGGTTCATACAAGCCGTCGCCCTGATATTCCATGAGCACGTCCTTGCCGGCGACGCCGAGATCCGCGGCGCCATACTCTACATAGGTCGGCACATCGGCGGCGCGAATCACCACCAGCTTAATGTCGGCCTGATGGGTGTCGAGAATTAGCTTGCGGCTGGTGGCGGGGTCATCGCTCGGGACGATGCCCGCATAAGCCAGCAGCGGCAGCGTCTCGGTGAGGATGCGGCCTTTTGATAAGGCGATCGTTAATGGGTTATTTATCATCTGTAGTTTTATATTAACAAGGGAGAAGAGAAAAGGGCAAAGATAAGCCCTACACCACATCTTCCCTTTTCCCTATTCTTCAAGGTACCCGCTGAATGCGCGCGCCGAGTTGCGTCAGTTTTTCTTCGATGCACTCGTAGCCGCGGTCAATATGGTAAATGCGTTCTACCGTCGTCGCGCCCTCTGCGACGAGACCGGCGAGCACCAGACTCGCCGAGGCGCGCAGATCGGTCGCCATCACCGGCGCGCCGGTCAGGCGTTCCACGCCCTTGCAGATGGCGGTGTTGCCCTGCAAGGTGATGTCCGCGCCCATGCGTCTGAGTTCCTCAACGTGCATAAAGCGGTTTTCAAACACCGTCTCGGTGATCGTCCCGACGCCGTCGGCGACGATGTTCAGGCTGGTGAACTGCGCCTGCATATCGGTCGGGAAGGCCGGGAACGGCGCAGTGTGTATGTCCACCGCGACGGGCCGTTTTCCTTTCATATCCAGCATGATCCAGTCCGCGCCGGTCTCGATGGTGGCCCCGGCTTCGCGCAGTTTGACCAGCACGGCCTCGAGCAGGTGTGGCTGCGTATCCTTGAGCTTGACGCGCCCGCCGGTGAGCGCCGCAGCGACCAGATAGGTGCCGGTCTCGATGCGGTCGGGTAGCACCGTATAGCGGGTGCCGTGAAGCCGCTCCACGCCTTCTATCACGAGCGTGTCGGTGCCTGCCCCGCTGATCTTGGCGCCCATGTTGATGAGACAGTTGGCCAGATCCACCACCTCGGGTTCACGCGCGGCATTTTCGATCACCGTGACGCCTTCGGCAAGTGTTGCGGCCATCATTAGGTTCTCGGTGCCGGTCACGGTCACCATATCCATGAACAGGTGCGCGCCCTTGAGACGCTGGGCCGTGGCGCGGATGTAGCCGTTCTCGACCTTGATGTCCGCCCCCATCGCCGCGAGTCCGGCGATGTGCAGATTCACCGGGCGCGAACCGATGGCGCAACCGCCGGGCAGCGAGACATCCGCCTTGCCGTAACGTGCCAACAGCGGCCCCAGCACCAGGATGGAGGCGCGCATGGTCTTTACCATTTCATAAGGCGCGTGAAAGCTGTGGATGGTGCGGCTGTCCGCCTCGATGGTAAGGCGCTCGTCCACCGTCAATGTCACGCCCATGCGGCCCAGCAATTCCATGGTGGTGGTGATGTCGTGCAGGTGCGGGACATTACGCACCGTCACCGGCTCATCGGCCAGCAGCGTCGCAGCTAGAATCGGCAGGGCGGCGTTTTTCGCCCCCGAGATGCGGATCTCGCCGTTTAGAGGCACGCCGCCGCTGATGATGAGTTTGTCCATATAAAAACAGGGGCTAGGGTCTAGGGGCTGGGGGTTAGGGGGAATCAGTTTTTATAAACCCCTAGTCCCTAGACCCTAGTCCCTGTTATTTAGCCATTCCGTCTTCGTATAGGTGCGTATGGACAAGGCATGGATCGCTGACTGCATGGCGTCTCCCAAGGCGCCATAGACCATGCGGTGGCGGGCCAGGATTTTCTTGCCCTCGAAGACATCGCTTATGACGACGGCTTCGAAGTGCGTGCCGTCGCCGGTGATCTGCACCGCACTGCCCGGCAGGCCGGTCTCGATCATCTTTTTAATAGTATCGGTTTGCATCTCGTAATCTTAGTGGCGAATTTTATATCCGGAGCGCAGCATGGCGATGCTCAATATCGAGATCGCCGCAAAAAACCCCGCGCACACCGCCACACTGAAGCCGGGCGGTACGTCGGATTGTCCGAAAAAGCCGTAGCGAAACCCATCAATCATATAGAAAAACGGGTTCCAACGCGAAATTTCATGCCAAAAGGGCGGCAGGGTGTGGATGGAATAGAATACCCCGCTCAAAAAGGACAGGGGTATGACAATAAAATTTTGAAACGCCGATAGCTGCTCGAAGTGCATCGCCCAGATCGCGGCGATCAGTCCCATCGCACCGAGTGTGGCGCCGGCCAACAGGGTGAACACGACAATCGCTGCGAAGTTAAAAACGGGAAGCGGCACCACGCCGAGCACGGCGAGATACAGCCCCAACCCCACCAATGTGCCGCGCACCACGGCCGCGCCCACGTAGGCGAGGAACATCTCCAGACTGGAAAGGGGCGCGACGAGTATAAAGGCCAGGCTGCCGTTGACCTTGGACTGGATCAAGCTGGATGAGCTGTTGGCGAAGGCATTCTGGATGATCGCCATCATCATCAGCCCGGGGATCAGGAAAGCGATGTACGGTACCCCGGCGAACACCTGCACATGCTCTTTGAGAGCGTGCCCGAATACCAGCAAAAACAGCAGTGAAGTCACCACGGGTGTCAGCAAGGTCTGCACCGGCACCTTCATGAAGCGCCGCACCTCCTTGCCGAACAAGGTGTAGAGGCCGCGCCAATTGGCGCGGCTGGGTGTGTTCATTCTCGCCACTGCAACGTACTCCTCAGGAGTCAGTAAAAAGTAAGGCGTTAGGTGTGAGGCGTAACCTCGCTCCTCACTGGTCGAAGGTCCCTCACTGTTTTGAGGTGATCTCCATAAACACCTCTTCCAGTCCCGCGTCCTGGGTGGACAAGTCTATGATCTCGTGGCCCGCGCCGCGCAACGCGTCGAGGATCCCGCCGATCTGATCTTCCAGTCGGTGCAGGCGCAAAGTGAGCTGCGTGCCGCCGCGCGATTTGACCAGCGGCAGCAGCGCCTCCGGCAGCGTCTTGGTCGGGTCGGCGAGCGTCAGAGATAACAGCCGGTACGGGTGGCGGCTGAGCAGTTTCTGTTTGCTGTCGAGGGCCGCGAGTTTGCCGTGATCGAGAATAGCGATGCGGTCGCACAGCGCTTCGGCCTCTTCGAGGTAATGGGTGGTGAGCATGATGGTGCAGCCCTCGCGGTGCAGGCGCTGCGTGAATTCCCACAAGGCCTTGCGCAGTTCGGTGTCCACGCCGGCGGTGGGCTCGTCCAGCACCAGCACCTTGGGTTTGTGTATCAGCGCCTGGGCGATTAACACGCGCCGCTTCATGCCGCCGGAGAGGGCCTGCATGTTGGTGTCGGCTTTGTCGGTGAGACTCAGAATCTCTAGCAGTTCGTCGCCCCAGGCCTCATTGGCGCGGCCGCGGCCGAAGTAACCCGACTGCAGCCGCAGCACCTCGCGCACGGTAAAAAAGGCGTCGTACACCAACTCCTGGGGGACTACGCCGAGCGCCATGCGCGCCGCACGGTAATCGTCCACCACATCGTGACTGAAGATGCGTACCGTGCCGCTGCCGGCGCGCGCCAGCCCCGCCATGATGTTGATGAGGGTGGATTTGCCTGCCCCATTGGGGCCGAGCAATCCGAAGAACTCGCCGGGCTCGATACTAAAATCCACGCCTTGCAGGGCGTGAACATTCCCGTAATGCTTGTGCAGCGTGGAGATCTCGACGGCGGAGCTCATAAATATAGGGTGAGGCGTAAAAGAACAGGACTAACAGGTTGTTGAAAAAGCCCTTCCATGGGCTTTTTCAACTCGCAAAGCGAAAAATATGATTTTCGCTTTGCTTCATTTTTCAAACACATACGGCGTGTTTGAAAAATGGTGGCCCATCCGTGGGCCACACGCAGGCTGTTTTTCAACAGCCTGCTAATCTCCCCTCACTCCTATGAGTATATCGTTGAGACCGCTGACCTTGGCGATAGCGGCCAATTGTCCGGGGATGTTTTGAAAGCGGATCTCCTTGCCGCGCCGCTGCGCTTCCCGGAGCCACTCCAGCAGCAGTGCGAGGCCCGCGCTGTCCACCCGCTGCACGCCGGCAAGGTCGAAGGTCAACCGCGCCAGCGGAGTGGTGAACACCTCCCCCGTTTGCAGGTAAAGGCGCGGCGTCGTGACGAAGGTCAATGCCTCCGGCAGGCGATAACAGCCATCGTTATTGAATTGCAACCGCCGCTCACTCTGCAACGGCGGATTTTCCAGTTTGCTGGGTGCGGCTGGCAAGCTTCTCGATCAAGGTGTCGAGACCGCTCTGTCTGATTTGGTTGGCGAATGAGCTGCGGTAGTTGGCCACCAAGCTGGTATTTTCGACCACCACGTCGTATACCTTCCATTCACCCTCTTTTACAAACAGGCTGTAGTTGATTGGGATAGCCGGGCCGCCCGGCTGCACGACCTCGGTCCTCACCGTCACCGTGTTGGCGCCGGGTTCGGACTTGAAGGGCAGGTATTTGATCTCCTGGCCGGAATACTCCAGCATGGCCGTGGCGTAGGTACGCACCAGCAGATTGCGGAACTCCTGGGTAAAACGGCTCTTTTGTTGGGGCGTGGCTTCGCGCCAGTACTTCCCCAGCACCCAGCTTGAGATCCGCTCGAAGTCGAAGTGCGGCAGGATGATCTCTTCGGTCAAGGCATAGAGCCGCGCGGGATTTTTCTGAATCGCATCATGTTCGGACTTGAGCGCCGTCAACATGCGTTCCGAGGTTTCGCGCACCAGTTCCTCGGCCGGCATACTTGCCCACGCCCAGGCACTGCTAAGCAGTAATGCGAGCGCCGGCAGGGTCTTGGTTATCAGGTTCATAAGTGTGATTTCGGCTTGTTGCTCATAAGTCAATAAGTATAGCTACATTTCCCGCTATGTCCCAGCTCCCTATGTAGGGGGCGGGACAGAGCCTGCCCCGGACTTGATCCGGGGGTGGGGGTAGGTAAAACAGGGTATTTACTCAGGAGTCACATCATTAGCGGTGTAGTCTTACTTTGTGACTTCTGAGTAGCTAACTAGTTATTATAATCCAGTTGAATGGAGAATGGGTGGTTCAAATTAGGTACGCGGTCACTTCTTTTCCTTGCCTTCCGCCGCCTTGCTGAACAGGAATTCGCCAATGATCTTCTCCAGCACCAGGGCCGACTGGGTCAATGTAATTTGATCCCCATTTTTGAGTAAGGTTTCATCGCCGCCCGGCTCCAGGGCCAGATATTGTTCGCCCAGCAGCCCGGCGGTGAGGATGCTGGCCGAGGTGTCGGCGGGGATGTCGCGGTAGCGGTTCTCGATGTTGAGGGTCACCCGGGCCTCATGGGTAGCCTTGTCTATGCCGATGGTCGTGACCCTCCCTACCCGCACGCCGGCGATGGTAACCGGTGCGCCGATTTTCAGGCTGCCGACAGTGGCGAACTTTGCCGTGACCTGATAACTGTTCCCGGCATTCAGGTCACCGAACACGTTAAAGTTGCTGACCTTGATGGCGAGCACCAGCAGCGCGGCGAAACCCAGCGCGATGAAGATCCCGACGGAGACTTCGATGGTTCTGGTCTGTAGCATGACTAAGATTCTCCATTATAAAACTCTGAAAAATCCATCCTGGGATTTTTCAGAGACGAGCAGCAAAAAACGCGGTTTTTGTTGCTCTTCATTTTCAAACACGAACATGCTTGAAAAATGGCGGCGCATCCCTGCACCGCGGGGACCTCTGAGTATTCAGAGGTCCCCAAACATAAGAGCGGTCAATACAAAATTCAGCGCCAGTACGGCGAGCGAGCCGTGCACTACGGTGCGGGTGGTGGCGCGGCCCACGCCCTCGGAGGTGGGCAAGCTGTCGTAACCCTCGAACACCGCGATCCAGGTTACCGCAAAGCCGAATACCACGCTCTTGACGACGCCGTTCAGGATGTCTTCGCGGAAGCTGACATGGGCCTGAATCTGCGACCAGAACGAGCCTTCATCCACGCCGAGCAGCCCCACCCCGACAAAGTAACCGCCGTACACACCCACCGCGCTGAAGATCGCCGCCAGCAGCGGCATGGCGATGAAACCGCCCAACAGGCGCGGGCCGATGACGCGGGTGATCGGATCCACCGCCATCATCTCCATTGCGGAGAGTTGTTCGGTGGATTTCATCAGTCCGATCTCGGCCGTCAGCGCGGAGCCGGCGCGCCCCGCGAACAGCAGCGCCGAGACCACCGGCCCCAGCTCGCGCACCAGCGACAAGGCGACGACCACGCCAAGCGATTCCTCGGTGCCGAAATCAACCAGCGTATTATAGCCCTGCAAGCCCAGCACCATGCCTACAAACAGACCCGACACGATGATGATGAGCAACGATAACACCCCTATCGAGTAGACTTGCTGAATCACTAACAGGGGGCGTTTTACCAGTCCGCCCAGGCTGCGCAGGGTTTGCAGCAAAAACACTGTCCCGCGTCCCAGCCGTTCGAACATCCCGAGCCCCCATTGCCCTAGGCGCTGCAACCAATCCGTCATGAGCCGTTACCCAACAGGTCCGCGCGGTAATCGGGGGCCGGGTAATGGAATGGCACCGGCCCATCGGCAAGCCCTTGCAGAAATTGCTGCACCTGGGCCGACGGCGATTTGGCCAGCTCGTGCGGCGGTCCGTGGCCGATGACCTTGCCCTCCGCCAGCACGTAGATGTAATCGGCGATGGCGGCGGTTTCCGCCACGTCGTGCGAGACCACGACGCTGGTAATATTCAGGGCGTCATTCAAGGTGCGGATCAACTGCACAATGGTGCCGAGCGAGATCGGATCCTGGCCGGCGAACGGTTCGTCGTACATAATCATCATGGGATCAAGTGCGATGGCGCGCGCCAGCGCCACGCGCCGTGCCATGCCGCCGGACAACTCGCTCGGCATCAGCTCGCGCGCGCCGCGCAGGCCCACCGCCTGGAGCTTCATCAGCACCAGATCGCGGATCAAGGGTTCCGGGAGCCGGGTATGCTCGCGTAGCGGAAAGGCGATGTTGTCGTAGACGTTAAGGTCGGTGAGCAGCGCCCCGCTCTGAAACAGCATGCCCATGCGCTTGCGCAGCTCATACAGCGCCGCGCGCGAGAGCCGGGAAACCTCCTGGCCATCTACCACGATGTGGCCACTTTGCGGGCGTAACTGGCCGCCGATCAGGCGCAGCAGCGTGGTTTTGCCAGTGCCGCTCGGCCCCATGATGGCGGTCACCTGGCCGCGCCGGATGTCGAGATCCACGTCGTCGAAGATCGCTCGCGCGCCACGCGCGAACCGCAGGTTGCGGATTTGAACGAGAGGTGGCTCTTGCATGGCAGGTAGTTCTGATTCTAAGAAGGCAAGTATCGGTAACAGGCCGGGTTAAGTCAATCAGAGGTCCTTAGCCAGTATTGCGCATCCCCGCGGCAATGGCGTTGATGCTGCGCAGCAACGGCATGAGCCAGACTGTCTTGGCCGGTTCGGGGAGGCTGGGATCGCGGTAGCGCCTCAGCAGGGTGAGCTGGATGGCGTTGAGCGGGTCGAGGTAAGGATTGCGGCGGCTCAGCGACAGCGCCAGCGGCGGGTTTTCGTCGAGTAGTGTGGCGGATTTGGCGACCTTCAGGATTTCCTTCACGGTACGCTCATACTCGCTCTGGATGACGGGGTAAATGCGCTCGGCCAGCCGCGGGTCTGCGCACAGTGCGGCGTAATCCTTGGCGATGTCCATGTCGGCCTTGAACAAGGCCATCTGCGTGTTGCCGAGCAGGGCGCGGAAGAACGGCCAATCGCGGTACATGGCCTGCAACTGGGCGAGGCGGCGCGGGTCGTCGCCCTGCCAACTGCGCAGCGCCGCGCCGATGCCATACCAGGCTGGCAAGGTGTGGCGCGACTGGGCCCAGCCGAACACCCAGGCGATCGCGCGGATGGAGTTCTTGGAGCGATCCGCCTTGTTGCGGTGGGAGGGGCGTGAACCGATATTGAGCTGGCCGATCTCGTTGATAGGCGTGGCCTGATAAAAGTAGTCGAGCAGCCCCGGGGTGCGGTCGGTCAGCTCGCGGTAGATCGTTTCGCCGCGTTTGGTAAGCTCGTCCATGATGCCGAGGTAGTCGGGTTTATCCTGGCCGGGGGCTTGGATCAGACTGCGGCTGGCCTTGATAAGCCCGGTGATGCCGACCGATAGTTCGTATACGGCGGTCTCGATGTTGCTGTACTTATACGACACCATTTCGCCCTGTTCGGTGAACTTGATCTGGCCGCGCACGGTGCCCTGCGGCTGCGCCAGGATGGACTCGTGGGTGGGGCCGCCGCCGCGGCCGATGGTGCCGCCACGGCCGTGAAACAGCCGGCATTCAACGCCGCGCGCGGCGGTCAGCGCGGTGATTTTTTTCTGGGCCTCGTAGAGATTCCAGGCCGAGGCGAGAATGCCGCCGTCCTTGCACGAATCCGAATAACCGAGCATCACTTCTTGCAGATTCCCGGATGCCTTAAGCAGCGAGCAATAGCTGGGGTTGTCCAACAAGGCACTGAGCAGGGGCTCGATGCGGGTCAGGTCTTCAATGGTTTCGAACAAGGGGGTGATCTGGAGGGTGCAGAACCAGCCCTGTTCATTACGCCCCGCCAAGCCGGCAAGACGCGCCAATAGCATGACCTCGAGGACATGGCTCGCCTGGTGCGTCATCGAGATGACGTAGCTGCCGAAGGCCTGCGGGCTCACCTCCGCGCGCATGCGGGCCATGACTTTTAAAACCTCCAGTGACTCTTGGGTTTCGGGACTCAGCACCGCCGGGTCGGCCACTAAGGGCTCGCGGCGTGCGATGGCCGTGGTCAACGCCTCGATACGCTGTGCTTCGTTGAGGCCCGCATAATCTATCTTCTCCGCTTGCGCCGCGAACAACTCCGCGACCGCGACGCTGTGCCGCGACGACTCCTGACGCACATCCAGACGCAGCAGGAAAAAGCCGAAGGTCTCCACCAGCCGGATCAGGTCCTTGAGCTCGGCGTCGGCGATGTTGCGGTCACCGTGCGAGCAGAGCGAGTCGTAGATCAGATACAGGTCGTTCAATAATTCCTGTTCGGAGTTGTAGGCACCTTCTTGCAGCGGCAGATCCTCACCCTGCAAGCGTTTGCGGATGGTGCGCAGGTTGCAATCCAGCCGGTGGCGGATGATGTATAGCTTGCGCCGGTAGGGTTCGTGGCTGAAGCGCGTCTGATTTTCGCCGAAGGTCTTGCCGCCTAGTTGTTCGCTGCTCTTGATGCTTTCCAGCAAGGCCGCCGTGGGTGTGCAGAGCTGGCTGGAGTAGGTCAGTATGCGGCTCAGCGCGGTGATGCGGTTGAGATATTCGAGCAGCACCGCACGGGCCTGGAGACGCAAGGCCAGCGCCGTGGTTTCGGGTTTGACATTAGGGTTGCCGTCGCGGTCGCCGCCGATCCAGGAGCCGAAGCGCATGAAACTCGGCACCCGCAGGGATTGCGCGTGGGCGGGGTCCTTACCGTAGGTGCGCTGGATGGCCTGCTCCATGTAACGGTAGGTGGTCGGCACCGCCTGGAACAGACATTCGTGGAAATACAACACGCCGTTTTTGATCTCGTCGCGCACTTGCGGGCGCTGCGCGCGCACCTCGTCGGTTTTCCAGAAGATCTGCATCTGGCTCGCCAGTTTTTCGGTTGTGTCCTCGCCTTCGCGCTGGCCGGGACGCTAGTCGTGGAGCCGGGAACGGGTCACGGATCGCCGCCGAAGCGCGCCCATTGTGGGCTGGCCGTCGGTTCATGGCGCGTGCGCGTGCATCA
>JACXTT010006498.1_pt1 | contig 16653 bp, 14 predicted proteins | sample 9270951 | NCBI WGS metagenome assembly JACXTT01 (sample SAMN15532306, study PRJNA645909) | rock metagenome | isolation source: weathered quartz diorite | place: Puerto Rico | collected 2017-06-21 | reverse complement strand
CGGCACGTAGGCTGCTAACAGCGCGGCGCCCAAAAGAATTCCAATAGCCGCCGCCAGCGCACGCGGATCGTTGGGCTTTACACGGAAAAGGAATGACTCGACTAACTTCGCAGTGCCTAGCGCCGCCGGCACACTGATGACGAGGCCCACGCCCGCCATTATCAGGACATCGCGGAGCACCATCCAGACAATGTTTCCGCGCCGCGCGCCCAGCGCGATACGTATCCCGATTTCGCCCGCGCGCCGTGCCACGGTGTACGACATGGTCCCGTACAATCCGACGCACGCAATCGTCAAGGCCAACAGCGCAAAACCGGTGCAAAGCCGCGCGAACACAATCTGCTGGCCCATCTCCTGATCGATCTGTGAGGCTTGCGAGCCGAGGTTCGTCACAGGTATGCGAGCATCAGCCTGGCGCACGATCTCGCGAATTGCGGTCGAGTACTTCAGCGGATCGCCTGTCGTGCGCAACAGGAAAGTCATCTCTTCGACCGGAACATTCAAGTTCTGTTCGTATGGCATGTAAACGATGGCTGGAGAATTCACCGTCAAATCGTCGTACCGGGAGTTTTTTGCAACCGCGATGATCTCCATCTCTTGCGGCTTCAGCTTTGGCCCGTAGCTCACCACGTGGTGCCCGATCGGATTCGGGTCCTCGGAATTCGCCTTGATCCAGGCCTCGTTCACAATCGCCACCGGCTGCGATCCCATGCGATCCCTGGCATCGAATTCGCGTCCGCTCACGAGCGGAATCTGCGTTGTCGCAAAGAATCGCGGACCCGTTGCTAAAACGTGAGTAGCCGTAGCGGCCATTCCTGATCCGTGTCCGCTCGGCGCTTTTTCCGGCCTTTGCTTGCCGGCGGGAACGACGGGCCAGGCCCAAGCGCCATCGCCGATCAGCCGAGCGTTGGCCACACTCGCGCTGCGGACGCCCGGAAGCGTGGCGAAGCGCGTGCCGAGGTCCCGGTAGAACGAGATAATCTCCGGGTCGCGATGTCCCGCTTGGCGTGCGTTGAGACTGAACACCAAAAGGTTCTCGCGATCGAATCCCATTTCGACTGATCGCAACTGCGACAGCGTCCGCACAAACAGTCCTGCCGCAACCAGCAGCAACAACGAAATCGCGATCTGTGAAACTACTAGCAACTGGCTTAAACTGAATCGCCGCCGCGCGCGCGACTCGCCGATCCGCGCTTCTCTGAGCACCGGCATCACGTCCACTCGCGCCGTTTGAAGCGCCGGGGCGAGGCCGAACAATAAGCCGGTGAGCACTGTCAGAGCTGCCGCGGCCGCCAGCACGTGCCAATTCAACTGTGCCTGCACCGCGGAGGTGCTTCCGCTATCGATCAGCAGTCTCAGGAACCGGATTCCCCACGCCGCCGCCAAAATTCCAAGCGCACCGCCGATCGATGCGAGCACCAGGCTCTCGGTGAGCAACTGCCGCACCACGCGCCATCGTCCCGCGCCGATGCTGAGCCGGACCGCCATTTCGCGCCGTCGCGCCGTGGCCCGGGCCAGCAGCAGATTCGCGATGTTCGCGCACGCGATCGCCAGAATCAGTCCCACCATCGCTAATAAAACATAGAGCGGCTGCGAATACTCGCGCCGCAGACGATCCAAGCCGCCCGCGCCCTCTTGGAGCAGGAATTCCGGCAGATTCTTGCGCTCCTCATCGTTGGTGGCGGTGGTTGCCACCCATTGTTCAAACACGGGAGCGAGCGTGGCCTGCGCCTTCGCCAACGTAACGCCAGGACGCAAGCGCCCCATCATCTCGGTCCAGTAATAGTGTTCATCGACGTACCGGTTGCCGGGGTGCGTGCCTGGATCACGCACAGGGTCGAGCAGAAGATCGGCGTGCAAAGGAAGGTAAAAATCCGGTGCCTTCGCCGGATCGACGCCGAAAAATCCCGACGGGGTGACGCCGATCGCCGTGAACGAAACATTGTTGATTGATACCGGCCGCCCGGGCGCGCTTCCTACATCGCCGAAGCGCCTTTGTGCGAACGAGTAACTGAGCACGACTACTCCGGGAGCACCGGCCCGATCGTCATCGCCGGTAATCAAACGTCCCGCCGCCGGCGGCAGCTCCAGGCCACGAAAGTAATCGCCTGACACATACTCTCCATTTACAACCTCGGCTTGGCCTTGGATCGTTACGTTCAGTTTTCGCGCCGGACGATACGCGAAGAGCACCGAGAAAGAATCACTCGATTTACTCAGCAGCTCGAATGCAGGATACGGGAAAATCGGCGTCGTCTTCCCGGTCTTCGGATCGTCATAAATGTAGCCGCTCACGTCATGCATGACGGAGCTTCGAATGTTCTTCTTACCGTTGACGTGCCATTTGAGAACCACCAGCGATGCTGGATCGGACACCGGCAGCGATCGCATCAGTAGGGCGTCCATGAAACTGTAAATTGCCGTATTCGCTCCAATCCCGAGTGCGAGCGACAGCGCCGCCAGCGATGTGAATGCTGGATTCTTTGAAATCGTCCGCGCCGCGTAGCGAATGTCCTGAAAGAATTGCTCCACGAGCGTCCAACCCCACGCCGCCCGCGTCTCTTCTCTTACCAGCCCCAGATTGCCAAGCTCCCGGCGGGCCGCCCATCGTGCTTCGTCCTCCGGCATACCGGATTCCTTACGCTCTTCGGCTTCCTCATCCAAATGGAACTGCAACTCCTCGGCAAGTTGCTCTTCTTTGCTGCGCCGCTTCGCCACCCAGCCGAGTTTGCGAAAGAACGCGATCATTGCCCCTCCTGATCTGCCGGCGCCAGGATCAATCCCATCGCGCGAGAGAACGCTTCCCATTTCGATTGCTCGCTCACAAGCTGCTTCTGGCCAGCGGACGTCAGGCGGTAATACCTGGCGCGTTTACCTTTGTCGGACTGCTGCCAGGATGCTGCAATCCAACCCTTGGCTTCCAATCGGTGCAGCGCTGGGTACAACGAGCCGGTCTCTACCTGCAGCAGGTCCTGGGAGGTTCGCTGGATGTGCTTGGCGATCGCGTGGCCATGCTTAGGGCCGGCCAGCAAGGTACGGAGGATGAGAACGTCGAGAGTGCCTTGCAGAAGTTCGACGCGGGAGGGCGGCTGTTTCGGCATTCTGTAGACATTCTACCATTATTCTGTAGAGTGTCTACCTAATAAGCAATGCCAGAATTGGGAGGATGAACCGGCTCGCCCGCCGCCTGGGATTGCTCGACGCCACGATGATCGTGATGGGCGGCATCATCGGCTCGGGGATTTTCATCAATCCTTATATCGTTGCCCAACAGCTTCGTCGTCCGGCGCTTATCCTGGCGGCTTGGGCCGTAGGCGGCTGGATCGCGTTGAGTGGCGGATTCATCTGGGCGGAACTCGCTTCCCGGCGTCCGCTGCTCGGCGGACAATACGCGTACTTGCGCGAAGCCTACCATCCGGCTGTTGCATTCATCTACGGCTGGACATTGTTGCTGGTGATTCAGACCGGCGGAATGGCGGCGGTGGCCGTCACGTTCGGCCGCTACTTCCTGGAAGTGACCCATTTCGAAATTCCCGACCGGGCCATTGCTGTTCTTGTTCTCGCGATGCTTACCGTGATCAATTGCCTGGGAGTCCGCAGCGGAAGCACGACGCAGAATGTTCTCATGGCGATGAAGATCTGCGCCATCGCCGCGATTGTGGTGTGTGGAATTTTGTTCAACAAACAGCCGGCCGTAACAGCCGCGCTCGATCCGCCGCCTCTTCCACCCACTGACTTACTGCGAGCCTCGGGCGCCGCCTTGACCCCGATTGCTTTCTCTTATGGCGGATGGCAAACCGCCAGCTTCATGTCGGCCGAGTTGCGCGATCCGCGCCGTGACCTTACGCGCGGCCTCTTGATCGGCGTCTTGGGAGTGGTGGCGCTCTACCTGTCCGTCAATTTCGTCTATCTTCGAGTGCTGGGTCCGCAAGGCCTCGCCGCGACCAGTACACCGGCGTCGACCATGATGCAACTGGCCGTCGGTTCGCAAGGGGCAGCCTTCACTGCGATCGTCATTGCCATCTCGACGCTCGGATTTCTGAGCCAGGGCATGCTCACGGCGCCACGCGTGTATTTTGCGATGGCCGAGGACGGGCTTTTTTTCAGAAGCATCGGCTATGTTTCTTCGCGCACACAGGCGCCGGTCAATTCGATCGCACTGCAAGGCGCTCTGGCCATTGCAATCGCGCTCTCCGGACGATACGAGCAGATCCTCAGCTATGTGACATCGTCCGATTTCATATTCTTCGGACTCACGGCCGCGACGCTGTTTGTCTTCAGACGGCGCGCCAAGCCCGGTGAGCAGATCGGATATCTCGTCCCCGGCCATCCCTGGACCACGGGTTTATTCGTGGCTGCCTGCATTGCGATCGTCGCGGGCACGGTCTTCAGTCATCCTGGAGAGAGCCTGGTCGGATGGCTGATTCTCGCATCCGGGATTCCAGCCTATTTATTGTGGAGACGAAAAGCATCAAGACAATGACCAATCGGGTAATGAGTTCGGTCTACATGCACTGGGCCAAGACACAGCAGAGTTCCCGCTACAAACTGGCCACTAGCGGGTTGGTGAGTTATCCGCTCTCAGAGCTCCCCGTGAAACTGGACGACCTTGCGCCGCTGGCTCGGGGCGGCAGCTATGGCTATTCTCCGTTGCAGGAAGCGCTGGCTGCGCACTGCGGCGTCGCAACCTCGAATGTTGTTGCCGCCGACGGGACTTCGATGGCCAACTATCTTGCCATGGCTGCGATTTTGGAGCCGGGCGACGAAGTGCTGGTCGAACATCCGACCTACGAGTTGCTGTTAGCCGCGCTCGGCCATCTGCAAGCCGAGATCCGGCGCTATCCGCGGCGCTCCGAGCGTGGCTTTGCCATCGATCCCGAGGAAATCGAGCGTGCCATCACGCCACGCACGCGTCTGATCGTGATCACCAATTTGCACAATCCCTCGAGTGCCTTCGCGGAGGAAAAAGATCTGCGTGAAGTTGGCGAAATCGCCCGGCGCACCGGCGCCCGCATCTTGGTCGATGAAGTTTATCTCGATGCTGTTTTTGAACTGGCGCCGCGCTCGGCATTTCATCTGGGCCCGGAGTTCGTCATCACCAACAGCCTGACGAAGGTGTACGGATTGAGCGGTCTCCGTTGCGGCTGGGTACTGGCCGAAACCGAGCTGGCGCGTCGGATGTGGCGCCTCAACGATCTCTTCGGCGTCAATCAGGCGCATCCCGCCGAGCGGATCAGCGTCATCGCGTTCCAGAACTTCGCCAAGATCCGGGCGCACGCGCGCGGCCTGCTCGAAACCAATCGGCAAGTGATTAATCAGTTTCTGGCGACTCGCAAAGATCTCGCCGTCGATCCGTTCCGGTTCGGAACGATTGTCTTCCCGCGTTTGCTCACCGGGTCCGTGGACAAATTCTGTGAGCTGTTCCGTAACAAATACGAGGGCACCGTTGTGCCGGGTTCGTTTTTCGAAATGCCGCAGCACTTCCGGCTGGGAATCGGCGGCGAAACCGAACCACTGCGCCAGAGCTTGCGGCAACTGGGCGTGGCGCTGGATGAATTTCGCGCGCAAAAGAACGGCTAGCGCTGGATGCGCGCGGAACCGCCCTTGGCAAAGGCGCGAACTTCTTGCAAGGTTGCCATGGTGGTATCGCCGGGAAAGGTCGTCAGCAGCGCTCCATGCGCCCAGCCGAGTTTCAAAGCCTCCTCTGGCGACTCGCCGCTCATCAGACCATAGAAAAACCCCGAAGCGAAGCCGTCACCGCCGCCCACGCGATCGAACACTGTCAAGTCACAGGTTGGCGAGGCATGCTCGGCGCCATTGATCCATGCGACGGCGCCCCAGTGATGCCGATTCGTAGAATGTACTTCGCGCAACGTAGTGGCGACGATCTTGATCTGAGGATGCTGTTTCACTACGCGTTCGATCATCCCGAAGAAGGCGCTTGTATCGAGCTTTGATTTGGCGGCGACCTCGGGGCCGGTCACTCCCAGGCCTTTTTGGAGATCCTCTTCGTTGCCGACCAGAACGTCGACGTTGGCCACGATCCGGCCAATCACCGACTGCGCGCGATGCTCGCCGCCAGACAGCTTCCACAATTTTTCGCGAAAGTTCAGGTCAAACGAAACGACGGCTCCGGCCGCCTTGGCCGCCGTCATGCCCTCGATGATCAGTTCCGCAGTCGTCTCCGATAGCGCAGCGAAGATCCCGCCGCTATGGAACCACCGCACGCCGCCCGCGAAAATCGCTTTCCAATCGAAATCACCGGGCTTCATTCGCGCGGCCGCCTCGTTCGACCGATTGTAGAAAACGACGGGCGCTCGCACGCCCTGGCCGCGATCGCTGTATACCGTAGCGATGTTCGGCCCGGTGACGCCATCATGATCGAATCGTTTATAAAACGGCTTCACGCCCATCGCCTTGACCCGCTCAGCGACCAGATCGCCGATCGGATAGTTGACCATCGCCGTCGCGATCCCGGTCTGCATTCCGAAGCAATCGGCCAGGTTGGCGGCGACGTTGAACTCGCCACCGCTGACATGAATCTGGCATTCCGTGGCCTTGCGAAACGGCACAATGCCGGGGTCGAGACGGTGCACTACGGCGCCAAGCGACAGCAGATCGAGCGCGCCATGCTGGGGAATATTCAATCCGTGCGTCATTCGTGAAATTCTCACGATAGCAGATGAGGTGCGGGCGGCAGAGCTGTTACTCGGCGGCCGGAAGAATCACGCCCCGGCACTCACCCAGACCGATCCGCCGAAACCCGGGCGCTTCGCACCAGCCGCGCAGGATCACTTCGTCACCGTCTTCGAGAAACTTGCGCGTTTCCCCATTGGACAACTCGAGCGGCTCTGCGCCGCGCTTGGTTATTTCCAACAGGCAGCCGCGATTTTGTTTCTCAGGACCTGATACGGTTCCACTGCCGATCAGGTCTCCGGGGCGAATCGGGCAGCCATTGGAGGTGTGATGAGCGGCCATCTGTGCGAGTGTCCAATACATGGATGAAAAGTCGCTTTGGCTGATGCGCACCGGTTCCTGCATCCGCGCTGATCGAAGCCAGACTTCGAGCGTGATACGAAACGCCGTGTCGCCTGCCGGTGTGAGATAAGGCAATGCGGGCGGGTCGCCGTCAGGCCGCGCTGGCGAGGCGCAGCGAAACGGCTCGAGTGCCTCGAGCGTTACGACCCAGGGCGAAATGGATGTTGCGAAGTTCTTCGCGAGAAACGGCCCCAGCGGCTGCGACTCCCAGGCCTGAATATCGCGCGCCGACCAATCGTTCAGCAGGCACACGCCGGCGATGTGCTCTTCGGCCTGAGCGATCGGGATGGGCCGGCCCAAGGTGCTGCCCGGCCCGAGAAACGCGCCGATTTCCAGCTCGTAGTCGAGTGACCGTGTGACCGAATAGATTGGGGGCTCGCCAGATTTGGCGACGATCTGCCCGGATGGTCGCCGGACCGGCGTCCCGCTCACCACTATCGACGATGCCCGGCCGTGATACGCGATCGGGATCCATTTATAATTTGGTGCGAGCGGGTTGTCGGGGCGAAATAGCCTGCCGACATTGGTCGCGTGATGGATGGAGGCGTAAAAATCCGTGTAGCCGGGAATGTTGCATGGAAGAAGCAGATCGACTTCGGCCAGCGGAGTCAGGAGACGATCCGCGGCCGGCGAGTATTTCGAGAGCAACTCACTGGCGCGGCGGCGTAAATCCACACGCAGGCTGCGAGGCAGCGCGAGCATCGCTTCCATCGACGGAATCTGAAGAGCCTGGCCCACGTCCAGCACCATTTCTCCAATGGCGATTCCGAGGCGCGTATGTTCTTCGCCGTTGCGCGCGAAAGCCCCGTACGGAAGATTCTGTATCGGGAAATCGGCGTCGCCTCGATTAGCGGACTCCACCCAGCTGCGCAATTGAGGGTTGTGGGTCGAGTCAATCACGATGACTACTTCGCACTCCGCGGCTTGATTCCATACTCCATATGCAATCGGATGCTCTCAACCCAGACTGGTCCGCGATCGTGGTTGTAAGCCGGATTCGTGTAGTGTTGCACGTCGAAGGTTGCGTAGAAGCCGGGAAAAAGACGCGCACTGTAGTAACTTTCCCACAAGTACTCGGGCGCGTAGTTGAGGCGGCCATCCCCGATGAGGAAATCGAGTCCGCCGCGAGCGAGATAAACAGCGTGAACGCCCGAAATCCCATTCGCCGTAAAAGAAGTCGCGGCGACGTCTTCGTTTCTCTTCCATGTGGCGCCCTTCACGGACACACCGGCGCTGGCCAGCCGATCGATCGAAGTGAAGGCGAAGGATTGCGTTTTACCGTCGTTCCAGCCGAGACGGGAAAATATCCCAACGTCACGCGAAACTTGCTGGTCGATGCTCAGGCCAGTGCCATATTTGAGCGTCCCGGCGCGATGCACGGCGGTGATGTCAGGAGTAGCGCCGGTTTGCGTGGCAAGACGGAGCGCATCCGCGTAGCTGCCCGAGTCCGAGCGATTCCAGTATCCAAGCAGGCGGACGGCGCCGGGATGATCATGAACCGAATAGCGCCACTCTCCCTCGAGCGAATCGCCGCGGTCGCGCAGCAGGCGCCGGTCGAATCGGCCGCCGTTCGCAACACGTGGCTCAGCGACTGCGCCGTGCCGCAACGACCATCGGCGCGCGTGGAACTCGTGAACCATGCCCCAGGTGTAGCCGCGAGTGTCGGCCGGGTAATCCCAGGCGCCGTTGTACATCACTCCCCAGCCAGTGAATTGAACACGCGGGTCATGGGTGAAATTATTGTTGTCGAAAAAATCGGTGACGGTGAATCGACCGAGAATGATCGTGTAACGATTCATGGGACGATCACCTGCGAGCTGGTTCAGGTCGCTCTCGACGTGCTCTTTCTCAGAACCGAAGCCGAAGTCGTGAGAGAGATAGAGCCGGGCCAAGTATGGCTTGGGAGTTGCAGACTGAACGCGCGGGAGTTCGCCGTTGGGAGCATTGGCAATTCCGCTGACGTTGCTGAGCCCGCGGCCGCCGGCAATTTCCGGATCGAAGTAGAGCTGAGTATTTTGATCGAGACGAATTCCGAGGAACAGTGTCGTAGTCAGTGACACGTCGCGCTCGGGATGATCGCGAAAGCTGAGCGGCCCGGAATAGGGTGACCGGAAAGTGCCGTGATGCTGGCCTATGGAGGTCGCCTGGGAATACAGGTTCCAGCGCTCGGCCGGATCCGCGGCCCTCAGTGACGGACTGATGATGGCGATTGCCAGAAGATGGTAATGGAGTCTCAACTCTCCATTGTCGTCCGCCGCCGCCGGAGTAATCTAATGATATGAGCAGCCCCAGCCAGACACCGGTACAAGATCCAGCCCGGCAGTTGCTTCGACACGCGCTCGCTACGCTCGCCTATCGTGGCGGCAAGGCCGTGCGGGGGGCACCGGATTCGTTCGCGAATTTCCGTGCGTCGAAAGAAACCCGGACGCCGGGCGAGATCCTCGCGCATATCGGCGATCTCATGGACTGGGGTCTGTCAATCGCGCGAGGCCAGCAGAAGTGGCACGACTCGACACCAATTGCCTGGCCCGACGAGGTGCGCCGCTTTTTCGCGGCGCTCGAAGCGTTCGAAGCTTACCTGGCGTCCGACAGCGTGCTGCACGAGTCGGCCGAGAAGCTATTTCAAGGAGCGGTGGCCGACGCTCTCACGCATGTCGGTCAGATCGCGATGCTGCGCCGGATGGCGGGCGCTCCAGTGCGCGGTGAAAGCTACTATGTCGCGAAGATCGCGACCGGGCGCGTGGGCGCCGACCAGCCCGCGCCGGTCAAGGAGTTCGACTGAGCAGGGCATTTCAGCCGGAACTCACTGTACTCAACGACTCAGGATTTCTTCTACACTCGGCCGCGCAAGACCGCCGGACGATTTCGATGGCTCGGGCGCGGGCTCGGTGAGCGAGCGGAACTTGTCGAGTGAGTAAAGCTCAAAGAACCACACGGCCAGAACAATCAGCGGGATCAGGCACAGCGTCGCTATGACAACGCGCCTGGCCCAGCGTGAACCGAATCGATAGAAGCGGCGCATGCACTGAGTGCAGCGATAGGGATTGAGCTGCAAGGCAATCAGGACCCAATCCGTTGGAAAGCGCCGGCGCGAAGCCTGAATCCAGGACGATCCACACTTCGGGCAACAGAGCGCTTCGCCCGGGGTCTTGGAAGATTGGATGGGCGCCAAAGCCGCTCCCATAGGCGTTAGACTCCCTGACCGGGCCTCGTGCGATAAAAAGAATTTATGGGTTCATTGGCGGAATATTAACTACCCAGTTTTGTTGCATTTCCATGGCATCATCAACGTATTTCTGCGGTGAAATTCCGAGCTCGGCTTCCGCCGCATCGAACTGATCTTGCAGAGATTTCATGGAGCGATCGTCGAAGAGTTTTTCGGCGACATTAAACAGCACATTGTCCTCTTTTTGAATGTGCTCAGTCAGCAGTTCGACATAGTTGCGTGCATGTTCGGCGAACTGGGTTCCAGCGTGAGGATCTCCACCGACGTAGGCGCTAGCGGCGCGCTTCATATGGGCGATCAGCGCGCGGCCAGTGCAGTGTTCCTGGAGCATGACGCCGACGGGTCCGCGATCGCGCGGGACTCCGTGCTGGCCGAGAGCGGGGAAGAGGCACTTCTCTTCTTTCTGGTGATGACGGCGATCGGCAAAGGTGATCAGGAAATCGAACAGCCGATCGAAGCTCGCGCGATCGATCCGCTCGCCGCGCGTGAGCCTATCGCTCAGCCCGGTTAAGGCTCGCAAGACCTGCTCGATGATGCGATGCTCGGCGCGCAACTGGTCCAGGGGTGTAGGCATGAGCCTCCTGTCGCCTTAGATTGTTTCGGCGACCATTTGAATGGCCCCGCAGGGACACTCGGCGACGCACATGCCGCAGCCCTTGCAGTAGTCGTAGTTGAAACGGAACCGTTTCCCGGGGCCGAGTTTTATGACAGCGTTATCGGGGCAGACGCCGTAGCAGTTGTCGCACTCGAAGCAGTTGCCGCAGGAAAGGCATCGGCGGGCTTCGAACAGCGCGTTCGATTCGTCGAGCCCCTTCACCACTTCGTCGAAAGAGCTTTGGCGGCGAATGGCATCGAGCGTGGGCTGCACGGTCTCGGGAGCGTCCGAATAATACCAGGTGTGGAGCTTTTCGAAAGTCGCTAGTTCATGTTTCCCGTTTTGCTGATATGAATCGCCGCGCAGATAAGCGTCGATGTTGCGCGCAGCTTTCTTACCGTGGCCCACAGCAACGGTTACGGTGCGATCGGCCGGGACCATGTCGCCGCCCGCGAAGACGCCTTGGTGCCCGGTCATCATCTGGCCGTTGACTTTGACGACGCCGTCGACAATTTCCAAACCCTCGACGCGCTCCAGGAAACTTAAGTCGACGTCTTGGCCGAGCGCCAGAATCAGCGAATCGCCTTCGATGGTTTCGAAGTCGCCCGTGGGTTGTGGATAGCCTTTCTCATCGAGCTTCATCTTCTCGACGGTGAAGGTAGTTTCAGTGGCCTTCTTGATGGTGGAAAGCCATTTGAATTGGATGCCTTCCTCGAGCGCCTCCTCGACTTCGAAATCGTGGGCGGGCATTTTGTCGCGATTGCGGCGATAGACGATCAGCGTCTCGGTAGCGCCCAGGCGTTTCGCGGTGCGCGCGACGTCGAGCGCCGTGTTGCCGCCGCCGTAAACGAGTACGCGTCGACCCAGCAGAGGCGTCTCGCCCGTCTCGACGCTGCGCAGGACCGCGAGCGCGTCTAGTATTTTGGCCGCATCGCCCGCGGGAATATACGCACGCTTGGCGACGTGCGCCCCGACGGCCAGAAACACCGCGTCGAATTTCTCTTCTTGCATCACGCGAGCGAGGTCGTCCACTCTGGTGTTTAGGCGCAGCGTGACGCCCATGTTCACAATGCGCGCGACTTCGGCGTCCAGCACTTCACGCGGCAGACGGTACTTGGGAATTCCGAAGCGCATCATGCCGCCAGCGGCGGGCCCGGCTTCGTCGATGGTCACGCGGTGACCGAAGCGCGCCAGTTGATATGCGGCCGAAAGACCGGATGGCCCCGAGCCGACAACCAGAACATGCTTGCCGGTTGGAGCGCCGGCCGAGAATTGCCATCCGCGCTTGATGGCCTCGTCGCCGAGGAATCGCTCGACGGCGTGAATGCTTACCGGCTGATCCAGTTGCGCGCGATTGCAGGACGTCTCGCAGGGGTGATAGCAGGCGCGGCCCATGATCGCCGGCAGCGGATTGTTCTCGACCAGGGATTTCCAGGCACGATGGTAATCGCCCGATTCGGCGTAGTAGAGCCAGGCCTGGATGTTTTCGCCGGCCGGGCAGGCGTTGTTGCATGGCGGCATGCGATCGACATAGACCGGCCGCTCGGTCCGCCAGGAACCGGTCAGGTTAGCGAGGCTCGAGCCGACGTCGAGCGTAATGGCAAATGGTTTTTCCATTACAGTGCCTCTTCCAGCATCAGTCCGAAGCGTTGTATATTTCGGTTCGCGATTGACTGAACGGCCGCGATCCGGATTTCGTCGCGTACGGGGCGAAACAGATGTACAAATCGTTTCTGGAGCTTCAGGTATTCGTCCACGGGCTGCCTGCGCCGGATGACGGTGCGTTCGGTGATCTCACCGAATTCGGCCTGGAATAACGGAAAGAGACCGCTCTCGACCGCCGCACGAGCAACCTTGATCGTGTCGTGAGGCTCTGATCCCCAGCCAAGCGGGCAGGGAACGTGGATGTGTATGTAGCGCGCGCCGCGAATCGGCACGGCTTTCTCTACCTTGTATTCAAGATCGCGAAGATTTGCGACCGAGGCAGTCGCAACATAGGGAATCTGGTGCGCCATGGCGATCAATGGGACGCTCTTGCCCTGTCCGAATGTGTTTCCGGGTTCCGGGCCCACTGACGGCGTCGTGGCGGTGCGGGCCGCGCCGGGCGTGGTTCCCGAGCGCTGCACGCCAGTATTCATATAAGCTTCGTTGTCGTAGCAGATGTAGAGCACGTCGTCATTACGCTCGAACATGCCGGACAGGCATCCAAGGCCGATGTCGGCCGTTCCGCCATCGCCGCCTTGAGCGATGACGCGCACTTCCGGCTTGCCTTTGGCTTTCATCGCGGCCGCGACTCCCGCGGCGACGGCTGAGGCGTTGCCGAAGAGCGAATGCATCCAGGCCACCTGCCAGGATGTTTCCGGATACGGCGTGGAGAAAACTTCGAGACATCCGGTGGCGTTGACGGCGATGAGGTTCCGGTTGGCCGCGCGCATTGCTGCGTCCACGGCATAGCGGGGCGCGAGGGCTTCTCCGCAACCGCGGCAGGCGCGATGACCGCAATTGGGCGCGTTCGTACGGCTTTGGTCCGCCTGCACGGAACGGTCGGAAATATCGAGCAGCCTGTTCCCCACCGTGAAAGTTCCGGTCTGATAGAACTTGATCTGTTCAAAAGGCATGGGCGCTCCTAGCTGACCCTCGACGAAAGAGTGCTGAGGTCCTTCAAGATATTTTCGGCGGCTGGTCCGGACTTGCGGTTGGCGTTTTCGCGTGCCAGGTGACGCGTGACGACGTCCCAGTTGAGGTCAAGGAACGTGACGCTTTCGAGCGCGTCGCGCCGGGCACTGCGGAACAAGTCCATGAGCGAAGCCTTAGTGATGGCGCGGCCACCCAGTCCGGCGATGACTGTATAAACGCGGCGCTGGCGTCCTGAGATGGCCATTTGGACGTCGGTCGCGAGCATGCCACCCAATCCTACGGCCAGAGATTTTTCGAGCACGACGATCCGCTTGGCGTCTGCGAGCGCGGCCTGTACTCTGTCGAGCGGAAATGGGCGGTACGATCCGATGCTGATGGATCCGATGGAGACCCCATCGGCACGCAATTCGTCGACGGCTTCCTGGATGGTCCCGTTTACCGAGCCGAGGGCGACTACGATCGTCTCTGCGTCCTCGGTCAGGTATGTACGAAGCAGGCCGCCCGATTCACGCCCGAACGTTTCTTGAAATTCGCGGCTCAATTGCGGAATGCGCTCGAGCGCGCGCAATTGCTTGTGATGCGCCAAATAACGAACCTCGGAGAATGCGTCAGGGCCGACCATGGCGCCGATCGAAACCGGGGCGTCGGGATCGAGAACCTGCCGGGGCTCGAAGGGCGGAAGCCAGGAGTCGACCTGCTCTTGCGTCGGAATGTCGATGCGATCGTAGGCATGCGTCAAAATGAAGCCGTCCATGCATACCATCACCGGGCATGAAAGCTCCTCGGCCAAGCGGAATGCCTGGATGTGCAGGTCGGCAGCCTCCTGGTTGGTCTCGGCGAAGAGCTGGATCCAGCCAGCGTCGCGCATCGACATGGAATCGGAATGGTCGTTCCAAATGTTGATGGGAGCCCCGATGGCGCGATTTCCGATGGTCATGACGATAGGGAGCCCCAGACCAGAAGCGTTGTAAACGGCTTCGGCCATGAACAGCAGGCCCTGGCTCGCGGTTGCCGTATAAGCGCGCGCGCCAGCAGCCGATGCGCCAATGGCTACCGATAACGCGCCGAATTCCGATTCGACGTTAAGAAATTCGCAACCCGCGAGCAAGCCCGACTTCACCATCTCACCGAGCGCTTCGACGATATGCGTCTGCGGCGTAATGGGATAGGCGCAGATTACTTGCGGGCGGCACAGCGCTACGGTCTCAGCGACCGCTCGCGAGCCCTCAGTTTGCTTTAACATTGGCTACCTCTCGGATTTCGCGGTTCGCTACCAGCTCATAGGCGGCCTCGGCGGCGGTAGCGTTCGATTCCCCGATCTTGCCTGGGAACTTGCCGCGGATCGCTGCCACGACGGAAGCGAGCTTCAATGCGCCGGTCATTGCCGCGAATCCGCCTAGCAGAGTACTGTTGGGCAGGGGCCGGCCGATGTAGCGCAGGGCCAGTTCGGTGGCGGGGACTGTCGCTGCGTGGCCCTCGGGCAGGCCGGCGAGTCTATGGCCGATGCCGAGCTCTTCCAGGCTGCGCGTAGAGTTGATCAACACGTAGCCCGACGGATCGAGTCCGTCAAAGAGATTCTTTTCGTGCAGCAGAGTGGGGTCTTGAATGATGAGCGCGTCGGGGCGCATGACGGGCTCGCGCAGACGGATCGGGCGGTCGTCAATCCGGCAGAAAGCCATTACCGGCGCGCCCATGCGTTCGGAGCCAAAGCTTGGAAAAGCCTGGGCGTAGCGATCCTCGGTGAACGCCGCGATAGAGAGCATTTCGGCTGCGGAGACGACGCCTTGGCCGCCGCGGCCGTGAATTCGTATCTGCATGAAGCAATGGGCGAAGCAACTGATTGGCCACTGTAAGTTATTGAGAATTAGAAGCTAGGGGATGAGTTGGCGCAGGCTTGGGTGATATACCCCAGGGAATCGGTATGGCTACGGCTTTCTCAGTTCGCGAACCTTGATCTTGACCTCGTTCACTCCGGTGGGGATTTCCAGGTGCATAGAATGTTCGCCGTCTTCGAGCGGCTGGAATCGTGCGCGCAAAGAAGTCCAGAATTGACCTTGGCCGGGTGCCAGAGTCTCGGTCTTATCTAAGAGAACCTCGCCCTTTGGCGATCGAACGGCAACGTTGAGCTGGATCGCGCCCTGGGGCGCTTGGCCGGCGCCCGCTCGCGGCGTAAGCTCGACTTCGTGCACGAAGGTATGGCCGGTAACAGGAACCGGAAAGTCGCGAGTCGTGGATGTTTCGCGGCGGGCGGGTCCTGGGGTTGACGTAGTGAACGTGTCGGGTGGACCGCCCCAGTCGAAGAAGTAGGCTGCGATTTGCAAACCGAAGCCCAGTACGGGAAACGCTCCGATTATTACCGCGATCATCTTTAGCTTGGGCTGGCCCAGACGAATCGCGAGATACCAAATGCCTAAGGCCACAGCAAAGGCAACGAGGACAATCAGGATCGCGGCCGGCAGACGTTCCAGGTCCATCCCCATAACGATACCTCAAGGAAAATCAGGGGCCACTGTTGGCAGGGACCTAGGAAGTGGAACCCGTCACCTCGCATCACCGTCGCGCTGGAAGCTACCAGACAGATGGCCGGCTGAGGTCAGAGGGACTGTGAAGAGGCGGATGACCGGCAGGTCCATGCTGGTAAGGCCCCTCGGCGTTGTACAGCGGCGCAAGATAAATGCCTTGCCGCGAAGCAATCGCCTGCATTTCGGCGACGCGGTCCGGGGTGATGCTGCCCCTTCCTCGCGAGAAAGATTCGAACCGGCCCTCGAGAGCAAGCGCCATGCCTTCGAGCAGACATCCATGGACCACATCGGGGAACGGATGGCGGTTCAGAACGCCGCGAAAATCCGGCGCGAATTTCATGCCGCCCGTGACCTGTCCCAGACCTCCGAAGAAGATTTTGGCACCCGGCATCTCGGCCGTTGGCGATAGATTCTTCGGATAACCCGCGTCGCACACGATCGCATCGGGCGCGATCCGGCCCAACAGGAGCGAAGGAGACGCTACACTCGCGGCGCAGATCACGATGCCGCACTCTGCTGGAAATCGTTCCAGACCGGTCGTGATCTCCACTTGCACTCCATCCGCTTCCAACTCCCGCGCGAGCCGGCGCAACCGATCCACGTTGCGAGCGCTGAGCAGCACGCGCTTCACCATC
>JACXTT010006497.1_pt1 | contig 16653 bp, 9 predicted proteins | sample 9270951 | NCBI WGS metagenome assembly JACXTT01 (sample SAMN15532306, study PRJNA645909) | rock metagenome | isolation source: weathered quartz diorite | place: Puerto Rico | collected 2017-06-21 | reverse complement strand
CTATTATAAAACCATTGCCAGTGCGGCCGGTATAAAAAACCCGGCCGGCCCTGTGCAGAGCTTTGACCCCGACGAGCCTTATGCAAAAAAACGGGTCATCCGCGGCGGCTCCTTTTTATGCAACGACAGCTATTGCTCCGGCTACCGGGTAGCAAGGCGGATGAAGAGCACTGAAGACAGCGGGATGGAGCATCTGGGGTTCAGGTGCGTGAGTAAATAAAAGGTCTGAAGTCGGAAGCCTGGTGGCGAAGCAAACGATCTGACTTCCGACCTCAGACTTCGGACTTCATTTTCTTCGCTATCATAATCAGCCGCGGCGATTTTTTTACATCGTAGGGACCCAGCTGGTAATTGCCATACACTTCCTGCAGCTGCAGGTGGTGAAAGGAAAACATATCATTAAAATCGCCGAGGGTAAACTTGGCCACTTTTTCGGTAAACTCAAGCGGGTGCGCCAGCTGCTCGTCTTCTATGATGATTTTCTTATAAAAATGTGTTTCGTCGTACCACTTGGTGAGGTAAAAATTGACCCCGTCGATGTCCTTTTCCGATTTATGCACCAGGTGGTCTTCCGCGTAATGCACGTTGAGGTAATCGAGCACCAGCACGCCGCCGGTTTTAAGCGATTGAGCAATGGTGCGGATGGCATTGTAGTGCTCGCGTTCGGTACGGAAATACCCAAAACTGGTAAAGAAATTAAAGGCGTAATTAAAATAATTGATCCAGAAAGGCAGGCGCATATCGTGCCGGAAGAAATGAAGGTGTTCCGTTTCAAACCGGCGGGCATAGTCAATGCTGGCGGGCGACAAATCAATGCCGGTAACCTCGTAGCCTTCTGCCGCCAGGATTTTGGAATGCCTGCCCCTGCCGCAGGCAATATCTACCATCAATGCGCCGGGGGAAGGATGTAAATGCTTGAGCAGTAAACGAATAAATGAAGCGGCTTCGTTTTCATCCCGGTTAAAATACAACTGGTGATAATACGGCGAGTTGAACCATTCTTTAAACCATGATCCGGAAGGGGGCATGCCTGAACTTTCGTCAAAAGTAGGGTGGAAAATGGATAAACCCTTATTTTCGCAGTTGAGTAAATATAGAAAACCGTGGCATTGATAAAAAGCATATCAGGAATCAGGGGTACCATTGGCGGGCAGACAAGCGAAAACCTGACACCGGTAGATATTGTAAAATTTGCTGCTGCTTACGGCAGCTGGCTTATAAAGCAGAAAGCAACACCCAAAGTAGTGCTGGGCCGCGATGGCCGCATGAGCGGGGAGCTGGTGAGCAGCCTGGTGGTAAACACCCTGCTGGGCATGGGCATTGAGGTGGTTGACCTGGGCCTTTCTACCACGCCTACGGTAGAGCTGGCGGTAAAATGGGAAAAAGCGGGCGGCGGTATTATCATTACGGCCAGCCACAATCCCAAGGAATGGAATGCATTGAAATTACTCAACAATGAAGGTGAGTTTTTAAACGCGGAGGCCGGGGCCATTATCCTGCAGCTGGCTTCAAAGCAGGAATTTCTATTTGCCGGGGTAGACAAACTGGGGGGCTACACCCAGCGCAACGATACGCTGCAAAAGCATGTAGATGCAGTGCTCAATTATGCCCTGGTGGATGTGCCCGCCATCCGCGCCAAGAACTATAGAGTGGTGGTAGACGTGGTTAATTCTACCGGCGCATTGTTTATGCCCCCGCTGCTGAAGGCGCTGGGGGTAAAAGAAGTGATTGTATTGAACGGCGAGGTAAACGGCCGGTTTGCCCATAACCCGGAGCCCTTGCCCGAAAACCTGTCGGCGCTGAGCGCGGCGGTAAAAAAGCATTCCGCTTCCTTTGGTATTGCGGTGGACCCGGATGTGGACAGGCTTTGTTTTGTGTGTGAAGACGGCAGCATGTTTGGCGAAGAATATACGCTGGTGGCGGTGGCGGATTATGTGCTGGGCAAACGTAAAGGCAATACGGTATCCAATATGTCGTCTACCAAGGCGCTGAAAGAAATAACCCTGAAGCATGGTGGCGAATACTTTCCTTCGGCAGTAGGAGAGGTGAACGTGGTGAGCAGGATGAAGGAGGTAAACGCGGTTATCGGGGGCGAGGGCAATGGCGGTATTATTGTGCCCGACCTGCATTACGGCCGCGATGCGCTGATTGGCACCGGCCTGTTCCTGAGCGCGTTGGCGCAGCACCGCAACGGGCTGAAATCGTTCCGTACCCGGTATCCCGATTATTTTATTTCCAAGAACAAAATAGAGCTGGAAAACGGCATCGATGTAAAAGAGATTTTTGAAAAGATCAAAACAAAATACCAGCGGCAGCCGGTGAATACCGAGGACGGGCTGAAAATTGAATTTGACAACGACTGGGTGCATCTGCGCACGTCCAATACCGAGCCCATCATCCGCATCTATGCCGAAAGCAGTTTTGAAACCACGGCCAATAATATAGCGCTCCGGCTGATACAGGATATAAGGGAGTGTATGCAGGAAGAAAGGCGTGAAGCGTGAGGCGTTTGCCGTGCCAACCCTGCGGCTTGTAGCTTGAGACTTGCAGCTTTCCCTATTCGTCCCTCAAAATGAGGGGTTTATGTTTTCTATGATGGAATTGGTGGATTTTAACCGACGTGGGGTTAACCTGCTTTCCCGTAGCTTGCCCGGTTTACGTATCTTTGCGCCTTCAACTAACAATCGTTCATTTCCGGCCCTTGCTGCCGGGGTTAAGGACTAAACTACTTTGTATAAAACAATGGACAGAATTTATTTCGACAATGCCGCTACCACCACCCTGGACCCTAAGGTGCTGGAAGCAATGATGCCCTACCTGACGGAAAAATTCGGCAATCCCTCCTCTATTTATTCGTACGGAAGAGAAACCCGGCTGGCGATAGAAAATGCGCGCAAGAGCGTGGCCAAACTGCTCAACGCCCACCCGGCCGAAATCTTTTTTACTTCGGGCGGTACAGAAAGCAGCAATACGGCTATTTCGGCCGCCGTGCGCGATTTGGGCTGCCGGCATATTATTTCATCGCCGCTGGAGCACCATGCCACCCTGCATTCGGTAGAGCACCTGCACGGTACGGGAGCCGTGCAGCTGAGCTATGTGAATGTATTGCCCAACGGCCATATTGATATGGACGATTTAAAACGGCTGCTGGCCGAAAGCACGGAGAAATGCCTGGTAAGCCTTATGCATGCCAACAATGAAATTGGCAATATGCTGGATATTCATGCGGTGGGCAACCTCTGCAAACAGTACAACGCTATCTTTCATTCCGATACGGTACAAACGGTAGGCCATTACCCGTTTGATTTAAGAAATACGCCGGTTCATTTTATTACCGGCGCAGGGCATAAATTTCACGGTCCCAAGGGCGTTGGTATTTTGTATATCAATGAAAACGTACGCATCCGCCCATATATCCACGGTGGATCGCAGGAACGCAATATGCGGGCCGGCACCGAAAACCTGTACGGTATTGTTGGTTTTGCAAAGGCGCTGGAGCTGGCCATGACCAATTATGAAACCGACCGCGCGTATATACAAGGCCTTAAGTATTATATGGCCGAACAGCTGAAGCAGCACGTAAAAGACATTTATTTTAACGGCGATACCTTTGGCAGCAGCCTGTACACGGTACTGAATGTATCTTTCCCGAAGACAGAAAAATCGGAAATGATTTTATTTAACCTCGACATCAATAATATCTGTGCCTCGGGCGGCAGCGCCTGTACCAGCGGGGCCGACCAGGGCTCGCATGTTATCCGCGCCATACACAATAATCCCAACCAGGTGGCGGTGCGGTTTTCTTTCAGCAAAACCAATACAAAGGAAGAGGTGGATGCGGTGGTGAGCCGGTTGAAGGAAATGGTGTAGCCAACCTTATCTTCCCTTATCGTAACTGTATTCCACCCGGCCCATCAGCTGTTTTTTACGGTCGTACACCAGCTCCTGCTGTTTTAACCCGTCCGGGTTATAGGTATACTTCCAGGTCTGGTACTCGGGAGAGCCTTCGGGCACCACAATCATCTGCGTAAGCTGGCCGGCATCGTTGTATTCAAAGATATAATCGGGCAGGATGCGGTCGGCTTTTTTATTGTAGCGCGCCACATCGGTGAGGTGGTTCTTCGTATCGTAATAATAAAACGTGCTGCCAAGGCTAACACGGTTGCGGCTCACTTTTTCTTCTCCTACATTGCCCTGCTCATCTGCTTCAAACGACACAAAGCTGGTATCATTGTTATTTTTGATTTTTACCATTTTGGCGGGTTTGCCGGCGGCGTTGTACGTCCACTGGTGCACTTCGGTTTCGGTAGGATCGTTTTTAGGTACGGAACTGCTGCTGATAGACAGCAGGCGGCCGGAGGCATCATAACTGTATATGGAGCGGGTAACGGCATCTTCGGTACTGTCTACCGACACTGCCAGCCAGCCATTCTCGTTATAATATGCTTTTACCCACGACTCGCCGGCATCGGGCACTTTGCTATGGGTAACCACCAGGTGGGAGGAGGGGTACACGGTTTGCTCCAGGGTAACGCCTTCCTTCAGGGGGTTGTTGAACTCGTAGGGGGTAACATGGACCGCGGTTACTTTACCGGTATGCAGCAGCTGGTAATTGGCGCTGATTTGCCCCGTTACCACGATGTCTTTGTAATAGTACTGCGCCAGGCTTTGGCCGGCGGGAACTGCTGCAGCCAGCAGGGCGGCGGCGGTCCGGGCAAGGTATTTAGTCCACATTTTATCCATAATTGGGTTATAAACGAAAAACAGCCGCGAAGTAATGTATTTTACGCTAATAAAAATTTGTAATTATTTTTAAGCAAATTTCATGCTGTGTCCCATAACAAAGAAAGGGCCGAAAAGGTCTGTTTAAACTGCGGGGCGGACCTTCAGGGCCGTTACTGCCATCAATGCGGCCAGGAAAACCTGGAGCCGAAGGAGAGCCTTTGGCACCTGGTAACCCACTATGCCCATGATATCACCCATTTTGACGGTAAATTTTTCAGCACCCTCAAATACCTTGTGCTGCGCCCCGGATTTCTGCCTGCTGAATACCTGAAGGGGCACCGGACCAGCTACCTGCACCCCATACGCATGTACGTGTTTACCTCGGCGTTTTTCTTTATTATTTTCTTTTCCATTTTTCATATTGACCATATTGATGTTACCGGCAATGCCAAACGTATATCCGACTCTTTACGGCTAAACGGCATCCAGGTGCAGCAATTGGCGCTTAAACGTGCCAAAACGAAAGCGGATTCGGTGGAGATACAGCAGGAGCTGGATAAACTGGAACGAACCAATTTTATTGCGGTAGCAGATTCTTCCGGCAGGAAGAGAAATGTTAAACTAACCTTTGAGGAGGCAAAATATAAATCGATAGCGTCGTACGATTCTGCGCAACGGGCCCTGCCTCTTGCTGGAAGAGATAACTGGATAGAGCGACGCATGATGCACCGGCGCATTACGATGTACGAGAAGTACAACGGCGATGTGAATGCCATTTCAAACGCCTGGCTGGCCAAATTCACGCATTCTTTACCGCAGCTGCTCTTTCTTTCACTGCCGCTTTTTGCTTTTGCATTGTGGCTGCTGTACATCCGCAGGAATAAGCAGTACTATTATACCGGGCATGTTATTTTCACCCTCTACCTTTATATCTTTTACTTTATTGCCTATTTATTGTTTTTCAGCCTGCAGCAAATACACGATAGCACCGGTTGGGGTATCTGGAGCTGGATAGAGGGGGCTTTATGGATATATATGACCTACTACCTGTACAAAGCGATGCGCAACTTTTACCGGCAGCGAAGACTTAAAATAATCCTGAAAGTGCTGCTGCTGAGTATTGCCAATCTTTTTATATTCCTGTTTTTGTTTATCCTGTTTACGATTTTCTCCGTTTATCAAGTTTAAAACCCGGTATATGCAAGAAGCAATTTCAACGGCATTTTTACGGCTGGCAGGTATTATGGATGATTTGCGCGAAAAATGCCCGTGGGACAGGAAGCAGACCATTCAATCGCTACGGCAGCTGACTATAGAAGAAACCTACGAACTGGCGGACGCCATTACAGAGGAAGACTGGAAAGGCATCCGCGAAGAGCTGGGCGATTTGATGCTGCATATCCTGTTTTATGCTAAAATTGGCGCCGAACAGGGCCGGTTTACGCTGCAGGAGGTCATGGACGGCATATCCGAAAAACTAATAGCGCGTCACCCGCATATTTACGGCGACCCGGCCAACGGCGGAGAAAAGGTAGTGGTGAATAATGAAGAAGATGTTAAAAGAAACTGGGAAAAGCTGAAGCTGAAAGAAGGAAAAACCTCTGTTTTGAGCGGTGTGCCCAAGGGCATGCCCGCCCTGGTGAAGGCCATGCGGCTGCAGGAAAAAGCCAAACAGGTTGGTTTTGAATGGGAAAACAAAGAGCAGGTATGGGAAAAGGTGGAGGAGGAGATGCAGGAGCTGAAAGAGGCCGAGCAACTGAATAACCCGGCAAAGATGGAGGAGGAAATGGGCGACCTGCTGTTCTCGCTTATCAATTACGCACGGTTTTTGCAGGTTGATGCTGAAAATGCGTTGGAAAAGACCAATAAAAAGTTCATCTACCGCTTTACTCAAATGGAAAAAGAAGCCGGTTCCCGGCAGCGAACGCTGAGCGAAATGAGCCTGGCCGAAATGGATGCCCTCTGGAACAGCATCAAAAAGCAAACCCCGTAATATTGAAAAATTTCTTTCAGCAGGTTGTACGCAAGAATATTTTTTTCCTGTTAGGAGCGGGCTGGTTGCTTACTATTGCCTTTATTGTAGACAATTACTGGTATTCTTCTTCCTCGGTAAAATACCTGCACAAGCATATTGAAAGCGATATTCAGCAGCAGGAAAAGAGCTTCAACAAATTCCTCACCGATACGGCTTTATTGCGCAGGCTGTCCGACCAGGCCTATTCGGAAGCGGAAATGAACCTGTTTACCAATACGGATAAAACGCCGTATTGCATCTTTCTTTATACCAATGACGATTACGGCAATTTTGACCTGAAGTACTGGAACAGCCAGCTGGCCCTGCCGGGCAATGATTTATTGCTGAGCAAAGAGGCCAATAAGCTGGTGCGGATGCCCAACGGCCAGTACGAGTTTGTGCGCAGGCAGGTGACCATTGCCGATGGCGAAAAGCTGATTGCCGTGGCATTGATACCCATACGCCGGGAGTATTATATTGAGATGAAGAACCTCAAAAAGGAATTTGTCAACTACCCGCAGGCCGATAAGAGCGTAAGCATTACCGACCGTGCTACTGATTACCCCGTGAACAGTACGGTAGGCAAAACGCTTTTTTACCTGCAGCCCCGGACCATGATTGAAAGGGACGAAACCAACTGGCTTACCATTACCCTCAACATCATTGCCATTGTATTGCTCCTGATAGTGCTGCACAATACGGCCCATTATTTTTCCACCACCTACGGGTACCTGACGGGGATTTCTTTTTTAATCGGCACCATTGTATTGCTGCGCGCGCTTACGTATTTCTTTCCTTCCCTGCTCAATGTGCGGCAATACGATATTTTTGATCCCAGCGTGTACAGTTCCAGCAAGGTGCTCAATTCATTGGGCGATTTGCTGATCAACGCGTTTCTTTTTTGCTGGATTGTTTTATTTATACGGGTGGAAGTGGGGGAGAAGCGCTTCAGCCTTACCAAAAACAAAAGCTGGTTTTGGGTAGTAGTAACGGTGCCGATCGTAATACTGGTGGCTACCACGTTTATTTTTGCCGGCATTATACAAACACTTATTTCTGACGCCCATATTTCATTTAACGTTACCAATTTTTTCAGCCTGCTGAATATATACAGCCTGGGTGGTTTTATTGTGCTGGCCACGCTGTCGCTCAGCTATTTTTTTTTATCGCAGGTGATCCTGCAGCTCATATCCCCATTGATAAAGGGGCACCGTTACATGTTGTTTGGCATTATAGCCGTATCGGGGCTGCTGCTGCTTACGGTTATACGCAGCACGGCATTTGTGGAGCTGAACATTTATGTGCTGCTCTGGCTGCTGGCCTATATCTGGTTTATGGAGCGGCAGGTTATTTCCGGGGGTGATCTGCGGCTGGCTATATCGGAAGTGCTGATATGGTTGTTTATCTTCTCCTTTTCCGTTTCCACCGTTATTATCATCGAAAACCAGCGCAAAGAGCTGGATGAGCGAAGGCGCATGGCCGAAAAACTGTCTACCCAGGCCGACCCTTCGAGTGAAAAGCTGCTGAGCATTACGCTTACTTATTTCGACAACGATTTTTTATACCACAATTTTGATCGCTTTCGCCTGCCGTATTCCAATTCCTACCTGAAGGATAGCCTTATCAGCCGGAGTTTTTCGCCGTATGTGCATGCGTATGATATGAAGATATTTACGTTTGATTCATCTGCCAGTCCAAAACCCCTGTTCAACGAAGAGCCTGTATCGTACGATACGCTAAATACCATTTTTACTATCGAAGGGCGTAAAACGAGTGTGCCCAATCTTCGGTATTTTTCCAAATCGTTCGATAAGTTTTCTTATATCTATCGCCGGGAAGTGCGTGATACCGGGGACAGGCCGGTAGGGTATTTCTTTGTGCTGTCTGAACCGAAGCAGTATAAAAACGATGCGCTGATACCGGAGCTGTTTCGGCCGCAGAAAGAATTCCTGCCCGAGTATTCCCTTAGCTCGGCGTTTGCGGTATACAGCAATAAGCGGTTGGTCAATTACTACGACGAATACCAGTTCCAGTTTCCCACCCAGCTGTCGGACAGTGAAATTCCCAAAACCGAGTTAGAACAGCGAAAGCAGAACGGGTATGATGAATTATGGTATAAAAATAACCAGAACGTGGTCATCATAGCCCGCAGCGATAATTACCTGCTGGAGGGGATTACGCTGTTTGCCTATCTTTTCAGTACGTTTCTTGTTTTGCTGGCTATGTTCCGGGTTATTGCCGTAATGGTGCAAACGCGGCTGCGCTGGCACCTGCTGAAGCAATTCTTCCAGGTGAACCTTCGCGCGCAGATACACGGCACTTTTATTTTTATTACCCTTTTTTCCTTTATAGTGATCGGGGTGACCACGATCTTCTTTTTTATCAGCCGGTATAAAAGAAACAATATCGACCGGCTGAGCAAGGCCATTCAAATTATGAACAACCAGGTGAAGGGAGAGATAGGCCGGCACGAAGCGTTTGACGATATGGTGAAGTTGTATGAAATAGGCTCCAGCGAACACCTGGAGGCGCTGGCGCGGCGCGTGGCCGATATACACGGCGCCGATATTAATTTTTATGATTTGCAGGGTAAGCTGGTGGTATCGTCCAGTATGTATGTATATAACAAAGGGATCCTGAGCGAGAAAATGAACCCGGTAGCGTATTACAACCTGCACAATAAAGACCTGGTACAGTTTATCAACGAGGAGCAGATGGGCAAGATCTCATACCAGAGCATTTACAGCCCCGTGCGCGATTCAACCGGCGCTGCTTATGCCTACCTGAACATCCCATCGTTTGATGCGCAGATAGAATTGCAGGGCGAGATATCTAATTTCCTGGTCACCATCATCAACCTGAACGCGTTTATCTTCCTGATAGCGGGAGCGGTGGCCCTTTTCATCACCAACCGTATTACCTCTTCCTTTACGCTGATAGGCGATAAAATGCGGGCCATTAACCTGGGTACGACCAATGAAGAGATACCCTGGCACCGGGATGATGAAATAGGCGGGCTGGTAACGGAATACAATAAAATGGTGAATAAGCTGGAAGCGAGCGCCGCACAGCTGGCCAAGAGTGAACGGGAAGGCGCATGGAGAGAGATGGCCCGGCAGGTGGCGCACGAAATCAAAAACCCGCTTACGCCAATGAAGCTGAGCATCCAGTACCTGCAAAAAGCCATCGACAACAATTCGCCCAATGTAAAGGAAATGACATCGGGCGTGGCCAAAACGCTGGTGGAGCAAATTGATCACCTGTCGCGCATTGCGGCGGAGTTCTCGCAGTTTGCCAATATCGGCAATCCCAAAAACGAAGTATTCGATTTGCATGAGATGCTGCAATCGCTGGCCTCATTATACCTGACTTCGGAAAACCTGAACTTCAGGTGGGAGCCGGTACCGCAGCGCATTATGCTGTTTGCCGATAAAACCCAGCTGAACCGTTTGTTTACCAACCTGCTTCAGAACGCGGTGGAGGCCTGCACTAACAAGGGGCATGCAGAAGTGGTGATGCGCGAAGAGCTGAGCCGTGAATTTATTGTTGTAAAGATAACGGACAGTGGTGAGGGCATCCCGCAGCATATACAGGAAAAGATATTTACCCCCAACTTTACTACCAAGACCTCCGGTACAGGCCTTGGGCTGGCCATGAGCAGGAGCATCGTGGAGCAGGCCAAGGGTGAGCTGTGGTTTGAAACGGAGGAAGGAAAGGGCACTACGTTCTTTGTGAAGCTGCCGCTGCTGCGGGCGACGAGCTAGTTGACGGTTGATAGTTGATAGTTGGTAGTTGGTAGTTGAGGGGGCGAACACTGGACACTGGACACTGGACACTCGCTCGCCTCTGGCGAGTGAGGTTAGTAGCAAGCCTCTGGCTTGCCGTGAAAGCCGGAGGCTACCCAATAGTCCTCACTCGCCGGAGGCGAGCGAGTGTGAACGTTTGCCGGGTGGCTGGCGCTCCTATCAACTATCATCTATCAACTATCAACGGTCAACGTTTCTTCTTCGCCAAAAACGCTTCAAACTCCTGAAGCGAAAAACTGCTCAGATTCTTTTCTTTTGTCAATCCCCCTTTTTGCGCGGCCAGCACGCCGTAGCGGCAATCGCTGAATCCTTCGATGGTATGCGCATCGGGGTCAATGGAGATTAATACATTCTTTTGGGTGGCATCGTGTATCCAGCGCCAGTCCATATCCAGCCTGCGCGGGTGAGCGTTTAGTTCAATTACCACGTTGTGTGTGGCACAGGCATCAATGATGGCGGGGTGGTTGACCGGGTAACCCTTGCGGCTCAGCAGCAGGCGGCCGGTAGGGTGGCCGAGTATGGTGGTATAGGGATTTTCAATAGCCCTGAGCAGGCGCAGCATGGCCTTGTCTTCGCTCATTTTTAAATTGGAATGCACGGAGGTAATGACGAGGTCGAACGTGGAAAGGATATTGTCGGAATAATCGAGGCTTCCATCGTTGAGGATATCGCACTCGATGCTTTTAAAGATTTTAAAGGGCTTCAGCTTTTCATTCAGCTCGTCGATATAGCGGTGCTGTTCGCGGATACGCTCTTCGGAAAGACCGTTGGCATAAAAAGCGCTTTTGCTGTGGTCGCTGATCACCAGGTATTCATAGCCCGATGCCATACAGGCTTTGGCCATGTCGTCGATGGTATAGGAGCCGTCGCTCCAGTTACTGTGGCTGTGTATAATGCCTTTTATATCGGAGGGTTCTACTACGGTTGGCAGGGCCGCCTGTGTAAGCACCCATTCCTGTTCGCGGAGATAAGGAGGTATATAGGGCATTTGCAGACGGTTAAACAGCGCTGCTTCGGTGTCGGTGTTAGCGGTGCTGTCCCAGCCTTTGTTCTGCCGGCAGGCATCGAGAAAAACTTCGCTGCAGCTGGTTTCAAACAATCGCCGGCTGAAAGCCGCTTCATCGCACACGTAAAAAATCAGCTGCTTGTTTTCTGCTCCTTTAACGGTGATGCCGGCGGCGTCTTCGGCTTCCACGGTAAAGAGGTTGGCTTCAAAGAATTTTTTCAGTGCAGGCAGCTGCAGGGTGGTAACCCATTCCAGGTGATGAATGATTTCCAACTGGCGGCGAAACTCGCCGGTGAGCTGAAACCGGTAGCCGGCAAAGTTTTCTTTCAGCGTGGCATCGATGGTAGCGGCATAGGTTTCCGTTTCGGCAAAAAGATGGTTGCCCTGGTTTTTAAAATAAAACTCGATGGCTTCCTGTACGTTGTTCTGCGTTTTTTCACCAAAGCCTTTGTAGAGCATCAGCCGGTTTTCATTGCAGGCATACAACAGCTCCCCCAGGCTTTCCACTTCCATTTCCTTCCAGATGGTGGCAATCTTTTTGGGACCAATACCTTTTATATTGAGCATTTCCAGCACGCCGGGAGGTGTTTTCTGTACCAGGTCATCCAGTGCCTTCAGCTTGCCGGTCTGGATTATTTCCACTACTTTTTTTGCGACGGAATCGCCAACGCCTTTGAGGGTCGACAATTTTTCCTGCGGTGTGTCTGACAGTTGCACCGGCAGCTTTTCAATATTGAAGGCGGCGGCGGAATAGGATTTTGATTTAAACGAGTTTTCGCCGTGAATGTCCATGAGCTTGGAAAGCAGGGAAAACTGGTCGGCGATATAGTAATTGTCCGGAACCATGATTTTGAAGATTTTCAGGATTAGGAGGATCCTTTTTTCAAAGATAGAATTAATATTAAAAATGGGATTATTCGCAGGGGTTTTATGGCGCACAGAGCTAAAAGAGAAAAAGAGGCTTTTGCGGGAACCTCTTTTTCTCTTTTAGCTCTGTGCGATAAAATTATTCTGACAGCTCAATCACCACATCATCCTGCGCCACCATAGTACCCGCGTTTAGCACCACGGCTTTAACGGTAGCAGCTTTGGGAGAAACGATGGTGGATTCCATTTTCATGGCTTCGATTGTGAAAAGAGGCGCATTCTTAGCCACGGCATCGCCGGCTTTGACCAGCACGCCGGAGAGCTTGCCCTGCAGGGGAGCACCTATTTCATGTTCGTTGCTTACTTTTTTATGGATGGCTTTGGTGGAAGTAAAGTTTTTGGCCTTTACCTCGATAGAACGGGTTTGGCCGTTGAGCTGGAAGAAAACATGGTTGATGCCGTTTTCGTCCGTTTTACTCATGTAGATAAACTTTACGAGAATGCTTTTGCCGGGAGCCAGTTCTACCAGGACCTCCTCGTTGGACTTCAGGCCGAAAAAGAAAACGGGAGAGGGGATATAATATACCTCGCTGAACTGCCGCCGAAACTGGTGGTATTCATCAAATACTTTGGGGTAGAACAGGGAGGATAGGAGATCGGTAAACGTGTATTCGCGACCGTATTTTGCCTGGAAGGTTTCAAATGCGGCAGTAAAATCGATGGGCTTCATGTGGGCATTGGGACGGTCGGTATAGGGCTTTTCATTTTTCAGCACCAGCTGTTGCAGGCGGGCGGGAAAACCACCGGGCGTTTGGCCGAGATCGCCTTTGAGCAGGCCGATAACGGAATCAGGAAAGGAAATAGTTTCCCCTTTTTCCAAAATATCGTTTTCCGTATAGCCGTTGGCGGTCATAAACAGCGCCATATCGCCCACTACTTTGGACGAGGGCGTTACTTTTACAATATCGCCGAAAAGGCGGTTGGCCACCACGTAATTCTTTTTGATGTCGTGGAATTTATCTTCCAGTCCCAGGCTCCTGGCCTGCGGCCGCAGGTTGGAATACTGGCCGCCGGGTATTGCATGATCAAACACCTCTGCCGTACCGGCTTTTAATTCGCATTCAAACGGGTAGTAGTATTCGCGCACATCTTCCCAGTAATCCGATAGCTCGTTCAGTTTGCCCAGGTTCATAGGCAGCTCCCTGGGGTGCCCCTGCATCATGGCCACGATGGAATTGAAATTGGGTTGGGAGGTGAGCCCCGACATAGAGGCCAGCGCCACATCTACCACATTCACGCCTGCTTCAATAGCGTTGAGGTAGGTAGCGGCCTGGATAGAAGAGGTATCGTGCGTGTGCAGATGAATGGGAATATGCACGGCTTTCTTCAGTTCAGTAATGAGCTGTTTGGCCTGGAGGGGTTTGAGCAGACCTGCCATGTCTTTAATGCCGAGTATATGGGCGCCGGCATCTTCAAGGCGACGGGCAAGATCAAGATAATAGGGCAGGTTGAACTTTTGGTTTTTGGCGGGGTCGGTGAAATCGCCGGTATAGCAGATGCAGGCTTCGGCCAGGCCGCCTGTACGTTCGCGTACCGCGTTAATGCTCACTTTCATCCCTTCCAGCCAGTTGAGCGAATCGAAAATGCGGAAGATATCGATACCTCCCTGCCAGGATTTTTCAATAAAGGTTTCCACCAGGTTGTCGGGGTAGGCGGTATATCCCACGGCGTTAGACCCGCGAATCAGCATCTGGAAAAGAATATTGGGTATTCGCTCGCGCATCAGCTGCAGGCGCTGCCAGGGATCTTCATGCAGGAAGCGCAGGGCCACATCAAAGGTGGCGCCGCCCCACATTTCGAGTGAAAATAGCTCCGGGTGGTTTTTTGAAACGGCTTCCGCCACGCGCAGCATATCGGTGGTGCGTACACGGGTAGCCAGCAGCGACTGGTGCGCATCGCGAAAGGTACAGTCGGTGTACTGGATGGTTTTGGATGCCCGCAGGTCTTCAATAAACTTTTCGCGGCCCAGCTGCGTAAGCCGGTCTTTGGAGCCCTGGGCAGGAGCGGCTGCGGGGTATTCGGGAACCAGCGGTGTTCTGAAATGAACGGAAGAATTGGACTTTGCCACATCGGGATTGCCGTTTACAATCACTTCCGCAATGTATTTAAGTGCTTTGGTGCCGCGGTCCTGCCGGTCGGCCATGCTAAAGAGCTCCGGGTGATTGTCGATAAAATCAACCGCGGCCCTGCCTTCCTGGAAGGTAGCGTGCTGCAATACATTTTCAAGAAAGGGAATATTGGTTTTTACGCCGCGGATGCGAAACTCTTTGAGCGTGCGCACCAGGCGCTCGCAGGCTTCGGGCAGGTTTCTGCCAGAGGCGGTTACTTTTACCAGCAGCGAATCAAAAAAGGGAGAGATGGTAACACCGGGATAAGAACTTCCTTCATCCAACCGTATGCCCGGCCCGCCCGCATTGCGGTAGGCAATGATGGTGCCGTAATCGGGTTTGAAATTATTGGACGGGTCTTCCGTGGTAACACGGCATTGAATAGCCACGCCGGAGAAAGACAGTTGCTCCTGCGACTGGATATTGATTTCGGGATCGGTGAGCCGTAAGCCCCTGGCCACCTGCAATTGGGTTTTTACGAGATCGATGCCGGTAATTTCTTCCGTTACGGTATGTTCTACCTGTATACGCGGGTTTACTTCAATAAAATAGACCTGGCCGGCTTTATCGACCAGGAATTCTACCGTACCGGCATTATTGTACTGCACCTGGCGGCAGATGCGTACGGCATACTCGTATAATTTTTCTTTTGTTTCCTGCAGTAGTGACACGGCGGGGGCCATTTCCACTACTTTCTGGAACCGGCGCTGCACGGAGCAATCCCGTTCAAACAGGTGAACGATATTGCCATGGTTATCGCCGATGATCTGTACTTCGATGTGTTTGGGGCTTTCGATGAACTTTTCAAAGAACACCGTGTCATCGCCAAAAGCCACTCTTGCTTCATTTCTTGCTTCGGGCAGCGATTGTTCCAGCTGTGCTTCGTTGCGTACCACGCGCATGCCCCTGCCGCCGCCGCCGGCGGCGGCTTTGATAATAATGGGAAAGCCGATGCGTTGTGCTTCCTGGCGTGCGTTGGTAATATCCTTCAGGTCCAGCCGGCTGTCTTCTATCATGGGTACGCCAGCAAGACGGGCCACTTTTTTGGCGGCTATTTTATCGCCCAGTTGCTCCATTACTTCCGGGGAGGGACCAACGAAAATGATGCCTTCTTCTTTGCAACGCCGGGCAAAAACGGCATTTTCGGAAAGAAAACCATAGCCGGGATGGATGGCATCGGCATGGGCGTGGCGGGCGATGCTGATAATGGCTTCAATATCGAGGTAGGGTTTCAGCGGGTCATCATTCTTTCCTACCTGCCAGGCTTCGTCGGCTTTGTAGCGGTGCAGGGAATACCGGTCTTCATAAGTATAAATGGCAATTGTGCGCATATTGAGTTCGGAGGCGGCGCGGAGAATACGGATGGCTATTTCGCCGCGGTTGGCGACAAGTAATTTTTTTATCATGACTTATGGTTGAGTGGTGCGATGGGGGCAATGTAGTTAATGAACGATACATATACAAGCGGATGTGTATTTGTTGCACATTGCCTGAACCGGGATTGGGGGCGGGGGGGATGGGCGCCTTCGGCGCGGGGCTAAGAGCTCAAAGGGGGGAAAAGAGGAAAAGAGCGCCTTCGGCGCGGGTTTATCTTTGGCGCACAGAGCTATAAGAGAAAAAGAGGGTTTTGCGGTAAGAAGGCGTGCCACGGTTCGTTTGCTTAGCCAGGGTAACCGTGGCACGCCTGTGCAGCATCTCTTTTTCTCTTATAGCTCAGCGCGCCCAAAAAAAACTGCCATAGCAGCCATTTCAAAATATAGTAAGGTCTCTTCCCTAAAAAGCCCTCCTTTAACCCTTTTTTCTCTTTTGAACTCTTAGCCCTGTGTTGAAAAAAAGTGCCGAAGGCGCAATATAGCAAGGGAAGGATCTTGTGCCCGGTGTGGTGTAGCACAAATGAAAAAGTCCCGGCATTTGCCGGGACTTGGTATTATTTTCTTGCTTAAAGGCTATTTTTTCTTAGCGGCCTTCTTTGCTGCTTTCTTTTTAGGAGCAGCTTTTTTTACAGCAGCCTTCTTTTTAGGAGCGGCTTTTTTCTTTGCGGCTTTCTTTGCAGTTGCCATGTTTTTT
>JACXTT010006496.1_pt1 | contig 16656 bp, 12 predicted proteins | sample 9270951 | NCBI WGS metagenome assembly JACXTT01 (sample SAMN15532306, study PRJNA645909) | rock metagenome | isolation source: weathered quartz diorite | place: Puerto Rico | collected 2017-06-21 | reverse complement strand
CTTTCACTTCTTGTGGGGCGCCTTTGTCGTCGTTCGCCACTTCGATCAACGGCAGAACGTCGGTATCGATGACGCGCAGATCGGATTTGGTCCGGAGCTGGCTGCGGAGCAGACGCGTCGTTTCAAGGTTGCCGTCTACATCGTCAGTGCCGCCCGCGATGAAGCCGGCAACGAGGACGCGCTGAAATGCGGACACATCAAGCTTGGGCTTGATGGGGGTTTCGATGGGAATCTCGTAGTAGTTCGTGCAACCCGCAATCAGCAGGATTGCCGCGACGCTGCTAAGGATTCTGGTTGTCCTGACTGTCCTTGCGAGTCGTCCGGTCATTGATTTCCTTGAAGAGCTCGTAGTTCTGTTTGATCAGGGCGTTGTTTGGCTCCAGCTCCAGCGCCTTTTCATACGCGACGCGCGCTTTTTCGAGGTCGCCTTCGTGCTCGTACGCGATAGCGAGGTCGTTAAGCGCCTCCGCGTACTTCGGATCGATCTGCACCGCCCGTTCCCACCGGTAAATCGCCTCGCGCCACAGCCCACGCTGCGCGACCGCGATGCCGAACTGCACCTGCTTCTTTGCATCGGAACGTGCGTCAGCCGCCAGCGGTGCCGCCGACGCTCCGAGCAGTAGAAGAATCGTCAGGGTACGAATCGACATCTGTGAAGTGTCTCAATATACGCTAATGCGCCCGTCCCGCCGAGCCCAAAGAGCAGCGAAGCCCGCCTCGCCGACGCGCGCAGCGCGTAGGCGGGTCGAGCAAGGCATGTGCCACGCAAAGCACTGCAAAAACGCAGATTTCGACGGAAATTCCCGTGGTTCGGTGTCTACCCGTTTCACGGCGTGTCCACTGTTTCGCAACATGTCGAACACAACGGTCGCGCTATAATCCCGTCGAGGTCGGGAGTGCGGGCGCATCGAGGATGCGCCATGACGCCAGACGAAGCCATCGCGCTTTCGTTTGCCACCCTTTCCGATCTTCCCCGGACCGGCCTGACGGACCGGCTGCACGCCGACGATCCCCATCTGCTCGAACTCGCACGCATGTTGCTGCCGCGCGCCAACGCTGTGCGCAGGGCCGCCGCACCTCGTGGCATTCGTGCCGTCGCGTGGAACGATCCGCAGTTCCCTTCGGCGCTGCTGACCCTGCCGGACGTGCCGCCGGCGCTCTGGTATCGCGGCTCCCCTGAAACGTTGGACGCGCCCGCTGTGGCCATAGTCGGATCTCGCGTCGCATCCGCGGTCGCCATCGAAACCGCGACTCGCCTAGTGACCGATCTCGCGTCGCGAGGCATCACGGTGGTGAGCGGCCTCGCGCGCGGCGTCGACTCCGCCGCGCATCGCGGCGCTCTGCAAACCGGTCGCACCGCGGCGGTCCTCGGTTCAGGACTCGACCACATGTATCCAGCGGAGCATGAACCGCTTGCTGCCGAGATTGCGGCGGCGGGTATCGTCGTCAGCGAGTTCGTGCCGGATACTCCGCCATTGCCGATATTTTTTCCGATGCGGAATCGATTGATCAGCGGTCTGTCGCGCGCGGTCATCGTCATCGAAGCGAACGAGAAATCCGGTTCGTTGATTACGGCGGCGTGCGCGCTCGAACAGGGACGGGAAGTGATGGCCGTTCCGGGCAACGTGTTGAGCGGGCGAAACCGGGGCGCGCACGCGCTGATTCGCGACGGAGCAAAGATTGTCGAGTGTGCGGACGATATCGTAGAAGAGTTGTGGGGCACTGGACGGTCGCCGCACGACGAGGCAAACGCACTAAGTTCTGTTTCATCAGCTGTTTCGGTGGATCCGATCGTTGGTCGGATGGAGCCAGGCCAGGCCTACGACGTGGACGACTTGGCGGCGTTGTCCGGCCTTGAAAACGTGCGGCTGCTGTCGTGTTTGATCGATCTCGAACTGCAGGGCCGAGTGCGCAGAGTTGGTGGCGGCCGTTTCATGCGCTGTTGATGAACGTGCTAGTGTGAATTGACTTCTGGTTGTGATCGATGGCTAAGCCGCTCGTGATCGTCGAGTCGCCAGCAAAAGCGAAAACGCTGGGACGCTTTCTCGGATCGAAGTACCGGGTCGAGGCAAGCTACGGCCACATCCGAGATCTGCCGGAGTCGGCGGCGGAAGTCCCCAAAGAGATAAAGGAAAAGGAGTGGGGACGGCTCGGCGTCGATATCGACAGCGACTTCAGGCCCTATTACGTCGTTCCCAACGACAAGAAGAAACAGGTCGCGCATCTCAAGACTGCTGTGAAAGATGCATCTGAGATTCTGTTGGCCACCGACCCCGACCGCGAAGGTGAAGCGATCAGCTGGCACCTGACGCAGGTGCTCAAGCCGAAGGTTCCCGTGCGCCGCATCGTGTTCCACGAGATCACGGAGGACGCGGTCAAGGAGGCGCTCGATAACCCGAGCAAGGTGAACGAGGATCTGGTCCGCGCACAGGAGAGCCGCCGCATTCTGGATCGGCTGTACGGCTACACGCTGTCCCCGCTGCTTTGGAAGAAAGTTCAGACCGGATTGAGCGCCGGACGGGTGCAGAGCGTTGCCGTCCGTCTCATCGTCGAGCGTGAAGAAGAGCGCCGGGCATTCCGGACCGCCGTCTACTGGGACCTCGAGGCAACGCTGAAAGGCGAGGGACGCGAGTTCGTGGCAACGCTCGCGCGCCTCAACGATCAGCGGATCGCGACCGGCAAGGACTTCGATGCGAAGACGGGCGAGCTGAAGAACCCGAACGCGCGCCTGCTCGACGAGGCGGCGGCGGTCACGCTCGCGGAGGCGATTCGAGGGAATGTTCCCTGGACAGTCTCGAGCGTCGAGCAGAAGCCAGGGATCGAACGGCCTGCGCCGCCGTTCACGACGTCAACGCTGACGCAGGAAGCGAGCCGCAAGCTTGGATTCTCGACGGAACGGACGATGCAGTCGGCGCAGCGGTTGTTCCAGGGCGTGGACATCGGCAACGGCGAGATGGAAGGCCTGATCACCTATCACCGGACTGACTCCACGACGCTCTCCGATAAGGCCCTTCAGGAGTCCGCCCGGGTGATCCGCGAAATGTTCGGGGCCGAGTATTACGACGAGCCGCGCCGTTATCAGACGCGCGTGAAGAACGCCCAGGAAGCACACGAAGCCATTCGTCCCACCGATTTCCGCCTTGCGCCAAGTCAGCTCGAACAGGTGCTCGACAGCGACGACCTGAAAGTCTACGAGCTGATCTGGAAGCGCACGATGGCGTCGCAAATGGTTGACGCCCGCGTGCTTCGGACCACGATCGAGATTTCCGCGAAGGCGCCGGCCGGCGACGTCGCCGTGCTCACGGCGAGTGGCAAGGCGATCGAATTCGCGGGCTTCCGCCGCGCGTACGTGGAAGGCAGCGACGACCCGGTCGCGGAGCTCGAAGAGCAGGAAGCGATCCTGCCGCAGTGCAGCGTCGGCGACCAGATCGATCGCGACGGAACGGCGATCGTGCTGCTCGGTACCGAGCCAAAGAAACACGAGACCACGCCGCCCGCACGATATACAGAAGCGTCGCTCATCAAGGAACTGGAGCGGCTCGGCATTGGCCGGCCGTCCACTTTTGCGCCGACGATCGCAACCATCGTTCGCCGCGGCTACGTGTTCCGGCAGGGCAAAGCCCTGGTGCCCAGCTTCACCGCGTTCGCCGTGACCAAGTTGCTGCGCGAGCATTTCGGCGACTTCATCGAAACGGATTTCACCGCGGAGATGGAGGAGGACCTCGACGAGATTTCACGCGGCGAGCGGGAGTGGATCGAGTTCCTGCGCGAGTTCTACTACGGCGACAAGAAGAAAAAGCACCGTGGGCTCCTGGGTGCGGTCGTCAAAGGCGAGGAGAACGCCGACTACCCGGTGCTCGATCTCGGCGACGATCCAGACAGTGGTGAGTCGGTTCGCATCCGCATTGGACGGTTCGGACCGTTCCTGCAGGTTGACGAAGGTGGACCGGGCAGGACGGCCTCGCTGCCCGACGATATCGCGCCAGCGGATCTCACGCTCGACAAGGCGCTCGAGCTCGTTCGCGCGAAAGCCGAAGGTCCACGGTCGATTGGGGTGGATCCGGCGACCGGGATGAACGTGTACGTGATGAACGGCCGCTACGGAGCGTACGTGCAGCTCGGCGAAACCCCCGAAGGAAAGAAGGCGGAGAAACCGAAGCGGGCGTCGCTGCAGGCCGGCATGACAGAGCAGACGGTCACGCTCGATGAAGCGCTGACGCTTCTCTCACTTCCCCGCGAAGTCGGCATGCATCCGGACGACGGACAGCCGATCGTGACGAACTTCGGCCGCTTCGGTCCGTACGTGAAGCACAACGACGAATTCCGATCGCTCGAATCGGACGACGACGTGTTCAATATTTCGTTCGAGCAGGCGCTGGCGCTCCTGCGTGCGCCGAAGCAGTCACGCCGCCGGCAGATGTCTCAGAAGAAGACGTTGAAGGAGCTGACCAACAACGGCACGACGATCAAGGTGCTCGCGGGCCGGTACGGTCCGTACGTGACAGACGGCACCACTAATGCGTCCGTTCCGAAGAGTGTCAATCCCGAGTCGGTGACGTTCGAGCAGGCGATGGAACTGCTCGAGGCGCGCCGCAACGCGGTGCCTGCCCCTCGCCGCGCGTCGGTCGGCGGCCGCCGTCGTGCGGCTGCGCCGGCCTCTCGTCCGCGCAAGATCACGCGCAAAGCCGCAGGCGCGTAAGCTGTCTCGAGCGTAAACTGTTTCTTGGTGGCCGGCTTCAGCCGGCCCCCAACGATCCATGATTCACATCATCGGTGGGGGTCTCGCCGGCTGTGAGGCCGCGTGGCAAGCTGCCTCGCTCGGCGTGCGCGTCGTGCTGCACGAAATGCGCCCGGTGCGCGCTACGGCCGTGCACAAGACCGATCAGCTCGCCGAACTCGTCTGCTCGAATTCGCTTCGTGGCGACAAGCTGGATAATGCTGTCGGCCTGCTGAAAGAAGAAATGCGGCGGCTCGGTTCCGTCGTGATGCGTGCGGCGGACGCCAATCGCGTTCCCGCCGGTGCCGCGCTGGCCGTGGACCGCGAACGCTTCTCTCGGACGATCACGCAGGGCGTCGAATCGCATCCGCTGATCTTCGTCACGCGCGAGGAGGTCTCGCGCATTCCCGACGATCCCTCGATGTATCCGCTCGTCATCGCCACCGGACCACTCACGTCAGAGAGCCTGTCCGCTGACATCGCGCGCATCGTCGGCGGCGATCACCTTTACTTCTATGACGCGATCAGCCCGATCGTTCTCGCCGAGACGATCGATATGGCGAAGGTGTTTCGCGCGTCGCGATGGGAGCGTGGCGAAACGGACGAAGGGGACTACTTGAATTGTCCACTGACGAAGGATGAGTACGAGCGGTTCCACGATGCGGTCGTCTCTGCTGAATCGGCAACGGTGCACGATTTCGACAAAGAGAGATTCTTTGAAGGTTGTCTGCCGATCGAGGTCATGGCGCACCGCGGCCGAGACACCCTGCGATTCGGGCCCATGAAGCCTGTCGGCCTCGTCGATCCACGTAGCGGACGGATACCGTACGCGGCGGTGCAGTTGCGGCAGGACACACTTGCCGGCGATCACTTCAGCCTCGTTGGGTTTCAAACCCAGCTCAAATGGGGCGAACAGGCGCGGGTACTGAAGCTGGTGCCGGGTCTGGAGCACGCAGAGTTCGTCCGGTTCGGGATGGTGCATCGCAACACCTACATCAACGGACCCACGGTGTTGCACGAGACATGGCAGACGAAATTTCGGGATGACCTTTTCTTTGCAGGGCAAATCTCGGGCGTCGAGGGCTACGTCGAGTCGGCCGCATCCGGTCTGATCGCCGGGCGGAACGCGGCGGCGCTCGTTCGCGGCGAAGAGCCTCGCGTTCCGCCACGCACAACTGCGATCGGCGCGCTCGCCTATTACGTTTCACACGCGGACTCGCGGAACTACCAGCCGACGAACATCACCTTCGGCATCATGGAGAGTCCGCCGGCCCGCGACGGTAGGAGGCTGGGTCGCGCCGATCGAAAGCTCGCCACGTCGCAACGCGCGCTCGACGACCTGGATCGATGGAACAGCTCCGCGGCTTTCTCGACTACATCCGCCTGAATCGCAACGCGTCGCCACATACGGTGGCGGCGTATGAGAGCGATCTCTCGCAGTTCATCGCGTTCGCCGGCGAGCACACCGGCCGCCGACAGGCGCTGCAGCCAAAACATCTCAGTCTTGACGTGATCCGCGGGTATCTTGGCGAGCTCTATCGTCAAGGACGGGCGCGCACCTCGGTCGCGCGCAAGGTATCGGCCCTGCGGACCTTCACCCGTTACCTGCGCCGTGAAGGGTTTATCGAAACCGATCCCGCTGTGCTCGCAGTCGCGCCAAAGCGTGAGCAGAAGGTGCCGGCCCATCTCAGCGTCGACGAGATGTCGCAGTTGCTGGAGACGCCGGATACGTCGGCGCCGCTCGGCCGCCGTGATCGCGCCATCCTCGAGTTGTTTTACGCCTCCGGCATCCGGTTGAGCGAGCTCGTTGCGCTGGACTTGGAGGACGTCGATCTCTCGGGCCGGATGGTCCGCGTCATGGGCAAAGGGCGCAAAGAGCGGATCGTCCCGTTCAACAAATCGACAGAGAACAGTCTGCGGACGTGGTACGCGGATCGATCCGTGCTCACCAGAAGCGAAGCCCAAAGGCGAAGAACGTCAGACGCGGGGGCGCCGCTCTTTGTAAACGCGCGGGGTGGAAGGTTGACCGGCAGGAGCGTACAGCGACTGGTGGCGCGTTACGTCGCGAGCTGCAGCACGCGATTTGGGATCAGCCCTCACGCGCTGCGGCACTCGTTTGCCACGCATCTGTTGCAGGCGGGCGCCGACTTACGCGCCATTCAGGAACTGCTCGGCCACGTACGTCTCTCGACGACACAGCGATACACTCACGTCAACGTCGCGCAGTTGCTCGACGTCTATCGGAAAGCTCATCCCAGGGCGCAGAAATCCTAGGAGGGCGAGATGTCAGTCCGCCGTCTGTTGATCGTCGCGGCTATCCTCCTGCTCGCGGTCGCCGTTTTCTATCGAAGCCGGGCCGCAGGAGCAGGTGCGAGCGGCAGGCTCTTTCCCTACGCCTATTCAATTGACGACCTGCCAAATGGCCTCCGGCTGGTGACGGTGCCGACCGACTACCCGAACATGGTCGCGGTGTACATCGTCGTGCGCGCCGGTTCACGAGATGAAGTCGAGGCGGGCAAAAGCGGGTACGCGCACCTGTTCGAGCACTTGATGTTCCGCGGCAGCGAGAATTACACGCCGGCGCAGCGAGATGCCGTGTTGAAGCGGGCCGGCGCCGATTCGAACGCGTCCACGAACCAGGATAGGACGACGTACTACGCGGTGTTCTCGAAGGAAGATCTCGAAGACATTCTCAAAGCCGAGGCTGATCGATTCGAGCGTCTGAAGTATGCGGAGCCGGCCTATAAGACCGAATCGCTCGCCGTATTGGGTGAATACAACAAGAACAGCGCTGAGCCCACGCAGAAGCTGGAAGAAGTGCTCTACGAAACGGCGTTTACGCGTCACACGTATGCGCACACGACGATGGGGTATCTCAAGGACATCCAGGACATGCCCAATCAGTACGCCTACAGCCTGGAGTTCTATAAGCGCTTCTATCGGCCCGAGTACGTGACGGTCGTCATCGTCGGCGATGTCGCGCGCGACCGTACGCTGGAGCTCACGACGACGTACTTCGGCGGGTGGGCACGCGGCAGCTATGCCCCGAATATTCCGGCCGAGCCGCCGCAGACCGAAAGCCGCACGGCGCACGTTGACTGGCGCTCGCCGACGCTTCCGCGGCTCGCGGTGGCGTTCAAAGGACCTGCGTATTCGGATGAAGTCAAGGACAAAGCCGCGCTCGACCTTCTCTCGGAGATTGCGTTCGGTCGAAATTCGGATCTGTACCGTCGCCTCGTGCTGGAAGAGCAGAAGGTCGACGAACTGAACGTTGACTTCGGCAATCATCCAGATTCCGAGCTGTTCACCGTCTATGCGCGCATCAAGAAGGCCCAGGATGTCGATGACGTTCGCGAGCAGGTGCTCGCGACCTTTGCGCGCTTCGCCAGCGAACAGGTCGATCAATCGAAGCTCGATGCGACGCGCTCGCGAATCCGCTATGGGTTCGCGCTGCGGATGAACAGCTCACCCGCCATTGCGGCAGCGCTGGCGCCGTACATCCTGCTCCGGCGCACCCCTGAGACCATCGACAAGGTGTTCGCGCTGTATCAGCAGATGACGGCGCAGGATCTGCGAACGATGGCGGCAAAGTACTTCACCGACAACAATCGGACGATCGTGACGCTCGCCTCGAAGGCGGAGGCGAAGTGATGGCGCGGGACATTGTTGTCGCGCTCCTCACCGCGTTGCTCGCAACGGCTCCGCACGCGCAGAGCTCAAGTGTGTTGCAGCCTGGCACGTCGCCGCTCGTCGTGTTTCGCGTCGTGTTCATGACGGGCGCAGCATTCGATCCGCCAGGCAAAGAAGGACTCGCTTCGCTGACGGCTTCACTGCTCGCCGAGGGCGGCTCGCGGTCGATGACGTACCGGCAGATCGTGGACGCGATGTACCCGATGGCGACCGCCGTGAACTGGCAAGTCGACAAGGAGATGACCGCTTTCAGCGGCACCACCCATATCGAGAATCTCGACAAGTACTACGGCCTGTTGAGAGATATGGTGCTCGACCCGGGCTTTCGGCAAGAGGACTTCACGCGGCTGCGCGACGACGCGTTGAATTTCCTGAAGATATCGCTGCGCGAAAGCAATGACGAGGAGCTGGGGAAGGAATACCTCTACAACGTCATTTACGCGGGACATCCGTACGGACATCACAATCGGGGGACGCTCGGATCGCTGCAGCAGCTCACACTCGACGACGTGCGTGCCTTCTATCGCACTCATTACACGCGCGCGAACCTCGTGCTCGGCCTCGCGGGAGGGTACCCGAAGGGATTCGACGACATCGTCGAACGCGATTTCGCGAAGTTGCCTGCCGGCACTTCAGATCGGAAGCGCTTCGATACGCCGGCGCTGACAACCGGAAATCGGATGGCAATCGTGACGCGTGATACACGTTCGACCGCAATGTCCCTCGGTTTTCCGATTGACGTGAGCCGGGCGTCGCCGGACTGGCCAGCGCTTGCAGTGGCCGCCTCGTACTTCGGGCAGCACCGGTCCTCGAACAGCTACCTCTACGGACGACTGCGCGAAGCGCGCGGGCTCAACTACGGCGACTACGCATACATCGAATACTTTCCACGCGGAATGTTCCAGATGACGCCGGATCCGAACCTGGCGCGTCAGCAGCAGATTTTCCAGATCTGGATTCGTCCCGTTGAAGTCAATACCGGCGTGTTTACGCTTCGCGCCACGCTGTACGAGTACGACAAACTCATTCGCAACGGCTTGTCGCGCGACGCATTCGAGGCCACGCGCAAGTTCCTGACGAAGTACGGGAACGTCCTCACCCAGACGCAAAGCGCCCGGCTCGGGTACACACTCGACAGCCGCTATTACGGCATCGGCGACTACAACACGTACGTGAGCGATGCGCTGCCGAAGCTGACGGTGGAGGACGTCAACCGGGCGATTCAGCAGCACCTCACGACCGACCGCATGCAGATTGTGATCGTCACCAAGGATCCGAGACCCTTCCAGGACGCGGTGGCGAAGAACACGCCATCGCCGATCGTCTACAACTCGCCGAAGCCGAAGGAGATCATGGATGAGGACGCCGTCATCCAGGCGTACCGGATTAACGTGAAGCCGGAGCAGGTGACGGTCGTTCCCGTGGAGCGGGTGTTCGAATAAGAAAACGACGGCGAAGCCGGCGCGGTGCCGGCCTATACCATCGCCGCGCCAGACGACTCGTGCTGCGCCACCGCCGCCTGCGCACGGCGGCCGCGCGGGAAGTCGATGCCGAGCGTTTTGATCTTGTAGTTCATCACGCGCGGGCTGATGGCGAGCAGCTCCGCTGCATCTTTCTGCACCCAGTTCGACATCTTCAGCGCTTCGACGAGCGCGAGCCGCTCGATTTCTTCGAGCGGGATGCCGGTTGGCGGGATCTTCACGATCGAGGACGCCTCGCGCGCCGTGCCCGTCGTGCTGCTGTCGCCGAGCCGCAGGTCTTCGACCGCAATATGCGAGCGTTCGGCCAGCAGCATCGCGCGCTCGATGGCGTTTTCCAGCTCACGGATGTTGCCAGGCCAGTTGTAGCGCATCAGCAGCTTCAGCGCGTCGGGGTCCAGGCCTTCGATCTTCTTTTTCAGCTCGCCCGCGAAACGGCGGATGAAGAAGCCGGCCAGCGCGCCGATGTCTTCCTTCCGCTCGCGCAGCGGCGGCATTTCGATGGTGACGACGTTCAGACGGTAGTACAGGTCCTCGCGGAACGTGCCGGCTTCCACCATCGTGGTCAGGTCGCGGTTGGTTGCGGCAATCAGGCGGACATCCACGCGAATCGTCCGCGTCCCGCCGAGACGCTCGAACTCGTGCTCCTGCAGTACGCGCAGGATCTTAGCCTGCGTGTTCGCGCTCATATCGCCGATTTCGTCGAGGAACAGCGTGCCGCCGTCCGCCTGTTCGAAGCGGCCAATGCGCTGCTTGTCGGCGCCGGTGAACGCGCCTTTCTCGTGACCGAACAGTTCCGATTCCAGCAGGTTCTCCTGGAGCGCCGCGCAATTGACCTTGATGAAGTTCCGCGCGGCCCGGTGGGAGTTGTGGTGGATGGCGCCCGCAATCAGCTCCTTGCCCGTGCCGGTCTCGCCGCGGACGAGCACGGTGGTGTTGCTCTTGGCCACCTTGCGCACCACTGCCAGCACTTTCTCGAGCGCGCCGCTCGAGCCGATGATGCGCTCGAAGTCGTAAATGTCGCCCTGCGCGTGACGCAGATAGTCGATCTGATGCTGCATCCGCCGCATCTCGAGCGCCTTCTCGATCTTGACCTCCATCTCCTCGATCTCGAAGGGCTTCTGGACGTAATCGAATGCGCCGGACTTGATCGCCTCGACGGCGGTGGAGACGGAGCCGAACGCCGTCATGAGGATGACCGCGGTCGTGGGATGCAGCTGCTTTGCAGTCTTGAGCACCTCGAGTCCGGTGCTGCCACCCATCTTCAGGTCGCTGACGACGACGTCGAAGAACCCCTCGTGGAGCTTCTCAATGGCGGCGTTGCCATTCGGCGCTTCCTCGACCTCGTGACCCGCCTCGGCAATCGCCTGCGCGAGTCCGCGGCGAAGCGAGTCGTGATCGTCTGCGATCAGTATGCGGCCCATCTGTACCTCTCTGCCTTCGTCTCCCGATTGCCGTCGACCGGCATTGCGCGGTCTCGGGTTATTCCGTTTCCGTCACCGAAACGGGCAGCGTTACACGCACCAGCGTGCCGCTTCCCGGCGCCGTTCGCAGGTCGATCTGTCCATCGTGGGCGTCAACAATCTTTCGAACGATCGCCAGTCCCAGTCCAGAGCCCTGCGCCTTCGTCGTGAAAAACGGGTCGAACACGTGCTCGGCCACATCCGGCGACATCCCGGGGCCGCTGTCCTGCAGTTCGACCCGGACGGCCTCGCGGCCCACCCCGCCGTCATCCTGTTGCATCGTCGACGAGGTGATGACGACCTGACCTTTGCCTTCCATCGCTTCGTACGCGTTGATCAACAGGTTCGTGAACAACTGCGTCAGCTGGTGATGGTCGGCCTGAATCTCCGGCAGGCCCGCCGGCACGTCCACACGCACGTTGATTAATCCCCGCGCCGCCTTCGTATCCGCCAGGCTCACCGCGGCGTGAAGCGCCTCGGCAATACCCGTGTGCTCCACCTGCAGGCGGATCGGTCGAACGAACTCCAGTACTTCCTGCACGATCGCGTTGGCCATCTTGGCCTCGGCGATGATGTCGGTCAGCACGGCCTGCGCGTCCGGAATGTCCGGGATCTTCCGTCGCAGCAGTCCGGCCATGACCTCGATGCCGGCCAGCGGGTTCTTGACCTCGTGTGCGATTGCCGCCGCCATCTCTCCGACCGCGGCGAGTCGATCGCGCAGCCGTTCACGTTCTTCTATCTGTTCGACGCGCGTGAGGTCCTTGAAGAACATCGCGACGCCGGCAATCTCGCCTGCATCGTCCCGTACGAAGGCGAGCGTGTAACCAATCACTTTGCCCGACGGCCGCAGCCGCGTTTCCGCGCGGTTCGGAAGCATGTGCATCTCGAACGCGGACAGCAGCTGGCGCACGACGTCGGGATGCGCGCGCAACACCTCCGCAACCGGCTTCCCGAGGTCGTCCGGCTGCGGCTCGACACCAAAAATCCGATACCCCTCTTCGTTGAGCAGCGCCACCGTCCCCGCATTGGTGATGGCGAGGACGCCGTTGCGCATTCCCGCGACGATATGGCGGAAGAATGCGTCAGCGGGTTCCCAACCAGCGGCGAAACCCCGGCCAGGAATAGGGCTCGAGCTGGTAGTCAACGGCGGCAGCTCCACGGAGCGAGAAGCAACGATGGGGCGAAAGGGGCAAACGACATGCCCGAGCTGAGCAGCTGGGAATAGGCGGAAACCGCGAACAATAAGGTCTTTAGCGGTCGAGCTCGGCTTGTCCGCATTACGATTCTGTAAGCGTAACGCGGAAAATGTGAGCCAGAAAGCCTCTGCTTACGTTTCGGAGATTACGTTTCGGACGGTAGCTCCGCGGCGTGCTCCTGCAAGGCTTCCCACTGCGCAATCAGATCGCCGACTTCCCACATCAGCGCCTGGTGCCGGTCGGTGACCGGTTTGGCCGCCCCGAGGTTCTGGTAAAACCCGGGTGCGGCCATCGTCGCTTCAAGTTCCTTGACCTGCGCTTCGCGTTCCGCAATCCGTGACTCCAGGTCAGAGATGCGTTTCTGAAGCGCGTCGGCCGCGCGTTGCTTCTTCCTGCGTTCGGCGTCTTCACGCTTCCGTTCTTCCCGAGATTGCGCAAGAGGTTTGGCGGTTGGGAGTTGGGGTTTGGAGGTTGATTGAGCTTTGGGCTTTGAGACTTGGGCCTTGGGCTTTTCCGGGAGGTCGCCCTGATGTTCCTTGCTCCAGAGAAATTCCGTGTAAGTGCCGGGGTAGACGATCGCCTCGCCGTGGCCGACCTCGATGATCTTCGTTGCCAGCTTCTCGACGAAGTACCGATCATGTGAGACGAAGATCAACGTGCCGCCGTAGTCCTCGAGCGCCTCGAGCAGCACGTCCTTCGAGTCGAGATCGAGATGATTCGTCGGCTCGTCGAGCAACAGCGTATTGGACGGCCGCAGCAGCATGCGCGCGACGGCCAGCCGCGTCCGCTCTCCACCAGACAGCACGCCGGCCTTCTTGTAGACGTCATCACCGGAAAACAGGAATCCGCCGAGGATGTTTCGAATCGCCGGCACCATGTCAGTCGGGGAGCCTGATGCCAGCGTTTCGTATACGGTCGGTGTCGGGTCGAGCCGCGCCGCTTCATCCTGCGCGAAGTACTCAATGACGACTTCATGGCCAACGGTCCGGCCGCCGTTGTCGGGCGCCTCTTCTCCTGACAGCATGCGCATCAGCGTCGACTTGCCCGAGCCGTTCGGACCGACGAGCGCGATGCGGTCGCCGCGCTCGATGTGGAGCGACAGGCTCTTGAAGACCGTCACCGATCCGTACGCCTTGCGCACGTGCTTCAGCTCGAGGACCGTGCGTCCGCTTTTCCTGCAAGCGGGAAACGTGAAGTGGATGCGCTTGCGTTCTGCTGGAACTTCGATAGGCACCACCTTCTCGAGGAGCTTGATGCGGCTCTGCACCTGCGCCGCCTTGGTGGCCTGGTAGCGGAACCGATCGATAAACATCTTCACGCGGGCAGTTTCTTCATCCTGCTCCTTCTTCGCCTGACGCAACCGATCCAGCATAGCGTCGCGCTGTGCGACGTACTTGCTGTAGTTGCCGACGTAATCCGTCAGCTTCCGAAGATTGAGATCCGTGATGCGTGTGACGACGGCATCGAGAAAGTAGCGGTCGTGCGAGACCAGGATGACAGCGTATGGATACGAGCCCAGATATTCCTCGAGCCAGTTGCGCGCTTCGAGATCGAGATGGTTGGTCGGTTCGTCCAGCAGGAGCAGATTCGGACGCCCGAGGAGAAGCTTCGCGAGCGCGATGCGCATCTGCCATCCGCCGGAGAAGGTTTCGGCAGGTCGCGCGGCATCCTCCGGCCCGAAGCCGAGCCCCCGAAGCACGGTCGCAATCCGCAGATCCATGCTGTAACCGTCGCCCAGCCGGAAACGATCCTGCAACTCGCTGTAGCGGACCAGCATCGCGTCATGTTCGTCCTGAGGAATTGACGCGTCTCCAAGCCGGTGCTCGATGTCGTGCATCTCGGCTTTGATGTCGAGCAGCGGTTGAAAAGCGCTGCTGGCCTCTTCGAATACCGTGCGGCCTGAGTGCGTCAAACCGTCCTGCGGCAGATAGCCAATCGTCAGGTCCGCCGGTTTGACGACCGCGCCGGAATCTGGCTCGTCGAGACCGGCGAGCATTTTCAGCAGCGTTGTCTTGCCGGCACCGTTAGGACCGCACAGGCCGACACGATCACCGTCGGAAATCTGCCACGTGACGTGGTCGATCAGACTGCGGTCGCCGAACGATTTGCTGAGATCGGAAAGCTGGATCACGCCGCGGGTGCGCCGAGCGCTTTGGACGCGGCGGCAAGCACCTGCGGAACCCGGAACGGTTTGGTGAGGTACCCGGCCACGCCGGGATTCACCGCTTCGATTGCGCTCGACTCGGTGGAGAAGCCGGTGATGATGATGACGGGAAGATCGGCCTTCATGCGCTTCGCCTGCCGAATGAGCGTAAGCCCGTCCATGCCGGGCATCTTCAGATCCGCGATCAGCAGGTCATAATTCACGGCGCGCAGACGATCGAGCGCGGCGGTGCCATCGGGTGCTGTGTCCACGTCGTATTCTGCCAGGGCGAGCGTTTTCGAGAGCAGATCGCGAATGCTCGCTTCGTCATCGACGACCAGCACGCGCTGTCGTGCGCTGCGCGTCGGTAGCGCTGGCGCTACGGGACGTTCCGCGCGTGGCCGCTGGCTATCGAGCCAGGCATCAATGTCTCGTTTTCGGAACCGCCATTGACGGCCCACGCGGACAGCCGGAATCTTCCCCGCCTTGATCAACCGGTAGACGGTACGGAGGTTAACCTGCAGGTACTCCAGCACCTCCTCCGTCGTCAGGAAGACTTCGTCCGTCGGGAAGTTCAGGGCCAAGGCTCTCTATCTTACCACCCTGTCCGTATGTGGCAGCTTTGCGGCGCCGAAACCGAGTAGCAGGTAACCAGCTCGGCGGGATGACCTTAGCGTTGCAGTGGTGCGAACACCCGCGTCGTATTATGAACATTACGGCCGTCCGGCCGCACCCGCCGTCTTACTTGCTGACCGGACCGGAGGGCCCCCCGGCTCCAGACAATGACGTTGACCGACGACGAGCTCGTCGCCCGATCTATAGGGGGCGACACCGAGAGCTTCAATGAGCTCATCATCCGATGGGAACGGCCTATCTATGCGTTGGCGTACCGCGTCATCGGCCGTGAAGAGGATGCACGAGACGTTTGTCAGGAGGCCTTCCTCCGCGCGTTCCGCGCGCTTCCCGGATTCAAGGGCGAGGCGAAGTTTTCGTCATGGCTCTATCGGATCGCGCTCAATCTCTGTCGCGACTGGATCCGTCGGCAGCGGCGCGCGCCGGTGGTGCAGATGCCGGAGGGCGTTGAGCCCTCGGAGCTGGCGGCAGAACGTGGGCCCGTCGAGTCGATCGAGGAGCTCGTAGGCCGGCGTCAGCTGAGTGCAGTAGTCGAGGAGGCGATGACGCTGCTTCCCGAGGAACAGCGAACCGCGATCATCCTGAAGGAGTATCACGGCATGACGTTCCAGGAGATCGCCAACATGCAGGGATGTCCGTTGAGCACGGTGAAGACCCGTCTGTATCAGGGTCTGACCGTCCTGCGGCGGCATCTCGAGAAGAACGGGGTTGCTTTAAGCAGAATCGAGGGTGTTGCCTCGAGCAAGGTTGCGGGCCAAATTACCCCGCGGCTGGTGAAACGATGATAAGCGAAACCTTTACCTGCGGAGATCACGGCGCGTTGGTGTCGTACCTCTACGACGAATGCACGCCCGCGGAACGCCGGGCGATCGCCGCGCATCTGGTGGTGTGCAACGCCTGCGGCGAGGAGCTGATCGCACTCGGCGGCACACGCGAGCAGCTCGCGATGTGGACGCCTCCAGACGCGCAGCTCGGGTTCCGAATCGGTCCCAAAACTTCCAAAGCAAACGTCCTTCGCCCCGCCCGTTGGTGGCGGCAGCCGATGCCCGCGTGGGGGCAGGCCGCTGCAGCCATCGTCGTCTTCGCGGCCGGAATGATGCTTGGAGCCGTGCGCGGTGTGCTGCAGCCTGCTGATGGTGGTCCTCAAAGACCCGCGGCGGCACGCTCGAACACGACGGCCGCGGCGACTACCGCGAATGCCGCGCCGATCACGCGTGCGGATCTCGTCGCACTCGAACAGCGGCTCCGTTCGGAGATGTCGCAAACCCATGCGGCCAAGCAGAACGTCCCCGCCTCGCCGGCCCAAGCGCGGCCTCTCGATCGGTTTTCACGGTGT
>JACXTT010006495.1_pt1 | contig 16659 bp, 14 predicted proteins | sample 9270951 | NCBI WGS metagenome assembly JACXTT01 (sample SAMN15532306, study PRJNA645909) | rock metagenome | isolation source: weathered quartz diorite | place: Puerto Rico | collected 2017-06-21 | reverse complement strand
AAACGTAGATCGGTGGATTCTTTTCGCCGCCCATGCCGGTCGGCGTATCGCTTTGCGAAATCTCTCGCATCGGCACCTGGATGTCGGGACGGCTGCCCTGCACATAGACTTTGCGCGAATTGGGCAGGGGCTTAACCGCGGCCTCGTCAACGTGCGCGGTGGACTCGAGAAATTTTGGATTGGCGTTCATGTTCACTCCTTGCGTGTTTGCCTTGCGACGACGACAGGAGCGACGGACTTCAAGGCGAATGCCATCAGTACCTTCGCTTCCCTCCGTCGGTATTAGCCGATTCAGGTTCCAAGGGTCTGTCTCATCCCGTCATGCGGGAACCCCTAGCGATGGCGACACCTTACTTGAAGCCTCATCAAGCCGCAAACCGCATCGGTCAAGAAAATACTGGTTGACCGTATAATTACGCGGATGTATAGTTTGAAAAACAAGGAGGTTTCCATGCCGCCGCGTCCCTCGCGAAACGTCGATCAATTGCTCATTGCTGCCGGCCATGAACTGCTGCCGCAGACCGGGGTGCGCGGCCTCAGCATCCGCCAGGTTTGCGAGCGCGCCGGCGTCAATCTCGGCATGTTCCACTACCACTTCAAGACCAAGGAGGTGTTCATCCGCGCCATCCTCGATCAAAAGTACAACGATATGTTCGCCAGCCTCGAGTCGCGGGCGAAAAGCGGCAAATCGGCCCGCGACAATCTGCGCGCCGCGGTGACCCTGCTGGCACGCTGGGCGCGCGACAACCGTTTTTTTCTGGTGCGCCTGCTCGGCGACGCTTTCGCCGGCGAGAAGGTGGCGCTGGAGTTCATGCAGGCCAATATGCCGCGGCATATCGAGTTGATCATGGAGCTGGTGTTGCGCGCGCAGAAGGACGGCGAATTGCGCAAGCTGCCGCTGCAGCAGGCGCTGGCCTTTCTTGTCGGATCGCTGGCCGCACCCATCATCGTTGGCACGGCAGCCATCAACGGGGGCTTTGTTCCACCGCCGATCCAGCAGCAGCTTGAGCAACTGGTGTTCAGCGATGCCGCCATCGATGAGCGCGTCGATATGGCGCTGATCGGCATGTCCGCCGCCGGCAAACCGGGAGCGCGAAAATGAAAGTCCGCTTATGCAGTCCGTTAACGCTGTCGGCCTCCATCCTGCTGCTTCAGAGCGGGTGCAACGCCGCTGGCGATGGCGTCATTCCGGGTTATGTCGAAGGCGAATATGTACGCATCGCGTCGCCCTATGCGGGAAGCCTATCCTTGCTGAACGTCAGGCGCGGCGACACGATTGCCCCTGGCGCGCCCCTGTTTGCGCTTGAGCAGGAAAGCGAGCGGGCAGCGCGCGAGGAGGCAGCCGCGCGTGTCCGCCAGGCGCAGTCGCGCCTTGAAGATTTGCGCAAGGGCAAGCGCCCTGAGGAAGTCAATGCGGTGCGAGCCCAGCTCGCCCAGGCGGAGGCGTCCCTCGCGCAGTCGGCCGCAGAACTGAAGCGCGCCGAGGATCTGGTTGCAGCGAAATTCCAGGCTCCGTCGAAGCTGGACGAGGCGCGTGCCTCCCATTTGCGCGACCGCTCGCGGGTTGCGGAGCTTGAGGCGCAGCTCAGCGTGGCCCGTCTGGCGGGGCGCCGTGATGAAATCGCGGCCGCCGAGGCGGAGGTTGCCGCCGCACGCGAATTGCTCGCTCAGGCGGAATGGAGGGTCGGGCAGAAATCGCAGCGCGCGCCGCAGGCTGGCGTGGTCGCCGATACGCTTTATGTCCAGGGCGAATGGGTTCAGGCCGGCATGCCGGTCGTTTCCTTGCTTCCTGCGGAAAATATTAAGCTGCGCTTCTTTGTCGCCGAAAAAGCGCTGGGCAGCCTGAAGGTCGGACAGGAGGTGCGGGTGAGTTGCGATGGATGCGCGCCCTTGTCCGCGAAAATCAGCTACATTGCGCCGCAGGCCGAATTCACCTCGCCGCTGATTTACAGCAAGGAGAACCGCGCCAGCCTTGTCTTCATGATCGAGGCGCGAGCACTGCCGGAAGCGGCGGTGCGCCTGCATCCGGGCCAGCCGGTTGAAATCCGCCTGTGAACCGTCAGTCCCTGGTCGCCGGCCGCAATGATGAGGATGCCATCATCGATGTGCATGGCCTCAGCAAGATATTCGGTGAGCGCAGGGTCGTCGACAATTTTTCCATTCGCGTCGCGCGCGGGCAGATTTACGGATTTCTGGGACCCAATGGCAGCGGCAAGACCACCACCATCCGCATGCTTTGCGGCCTGCTGACGCCGGATGGCGGCTCGGGACAGTGCCTGGGCCTCGATATCCGTTCGCAGGCGCAGCAAATCAAGCGCCAGGTCGGCTATATGACCCAGCGCTTCTCGCTTTACGAGGACCTGTCGATCGCCGAGAACCTGGACTTCATCGCCCGTGTTTATGAGGTCGAGGACCGCCGCGAGGTCGTCGATGCCACTTTGGAAAAACTGGGACTCTCGGCGCGTCGCACGCAGCTGGCCGGATCGTTGTCCGGAGGCTGGAAGCAGCGTCTCTCGCTGGCCGCCTGTCTCTTGCACAGGCCCCGTCTGCTTCTTTTGGACGAGCCCACCGCCGGCGTCGATCCGAAGGCGCGTCGGGAGTTCTGGGACCAGATTCATGACTTGGCTGCCGAAGGCATGACTGTCCTGGTGTCCACTCATTATATGGACGAAGCCGAGCGCTGCCATTCGCTGGCCTATATCGCCTACGGAAAACTGCTTGCCAGCGGTACCGCGGCCGAACTGGTGCGGCAATCCGGTCTGACGACCTGGTCCGTCAGCGGTGACAAATTGCATGGACTCGCCCGTGAACTTCGCGACGTGCCGGGCGTGACCATGGTGGTGCCCTTTGGCCGCACGCTTCACCTGAGCGGCCCCGATGCGCGGGCTCTGGAACGCGGCATTGCGCCGTTTCGCCAGCGCGAGGGCTTGTCATGGCGGGAAATCTCGCCGGGGCTGGAGGATGTCTTCATCGGCCTGATGGACAGCGCCAGGGACAATTTCCAATGAGCGCGCTTTTCTCCTGGCCGCGGTTTGTCGCCGTGCTGCTCAAGGAATTCGTGCAGATGCGCCGCGATCGTCTGACTTTCGCCATGATCGTCGGCGTGCCAATCATGCAGCTGGTTCTTTTCGGTTTTGCGATCAACACCGATCCCAAGGGCCTGCCTGCGGCAATCGTGCTCGGCGACGACAGCCACTTTTCGCGGTCGCTGGTGAGCGCACTGGAAAATTCTCAGTACTTTCGATTTACCCATCGCGCCGCCAGCGAGGCCGATGCCGATCGCCTGCTGAAGCTGGGCGAGGTGCAGTTCGTGATGGTCGTCCCAGCCGATTTTTCGCGCAAGCTGCAGCGCGGCGAGCGTCCGCAATTGCTGATCGCCGCCGATGCGACGGACCCCTCTGCAACCGGCAATGCATTGGTGGCGATGAGCAATGTCCTGCAGCAGACGCTTCAGCGCGAGTTGGTCGGGCCGCTGGCTGCACTTCGCCCGGGCGAGTCGCCGGTCGACCTGCGGGTTCAGCGCCGTTACAACCCGGAAGGCGCGTCGCGCTACAACATCGTTCCCGGGCTGATGGGGGTGATCCTGACCATGACCATGATCATGATGACGGCCCTGGCCATGACTCGCGAGCGCGAACGCGGCACGATGGAAAACCTGTTGGCAACACCGGTGAGACCCATCGAGGTGATGGCCGGCAAGATCGCACCGTACGTGATCGTCGGCTATTTGCAGGTCAGCCTGATCCTGATTGCGGCCTGGCTGCTGTTCGATGTGCCCATGGTTGGTAGCCTGCCGCTGCTGTCCGCTGCGCTGATCGTCTTCATTGCCGCCAATCTGTCGGTCGGGTTCACCTTTTCGACGGTGGCGCGCAATCAGCTGCAGGCAATGCAAATGACGTTCTTCTTTTTCCTGCCGTCGATGCTGCTGTCCGGATTCATGTTTCCTTTCCGCGGCATGCCGGCCTGGGCGCAGTTCATCGGCGAGGCGCTGCCTCTGACGCATTTCCTGCGCATCGTGCGCGGCATCCTTCTCAAGGGCAATGGACCAGGCGAGATCGCAAAGGAATTGTGGCCGATCGCCATGTTCATGCTGGCGGCGGGGGCCGTGGCCTTGAAACGCTATCGCCAAACATTGGACTGAAGCCATGTGGCAGACTGCACTCATCCCCGGTTCGAACTTGACGGAAGCACCAACTCGCAGTATGTTGCTGACCAATCAGTCAGTTAACCTTGAAATACCGATGTCATCTCTCGCCAAAATAATTGAGCCCCGCTGGGAGCGCCGCAAAGATGCTCGCCCGGGAGAACTTGCGGCGGCGGCGCTGGAACTGTTTGTCGAAAAGGGCTTTTCGGCAACCAGGCTGGATGACGTGGCCAAGCGTGCCGGTGTCTCCAAGGGCACGCTATATCTCTATTTCGACAGCAAGGAAGATTTGTTCAAGGCTGTCGTCCGCGAGGGCATCGTGTCGAGAATTGCCGAAGCCGAGGAGCGGGTACGCAACTATCAGGGAAGCACCGCGACCATGATCCGCGAACTGGTGCACGACTGGTGGGAGCAAATCGGCGCCACACGACTGGGCGGCATCACCAAACTGATGATGTCGGAAGCCGGCAATTTTCCCGAACTTGCCAAGTTTTATCACGACGAGGTTGTGGTGCGCGGCACCGCATTGTTTGCCACTGCCATCCAGCGCGGCATCAGCGCCGGGGAATTCCGCAAAGTGCCGCTGGAGTTTGCCCCGCGTATCGCCTGCGCGCCGGTATTGATGCTGATGCTGTGGCGCAATTCCTTTGACCTATGCGACGCGCATTGCATGGACGCCGAGGCCTATCTCGACGCGCATACGGACATGCTGCTGCATGCCCTGAAAGTAGCCGCGCCGACGACAAGGACCAACGCCCGCGGCAAGCCTGAGGCAATGAACTGACTTTCGCCCGGCATCCTTCAATCCGGGCGGAATACAGCAATGCGCCTTTGTTAAAATCGGCGCCTACCTTCAAACGACCAACAGCAGACAATTATGGATTTTGAAAAAGCGCGTTTCCTCATGGTCGAACAGCAGATCCGTACCTGGGAGGTGCTGGATCCCGCAGTGCTGGACCTCTTGTTCGCCGTCAAGCGTGAGGATTTTGTTCCGCCCGCATTTCGTTCGCTGGCATTTGTCGATATGGAAATTCCGCTGAGTCACGGCCAATGCATGATGGCGCCGAAACTCGAGGCACGCATCCTGCAAGAAGTGGCCGTCAAGACCAACGACACAGTGCTCGAGATCGGCACCGGCAGCGGCTATCTGGCGGCACTGTTGGCCAGGCAGGCGGCCAGCGTCACCTCGGTCGAATATTTCCAGGATTTGTCGCGCGCGGCGGCGGCGCGCCTCGCCGAGGCGGCCATCAACAATGTGCTGTTGAAAACCGGCGATGCGGCCGGCGACCTCGCCGGCCTGGTCGGCGCCGACGCGCGCTTCGACGTCATCGTGTTGTCTGCTTCCGTCCCGCTGCTGCCGCCGGCCTTGCTGCAACGTCTCAGCGTCGGTGGCCGCCTGTTTGCCGTGATCGGCGATGCACCGGCGATGAAGGCGACGGTCGTTACCAGGGCCGACGAGAAATCGTTTGTCTCGCGCGATGTCTTCGAGACGGTACTGACGCCCCTGATCAATGCCCCCCAACCCCCTCGCTTCACTTTCTAGCAGCATTCCGCGGCCACCCGATCCATGCGCCAGCTAACCGCTCCGCAATTGCAATCCATGTTGACCGCTGCCGAGGAGACCAGGCCGCTGCTGCTTGATGTGCGCGAACCCTGGGAATGGCAACTGGCCCATATCGAAGGCGCCCGGCTGTTGCCGATGGGCCAGGTTCCGGCAAGCATCGAGCAGATCGACCGCACGCGTCCTACGGTCGTAATTTGTCATCACGGCATGCGAAGTCTGCAAGTCATCGCATTTTTGCAGCGCCAGGGTTTTGACAACCTGCATAATTTGCAGGGTGGCATCGATGCCTGGTCGCGCGAAGTCGATCCCGGCGTCGCCCTCTACTGAAAGCGACCGGCAAAAAAACATGCCCCTACATCCCGATACCGCACTGAACGCGTCAAACCCGCGCGAACGCGGGCAAGCGTCGCCGTTTTATTCCAAAAGTGGACTCAAACAATGAACCCAAGAATTTCACCGCTGCTGATTGCCACAATGTTCGCCGGCCTTGCGGCGGGCCCCGCTTTCGCCACCAACCTGCTTGATGTCTACCGCGACGCAAAGGCGCAGGATCCGGTCTATGCCTCGGCGCGGGCAAGCGCGGAGGCAGGCAAGGAGGCCTATCCGTTGGCGCGTGCCGGGCTGTTGCCAAGCATCACCTTGTCAGGCGCATATAGCCGCAATGAACGCGATACCACGGGCCTTCCCAAATTCGACTACAACAGCAAAAGCTATACGGTAAGCCTTACCCAGCCCCTGTTCCGGGTGCAAAGCTGGATCGCCACAGCCCAGGCAGACTGGCAGGTAAAGCAGACGGACGCCGTGTTTGCCGATGCCGAGCAAAACCTGATACTTCGCGCTGCACAGGCGTATTTCGATGTCCTCCTGGCGCAGGACAATGTGGCGCTGTCCGGGGCACAAAAGACCGCTTATTCCGAACAACTGGCGCAAGCCAGGCGAAACTTCGAGGTCGGCACCGCCACCATTGTCGACACCTACGATTCGCAAGCGCGATATGACCTCGCGGTGGCGCGCGAAATCTCCGATCAGAACGACCTTGAGATCAAGAAACGCGCCTTGCAGCAATTGATCGGCAAGCTTCCCGCAAACCTGAGCCCTTTAAGGGACGGCGTGTCGCTGACCTTGCCGCAACCGGCAAACATGGACGACTGGGTCAAATCCGCAGAGGAGAGCAGCCCCGTCATTGCACAATTCCGCGCAGCATATGAAATTGCCGCGCGCGAAGTGACCCGCAGCAAGGCCGGCCATCTGCCGACTCTGGACCTCGTTGGCAGTTACTCGGACAGCCGCGCGCCGTCAATCAGCTCGCTCGGCACAGTAGGGCCGGAATTGTCGACCAAGGCGACCCAGATCGGATTGCAATTGACCTTTCCGCTGTTCCAGGGCGGCGGCACCCAATCCCGCATTCGCCAATCGCTGTCCCTGCGCGAAAAGACGGAGCAGGATCTGGAGAACACCAAACGCACGGTAGCGCAAAATGTCCGGCAGAATTATCTCGGCGTGACCAACGGAGTTGCCCAGGTAAAAGCCTATGAAGCGGCTCTGGTGTCGAGCAAATCATCCCTGGACTCCACGATCCTCGGTCGCGAAGTCGGCGTGCGCACCAACGTCGATATCCTGAACGCGCAGCAGCAGCTGTTCCAGGCTCGTCGCGACCTCCAGCAGGCGCGCTACAACACGATTCTTTCGCAACTCAAGCTTAAATCTGCCGTGGGCCGCCTGCAGGAGGAAGATGTCGCCGATGTGAATCGGCTGTTGACCAACTGATTGGCCTGGAATCGCCGTCGCCTCTTCATGGCGCCGGGCCGATCGCCACAGCGATCAGCCCGGCCGTTTTTTCGGTGGCGCCGCGATGAGCGCCCGCAAAGCCAAGCGCGGCCGCAGACATTCTCGATCGCGCGGCATCGTCTTTCAGCAGATCGCGGGCTGCCCGCATCGCGGCATCGACATCGTCCACCTGCAGCAGGGCGCCAGCCTCGCGCGCCAGCGCAACGGCATCGCTGAAATTGAATACATGCGGGCCCATGATGGTGGGCTTTCCCTGGGCCGCCGCCTCGATCAGATTCTGGCCGCCCAGCGGGGCAAAACTGCCGCCGATGATGGCCACATCGCACATCGCGTAATAGGCCGCCATCTCGCCCATGGAGTCCCCCAGCCAAACGTCGATATCCGCCAAAGTCGTGGTTACGCTGCGGCGCGCAACGCGAAACCCAGTCGACGTCGCAATGCGGAAGGCATCATCGAATCGCTGCGGGTGTCGCGGCACCAGCACCAGCAGCACGTCGCGGCGCGATTGTTCATCGAAATTGCGGCTGTAGGCGGCCAGCAGCAATGCCTCCTCGCCTTCGCGCGTTGCCGCAAGCAGCAGCACCCGGCGCTTGCCGGCCAGACCAGTCCGCCAATCGCTGCCGGTGCGCACTCGTTGGGGATCAAGCGGCATATCGAACTTCATATTGCCCGTTGCCGCCACCTCGCGCGCACCCAGGGCCGCCAGGCGTTCGGCGTCCGCGCCGGACTGCGCCGCCACCAGCGCCATCGACGCCAGCGCCTGGCCGACGAGCCCGCGGATCGGTGCAAAGCGCTGGTAGCCGGCCAGCGAACGTTCGGACAGGCGCGCATTGACCAGCAGCACCGGCACCTTGCCCTGATTGCAGGCATGGACCAAATTGAACCAGATCTCGGTTTCCATGATCACCAGCATGCGCGGATCGAAATGCCGCAACAGGCGCCGCGTCAGCCAGGGCAAATCGTAGGGAAGGTAGCTGATGACGATTCCCGGATCAGCGCCGAACAGGGACTGCGCTGTTGCGCGCCCCGTTGGCGTCATGCAGGTCAGCAGCATTGGCGCGGCGGGAAACCTGTCGCGGAGTGCGCGCAGCAGCGGCACCGCGGCCCGTGTCTCGCCGACCGACACTGCATGCAACCAGATCGTGTCGTGGGCTCGCGGCTGTTTGAAGTAGCCAAAGCGCTCGCCGATATGCGCGCGGTACCCGGATTCCCTGCGTCCACGCCACCACAGGCGCAGCAGCACCAGCGGCAAAGCGAGCACGAACAATGCACTGTAGACAAGCCGCGCCATGATCAGGCCATCGACGGCAAGGCAGCCAGCACGGCGTCAACGGAAGGAACCGTCGGCGAAGATTTGCTGCCACCGCCTAGATTTGCCGCGTGCGTGGACCCGAACAGCCCGGTCAGCGCCGGCGAGGTCGTGACATAAATGCCTACGGTTGGCCGTGCAAGGGCAACCGCCAGATGCGACAATCCGGTATCGACACCCACCACCGCCCGGGCGCCGGCAAGCACGCCCGCCGCCTCGTGCAGCGAAAGGGCGGGCGGGACCAATGCGCTGTCGAGCTGGGCGGCGATCGCATCGCTGGCGTGCTTTTCCGCTGCGCTGCCCCAGGGCAATACGACCGACAGGCCACGCTGGTTCAGCGCGCGGCCCAGTTCAACCCAATGACCCTGCGGCCATTGCTTGTCGGCACGGCTGGTGGCATGCAGCAGCACCGCATAGGGAGCCGTTCCCAGCCAGGGCGCACTTGCCGCCTCGATGCGTATGCCGTAATCAATTTCCGCCGGCATCGCGTATTCGAATGCGGCTGCGGCCAGCATGCGATTGCGCATCACGGCATGCATGTCCCGGGGAACATCGAAAGTGGCATCGTAAAAACGGCTGGCGAACGGTTCGCGGGCACTTCGCTTGGACAAACCCAGGCGCCGTCCTTCAACCCAGCGCGACACCATGACGCTTTTCACCAGCCCCTGGGTGTCCAGCACCACGTCGTAATCCTGTTCCACCAGTGCCTGGCGATCCTTTTCAAGCTGCAACCAGGGCGCGTCGCGCCACCAGGATTTTTTCAGCCAGCGCAGATGTACCTTCAGGGCGAGGCTTAGGCCCGGATGCAGCCTGGTGATGTCCGCATAGGGTGCTTCGCTTACCCAGTCGATCTGTATGCCGGGAAACGCGCGCACCAAGTCCGTGACCACGGGAAGATTGTGGATCACATCGCCCAACGAAGAAAGCTTGACCAGGAGCACGCGCACCGCAGCATTCTAGCCGAGCGCAACCCGGGAAGGCATTGCGCCATTATCGTCGCACCCGTTTTTGCGGCAATCGCTGCGGATATTTGGCCTGGCCATTCGATTTACAATGCTGGCGTCCGTTCATTGACTGCCGCCAATTGTCCTCGCGAAAAACTCCGCTTTCGGTTGTCATCATCGCCAAGAATGCAGCCTCGCAAATCGGCGACTGCATCGACAGCGTCGGTTTCGCCGATGAAGTGCTGGTCGTCGACTCCGGTTCGGAAGACGAAACCCGAGCCATTGCCGAGGTGCGCGGGTGCCGCGTTATCGAGAAGACCTGGCTGGGATTCGGCCGCCAAAAACAGTTCGCCGTCGGCGTGGCGCGACATGACTGGGTGCTTTGCCTGGATGTCGACGAACGCGTGACGCCGCAGTTGGCCGCCAGCGTCATCGCCACCCTCGCCGATCCCCAGCACCGCGCTTACCGGATGCCGCGGCGCAACCGCTTTCTGGGGCGCTGGCTCCGGCATGGCGAGGGGTATCCGGACTGGTCGTTGCGCATGTTTCATCGCGCCTCGGCAAGCTGGAGCAACGACGAAGTGCATGAAACCGTCATCACCACAGTAAGTGTCGGCACCCTGGCAGGCGACCTGCTGCACGAATCGGCAGAGGACGTCAGCACCTACCTGGCCAAACAGAATCGGTACTCAAGCCTGCATGCGCAGGCGCTGTTCGGCCAGGGCGTACGCGCCGGCTATGCCAAGCTGTTCCTCAGCCCGCTGGCGCGCTTTATCAAGTTCTATGTGATCCGTCTCGGCTTTCTCGACGGCGGGCCGGGCTTTGCACATGTCGCCATCGGCTGTTTTGCCGCTTTCGCCAAATATGCCAAGTTGATCGAGTTGTCGAAGAAATCTGCCGACAACTGAAGCGTCCCGCGATCGCTCAGCCGCGATCGAATTGCAGCTTGTGCAGTCCGGCGTAAAGCCCGCTCCGGGAAATGAGCTCCGCATGCGAACCGATCTCGGCGATGCGTCCGCGCTCCATGACCACGATGCGGTCGGCGTTTTCAATGGTCGACAGGCGATGCGCGACGACAATGGTGGTACGACCTTTCATCAGGGTTTCCAAGGCGTTCTGCACCGCGCGTTCCGATTCGCTGTCGAGCGCCGACGTCGCCTCGTCGAGCAGCAGGATCGGCGCATCCTTGAACAGGGCGCGGGCAATCGCCAGGCGCTGTCGCTGTCCGCCGGAAAGACGCGAACCATTGTCGCCAATCTGCGTATCCAGCCCCACTGGCAGAGCATTGATGAAATCCATGCAATTGGCGGCATGCGCCGCAACGATGACCGCCTCGCGCGTTTCGGCATCCAGCGCCCGGCCGTAGGCGATGTTGGCGGCAACGCTGTCGTTGAACAGCACCACATCCTGGCTGACCAGGGCCATTTGCCTGCGCAGATCGACCAGTTTGATGGCTTCAAGCGGATTGCCGTCGAGCGTGACGATGCCGCTGTCAGGCGTAAAAAATCGCGGCACAAGGTTGATAAGACTGGTCTTGCCGCCACCGGAAGGCCCTACCAGAGCGATCTTTTCGCCGGGCGAAATATCGAGGGTGACATCATTGAGGGCGAATGCCTCTTGCCCGGCATATTTGAGGCTGACATGGTCGAAACGGATATTGCCCTTGGCGCGATCGATTCCGATATGGCCCTGCGACACCTCGGCTGGCGCGTCGATCAGGGCAAACACGCTTTCGGCAGCGGCCAGTCCTTTTTGCATCTGCTCATTGACGCCGGTGAGCCCCTTGAACTGCGGCAACAGGCCCGCCGCCGCCACGATATAAGTGATGAACCCGGCCACATTCAGTCCCAGCCCCGGAGTCTTGCTGGCAGCGAGATAAACGATGAGCGCAATGGCGATCGAGACAAAGAAGTGGGTAAACGGCGTGCCTGCCGCCGCCGCCGCGCCATGCTTCATGCTCAATTTCCGGATGCGGTTGGCCGCCGCATCGAAACGGCCGGCCTCGTAACGCTCGCCGCCGAATATCTTGATGACCTTGTGCCCGCGAATCGATTCCTCAAGCACATCGGTAATCGCGCCCTGCGCAACCTGCGATTCCCGGCTGATCTGGCGCAGTCGCCTGCCGAATCCACGGATGATCCAGCCCAGTATGGGCACGATGGTGAAGGTAATCAGGGTCAGTTTCCAGCTGAGGAAAAACATGTAGCCCAGTGCGAACGTCAAGGTGAAACTGCCGCGCACCAGGGCATTCAAGGTGTTGGTGGCCGCTTCCTGCAGGCCCATCACATCGCTCGTCACCTTGGACATCAGGGCGCCGGTCGAGGACCGGCTGAAGAAAGGCTCCGGCAACCGGATCAGGCGCTGGAACATCAGGTTGCGGAAATCGAGGATGATCTTGTTGCCGACCCATTGCATGCCATAGCCGGAGGCAAATGTCGCCAGGCCATTGATCAGGAAAAGGACGACGATGCTGATCGACGCATAGATCGCATAGCCCGAGTTGACGTCGAGGAACAATTTCTCGAGAAGATTGTTCAGGAAATAGGCAAACATTCCCTGCACCGAGCCGCTGATGGCCATCGCCAGAATGCTGCCGGCGAACGCCCAGCGATAGGGCTTCACATAGCCAAACAAACGGGCATACAGGCGTCGATCTCGGGAAAAATCGGAAGTCATGGTCGGCTTATGCGAATCGGTCGGCGGCGTTGCGCACTATTCTAGTCGCGAATGCAGATAACGCCGGCATCATGCGTCATCAGGCAGCCAACAGCGTTCGATAAAGGGAACGGTACTGCCCGGACATTGCCGCCGGCGTGAACGGTAATGCGCTCCCGCGCGCTGAGGCGGCCATGCCGGGATCGGCCAGTACCGCGTCCATGCCGGCGCGGATGGCGGCGCTATCCAGCGCGTCGGTAACAAAACCATTCTTTCCGGCCTGGATAAGCTCGGCGGCCCCGGAAGATTTGCTGGCAATGACCGGCAAGCCGCTGGCGAGTGCCTCCAGATAAACCAGGCCGAAGGGCTCGTAAATGGACGGCAGGACAAACACATCGCTGGCGCCGTAATACGGGCGCGCATCGGAAACGCCACCGGTAAACACCACCCGGTCGGCGATTCCCAGGCTCCGCGCCAGTGATTGATAGCGTGCGGCGCGCTTGTCCTTTCCCACCACAAGACCGTACCAATTTGCAGCTCTGACGGCACCCGACGAGACGTTGCCGGCCAATGCGCGCAAAAAGGCGGCAAGACCCTTGCGCTCGAAGCCCGAGCCCACAAAAATGGCGAGTGGCGCATTTTGCGGAATGCCCAGCTCCGTCCGCTTGGCGACACGGAATTGGTCGCGATTTGCGGGCGAGAATTTTTGCGCATCGACGCCGCTGTAAATCACATGCAGCTTGGCGGGATCGACCTTGAAATGGCGCAGTATGTCGTCACGTACCATTGCCGATATGCAGATTGCGGCCTTGAACGAAGGCGATGCAAACATGGCTCGTTCGGCCTCAAGCACATAGCGGTGATGCGGATTGATTGCCACACCGAACCGTCCAAGGGCGCCCTGTATGCGCCGTCGTTGCGCCAACCATTCGGCATGAACGCCATCGACCGCGTGATAAATGTGCGCGCCGGAAAGCCGCTCGTAGGATTGCACCAGGTCAAACGATTCAGCAGTCACCGCGCGGCGCACCGCATCGGCAAAGCCGCGGTCGCGCCCGGTCGAGGTCAGATACCCCGGATTGACGATGCGGTGCGCCATGGCGCCACCGCCCTGAGCCGGCCATTCGCGGGTAAACAGTGTCAGCGCAACCGGCGGTTCACTGGCGGACAGGGCCTCCACCGCATCGTTCAAAAAACGTTCCGCCCCGCCAAACGGGTTGTATTTGGCCCGCACCAACGCCAGTTTCACGTCGTGGCCAGCAATTCGTTAACTGCGGCCAGCACCTGCGAAACGGGAAGCTCGGTCAGGCACTCGCTCACCTTGGAACCACCACAGCCGTCGTTGCCGCAGGGGCGGCAGGTATGACGCGGATCCTGCGAGGAGACGATTCGATGGACCACGCCCCAAGGGCCCCAATGCGCCTCCCCCGAGGGGCCGAACAGGGCGACGGTCGGCGTCTGCATGGCGGCGGCCATATGCATGGGCGCCGAATCGACGCCGACAAAAGCGCGGGCGCGCGCCGTCAGCGCCGCCAGCTCCTTCAGCGACAGGGCTCCGGTCAAATCGACCACCGGCGCCTTCAATTGGGTTTTGATGGCGGCAATCATTTCACGCTCGTCGCTGCTCGGCGCAGCGGTCAGCACGACGCGCTGACCGGCACGACCAAGTTCCAGGATCAGATCGGCGAAACGCGAGGCCGGCCAGGTCTTGAAAAACCAGCGAGAGGTGGGGTGTATGTGGATAAAACGTTTATTGCCGATGCCATGGGTGGCCATCAGGGCCTCGACCTTGCGCTCGGCGGCGGCGCCCGGCACCAGCACCAGATTCTTTTCCATACGTTCCGGTTGCACGCCGATGCGACGCAGGGCGTCGAGATTGCTCTCAACGGTATGCCGGAAGGTCGCCCGGGGCGTCGGATAGGTATGGGTAAAACTGGTTTTCCACCAGCGCGAATCGCGTCCTTCGTTGATGCCGACCGCGCGCTGTGCCACCGCATATTTCGGCCGCAACAGGCGCGTCAGCCAGGCCCCGCGCGGGTGCTCGGTCAAATGCAGGATCAGATCGTAACGGCGCATGCGCAGCTGTTTCAGCAGCGCGGCCTCGCGCGACACCTGGGTGATGAGGCCCTGATCCTTCCAGGTACGATCGATGGTGTACACCTGCGAAATTGCCGGATGTTCCGTCAGCATTTCACGCGTATCTTCGTATACCAGCGCATCGGCCTCGATATGTGGCGCGTGATTTTTCAGCACTTGGAAAACGGGCGAGGTCAGCAATACATCGCCGTGGTGGCGAAGCTTGATGACCAGCGCGCGCTGGATATCGGCAAGATTGACGGCGTCTTTGAGCATCTCGCGAAGATAGCAGAATTCACGCCTTGCGCCACAATTGCCGGCGACGATTTGCGCTGAGCAAAGGTGTGTCGTAATGCCGTTCGCAGGCGGCCGGGCGGTGACCCGCCCGGCCGCCTGCGGCAAGCATCAGAAGACCGTGGCCTTGACGCGCAGGAACATCGTGCGCTGTGGCGTGTTGTAGCCGCGCGCCAGTTCATAGTCGCGATTGCCCAGGTTCTGTCCGCTCAATTCGACGGTCCAAACCTGGTCGAAGCGGTAGCGGATGGCGGCATTCAGCAGGGCATAACCCGCCATCCGCGAGCCGATATCCTCGTCGCTGGAATCAAATCGCCGGGCGCTGGCAACGATGTCGCCGCTGAAGGTAAATGCGCCGGCGGCGTAGGCGACACCCAGGTTGCCGAATTGCCTGGCGCGCGAGCGCAATTGCTTGCCGGTGTCGGCATCTTGCGGCTGCTGCAGGGTCAACGCGGCTTTGAGCGAAATGCCGGCGACGACCGTATCCGCACCCAGCTCCCAGCCTTTGATGCGTGCCCGACTGATGTTCTGCGGCAGGAAGGTGGCGAGATCGAACACAATGAGGTCATCAATGCGGTTGTCGAAATGGGCGAGGCTTAAGCGATAAGCGGGGGCGTTGAAGCGGATGCCGACCTCGCCCTGTTTGCTGCGCTCCGGCTTCAGCAGGGGATTGGAAAAGTTTGGGTAATAAAGATCGTTGAAGCTGGGCGCACGGAACGCCCGTCCCATGCGCACATAAGCGCTCAATTCCTTGTTGAACGAATAGCCGTAGGCGGCCGATCCGGTATTGCGGCGACCGAACTGGTCTTCCTGGTCGCGACGCACGGTCAAGTCCAGCTGGCTGGAGCCAAGGTGCGCCAGATAACCGCCAAATGCCGCGCGCGTGTCACGGGTACTGGAATCGTAGTTCGTATTGGCCGAGGAAACTTTTTCCTTGCGCAATTCGGCACCCGCGTTCAGATCGCCGAATCCGGTCTTGAATTCGTTGAACCAGATAGCCTGATCCTGCGCGGTCTTGAATGTATCGGGGAAAGCCGAGGCGAAGCGAATATCGTCCGTGGTCCGGCCAATTCGCAGGCTCGATTTCCAGAATGCCGCAAGCTGGCCGCCAGCCTTGATCTGGGCACCCGACAGAATCTGCTTGTTCGAGGGATCGCCATCCGGGCCATCGTCAAACCGGGTATGGCCGACCGACTGCCAAGCGCTCGCGGCAAAATCGGTTCCCGATGGCAAGGTATGCGATAACTTGGCCAGCACATTTGCATTCCGGTAAGGGTCGCGATCCGGGTTGTAGGTGAAAGGACCGGCCTCCGGATTGCTCGCCGAGCGCGGCGCCCTTACATCCTGATATCCCGCATTCAGCGTAAACGCCGTGCCACCCTCAACCAGGGTGAGGCCGGCATTGCCGGCACGGGTCGAATAGGAGCCGGCTCCCGCATCGACGCTGAGGCGACGCTTCGCATCGGCGCGGGTGAATATCTGCACCACGCCGCCGATCGCATCGGACCCGTACAGGCCGGACAGCGGCCCCTTGACGACCTCGATGCGCTCGATGATTTCCAGCGGAATATTCTCGAATGCCGGGCTGCCCGCTGTCGAGGAACCGACGCGCAAACCATCGACCAGAAGCAAGGTTTGACCGGAGCTTGCGCCGCGAATGAATACGCCGGCCGGCTGACCGGCGCCCCCTGTGCTTCGTATTTCGATACCCGCCTTGCGCTGCAACAGTTCGGCGAGGGTCGCGGTGCCCGCGTTATCGATGTCCTCGCGGTTGATGACGGCCACCTGGGCAAGGGTTTCGCGCGCGTCCTGCTCGGTCCGTGTCGCGGTCACGACGATATTGCCCAACTGGGTGGCGGCTGGGTCGCCGGGGGCGGCATGCAGG
>JACXTT010006494.1_pt1 | contig 16661 bp, 15 predicted proteins | sample 9270951 | NCBI WGS metagenome assembly JACXTT01 (sample SAMN15532306, study PRJNA645909) | rock metagenome | isolation source: weathered quartz diorite | place: Puerto Rico | collected 2017-06-21 | reverse complement strand
CGCGCCGGGCCCCGCCGCCGCGCCGGCGAAGGCCGCGGCTCCGGCCGCCAAGGCTTCGGCGCACCTGCCGGGCTACAACCCCGACCGCAACGCCTACTTCGGCGACCTGCACGTGCATACGGGCCTGAGCTTCGACGCCTACATCTTCAACGTGCGCGCGACGCCGGACGACGCCTACGCCTTCGCCAAGGGCGCCACGATCGGCCACGCCTCGGGCTTCGACATCCGCCGCGCGGGCGGGCCGCTCGACTTCACCGCGGTGACCGACCACTCCGAGTACATGGGCTCGATGCGCGAGGCCAACGACCTCAGCCGCCCGCTGCACAACAGCCCCATCGTCCAGGGCCTGTTCAGCCCCGATCCCAAGGCGATCGGCGCGGCGTTCAACAAGATCGTGGCGCTGAGCCATGCCGGAAAGATGCCCAAGGAGTTCAGCGCCCCGGACGTCGCCGGCCGCGCCTGGACCGACGTCAAGGAGGCTGCCGCCCGCAACAACGATCCGGGCCGCTTCACGACCTTCGTGGCCTACGAATACACCTCCGCCCCGGACGGCCGGAACCTGCACCGCAACGTCATCTTCCGCACCGCCAAGGTGCCGACGCTGCCCTACACCTCGACCATGTCGAACAACCCGGAGGATCTGTGGCGGACCATGGACGCCTGGCGGGCCAAGGGCATCGACGTGCTGGCCATCCCGCACAATTCGAACGGCTCGGACGGGCTGATGTTCGAGCAGACCAAGCGCGACGGCTCGCCCATGGACCGGGCCTACGCTGAGCTGCGCATGCGCAACGAGCCGCTGGCCGAGATCACCCAGATCAAGGGCACCTCGGAAGTGCACCCCTCGCTGTCGCCCAATGACGAATGGTCGAATTTCGAGATCATGGAGCGCTACATCGGCTCCAATCATCCGGTGACCAAGTTCAAGGGCGGCTATGTGCGCGAGGCCCTGAAGGACGGGATCCTGATGATGGAGACCAAGGGCTTCAACCCGTTCAAGTTCGGCTTCATCGGCTCGTCGGACACCCACAACGCCGCGCCGGGCTCGGTGGAGGAGCGCAACTTCTTCTCCAAGGTCGGCCGCTCCGATGGCCTGCCGGTGCAGCGCGGCTCGGTGCCGCCGAACGGGGCCAAGACCTGGCCCGCCGACACCCCGGACTCGGCGCACGCAGCCAATCCCTACCAAGCGTGGGGCGCGTCGGGCCTGGCCGGGGTCTGGGCCGAGGAGAATTCCCGCGAGGCGATCTTCGCGGCGCTGCGGCGCAAGGAGACCTTCGCCACGTCCGGTCCGCGCATCCGCGTGCGGTTCTTCGCCGGCTATGATTTCCCGGACGATCTCGCCAAGCACACCAACCTGGTCCACGAGGCCTACGCCAAGGGCGTGCCCATGGGCTCGGACCTGAAGCCTTCCGCGGGCAAGGCGCCGAAGTTCCTGATCTGGGGCGTGCGCGATCCCAATTCCGGCTACCTGCAGCGGGCGCAGATCGTGAAGGGCTGGGTCGAGAACGGACAGGCCAAGGAACAGGTGTTCGACGTGGCCTGCTCCGACAAGCTGACGCTCAACAAGACCACCTGGCGCTGCCCCGACAACGGCGCGGGCGTCAACATGGCCACCTGCGAGCCCGACCGCTTCAAGGGCGATGTGGAGCTGCGTACGCTGTGGACCGACCCGACGTTCAAGCCGAACCAGCGGGCCTTCTACTACCTGCGCGTCCTGGAGAACCCCTCCTGCCGCTGGTCGACGTGGGACGCGCTGCGCAACGGCACGCCGCCCAACCCGACGCTGGCCCAGACGATCATGGAGCGGGCCTGGTCCTCGCCGATCTGGTACGAGCCGAAGACCTGAAGCCGATCTGAGTTCGCAGCATGAGTGAGGGGGCCGAGCGGCCGCAATCCTGGTGGGGCCGTGCGGCGCGCGAGCCGCTGCTGCGGTTCCTGCTGATCGGGGCGGCGCTGTTCGCCGCCATGACCGCGGCCAAGTCGCTGCAGCGGCCGGTGGTGCGCATCGACGCCCAGGAGCTGAACCAGCTGGCGTCCTATTGGGAGGCGCAGTCGCAGCGGCCGCCCACCAAGGCGGAGCTGGCCGGGATCATCCAGGATCGGATCGACGAGGAGCTGCTGGCCCGCGAGGCGCTGCGGCTCGGGCTCGACAAGAACGACATGATCATCCGCCGCCGCTTGGCGCAGAAGATGTCGTTCGCCACCGACGACGCGGCCGATGCGGCCGAGCCGACCGAGGCGGCGCTGCGGGCCTATTACAAGCAGACCGCCGACCAATACGCGGCGCCGGCGCGCGTGGCGTTCCAGCAGGTGTTCTTCTCCGGCGACCGGCCGCACGGCGGGGCGGAGAAGGCCGCGGCCCAGGCGCTGGAGCGCGCCGAGGAGAGTGGGCGGGAGGATCCGACGGGCGATCCGTTCCTGTTCCCGCTCGCTTACGACGACGTGGCCCTGCAGGACCTGCTGCGCGACTACGGGACCGGGTTCGTGAAGGTCCTGCAGACCGCGCCGATCGGGTCGTGGCAGGGGCCGGTGCTGTCGCCCTACGGCTGGCACATCGTCAAGGTGACGGCGCGGCGGCAGGGCAGCGCGGCCAGCTACGACAGCGTCCGCGCACAGGTGCGCGACGCCTACCTGAACGATCGCCGCAAGCAGAAGAACGCCGCCTATCTGCGCGACCTGCGGGCCCGCTACCGCGTGGTCGTGGCGGGCGTGGATCAGTGAGCCTCCGGGCGCGCATCCTGCTGATCCTAGCGCTGCTGGCGCCCGGCGCGGCGCGCGCCCACGAAGTGCGGCCGGCCCTGCTGCAGATCGTCCAGACCGCGCCCGGCGACTATGACGTCACCTGGAAGCAGCCCACGGTCGGCGAGATGGCGGTGCATCTCGTGCCGCACCTCTCCAGCGGCGCGTTGGACGCCGAGCCGGCGCGCGACGAAGCCGAGATCGGCTTCCGCACACGGACCTGGCATGTGCGCCACGGCGCGCCGCTCGACGGCCAGACGGTATCGATCGAGGGCCTGCCGCTCAGCGTCACCGACGTGCTGCTGCGGGTGACCTTGCCGGGCGGGCGCGAGGTCGACGGGCTGCTGCGGCCGGCGGCGCCGGAGAAGAAGCTGGCGCTTTCCGCGCCGCAGGGGATCGCCGTGCCGGGCTATCTGCGGCTCGGCGTCGAGCACATCCTAACCGGCTTCGATCACCTGTTGTTCGTGCTGGGCCTGCTGCTGCTGACCGGGCCGAACTGGCGGGTGGTGAAGGCCGTCTCGGCCTTCACGGTGGCGCACTCGATCACCTTGGCGCTGGCGGCGCTGGGCTATGTGCGGTTCCCGTCGGCGGTGATCGAGGCGCTGGTGGCGCTCAGCATCGTCTTCGTGGCCTGCGAGCTGGCGCCGGGCGGCGATCGCGACACGCTCACCAAGCGCTATCCCTGGCTGATCGCGTTCACCTTCGGCCTGCTGCACGGCCTGGCCTTCGCCGGCGCCCTGTCGCAGATCGGCCTGCCGCCCAAGGCGACGCCGCTGGCCCTGTTCCTGTTCAACGTGGGCGTGGAGATCGGCCAGCTGATGTTCATCGCCGTGGCGATCGCGGCGATGAAGCTGCTGGAAATCGTCGGCCGCGACTGGACCTGGCGGCAGAGCGCCTGGGCGCGCGCGGCGCCGGCCTACGTCATCGGCGGGCTCGCGTCCTACTGGCTGATCGAGCGGGCCTTGGCGGCGGCCTAAAGGAAGTCGTCGATGCCGACGGTCTTCTTCTTGCGCCGCGGCCGTTCCCACATGACGCCGGGATAGCCCTTCAGCGGGGCCAGCGGCTCGCCCGCGTAGAGCCAGTCGACAGCCTGGTCGAGGTTCATGTGGTAGCGCGGCTCGCGGCCGGTCCGCGTCGTAAACAACGCGCGCGGCACGTTGATCATCGTGTGGGCGCGCAGGCGGTCGTAGTAGATCGGCGTGCCACACTTGGCGCAGAAGCCGCGCACCGTGCCGGCCTTCTCGTCGGCGAAGCGGGTGATCGCGGCCTCGCCCTTGGTCACCCAGAAGCGCGACTTGTAGCAGCCCAGGTAGGTGGCGTAGGCGCCGGCATGGGCCAGCCGGCTGACCGCGGCGTGGTCGTGCCAGGCCCAGCGTGCGGGCACGCCGATCTCCACGTGCACCGCGCCGCAGACGCACTGGCCCTTCGCCGTCGGCAGGGACGGGTCGCGCAGCTTCTTCGACTTCGCTGTCGCCATCAGCGGCCCGTGAACACCGGCTCGCGCTTTTCTACGAAGGCCTTGGCGGCTTCCTTGTGGTCGGCGGTCTGGCCCAGATGCACGTGGTGGGTGGCCTCCAGGTCCATGCAGTCGTCCCACTCGCCGGCCATGGCGCGGTTGAGGTTCTCCTTCATGTAGCGGTAGGCGATGGTCGGGCCGTTCGCGAGACGGGTGGCGACCTCGCGGGTCTTGGCGGCCAGCTCCTCCGGCTCGCAGACCCAGTTGGTGAGCCCGAGCCGAAGCGCCTCCTCGGCGTTCACGCGGTCGGAGAGGAAGTACATCTCCCGCGCCTTGGCCGAGCCCACGAGCTGGGTGAGGAAATAGGTGCCGCCGTAGTCGCCGGAGAAGCCGACGCGGGCGAAGGCGGTGGTCATGATCGCGGTCCTGGCCATGATCCGCAGGTCGCAGGCGAGCGCCAGGGCGAGGCCCGCGCCCGCCGCGGCGCCCGGCAGGGCGGCGATGGTCGGCTTGGGCATCTTGAACAGCTTGCCCGCCGTCGCACGCTGGTTGACCCGCTGGTTGTGGATCGCCTCGTCCAGGGTGACGGCGCGGCCGCCGCCGGAGTTGCGGTCGTTCATGCCCTTCACGTCGCCGCCGGCGCAGAAGCCCTGGCCGGCGCCGGTGAGGACGATGCATTTCACTTCCGGGTTCAGCTCGGCGGCGGCCAGCTGGCGGCCCAGCGCCTGGTTCATGCCGTCGCTCATGGCGTTGCGCGCCTGGGGGCGGTTGAGCGTGATGGTTAGGATGCCCGCGTCGAGGTCGGCGAGCAGGTCTTCGGTCCCGGTGTCGAGGGCGGCCATGGCGTTTCCCTTTGTCTCTGCGGTGCGGCGTCGAGGCCGTCGTCTTCAGTGATAGGCCCGGACGCTGGTCGAACGGAAGCCTTCCCCGCTTGACCTTCCTTGGGGGTGGGCCTCTAGCCTGCGGGCAAAATAGCGGGAGGAGACTTCGATGCGCCTTCGACAGATCGCCCTGGTGGGTAAGGACCTGGCCGCGGCCGAGGCCGATATCCGCGCCGTGCTGGGCCTCGACTACGCCTATGCCGACAAGGGCGTCGGCAAGTTCGGGCTGAAGAACGGCGTCTTCCCGATCGGCGAGACCTTCCTGGAGGTCGTCTCGCCCAAGGAAGAGGGCACCACGGCCGGCCGGCTGATCGAGAAGCGCGGCGGCGACGGCGGCTACATGGTGATCCTGCAGGTGGACGACATCGTCCCGGCCCGCGCGCGCATCGCGGCGGCGGGCGCCCGCGTCGTGGAGCAGGCCGACCTGCACGACGGCAAGGTGGCCATGAGCCACGTGCACCCCCGCGACATCGGCGGGGCGATCCTGTCGGTGGACTACATGAGCCCCTACGAGCACTGGGAATGGGGCGGGCCGGTCTGGCGCGACGGCGTGCGGACCGACACCTCGGTGGGCATCGTGGCCGGCGAGCTGCAGGGCGCGGACCCGGTGGGCATGGCCGAGCGCTGGAGCGCGGTGCTGGGCGTTCCGGCGACACGGGACGGTGACACCCTGACGATCGCGCTGGACGGCGGGGAGCTGCGGTTCGTGCCCGCGAAGGACGGCCGTGGCGATGGGCTGGGCGCCTTCGACGTGGCCGTGCGCGATCCGGCGGCGGTGCGCGCGACGGCCAAGGCGCGGGGCCTGCTGGACGCCGATGGCGAGGTGACGCTCTGCGGGACCCGCGTGAAGCTCGTTCAGGCCTAGAGGCGGACCAGGATCTGGTCGGGTTCGGCCAGTTCCACCTCGTCGAGGTTTTCGCCGGGGCCGGCGCGGTCGATGACCAGGAAGTCGCCTTCGCCGCCCAGCGGCAGCAGGTAGTGGTGCCACACGCCCTTGGCGTAGTTCACGCCCTGGTGCGGGGCGGCGTAGAAGACGCGGATGGCCGCGGGGTCGAACTCGCCGGGCGGCGCCACGGCCACCAGGAAGGCGCGGCCGTTCAGCGGCGTGAAGCTCTGGCTGCCCAGCGGATGGCGCTCGAAGATCTTCAAGAGCGGCGGATCGAGCGGCTGACCTCGGAAGATGCTGACGATGGCGCGGCCGCCCTCCACCTCGATCTGCGCAAGGTCGTTGAAGCGCGTCGTCTGGCCGTAGTTGATCGCGATCTGCTCGGCGCGGTCAGACGCCTCGATCACCTCGCCGAACGACGCGAAGGCCTCAGCGGTGAGGGCCTGGGGCGTGACCTCGCGCATCAGGGTTCAACCTTCGCGCCGGCCTTGATCCAGGCGCCCAGGCTGGCGCGCTCGGCGTCGGTCATGCCGGTCTCGTTGTTGAGCGGCATGGAGTGGGTGGTCACCGCGCGCGTGTAGATCTTGTCGGCGTTCTTCTGCAGGCCGGCGTCGGTGTCGAGCATGACGCCGTTGGGCGCGGCGGCGATGCCTTTGTGGGTCGGCGTCGCGGCGTGGCACATGACGCAGTGGCGGTCGATCAGGGCGCGCACCTGCGCGAAGGCCGGGACCGGCGCGGCGGCCGGCGGCGGCGGCTTGGCGGTCTCGTTGAGCACCGCGACGGTGACGAAGGCCAGCGCGCCCAGCAGCAGGACGTCGTAACGCACCTGGCCGGCGTTCTTGAGATTGAAGAAGTGGCGGATGGTCACGCCCACCACGCCCAGCCCCGCCAGCCACAGCCAGTTCAAGGGCGCCGAGACGATCATCGGATAGTGGTTGCTGATCATCACGAACAGCACCGGCAGCGTCATGTAGTTGTTGTGCACGCTGCGCTGCTTGGCCTGTTTTCCGAGCGCCGGATCGGGGGTCTGGCCGGCCAGGACCTGGGCGACGACCTTCCTCTGGTTGGGGATGATGATCAGGAAGACGTTGGCGACCATCACGGTGCCGATGATCGCGCCCAGGTGCATCACCGCGCCAAGGTCGGAGAAGATGCGGGTCAGGCCATAGGCGGCGGCGGTGAGCGCGGCGAACCAGACGATCCCGAAGGCCCGCAGGCTCTGGCCGATCGGCGAGCGGCAGAGGCCGTCGTAGACCAGCCAGCCGGCGCCAAGGGACGCGACGCCGATGGCGATGGCCTGCCACGGCTCCAGCGCCAGGCGCGACCGGTCGATCAGGTTCACGTCGGCGCCGACGTAGAAGATCAGCGCCAGCAACAGGACGCCGGAGATCCAGGTGGTGTAGGCCTCCCACTTGAACCAGTGCAGCTCCTCCGGCATCCCGGCCGGGGCCACCATGAACTTCATCTGATGATAGAAGCCGCCGGAATGGACGCTCCAGAGCTCGCCGGCGACCCCGGGTGGTGGCTTGGCCGGAGCCTTCAGATGGCTGTCCAGCCACATGAAGTAGAAGGACGAGCCGATCCAGGCGATGCCCGCGGTCAGGTGCAGCCAGCGGATGGCGAGGTTGGCCCAGGCGGCCCAGTCGAACGTCAAGCTTCCGGCTCCTGCGTAAGCGCCAGTAGCTCGGCGGCAAGCGCGACGGCGATGACGGCGGGCGCCTTGCTGCGCAGCATCGGGATGCCGATCGGGCAGGTCAGGCGGGCGAGCTGCGCGTCGCCGATTCCGTCGGCCTTCAGGCGGCTGTCGAAGCGGGCGCGCTTGGTGCGCGAGCCGATCAGGCCGAGGTAGCCGAAGTCGCCCTTGGCCAGGGCCGCGCGGGTCAGGCGGTAGTCCAGGTCGTGGCTGTGGGTGAAGATGGCGATCAGGGCGCCGGGCGGGGCGGCCTCGATACAGGCTTCCAGATCGTCCTCGCTGAGGATTTCGGCATGCGTCCCGCCGGCCTCGGGGCGCAGGTCCTCGCGGCTGGCCAGCCATTCCAGGTCGAAGGGCAGGGGCGCAAAGGCCCGCGCCACCGCCTGGCCCACGTGGCCGGCGCCGAAGATCACCAGCTTGGGCCTGGCGGGTTGCAGCAGCTCGGAGAGGCGGCGCACCTGCGGGATCGGCGTGCGGGGGCTGTTGTCGGCAGGGTCTTCGCCGGCGGCGGGCTGAACGGAGCGCTCGAGATCGCCGCCCTCGATGTCGGCCTGCAGGCGGAAGGCCTGGCGCGTCTCGCAGGCGTGGGCCGCGTCCTCCAGCCAGGCGAGACTGGCGGCGTCGATCCGCTCCACCAGCAGGCGCACGCGGCCGCCGCAGCATTGGCCGAGCAGCGGGCCCAGCGGATAGTCCTGCAGGGCGTGGCGGCGCGCGTCCTGGGTCAGCAGCTTGCGGGCCTGGTCGAGCGCCTGGCGCTCCAGCGAGCCGCCGCCGATCGTGCCGGTGAAGCGGTCGTCCCAGACCAGCATCCGTGCGCCCAGCTCGCGCGGCGTCGAGCCCTGGGCGCCGACGATGGAGGTCATGGCCAGCGCCTCGCCCCGGCGCACGGCGGCCAGGGCCTGGGCGATCCACTCAGACATGTCCGGCCCCCGATGAAGCCCTTTGGCGCACGTCCTCGACGGCGGCCAGGATGCGCTCCGGCGTCGCCGGCGCGTCGAGGGTCGGCATGACCTGGTGATCGGCGACAGAGGCCACCGCATCGGTGAGCGCCGAGAACACCGAGATCGCCAGCATCAGCGGCGGTTCGCCCACCGCCTTGGAGCGATGGATGGTGGCCTCGCGGTTCTCGCCGCGGTCCCAGATGGCGGCGTTGAAGGCGTCGGGGCGGTCGCCGGCGGTGGGGATCTTGTAGGTCGACGGCGCGTGCGTGCGGAGCGCGCCCTTGGCGTCGAACACCAGCTCCTCGGTGGTGAGCCAACCCATGCCCTGGATGAAGCCGCCCTCGATTTGGCCCAGGTCCACCGCGGGGTTCAGGGAGCGGCCCACGTCGTGCAGGATGTCGACGCGGGTGACGCGGTTCTCGCCGGTGAGCGTGTCGATCGCTACCTCCGAACAGGCCGCGCCATAGGCGTAGTAGTAGAACGGCCGGCCCTGATGCTTCGCGCGGTCGTAGTGGATCTCCGGCGTGCGGTAGTAGCCGGTGGACGACAGCGAGATGCGCTCGAAATAGGCGCGGCGGACCAGCTCGGTGAAGGTGAGCGACGTCTTGCCGGCGGTGACGCCGTCGAGGGCGAACACCACCTCGGCGGGCGCGCAGGCGAATTCCTTGGCGGCGAAGGCGATCAGGCGATCCTTGATCGTGCGCGCGGCCGCTTGGGCGGCCATGCCGTTCAGGTCGCTGCCTGAGGAGGCGGCGGTGGCGGAGGTGTTGGGCACTTTATCTGTGCGCGTGGCGCTGATTTTCACGCGCTCCAGGGGGACCTGGAACTCATGGGCCACCACCTGAGCGACCTTGATGTTCAGGCCCTGGCCCATCTCGGTGCCGCCGTGGTTCAGGTGGATCGAGCCGTCGGTGTAGACGTGCACCAGGGCGCCGGCCTGGTTCAGGTGATTGGCGGTGAAGGAGATGCCGAACTTCACCGGCGTCAGCGCCAGGCCGCGCTTCAGCGTGTCGTTGGCGGCGTTCCACTGGGCGACGGCCTTGCGGCGCGCGCGATAGGCGCAGCTCTCGGCCAGCTCGGTCATCAGCTCGAAGGTGACGGCGTCGGTGACGGTCTGGCCGTAGGGCGTCTGGTCGCCCGCGACGCCGTAGAGATTGGCCAGGCGCACATCGACCGGATCCTTGCCCAGGTGCAGGGCGATGGCGTCCATGGCGCGTTCGATGCCCATCATCCCCTGCGGGCCGCCGAAGCCGCGGAAGGCGGTGTCGGAGACGGTGTTGGTGCGCGCCCGGTGCGAGACGATGTGCGCGGCTTTCAGCGCATAGGCGTTGTCGGAGTGGAACATCGCCCGATCATTGATGGCGATGGAGAGGTCGGCGGAGTGGCCACAGCGGCTGGCCAGCTCGAAGGCCGCGCCGCGCAACACGCCGTCGTCGTCGAAGCCCACCTGCCAGTCGGTGACGAAGGCGTGGCGCTTGCCGGTCATCACCATGTCGTCGTCGCGGTCGAGGCGGATCTTGGCGGGACGGCCGGTCTTCTGGGCGGTCAGCGCCGCCAGGGCGGCGTACTGCACCGACTGGGTTTCCTTGCCGCCGAAGCCACCGCCCATGCGGCGCACCTCGACGGTGATCGCGTTGTCCGGCCGGCCCAGGCAGCGGGCGATCAGGTGCTGGGTCTCCGACGGGTGCTGGGTCGAGGACCAGACGTGCAGGTCGCCGTCCTCACCCGGAACCACCAGGGCGACCTGGCCCTCCAGGTAGAAGTGGTCCTGGCCGCCGATGGCCAATGTGCCGGAGAGCTTATGCGGCGAAGACGCGATGGCGGCGGCCGCATCGCCCAGGCGCATGGTCTGGCTGTCCTCGATCAGCGAATTGGCGTCGAGCGCCGCCTCGATGGTCAGCAGCGGCGGCAGGTCTTCGTACTCGACCACGGCCAGGGCGGCGGCGGCGCGGGCCTTGGGCAGGCTCTCGGCGGCGACGCAGAACAGCGGCTGGCCCATGAAGCGCACGACGCCTTCCGGCAGCAGGGGCTCGTCGTTCTGCACCGGGCCGATGTCGTTGCGGCCGGGCACGTCGGCGGAGGTCAGCACGCAGACGACGCCGGGTGCGGCGCGGACGGCGGTCAGGTCCAGGCGGGTGACGCGGGCGTGCGCCCGGGCGCTCTGGCCGACGCGGAGGTGCAGCAGGCCCGCGGGCTCGGGCAGATCGTCGATGTAGAGCGCCTCGCCGGCCACGTGCTTCTCGGCGCTGTCGTGGGCGATGGCGGCGTGCAGCGCGGTGAGCGTGCCGAGCGTGGCGGCGGCGGAGTCAGCCATGGGCCGGCTCCAGGTCCGCGAGGCGCTGGGCGCCAGTGCTTTCGGCGTAGGCGCGGAGCAGCAGGTTTCGCGCGGCCTGCAGGCGATAGGCGGCCGAGGCGCGCATGTCGTCGATGGGCTGGAAGTCCTCAGCCAAGGCCTCGGCGGCGGCGCGGACCGTGGCTTCGGTCCAGGGCTGGCCGGCCAGCGCCGCCTCGCAGGCCGGCGCGCGCTTCGGCGTTGCGGCCATGCCGCCGAAGGCGATGCGCGCGTCGGCGACGCGGCCGGCGTCGACGCCGATGGATATGCCGGCGCAGACCGCGCTGATGTCCTGGTCGAAGCGCTTGGAGAGCTTGTAGAGGCGGAAGACCCGGTCGGCGGGAACCGGCGGGACCAACACGGCCTCGACGAACTCGCCGGGATGGCGGTCCTGTTTGCCGTAGGCGAGGAAATAGTCCTCGAGCGCGAGCGTCCGGGCGTTGGGGCCCTTGCGCAGGACCAGGGTGGCGCCCGCGGCGATCAGGGCCGGCGGCATGTCGCCGATCGGCGAGCCGTTGGCGATGTTGCCACAGACCGTGCCCAGGTTGCGCACCTGCAGCCCGCCCAGTCGGCGGATCAGCGCGCCGAACTCGGGATGCAGCTCGGCGAGGGCGGCGTGAGCGTCGGCATAGCGGACGCCGGCGCCGAGGCGCAGAACCGGGCCCAGATGCTCGATGCGCCGCAGTTCCGCGACGTCGTTCAGCGAGATGACGGTGGGTAGGACGCGATGCTGCTTGGTCACCCAGAGGCCCACGTCGGTGCCGCCGGCCAGGATCGTGGCGTCCGGGTGGGCTTCCACCGTCTCGGCGAGTTCGTCGATCGTCCGGGGGCTGAGGAAGCGGCGGCCCTTGTGTTCGACCGCGAGGCCTTCGGTGGGTTGCAGGCCCTTGAGCGCGATGGCCAGGGCCTCGGTCTCGGCGGCGTGGGGATCGGCGCCCATGGCCTGGCCGGCGGCGAGGATGGGACCATAGCCGGTGCAGCGGCAGAGGTTGCCGGCCAGCGCGTCCTTCAGCGTCTGGCTGTCGGTGGCGGCGCCCGCGCGCTGGTGGGCGTAGAGGCTCATGACGAAGCCCGGCGTGCAGAACCCGCACTGGCTGGCGTGGTTGGCGACCATGGCCTGCTGCACCGGATGCGCCTCGCCGCTTTCGCCACGGGGGCGCTTCAGGCTCTCCACCGTGAACAGGGCGCGGCCGTCCAGCATGGGCGCGAACAGGATGCACGCGTTGACCGCCCGGAAGCGAACCTGCCCGTCCTCCATCTCGCCCAGCACGACCGTGCAGGCGCCGCAGTCGCCCTCGGCGCAGCCTTCCTTGGTCCCCGTGCGGCGCAGCTCATAGCGCAGCAGGTTGAGCACCGTGAGCGTCGGGTCGATGTCGGCGAGTTCGCGGACCTCGCCATCCAGCAGGAATCGGATCGGGCGCCCCATGTCTAACTGCCGCGATAGGTGGAATAGCCGAACGGGCTGACCAGCAGGGGCACGTGGTAGTGCGCGGCCGGCTCGGCGATGCCGAAATCGATGACGACGGTCTCCAGGAAGGCCGGATCGGGCAGGGCGACGCCCAGGCCGCGGAAATAGGGCCCGACGTCGAACTCCAGGCGATAGGCGCCCGGCGTCATGGCCTCGGCGCTCAGCAGGGGCGAATCGCAGCGCCCGTCGGCGTTGGTGCGCGCGGCCACCAGCACGGTCTCGCCCCGCTTCAGGCGAAGGGCGACGCCCGCGGCGGGCTTGCCGTGGGTGGTGTCCAGGACGTGGGTGGTCAGACCGCTCATCGTCGGGGCAGACTCGGTCCTTGGCGGCGGAATTGCAACTCACCGCGGGGCTTGCGAGGCTGCGGGGGCGCAAAAGCCTGCTATCCGGACACCCATGGCCGACAAGACCTACCCCCGCGACCTGATCGGCTATGGCCGCCAGCCGCCGCATGCCGACTGGCCCGGCGGGGCCAAGATCGCCGTGCAGATCGTCCTCAACTACGAGGAGGGCGGCGAGATGAGCGTCCTGCACGGGGACGATCGGTCCGAGACGTTCCTGAGCGACATGATCAACCCGCCGGCGCTGGCGGCGCGGCACATGAGCATGGAGCAGATCTACGAATACGGCTCCCGGGCCGGGGTGTGGCGGGTGCTGCGGCTGTTCGAGCGCTACGGCGTGCCGGTGACGGTGTTCGGGGTGGCTATGGCGATGGAGCGCAACCCGGCGGTGGTCGAGGCCTTCCTGCAGGCCGGCCACGAGATCGCCAGCCACGGCTATCGCTGGATCAACTACCAGGACGCGCCCGAGGCGCTGGAGCGCGAGCACATGGCGCGCGCCATCGAGATCCACACCCGGCTGACCGGCGAGCGGCCGCTGGGCTGGTACACGGGCCGCACCAGCCCCAACACGCGCCGGCTGGCGGCGGAGGAGGGCGGCTTCCTCTACGACGCCGACGACTACTCCGACGACCTGCCGTTCTGGGTCACCGAGGCCGGCAAGCCGCACCTGATCGTGCCCTACACGCTGGAGGCCAACGACATGCGCTTCTCCGGCGGCGGGCTGGTGACGGGCGAGCAGTTCGGCAGCTACCTGAGCGACGCCTTCGATGTGCTCTACGCCGAGGGCGAGACGGCGCCGAAGATGCTGTCGGTGGGGCTGCATTGCCGCCTCGCCGGGCGGCCGGGCAAGCTGGCGGGGCTGGAGCGGTTCCTGAAGCACGCGCTCAGCCACAAGGACGTCTGGTTTTGCCGCCGCGTGGAGATCGCCCGGCACTGGCGCGAATGGCATCCGCATGCCGGTTAGCGAGCTCTCCCACGCCCAGTTCCTCGCGCGGTTCGGGCCGGTCTATGAGGCCTCGCCGTGGGTGGCGGAGGGCGTCTGGCCGGCGGCGGAGGCGGGCGGGCTGGATGATCCGGCGGCCTTGGCCGCGGCCCTGCGCGCCGAGGTGGACGCCGCGCCGCGGGAGATGAAGCTCGCCCTGATCCGCGCGCACCCGGAACTGGCCAGCCGCGCGCGGATGGCGGAGGCGTCTGTGAAGGAGCAGTCGGGCGCGGGGCTCGACCAGTGCAGCGCCGCCGAGTTCGCGGAGTTCCAGCGCCTGAACGTCGCCTACAACGCGCGGTTCGGCTTTCCCTTCATCGTCGCGGTGAAGGGTCTGACGCGGGCCGACATCCTGGCGGCGTTCGCCGCGCGGCTGGCCAATGATCCGGACACGGAGTTCGCTGCCGCCATCGCCCAGATCCATCGCATCGCGGGCTTCCGGCTCGCCGACCTGACCTGAGAGAGACCGCCGTGTTCGACGACCTGCGCCGCCGCTACGTGGACCTGGCCCAGCCACGACTGGGGTCGGAGGTGGTCTATGCCACGGACGACTTCTTCGCCGACAGGTCGCGGCTGATCGCCCCGGCCGCGCCGGTGTGGCGCGACGGGGTCTATGACGACAACGGCAAGTGGATGGATGGCTGGGAGAGCCGCCGCAAACGCGTCCCCGGCCACGACTGGTGCGTGATCCGGCTGGGCGTCCCCGGCGAGGTGGCGGGCTTCGAGATCGACACCTCATACTTCACCGGCAACTACCCGCCGGGCGCGATGATCGAGGTGGCCCGCTCCGGCGAGGCCATCCCGGGCGACGAGGCCTGGACGGCGGTGACGCCGCGCCTCGACCTGAAGGGCGACGACCGCCTCTGGGCGCCGATCGACCACGCCGAGCCGGTGACCCACGTGCGGCTGCACATCTATCCGGACGGCGGGGTGGCGCGCCTGCGGGTCTGGGGCCGCGTGCTGCCCGATTGGTCGAAGGTGGGCGCGGACGAGGTCGTCGACCTGCTGGCGGTGGCCAACGGCGGGCGCGGGATCATCGCCAACAACGAGCACTATGGCGCGGTCGCCAACCTCACGGCGCCCGGGCGCGGCGTGAACATGGGCGACGGCTGGGAGACGCGGCGTCGGCGCGAGCCGGGGCACGACTGGGCGGTGCTGGAGCTGGGCGCCGCGGGGCGGATCGAGCAGGTCACCGTCGACACCGCGCACTTCAAGGGCAACTACCCCGACCGCTGTTCGATCCAGGCGGCGCCGGACGCGCAGGGCTCGCCGGAAGAGATCGCAGCGGCGGCCGAGGGCTGGCCGGTGCTGCTGCCCGAGGTGAAGCTCGCGGCGGACACGGTGCACGTGTTCAAAGACGAGCTCGCGGCGCTGGGACCGGTGAGGTTCCTGCGGCTGAACATCTATCCCGACGGCGGGATCAGCCGGCTGCGGGTGGCGGGCCGCCTGGCGCGCTGAGCCCTACTGCCCGCCGCCCTTGTCCGGGGCGGGCTTGCCCTCGCCGGCGCGCATGCCGCGCAGGATGTCGACCAGGGCGTAGTTGCCCTCGTGGCAGGCGTACTCGTAGACCTGATCCTTCAGCGCATTGAGGCTCATCTCCGCGCGCCAGGGCTTCGTGTAGTAGGTCGGATCCTCCACCTCGAAGGCGTAGAAGATCTGGTCCGCCGAGGCGCGGGTGAAGCGCTCGGTGACGCGGCCCTTCGGCGTCAGGAAGATCGGCCCGGCGCGGCCCTGCTCGGCGTTCACATTGATGGTCTCGACCACCAGGGTGTCGCCCTCCCACCAGCCCACGGAATCGCCCAGCCACAGGTGCAAGACGGCGGGGCCGTGGCCGGCCTGGGCGGCGGCCTTGGTGGGGAACACCGGGATGGTGCGCGCGTCGTGGATCATCTCCACGAGGATGGCCACTGAGCCCGGGGTCTGCACGATCTGGTAGTTGGAATTATAGATGTTGTTGAGCATGCCCGGGCCGCCGGAGCCGCGCGAGGAGATCAGGCAGCGATCCCAGGGCTCCAGGTTCTCCGGGTCGGACGGCGTGTCGGCGGCGCGGGAGTAGGCGTTGGCCTTGGCCACCAGGGCTTTGCCTTCGGGCGAGAATGGCAGCTGGCCGTCGGCCGGGTCGACGATCCAGCCGGTGCGATATTCGCCCTTCACCCGAGCCAGGGTGCGGCCGGGGTCGAGCCAGAAGCTGTTGTAGCCGCCCGGATCGCCGCCCACGACCGGGGCGCCCTCACTGGCGTTGGTGCGTTCGGCGTCGGCGTCGAGGCGTCGCACCATCGGGTTGGAGGCCCCCAGCGCCTTTCCCTCGGCGTCGCTGAGGGTCAGGCTGTGCGTGCCGGGCAGGCGAGTGAGCTTGGTCACCGAGGCGTTGGACCAGACGCCGGAGAGGTCGGCATGCCCGTCGGCGGCGCGGGGCGGGACCCATTTGGCGGCCGGGGCGGCCCAGCCCGCGGCCGGGGCGGCGAGCGCCAGCAGGGCGGCAAGGAGGGCTGCAGTTCGACGCATCGTCAGGCCACTTCACTGAGGGGGGACGGCAAGCCGCCGGCCCGGGCGATAAACCGCGCCACCTCGCCTACGCCGACCAGCCGGGTCAAGTCGGTGAATACATAGGGCCGCTCGCCGCGCGCCTTCGCCGTATCGCTGTGCATCACGGCCAAGTCCGCGCCGACGTGCGGGGCGAGGTCGGTCTTGTTGATCACCAGCAGGTCGGAGCGAGTGATCGCCGGGCCGCCCTTGCGCGGGATCTTCTCACCCTGGCAGACGCTGATCACATAGATCGTCAGGTCGGCGAGGTCGGGCGAGAAGGTGGCGGCCAGGTTGTCGCCGCCGCTCTCGATGAAGATCACGTCGAGGTCGGGGTGACGGCGGTTCATCTCGGCGATGGCGGCCAGGTTGATCGAGGCGTCCTCGCGGATGGCGGTGTGCGGGCAGCCGCCGGTCTC
>JACXTT010006493.1_pt1 | contig 16664 bp, 18 predicted proteins | sample 9270951 | NCBI WGS metagenome assembly JACXTT01 (sample SAMN15532306, study PRJNA645909) | rock metagenome | isolation source: weathered quartz diorite | place: Puerto Rico | collected 2017-06-21 | reverse complement strand
ATGTATACCGGCATCGGCTTCCTGAGTCCGAAAGGCGAGCAGCCGCCAACCATGTAGCCGGAATGGCGTGTCGCATCCTCCGGTTTGCAGGGCGCCACGCGTTTTGCGCCAATCTGCCGCGCCAGTTCCTTGGTGCTGACCTTGCGATCGCCATGCATCAGCACGCACAGCGGCTGTCGGCGGTCGTCTTCGAAGATCAGGGTCTTGACCACATGGTGCTCATCCACGCCCAGCGCCGATGAGGAGACGGCGGTGCCGCCGTGTTCAACATATTCGTAGACATGTTCGGAGTATTCGACGCCATGCTGTTTGAGTACTTTCGTCGCCGGCGTTTCGGAATGCTTGCTCATGCGCTCATAGATTTCGGTAAAGAAGCGAGGTGCCGGACAACAGCAACAGCAGGCCGATGATGCGCCGCGTTTGTACATCGCTCAAACCGAGATGAAAACGCGTGCCGAGCGCGATGCCGAGAAAGGCAATGGGCAGCAGCAACAGCGCGGTCAACAACAGTTTGGCCGACAGCAGCAAACCGCCGATCAGGTAGCTGATGATGCGAATGATGGTCGACAGCGTGATCATCGCCGAAACCGTGGCGCGAATCCGCGATTTGTCGGCCAGTCGCTTGGAGAGATAAATCACATAGACCGGTCCGCCAGTGCCGAACAGGGCGCCCAGCGCACCGCCGATGATGCCTGCCGGGATCGACCAGTATCTTGAAATGCTGCCCTTGAAACGCGGGCTGGCCAGATTCTGCACCCCGACCAATGCGGCGAAAATGCCCAGGGTGATCAGCAAGGGCGCAGGCGGCAGACTCACCAGCAGGGTGACGCCGAGCACGATGCCGGCCAGCATGCAGGGTGCCAGCCATTTGACTTCGCCTTTGTCGAGATGCGCGGCCGCGCGCCGGCCCACCGTGAACGAGGCGGCGAAATCGAGGACCACGAACAACGGCACCAGAAAGGTCAGCGGCAGCCAGTTCGCCAGCAGGGGAACGGCAATGATGGCGGAGCCGAAACCGCCGATGCCGAAAATGAAATAGGCAAAGCCGATCACCAGCGGGGCCACGATAAGGACCGTGGTGGAGTAATCGAGGACGGGCATCACCGATTAACCGCGCGGATGGTGCTGTGCATGCAGGGCCTTGAGGCGTTCGCGGGCGACATGGGTGTAAATCTGCGTCGTGGTGATATCGGCATGGCCCAGCAGCAATTGCACCACGCGCAAATCGGCGCCATGATTGATGAGGTGGGTGGCGAAGGCATGACGCAAGGTGTGCGGCGAAATGGGCGAGTGAATGCCGGCGCGCAGTGCCTGGTTCTTGATGGTGTGCCAGAACATCTGCCGCGACATGGCCGCGCCGCGCTGGGTGACAAACAGATCGGCCGATTTCTGGCTGCCCAGAATCAAGGGGCGCGCTTCCTGCAGATAACGCTTGATCCAGTCGGCAGCGATTTCGCCCATCGGCACCAGGCGCTCCTTGTCGCCCTTGCCGATCACGCGCACCACGTTCATGTCGAGGCTGACCTGGGCAATTTTCAGCGTGGTCAACTCGGTTACACGCAGGCCGGTGGCGTAAAGCGTTTCCAGCATCGCCTTGTCGCGCATGCCCAGCGGCGTGGCGATATCGGGCGCGTTGAGCAGTTTTTCCACATCGGCTTCGGACAGCGATTTCGGCAGGCCGCGCGACAGTTTGGGCGACTCCAGGCGCGCGCTCGGGTCCTGGCGGATCAGGCGCTCCTGCAGCAGGAATTTGTAAAACCGTTTCATCGCCGAGGTCAGGCGCGCGGTGGAGCGCGGGCTGGAACGCGCGACCTCGATGCGGTCGGCGAGGAAGGCCTGCAGATCGCCTGTGCCCGCCTCGGCCAGTGAGGTGCGCTGGGTCGCCAGCAGCCATGCGTCGAGTTGCGAAACATCGCGCCGATAGCTTTCGATGGTGTTGCGCGACAGGCCATCCGACAGCCAAAGGCTATCGGCGAATTGATCGACCAGAGGATTGCTCGATACCACTGCGCCACTCATGCCAGCAGATAGCCTTCGTGGACGAGCAGCCAATGCTTGATCGCCAGCGGATCTGCCGCCTTGCCGCCCATGAAGCCGCCGAGTCCATTTGCGGCCGTGATGCGGTGACAAGGCACCACGATCGGCAGCGGATTGCGCCCGCAGGCAGTGCCCACTGCGCGCGGGCTGGAGCCGATGACCTCCGCCAGTTCGCCATAGGTGCGCACCTTTCCAGCCGGAATTTTTTGCATGGCGTGCCAGACGTCGAGCTGATGCTTGCTGCCGCTCAGGCGCAGGGGCAGATCGAAACGGAACTTGGGATTGTCGAGGTAGGACATCAGCTGCACCGTGGCCAGATGGGCAATGGTATTGATGATCGGTGATTTGGCGGCGACGCTTACCGGCAGGAAGTGAATGGCTTGCACATAGGAGTCATCGGCGATTACACCCAAGGTCGCAAACGGCGCCTTGACGCGCGCTTGGTACTGGTCGATGGGCAGTTGATAAATCATGGTGCTTAAACGACGAGCGGCCTGGTGATGTCGATGCCGGGCAGGGTCTGCGCAATCAGGCGGTCGAGCTGGCTTGCGGCGAATGGCGTGATCGAGGCGCCAGGATGCCGCGCGCGCGACGAGCCAAGCAGGCCGCGGCGGCGCAGGATTTCCTTGCGCACTGCCACCCCCGGTTGTTGCTCGAACACAATCAGGGCGGCGAAGCGCGCATAGATTTCATGGGCCCGATTCCAGTCGCGGGCGCGGGCAGCGGCAACCATCGCCTGCAGTACTTCCGGAAAGGCAAAGCCGGTATTGAAGCCGGCCGAACCGGCTTCGAGATCGAAGGGTGCATACAGCGCGCCCAGCCCGGTCAGGATCGGAATCTGCCGATCGCCCAAGCCCTCGATGATCTGGCGCATCTTAGGTGCCGTCGGCACCGCTTCGGCCTTGATGCACTGGATCGCCGGTACCTCGCGCAGCAATTTCAGGATCAGCGGCACCGACATATGCACCTCGCTGGAGGCGGGGTGATCCTGCAGCACAATGGGGATCGTTAAACCCTCGGCGATGCGTTTGTAGGTTTCGACGATGCGCTCGTCGTTCGGTACCGCCTCCTTCGATGGCGTGATCATCACCGCATCGGCGCCAAGTTCGGCGGCACGCGCGGCCAGATATTTCCCGGCCTGGGTGCCGCTATGGCTGGTGCCGACGACGACCGCGGTGCGGCCGGCGACTACCTTGACGGCATGGACAATCAAGGCATCGCGCTCATGATCGGAGAGACGGTTGGATTCCCCCAGCACGCCGATGATGGTGACGCCCTCGACGCCGAGCATGATCATGAATTCCAGCAGGCGCGTCCAGGCATCGAGATCGAGCGATTCATCGTCCCTGAAAGGCGTGGCGAGAATGGGGATGACGCCGCCAAAACGGATTGTTTTCAAGATGAAACTCCTTGCGACAGTGACAGCAATTGCCGATGCAGCGAATCGGGAATGGCAATGCCCTCGGCGCGTGCCTTGGCCTGCAGGGCAAAGCGGCGCGCGCCCGGCAGTCTGACGCCAGGATCTTCCAACATCGCCTCGACCAGTGCTTCGATGCGCGCCGAAAAAATGGAGCGCCCCGCGAAGGCATCGGGGTCGAGCGCCAGAAATCCCTGGCCTAGGCGCATCGGCTGCCCGGTTTCGGTGAAGAAAGAATCGTTCTCATAACCGAACGCGGCGCCGGTCAGCGCCACGCTGAGCAATTCGACGATCAGGGCCAGCATCGCGCCCTTGTTGCCGCCCATTGGCAGCATTGCGCCCGCCAGCCCGGCCTTGGGATCGGTGGTCGGATTGCCGTCAATATCGACCGCCCATCCCAGGGGAATCGGCTGGCCATCGCGTGCCGCCACCATCAGCTTGCCGCGCGCAGCCTCCGATAGCGACAGATCGATCAACAGGGGATCGCCGCCTTGGCGCGGAAAGGCTGCGGCAATTGGATTGGTGCCGAACAAAGGACGTCTGCCGCCGGCGGCAGGCATCGCTGCCGGCGCATTGCCGAAGGCGAGGCCGATCATGCCGGCTGCGGCCAATGGTTCGAGGTGATAGGAAGCCATGCCGAAATGATTCGAGTTGGTGATGCCCGCATAGGCCACACCAAATTCGCTCGCACGGCGCTTCAATTCCTGGATGGCCAGTTCGCAAGCCGGGTAGGCCAGGCCGCCACCGGCATCAATCAGGCAGGCGCCCTTTCGATCGTTGAGGATGCGCGGAACTGCGTTGCCGGCGACGCGCGCATTGCGCAAATGCGCCGCGTACAAGGGCACGCGAGAGCTGCCATGCGAGGGAATGCCTTGTTCATCGGCCGCGATCAGGGCCGTGGCGGCGGATCGCGCCGCAGCCGGTGTTGCACCGGCATTTTCAAGCGCACGCGCGGCCAGTGCCAGCAATTCCGCCGGGCTGCAGAGAGCCATCGATGTCAGTGAACGAGAAATTTCATGATGGCGACGATTATGCCAGCCAGAAACAGCGTTTCCGCAATCATCAGTGCAACTGGCCGCCAGCCCAGTGCGGCGAGGTCCTTCAGGGAGGTGCGCATGCCGATGGCGGCTATGGCACAGACCAGGGCCCAGCGCGAAAACTCGCCGGCCGCAGCCAGTGCAACTTTGGGCAATTCGACCGTGCTGTTGAGCGCGACCAACAGGGCAAAGAGGCCGACAAACCAGGGCAGCAAGGGAGGCCGCCCGCCGGCCCGCGCTTGCGCCGCGCCGCGCGGGGCGCCGCGAAGAATGATGGTCAGCACCACGATGACCGGCAGCAACATGGCCACGCGCAGCAGCTTCACGATGGTGGCGATATCGCCGGCTTCCTTGCCGATGCTGTAGCCGGCACCGACGACCTGCGCGACATCGTGGATCGTCGCGCCGAGGAAAGTGCCGGCGTCCCGGGCACCAAAGCCCATTGCGCTGACAATCAGGGGATACAGCACCATGGCGATGGTCGACAGGGCGGTGACGCCGATAACGGCAAAGCTCGTATCGCGCTCATGCTGCGGATGTTTCGGCAACACTGCGGCAATGGCCAGTGCCGCCGAGGCGCCGCAGATGGCGACTGCGCCTCCAGTGAGTATGCCAAAGTGGCGGTGGGCGTGGGTCAGGCGCACGCAGAGCGCGCCGAACAGCATGGTCAGTATCACCGCAGCAACAACCATCAGGCTGGTATGCAGTCCCAGCGCCGCGATATCGCCGAAGGTAATGCGCAGGCCCAGCAGGCCGACGCCCAACCTGAGGATGATGGAGGCGGCGAACTGGATGCCGGGAACGGTCTTGCCCTCGGTGCCCAGAAAGTTGAGCGCCATGCCGAGCAGGAGCGCAAACAGCATGGCCGAAGCGCCGTAATGTTCCGACAAAAACATGGCGGCGATGGCGACAATACCGCTGGCCGCCAGTCCCGGCATTAACTCATGGATGCGCTTGATGTTCGTTCCTTGTCGAAAGAGGGGCGTGGAAAGCATTGAGCCGGAATTGCTTCCGGCCCAATGTTAATGCCTCACATCAGGTTTGACTCAAGCGCTTTCGTACAGACGTGTCAGCACAAACTCGCGGTGTCCCAGGGCTTCGGCGGCGGTGAGTCGACCGTTCGCGGTGCGCAACATGCAATCAAGCAGCATATCGCCTGCCTGGCTCATATTGATATCGCGCCGCAGCAGCCCGGACGTATCGACGTCGACATGCTCGGGCATTTCCTTGACGGTGCGCGGATTGGCGCAAATCTTGATGACCGGCAGGATCGGGTTGCCGATGACGTTGCCCTGGCCGGTCGGGAAAAAGTGCACCACATAGCCGGCAGCAGCGCAAAGCGTGACCATTTCAGCTGCCGCGGAAGATGAATCCATGAACCACAGACCGGGATGCGTGGGCTCCTCGGCCTTGTCGAGCACGCCGTCGATCATGCACTTCTTGCCGATTTTCTGGATATTGCCCAAGGCCTTTTCTTCGATGGTGGTGAGCCCGCCTTCGATATTGCCTTTGGTCGGTTGGGAGTCAGAAAGATCGCTGGTCTTGTGGTCGTTGATTACCTTTTGATAGCGGTCGAACACGAACTGGAATTTTTCGCGCACCTTGTCGTCACGGCAGCGTGCCGCCACCAGATGCTCGCCGCCAGTGAGCTCAGTGGTTTCGCCGAACACCAGTGTGGAACCGAGGGGATAAAGCTTGTCGAAAGCATCGCCTACCGTGGGGTTGGCGCCGCAACCGGACGTGGTGTCCGACTCGCCGCATTTGGTCGATACCCACAACTCGTCCAGCTTGCAGACTTCGCGCTGTTTTTCGCTGGCCCACTGCACGTATTCCTTGGCCTTGCGCGAGGCATTCATGATGGTCTTGTGGTCGCCATTGCGTTCGATCCAGAAGCCCTCCACCGGCTTGCCGGTTTTCCGGATGCCGTCGACGATCTTGCCGGTCCAGCCGGGCTCGATGCCGATGACGATGACTGCGGCCACATTGGGATTGGCACCGGTGCCGATCAGGGTGCGGAAATGCAGATCGAGGTCGGCACCGAACTGGAGGCGACCGTAGGGATGCGGGATCGCCATCGCCCCCTTGATATTGTGTGCGACCGCTTCGCAGGCCGCGTTCGACAGATCGTCGACCGGCAGGATGATGACGTGATTGCGCACGCCGACGCGGCCGTTTTCGCGGCGATAGCCGAGGAAAGTTGTGTCTTTGGAGATCATGGATTTACCACCGCTTGGTTTTGACGTTGTGCACATGCAGATGCTCACCGATGCCGATGGGAGCGATCGTGCGGCCGATATCGACGCCGTACTTGATGACGGTATCGCCCTTGCCGAGAGCCGCGATCGCCAGCTTGTGGCCGATCGGAATGTCCTGTTTGGCGGCGAATTCGATGGTCTTGTCCTGGTCCATGATCCAGCCGACCAGCTTGTCGCCAGCCTTGACCCCTTCCACCACCACGACACCGACGGAGTCTCCTTCGTCGTGAACCACAAAATGAATCATCCGCTTCTCCTTGGTATGGCTGACTTTGCTGCAGGCAATTTAAAGCGCCGTCGCGGCCAAGTCAACTATATGAGTTGTATGAATCGAAACCCGCAGCTAGAATGTACGCATGAATGCAGCCCGACCGAAAATCGCCAAAGCCGGCGCCGGCGTGCCTCTTTACCAGGAGGTCCGCCACCAGATCATGGAGGCGATCGCGCAGGGCGCCTGGCTGCCGGGCACGGCGATACCTGCCGAGAGCGAGCTGGCGGCGCATTTCGGCGTCAGCATAGGCACCTTGCGCAAGGCTGTCGACGAACTGGTGGCCTCGCAGGTGCTGTTGCGACACCAGGGGCGCGGCACCTACGTGACGCTGCACAATGCGCACCGTCTCATGTTTCATTTTTTTCATATTGTCGGGGTCGACGGCCACAAGGAGTATCCGCAGGTAAAAACCCTTGACTTCCGCACCGCGCGCGCCGATGCGGCGGATGCCGCGCTGCTGCAAATTTCTCCCAGCGACCGCGTTTTTCGCATCCGCAATCTTCTCAGCCTGTCGGGGCGCGACATTATTGTCGACGACATTACCCTGCCCGCCGAACTGTTCCCGGGATTGACACAGCGCGTGTTCGTGCAGCGCGACAACACCATTTACCACCTTTACCAGAGCCGCTTTGGCATCAATGTCCTGCGCACCAATGAGCGGCTGCGCGCCGTGCAGGCACCGGCCGAGCTGGCCGCGACGCTGGGCATCGAAAAGGCCGCGCCGCTGTTGCGCGTGCAGCGTGTGGCAATGACATACCGGGACCGGCCGGTAGAATTGCGCCTGAGCCATGTCAACACCGCTTTGCATGAATACGAAAACACATTCGGCAAGGCCGAAGCAATGGTGGGCTGAAATGTCGCTGGCCTTGTTGCTGATTCCCGATTTCGCACTGATCCTGTTCGGCTTTTTTCTTAACCGTATTACCGACTGGGGGCGGCACTTCTGGACAGGGCTGGAGAAACTGATTTACTTTGTATTGTTCCCGGCGCTCTTGTTCAATTCAATCGCCCGGACAAAGATTGACCTGGTGGCCGCCGCGCCAGCCTTGAAGACGGCGCTGCTGACCGTTCTGATCGGGATGGCCCTGGCCTGGTTGGCCAAATGGCTGCTCAAGCCGGATGCGAAAATTTTCGCCTCGGGATTTCAAACCGCCTTTCGCTTCAACTCCTACATTGGCCTGGCCATTGCCGGGCGCCTGCATGGCGAGGCCGGCATTGCCGCGTTCGGCATTATCATCGGTCTCGTTGTTCCCCTGTGCAATGTCGGCGCGGTATGGGCGCTGACGCGCAATTCCCAAGCCAGCCTCGCCAGGGAGTTGCTGCAGAATCCCCTGATCCTCGCGACCCTGGGCGGCGTGCTGTATTCCCTGTCCGGCTCTCCACTGCCGGAAACGCTGCAATTGCTGATTTCGCGCATGGGCGCGGCTTCGCTGGCCTGCGGCTTGTTGGCGGTTGGGGCCGCCCTGCGCCTGGATGGCGTTGGCAGAAATGCATCGCTGATTGCCTATTTCACAGGGGTAAAACTGCTGGCGATGCCGCTGGCTGCCTTGTTGCTGGCGCGCGTTTTTGGCCTTAGCGGCGTATTCTTCGATATGGTGATCCTGTTCGCTGCCCTGCCGACGGCTACTTCGGCTTACGTGCTGGCGGTGCGCATGGGCGGCGATGGACCGGTGGTGGCGCAGTGCGTGACCATCAGTACGCTTGCGGGCATGCTGGCCATTCCGCTGTGGCTTAATTGCGCGCACCAGTTCCAATGAAGGTAGACGGAGTTTCGCATGCGCCTGGACGATGAACGCGAGAGCGACAATATCGAAGACCGCCGCGGAGATGGCGGCGGCAGTGGCATGGGCCGCGCCGGTGGTATCGGCATCGGCACGGTCGCCATTGCGCTCGCCGCCGGCTATTTTCTCGGCATCGACCCGCGCGTGGTGCTGGGTCTGGCCGAAACCGTCCAACATGCGCAACCACCGTCTTCCGCGCAGCAGCACCGGCCGGTCGATCCAGCGACTGATCCCGACGCGGCGACCAAGCGCGAAGTGCGCAAGATCCTCGCCAAGACCGAGGACACCTGGGGCCAGCTTTTCCAGCAGATGGGCAGCGCTTACCGGACGCCTACCCTGGTGCTGTATACGCGGTCAACCGCTACCGCCTGCGGCGCAGGCCAGGCCGCGATGGGGCCGTTCTACTGTCCCGGTGATGCCCGCGTCTACCTCGACATGAGCTTTTTTCATGAGCTCGAGACGCGCTTTCACGCCTCAGGCGATTTCGCCCGCGCTTATGTCGTGGCACATGAAATTGGCCACCATGTGCAGAATCTGCTGGGCATTACCGGCAAGACCGATGCCCTGCATGCGCGCATGAACGAGACGCAATACAACAAGGTCTCTGTCCGTGTCGAATTGCAGGCGGATTGTTTCGCCGGTGTCTGGGCCTATCACGCCAATCGCGCCAAACCGTTTCTGGATGCAGGCGATATTGACAGCGCCCTGAATGCCGCCACGGCGATCGGAGATGACAAGCTGCAACAGCAGTCTCGTGGCACGGTGGTGCCGGATTCGTTCACGCATGGCTCGTCGGCGCAGCGCGTGCGTTGGTTCAAGACCGGATTTGAGTCGGGCAACCTGAAAGCCTGCGATACCTTCGCGGCGCAGCAACTGTAGCGTGTTGCGCAAACAAAAAAGCCGCGACATAAATGTCGCGGCTTTTTTGTTGGATGCCGAACAGGGTCAGTCGAACGACAGCTTATTCGGTACCTTTGGTCTGGGTGGACACGTAATCGAGTTTTTCCTTGATACGCGCCGATTTGCCCGAACGCTTGCGCTGGTAGTACAGCTTGGCGCGGCGCACATCGCCTTTGCGCTTGACTTCAATCGAGGCAATCGTCGGGGCATAGGTCTGGAAGGTACGCTCGACGCCTTCGCCCGAGGAAATCTTGCGGACGATGAAGGATGAGTTGAGGCCGCGATTGCGCTTGGCAATGACCACGCCTTCGTATGCCTGCACGCGCTTGCGCTCGCCTTCGATCACATTGACGTTGACGATCACGGTGTCGCCGGGAGCGAATACCGGGATGGTCTTGTTCAGTCGTGCAATTTCTTCTTTTTCCAGTGTTTCAATCAAGTTCATTTGCTTTCCTTTCGGTTGTTGATGGCTATCGACTTGGGCTGAACCGGTTTCAGTTCGCCGCCGTTTGCCCTTCACACAGCGCCCCATTCTCGACGGGGATGTGCGCTTTCTTTTACTGCTTGCTACATATCGTCTTGCCGCCTTTACTTTTGCTCGCCACGTTTGATCATTTCAAGCAGCTTCAAATCTTCCTTGCCCAAGCCCGCGTCTGCCAGCAAATCCGGGCGTCGCTTCCAGGTTCTTTCCAGTGCAATCCGGCGGCGCCATTTGGCTATTTCCGCATGATTGCCACCCGTCAAAACTTCGGGTGCCGCCCTGCCGTCCCAGACTTCGGGCCGCGTGTAATGCGGGTGATCCAGCCAGCCTTTGCGAGCCGGGGAGAATGAATCCTCCACTGCGGACTCCGCCGTGTTCAATACACCCGGCATCAACCTTACCATCGCGTCGATTAGCACCATCGCGGCCAACTCGCCGCCGGACAGCACGTAATCGCCGATCGAAACTTCCAGATCAACGCGCGCCTCGATCAAACGCTCGTCGATGCCCTCGTAACGGCCGCACAAGAATACCAAGCCAGGCTCACCAGCCAATTTGCGGATGCCTGCATCCTTGATCGGCACGGCCTGAGGTGTCAGATAGACCACCTTGGGGGGCACTGCTTGCCTGCTTAAACTTTGCTGCCGCTGAAACGCTGCGTCAATTGCGGCACTCAGCGGTTCCGCCTTCATCACCATCCCCGGACCGCCGCCAAATGGGCGATCGTCGATGGTGCGGTACTTGTCCTGCGCAAACTCGCGGGGATTCCAGCATTGCAAATCCCACACTTTCTCATCCAGCGCCCGGCGCGTGACGCCCGAATCGGCGATCGCATCGAACATTTCCGGAAACAGCGTGATGACGTCGTAGTGTTTGGTCATCGCCATTCCGGAAACAATCAGTAGTCTTTGCCCCAGTTGACCGTCAGCACTTTTGCTTCGCGATCCACTTTCACAATCACTTCACCCACGAAGGGAATCAATCGCTGACCTCCTTCGGCCTCTTCCGACTTGACCACCAGCACATCGTTGGCGCCAGTTTCCATCAGTGTTTCAACCCGGCCCAGCTTGTCACCGACGGTATTGACGACTTCGGCACCGATCAGGTCGATCCAGAGGTATTCGCCATCATCGGTTTCTGCCAACCAGTCCCGGGGAATTGCGACATCGCGTTTGCTCAGTAATTCAGCGTCATTACGCGTGTCGCAGCCCTTGAGTTTTGCAATCACGCCTTTGGCGTTGACCGAAAACTCTTCAACTTCGACTTCTGTCCAGTCCCTGCCGCTTTGCAGAAACCAGCGCGGAAATTCTTCAAGGCTGTCGGCAAACTCGGTATAGGTCTGAAGTTTTATCCAACCCTTGATGCCGAATGGCGCCGCAATGCGCGCCATGATTACCAGGTCTGAAGGCGTTTCCTTACTTGGCAACTTTTTTGCTGCGTTTGACCAGTTTCATCACCGCGTCGGATGCTTGCGCGCCCTTGGCCTGCCAGAATTCGAGACGGTCCATGGCCATGCGGAAGCCTTCTTCGCTTTCGGCAGCTACCGGGTTGTAGAACCCCAGGCGCTCGATGAAGCGACCATCACGCGGATTGCGCGAGTCGGCAACGACGATATTGTAAAAGGGACGGTTGCGGGCGCCGCCGCGTGCAAGTCTGATAACGACCATTTGCTGCTCCTTGTCATTTAACAATCCGTTGAGAACGGATAACGGGCCGGTTGCGAACCGGTAACTTGCGCCAAAAGCGCGGACAGCCTTTAATTATATACAAAACAATGTCTTGCCAGCAAGCTATTTAAGCACCTTGTACATCACTTGCCAGTTGCTTCGGCGAAATGGCGCTTCCATGAGCCCTTGACCATGGTTTTTACCGCGGTAGGCAGAGGGATATAACCGAGCTCTGCAAGGGTTTCGTCGCCTGAATTGAGTGCCCACTCGAATAATTTAAGCACGTCCCTGTTCCTGTCGGCGCTCTTCTTGTCCTTGGGCAGCAAAATGAAGGTTGCCGTGACAATCGGCCATACCTTGGTTCCCGGTTGATTGATTAGCGACACATCAAAGCTGGGGTCTTCGTCAAACTGGTTTTTCTTCCACTCGGCGAATTTTGTGGCGCCGCGGATGGTATCGATGTTGGCGCTGACCAATACCTCGAACTGGTTGCGCAGGCTGACCATGCTCAGGTTGCGCTCAAGCGCGTCTGCATAATCCATATAGCCAATGGCGCCGGGAGTTTTACCGACGGCGTCGGCCATGCCGCTTGTTCCCTTGGCGGGCGCGCCGACCGGCCATTTGATTTCCTGGCCTTCACCGATCGTCGCTTTCCAGGCGGGGCTGGTACTGGACAGATAGGCGCTGATGAGGGCCGTGCTGCCGGAACGCTCGCCGCGATAGACGACGTTAACCGGCAATTGTGGTAGACGAATTCCCGGGTTGAGCTTGGCGATGGCAGGATCGTTCCAGACCGTTATTTTTCCGGACATCAGGGCAGCCAGGGTGGGGCCGTCCAGTTGCAGGGCATTTGAAACGACGCCAGGCAGGTTGACAACGGGCACGATGGCCGACAGCAGGGTCGGAAACTGTCGCAGGCCGGCGGCATCGAGGTCGGCTGCCTTGAGCGGGATGTCGGACGCCCCAAAATCCGCCTTGCGCTCGCGTATCGCCTGTATGCCTCCGCCTGAGCCGATTCCCTCGTATTTGAGGGCTTTCCCGCCCTGGGCGGCATAGGATTCGGCCCATTTTTGATAGGCTTTTTGCGGAAGGGTTGCCCCGGCGCCGGAAATGGCCTGCGCATTGGCGCCGAAAGCCATCAGAGCGGTGCAGCAAAGAATGGGAAAACAGTTTCTGCTTAACAGGAGCGCCACGGCGACTTTCCTTTCGTCATTTTTACTAATGACTGGAAAGTATAATTAAATCAGGCGTACAAAAGGAACTTATGTAATCTTCAGGCCATGATGACCGGCTGTGCACTGACAAGGGTCAGCGCATTCCCGGCAACATCCCTTTCATGCCTTTCATCATTTTTGCCAAGCCGCCACCTTTCATCATTTTCATCATTTTTTGCATCTGCTCGAATTGCGCGATGAGGCGGTTGACTTCCTGCACCTGGACACCGGCTCCGGTGGCAATGCGCCGCTTGCGCGAGGCCCTGATCAGATCCGGCTTGCGACGCTCCAGCGGCGTCATGGAGTTGATGATTCCTTCGGTGCGGCGAAGCTGTTTTTCCTGCAAATCCGGTGCCATGGTCGCGTTTTGTGTCATTTGCGAGGGCAACTTGTCCATCAGCGCCGACATGCCGCCCATTTTTCTCATCTGTACCAGTTGCATCTTGAAGTCGTCGAAGTCGAAATCTTTGCCTTTCTTGAATTTGTCGGCAAGCTTCTTCGCCTCGTCCAGATCGACGTTCTTGTGCGCATTCTCGATCAGGGAAAGCACGTCGCCCATGCCGAGGATGCGAGAAGCCATCCTGTCAGCGTGGAAAGCCTCCAGGCCATCCATTTTCTCCGAGACCCCGGCCAGCTTGATTGGCTTGCCCGTGACATGACGAACCGATAGCGCGGCACCGCCTCGTGAATCGCCATCCAGCTTGGTCAATACCACGCCGGTCAAGGGCAGGGCTTCGCTGAATGCCTTGGCAACGTTTACTGCGTCCTGACCCTGCATGGCATCGACCGTAAAAAGCGTCTCGATCGGGTCAATCGCCGCATGTATTGCCTTGATCTCGGCCATCATCGCCTCGTCGATGGCGAGGCGGCCGGCGGTATCGACGATCAGCACGTCATAAAAATGTGTCTTTGCCCAATGCCTGGAAGCCAGAGCAATATCGACGGGCTTTTGTGAGGTATTGCTTTCAAAAAAATCGACGCCAATCTGCTTGGCGAGCATTCGCAACTGCTCGATTGCAGCAGGGCGGTAAATGTCCGTGCTGACCAGCAGGACTTTTTTCTTGTGGCGTTCCTTGAGCAGTTTGGCAAGCTTGCCGGCGCTGGTTGTCTTGCCCGCGCCCTGCAGGCCCGCCATCAACACTGTGGCAGGCGGCGTGGTGGCAAGGTTAATTGGAGGCGTATTGATCTGCGCGGCCACATTTGCGGCTCCCCCCATCAATGCAATCAACTCGCCATGGACGATGCCAATGAATGCCTGGCCCGGCGTCAGGCTTTGAAGAACTTCGGCGCCCAAGGCTTTTCCCTTGACTTTGGCAATGAAGTCCTTGACCACGGCCAATCCGACATCGGCCTCCAGTAGTGCCATGCGCACTTCGCGCAGGGCGTCGGCAATATTGTCCTCACTCATACGGGATTGGCCGCGCAGTTGCTTGACAATGCCGGCAAGCCGGTTGGTTAGGTTATCTAGCATGAGGGATCATTTCGGGCATCAAACCTGTCGTGGAGGCTGAGCGGGATGGTGTAGACTCGGAGATCAAAATCGCGAAAAAAACATGTCGAATATCGACCTCAATCTTACCACTGCAACCCTCTATTTCATTGCGGCCCTGAGTGCCTGGCTGGTTCGTCCAGGCGTGAACGGCAAGTCAATTTCCTCGACAGTTTCGCTGCTGCTGCTGGGTCTGGCAATCCTGATTCATGCCTTGGCGCTCGGCGAAGCCCTGTTCCGCGGCCCGGGCCTGAATATCGGGTTTTCGCATGCAGTTTCCCTGATTGTCTGGCTGAGCACGGTAAGTTATGTGCTGCTGGGGAATGATGCGCGACTGACGCGTTTGGCGCTGCTTTACCTCGCCCCTTTTGCTGTCGTCGCGGCCGCCTTGCCGGCATTGGTACCCGCCGAGCATATTGTCATGTACGCCGGCTGGGCATTTCGCCTGCATCTGGTAGTGGCAATTCTTGCCTACGCGCTGTTTACAGTGGCCGCCCTTCTCGCGTTGCTGATGCTGTTCCTGGAAAAGCGGCTCCTGGCGGGAGCGCTGCACGTTGGTGAGCAATCTCTTCCGCCTCTGCTGCGTGTCGAACAATTGCTGTTCAAGCTGCTCGTGGCAGCTTTCATTTTGCTGACTGCAACGCTGGTCACGGGAGTATTCTTTTCCGAGGCCCTGTTCGGCAAAGTCTTTCAAGTCACGCACAAAACCGTTTTTGCCGTGCTTTCATGGCTGATTTTTGCCGGCTTGCTGTTGGGACATTGGCGGTCGGGGTGGCGGGGGAAGGTGGCCGTGCGCTGGACTCTTCTCGGCTTCGTGCTATTGCTGCTTTCCTATGTGGGCAGCAAGTTTGTCCTTGAAATCGTGCTCAAACGCAGCTGAAACGCCGCGACGGGCAAAAAATGACCGATGAAATCCCCTTAAGCTGGCTGTTCGCGGCGCTTTGCGTATTGCTGGCCAGTTCGGGCTTTTTTTCCATGTCCGAGACCTGCATGATGGCGCTCAACCGCTATCGTCTGCGTTTCCTGATCAAACAGGGCAGTCGTGGGGCGAGGCTGGCTGGTGCACTGCTGGCCAAAGTCGATGAGTTGCTCTCCTTTATTCTGGCCGGCAACACGGTCATCAACGCGGCAACGACAATTCTGGTTGCGGAAATTTGCCGGCGCCTGTTTGGCGAAGGCGAGTATGTCCTGGCAATAGCCACCGGCGCCGCCTCGTTTTGCATACTGATATTCGCGGAAATCCTGCCGAAGATTCTTGGTGCGAGGTTCTCCGAAAAGATCGCCTTGGCTTCCAGCTATTTGCTGACGCCACTGATAATGGTGACCAAGCCCTTGATGTTCATCATCAACGTTATCGTGCGTGGCATCTTGAAGGTGCTGGGCATCAAGCCGGCGGTTGAGGGCGTCCAGCAGCTTTCCATGGAGGAACTGCGTACATTGGTTTTGGAGGGCGGGCAGTTCATCCCGAAAAAACATCAAAACATACTGATGAATCTGTTTGATCTCGAGAACATGTCGGTTGACGACACGATGACGCCCCGTGCGTTGATCGAAGCAGTTGATATCAATGACCGAATTGAGGAAATCCGCAATGTGCTGTCCACCTCGCACCATACGCGTCTGGTGGTTTATGAGGGCGATCTGTCGAACGTGCTCGGCATTGTCCATGTGCGCAAGGTGCTGAACGCCTCGCGCAAGGAGCCGCTTGAAAAGGAGACGCTGCGCGAGATCATTCGCGATCCCTATTTCATTCCGGAGGGAACGCCACTTCTGCAGCAACTCACGCATTTTCAGGAATTGCAGCGGCGCATGGCCCTGGTGGTGGATGAGTACGGCGAAATCCAGGGCCTGGTTACGCTCCAGGACATCCTTGAGGAAATTGTCGGCGAGTTTACCAGTCAGTCGCCGATGAATGCCGGCCTCTACCGCAAGCAGGACGATGGTACGGTGATCGTGGAAGGTTCCTGCCCTTTGCGCGTACTGAACCGGAAACTTGGTTTCAGCTTCCCGCTTGACGGGCCCAAAACCATGAATGGCCTGTTGACCGAGCATCTGGAAGACATTCCCGAGCCGGGCGTATCGTTGAAGATTGACGACTACCCGATCGAAATCCTG
>JACXTT010006492.1_pt1 | contig 16664 bp, 15 predicted proteins | sample 9270951 | NCBI WGS metagenome assembly JACXTT01 (sample SAMN15532306, study PRJNA645909) | rock metagenome | isolation source: weathered quartz diorite | place: Puerto Rico | collected 2017-06-21 | reverse complement strand
TGATCTCCTAATAACATGTGTTCACACATCTCTACCTGTAAGCACAACTCCTATCCGGGACCTGTTCGGTTTGGACGACGGATACTAGTGGTCTGTGCGTGCGGCGGTCTCTTTGAGCGCCGGTTCTCGCTTGTGCACACGGGGAGGATATTGATTTCAAGCGGTCATCCAATACAGGCTCTCGGTTGATCAGGTTTGAAGGGTATGCCGCATACTATCAAGGTTCAAAGGATCAAGAACGAGCTTGTCATTCATATTGCTCTGACTGAGAGGCCCGACTGGAGCCACACCGGGGTTATTCTAGCATCTGAAGGCTGGCAAGACATAGGATACGGTCTGAAAATGCAGTTGACTATTGCCTCGACCAACATTGTTCTGGGAAAAGAACGGATACGGCTAGTCCAAAAACCCGGAATAATCAACCGCATACGTGGAAAGAAGATACCACAACTAGAAGACAAGAGCGGTGACCCATCTAGCACTTCAAGCTAGAGAGAATATTCTCGAAAGGCGGAGTCTAACGAGGTCCGGCCGGAAATGAGGTCGCTGGATCTAATGCAAACCCAGAACTTATCCTCACAAATTCCACTCACACGAGGATCCCAACTAATAGTAAGATGGTCTTGTGTCGATCGGACCCAGACACGGACTATTGGGGTCTTCCATTACCCTCAAGTGCGAAGCTAGCCGGTCGTTTTCACGCAACGTATGACAAACTCGCGGCCCAGTCGTCTTAGGCCGGGAAGTCGCGTCAGAAGCTCGTCCGCTCGGGTAAGAATACTTCTAATCGGATCGCTACTTAGGACTACGAATGTTTGCTCGGGGATTACTCGGATCCATGATGTGCTTTCGATCTTGCCTCCGTAAGATCTAATCAACTCGCTGATGAATCCGGGACGAGAGGGTTCCGCAACAGACAATGGCGAGGTTCTGTAGGTCTTTGAAAATCTTGTAAGACCACGCTGTTGTAGCAGTGATACGTGAGCTCCAGGAAGGCCTCGGCTAATGATCTCCTGAAGTTGGAAATGCCAGAAAGAGGTTGATTCGAACGTGCAAGATCCGCCTGCGCGAGTCACTCGCATAACTTCGCTAACCGCCGCGGGGATGCCCTTCGTCTTTCGGGCAAGATGCTCCAGCACTTCAAGAGTGTAGACAAAATCAAAGGCCCCCTTTCGAAATGGTAGACAGCGGATATCGCCGACCAATAACTCAATGGGGGAATTTCTGCGAGTTTTTGCGAGTCTGACCATCTTTGGAGATATGTCCAATCCCACGAAAAGGGATCCTGGCGCCTCCGCATGAATGCTCTCGATTGCGCGCCCGGTTGCACATCCAATGTCAAGAATTCTGTGGTTGTTCTGGCCTGGGAAATCATGATTTGAAAGAAACGCCCTAAGAGCATCACGGATCAATGAGATCTCCTTCGTATGATAGTAACCATACAGGAAGGGTGTAGCATCAACGACATCGTAGTACTGCCCCGACATCTCGTCAAAGTGACGTTTGACTCCTTTATCAATTTCAGACAATGCTCAGACCGTCTTTGCGCTTCAGTTTTCTTAGGGTCACGCCTGCGCGAACCTGTGAAGGCTCAGTCCACGTTGGTTGTCGAATTAACTCTTTACTCGCTCAGCACGGGTCGTAAGACCTTTGAATAAAGAGATGGGCTCCCATTTTAGGACAAGTGAAGCATATGGCCTCGACCTTTATCAATTCACCTTGAGCAACGATGAGATCTTTTCAGTTTGATTCGCTCATAGCGCCGACAAAAGTGCGTAATGCGTGAATGGGACTTTGAAACGGTCAAAGACCCGGGTTGTGATCTATTCGGCCTTATTCCTTCCCACGCAAGGGGGTGCCGAGCTATATGTTGACAACATCTCTAGAAATCTCGGATCGCGTTACGATGCGATTATTCTGACAAGGCCATCCCAAGCTCCCTGGAACGCACATAGTCGGCATCGAGTCGTTCGACTTCGGTCTTGGATTATTCCCTTTTACTTTACTTGGTTAGTTATGAGAAGGAGACCCGACATACTTCACGTTGGGCTAATTGGCTATGAGTCTATGTTCCTGTTTGTCATCGCAAGGGTCGCCCGTATTCCTTGCGTCGTGACCTTTCACGGAACATACTCTTTGGCTAACTTCGGGTCTGCGAGGAGGATTCCTGTGCCAGTCTTGGCTCTTGAAGATGTTGCTTTGCGCTCTTCGTGGAATGCAGTCGTTTGCGTCGACTACCACTCAGAACAATTTCTACGCCGCCGATTCGGAATCCCGGAGCAGCGTTTGTGGGTTATCCCGTCCGGAGTCGATGCTGCTGAGTTTCGTGCTGAATCGGCAAGATCATCAACCGATTCGGAGCCTAAGTATACCATACTTTGCCCGAGGCGAGTGGATCCTAAAAACGGAATAGAGTACATAATTAGAGCGTCAATCAAATGCAAACTTAAGATCCCCGGACTGCGTCTCCTAATCGCAGGCCGAACCAATCAGGGTCTGCAAGAATACGAAAGATTCTTGCAAGGTATTATCCGGTCCAGCAATAGCGAGTCTTACATTAGTTTCCTTGGAGATGTCGAGCACGCCAAGATGCCCCACTTGTACAATTCCGTTGACTTAGTTGTAATCCCATCGTTAGCAGAGGCGCGAAGTTTGAGCGCTCTAGAAGCTATGGCCTGTGAAAAGCCAGTTATCGCATCCAATGTTGGAGGATTGCCCGAAATCATTACGGACGGCTTGAACGGAATCCTCGTCAGACCTGCCGACGTGGACGACCTTGCTAGTGCCATTTGCCGCCTCCATGAAGAGCCTGAGCTAAGCAGAACCCTAGGGCAAAATGCTCGATTAGTTGCATTACGAAACGACTGGAAAGTAAGGACAGAAAAATACGAGCGCCTCTATGACTATTGTGAGAATAGGCGTTACTATCGGGGCTAGTGCTTTACCCTTCTCTTCTGATCGATCACTCTCCATTTCCGGTTTCTGCTAAGCAGGCACTAGGAGGTATGTTCCATCGCTCATGACTTCGGTCGTAACTTGGTCACGATCTAAATACAGTATCATTTGTACAATATACGAAGGAGAAAAGTTGCCAGTGAAACTGCTGTTATCGCTAAAACCAATCAACTCGTACTGCCACCCAGGATGCAATGTGAAAGAATAGAAAACATAGTCAGCGGTGGCGCCTCCCGGCAGCAGCGGGTTGTCTTGGGAGGATAATCCTACTAGAAGTTGCTTATTGGTGGCACTCCATAGATGGAGAGCGATAATCTCTTTTGATGTCAGGTTGACTGCTGGGGAAAAAATGTCATACAACCTAACGAAATATTCGCCAGCTATTATGTTCATTGAGAAATTGCCATTCAATTCGGTTAGAGTGGCATTGTTGAAGCCACCCTTAGCTAGATAGAGTTGCCATTTCGTTGTGTTCATTCTGGCGACACCTATCCCGGGCGTTGGTGGAAGGGGCATTCCACTGAAGATAGTTGCATTGAGCGATAATAGGGCTAGCGCCTCTGGCCGGCTGACACTCGATAAGAAGAGCCCCCTAGCGATCATCGTCGAGTTGATCAACTCAAACGTTGTAGGTGCACTCAGGAGATCGGATAGAATCAGAGGCTCTCCGAAAAGGTGGTGGACCACAAGATTGTTTGTTTGACCGACATAAACGGAATCGTTCAGAAGCGACGTTTCAGTCTTGTTTGCCAAGTAATAGAGAGGCGATGTCCCGACATAGATGGGCATTCCTGTAATAGCTAGCGTCCATTCCGCAAGCCTTGTTGACGATGAAAGGTCGTATCGGACATAGATTACATCAGATTGGTTACCATAGCCGAAGAGGTCTCGGATTCTCAATAACTCGTTGAAGTATTGTTGCAATGGGGCCACTGTAGACGATTCATACTGACTCCTGAATTCCATAGGAAAAACAACGGCGGAAATCACAAGGGTAGCTAGCAGGGCGAATCGCACGATGCGCCAAACGTTCAGGTCATAAATCATTGGCGAAATCGCCTCAAGAAGTCTATAATCACAGAGTATAGTAGCGGCAATGGCAAGAGGTACAGAAACCTGCGTGCTAGAAGTGGACCGTCGAATGTTGGGTTTGTTATCAGAATTGTCGAGCCGTACGCAACTGCAGAACCAATGACCGCCATCGCACTCCAGACAAGTGTGTAGACATCGCTCGTTAGACACTCTGCCTTTCTAAACCTTAGAGCAAGAGCCGGAAACGAGGCGGCGAGCCCAAGAAATAGGGGCAAGTCCCCATATTGGACAGCCAGTGACTGAAGTGCCGTTATATCGAATGCAATGGGTGGCGTAGGAGACGTAAGTCCGGAAAAAGCTGCGAAATATCTTGCATGTACATTACCAAGATAGGTAGAGAATGGCCCAAAGTATCTAGTATCGAGAAGGGCTAAGCCAATGAATGGTGACAACACTAGTGCCTCAACAGCGAAGAAGCTCAGTACTTTTGTTAACTGCTTCTTTGCATCAACAAACGGAAGCTTCAACGAAATCGCTAGGGCGGAGAACAGGAGAACTAGTGAAGAGAGTCCGAATGTCTCAATATGGGTCAATGCAGCTAATACACCAAGAGCTGACAAGGAGAGGAGTCGCCAAATTCCCTGACCGAGCAATGCTTTGTCCAGCACGTAGACCGACAAGTAAAGGAACGACAACGCAAGAGAGTTGGCGTACGTTCCGCCATTCAGCTGAAATGTTTGAACCGAGGCCAAGGTTAACACAAGGGCAAAGAAAACGGTTAGCTTGTCAAACCCATTCTTCCTGAGCAGTAAGAACGAACTAGCCATCATCAGGATTACCGATCCGATCGTCAGAACAGCTGCTGATGCGAGATAGGTTGCTTGAGTGCCAAGTCCAAAAAAGCTCACACCCCGGATTATCATCGCAAATACAATGTCAACAAATGGTCGTGAGTCATTCAAAAGAGACCAGCCAAGGCCAAGGTGAAGAAACTGATTTGCCATGCCAATGTAGGCAACCGTATCCCCTCCAGGCAAGGGATATTGGATTCTTGTAATCACGTACGGGATGGCAAAGAAGGCAGTAAGAGTGAGAACCATCCAGAGAATGACGCGATTTGATGTTGAGGCGGGCTCTTCAAGAGTTCTCGTCTCAAGCCTAGTATGAAAGACGAAGTGCAATGTAGCATACACCAGCGATCCAACGCCAACGACAAAAAAGGATACCAGAAACCAGACTGACCATGGATATACAACCTCGAATACTGGGAAGAATATTCTATTCGAGGGGTTGGAAAGAGCGAGACCATACTCGGAAAAAAAGGCAACGGTAATTCCCCCGATCACAACCACGACGACGAAGAGTAAGGTCTTGATGCGAACCCGTCGAAGACCTTCAATCCCCAATGGCAGTATCTCTCTGCTAAACAGGCTGCTTTAGCTTAACGATTTGCGCACTTTGCTGAACTAATTGGTTGCACCGAGTGGGTGTGCTCTCATTACTTCCTCACAAACCCCGATGATTTGTTGCCCTACAACACGATTAGAGAACTCTTTCAAGACGTATTCTCGTCCATTTGCACCCATTGACTTCAAAAAGTCTGGCATCCCAAGCAGAGATTTTAGTATCATACAAAGTTCCTCATGGTTTCCTGGTTCAAACTGTAGCCCTGTTCTTTTGGGTATGATGAGTTCTTGAAGCCCACCAACTCTGGAACCTACAACGGGTTTACCGCATGCGAAAGCCTCCAAGGCTACGATTCCAAATGACTCATAGAGTGATGGCATCACAACAATGTCTGAATCAACGAAAGCTTCGATTTTCTCCGACCCATAGAGAGCACCGGTGATTATGATCCGGTTATCGCACCTCGTCCATTTGATCATGTCAGAAATAATTTCGAGTTCCCCTCCGTCGGGTCCCACCAATACTAGCCATACATCATCCAAGGACTTAATCAGTCCAGCAAAGGCTCGGATCACAATGTCAACACCTTTGATTCTGTTCAATCTTCCTACAAAGAGAATGATCTTGGCATTTCGATCAAGTCCATGTCTGTGACGGAAATTGCCAGCTTTGGGCAGTTGCGAAAACTCGGATTCTTCAATGAAGTTTGGTATTAGAACGATCTTCTTAGCATTTCCCATAAATCTAGAGATTTGTCGAACCTCTTCTTGACTCGAAGCTACGATCTTAGAGGCCTGTCTAAAGACAAGTTTCAAGATCGCGTTATGAATAAGATACAAGGAACGTGTCGAAGAGCTGTCAAGGACCTCATACGAATAAATGGACCCATGGGGCGCCACAATCAACTCCTTTCTTCGCAAGAATGCAACCAAAGTTGCGATGTCCAGCTGGAAACTCCTTGCACAATGGGCGTAGATTATGTCGTAACTCCCTCGCATCAGTCGCCAAAACAGTGCAATTGTAATCCAATATCCTGCGATGAAGGAGATCGGGTGAAGTCGTTCAACTGGAATTCCCTGAATTGTGTCGAAAGAGGCCGGTCTATGTACGGACTTTGGTAGAGCAGGGTCCATAACATCTGTTGTAAACACTCTTACGGAGCAGCCGTTGTCTTTCAAGACACGCGAGATTGCAGCGATTGCTCGTACTGGTCCGCCAAAAGCCTCCGCCGGCATATATGCGGGGGTGACTATAGCGAGCCTAGGTTTCAAGACGGGGTGTTGCCTCCAATGAACACGGGAACGTCCGGTCTGAAGCTCGATTGTTGGCTCGGGTTATCAAGAAATCCGACTACCCGCACTCCAGCGTTACCGTCTCCATAAGGACAGGGCCCGAATGAGTGGGCGGCTGTATCCAGGAATCTCTCTACACGTTCCAGGACGAATTTCGAGGAAGTCCCGACCAGCTCGCTATGCCCGGACTCTATCGCCTCAGGGCGTTCAGTCTTCGTCCTCAGGACAAACACTCGTTTTGAGATATTGGGTGAAGTGGATTCCTCCTGAATCCCACCGCTGTCCGTGAGTACGAAACTGCATTTTGAAATGAGTGTAAGAAAGTCGAAATATCCAAGTGGAGGTAGAATCAAAACATTCTCTGATGATTGAAGAGTTTGGGCAAGTCCCAAGCCATGCAGTCTCGCCAAGGTCCTAGGATGCAGTGGTATCACGACTGGGAGGGAGCATTTTGAGAAAATCTTACAGAATTCAGAAAGCACGTCGGGGTCGTCAACGTTCTCTGAGCGATGAACTGTGGCTAATGCGAACGACTCGAAGGGTATCTTTTCGAGTATCCTTGAGGTTCTCTCCGCCTTCTTTTTGTATCGAAGGCATGCGTCGATGACTGTGTTTCCCGTTACAACCACCCTCCCCCAGCAGGACTCCTGGAAGAGGTTCTTGGCAGCCGTGCTTGTAGGAGCGAAGAGGTAAGAGGACAAGTGGTCAGTCAGCCTGCGGTTGTGTTCTTCAGGCATTCGTAAGTCGTAGCTTCTTAGTCCTGCTTCAACATGACCAATTCTGATTCCTAGTTTTGCGCCAGCGAGTGCCGCCGCGAGGACTGTGTTGGTGTCCCCCTGCACGAGGATAACGTCTGGACTGACTTCTCTGAAACGTTCCTCTAATCGTATCATTGCTGTCCCCGTCTGTACCGCTTGGCTGCCGCTGCCCACCTCCAAATTCACGTCAGGCTGAGGAAGCTCAAGTTCTTCGAAGAACTTTCTAGACAGATTATCATCATAGTGTTGGCCGGTGTGAATGATGGTCTGTTCATGCCGGTTGTTCATTTCATGAATTGTGCTCGCCATCTTTATGATCTCGGGACGAGTTCCCAAGACGGTACAAATTTTCATACTAGAGCGTCGGCAACCTTGATTAGTTGAGAATCACCAGAAGGCAGGCTAGAGCTTAACGTCCTCACTGATTCGTGACATGTTAGCCGTCATCCACTTCATGGTGTTCACTATCCCTTCCTGAATCTGCACACGAGGTCTATATCCAATGAGGTTCGAAGCCTTGTCAATCGAGGCCTTTCTCCTTGAGATCTTGTCCCAATCCCGGCGTGGCACGTGACTTATTCCTGATGTGTTACCCGTCACCTTGTTGATCGTCTCGGCGATATCGGACACTCTCGTCTCGACGCCAGAGGCAAGGTTAATCGCTTCACCTACTGCGGCTTCATTTGTAGCACATCTCAAAACTCCATCGACGATGTCACTTACGTAAGTCCAATCCCTCGTTTCGTCGCCAGTCCCCATAATGGGCAGAGGTCGCCGGCTAAGGGCCCAATAGATGAAGTTAGGAATCACATTCCTGTATCTTCCAGGCACCTCCCCTGGACCATAAACATTGAAGAACCTCGCAATCACAACCGGCAATCCATAATAGTCGTGATAGAAATTGCAATAGAGTTCTCCCAGTAGCTTCGTTATTTGATAGGGTGTGTCGAGATGAAGTGAAACGTAGTTTTCTCTAAGAGGAAGTGGGGCCTCGCTGCCATAAACCGAGCACCCCGAACTTGCATAGAGGAAGCTCTTCACTCCTGCCCGTTGCGAACGTTGGAGAATCTTGAGAGTGCCTTGGCCGTTAACAAGAAGATCGAGATCGGGGTGGTCAATCGAGTTTTGATTAGCAAAATGCGCGGCTAGATGGAATACAAAGTCTGGATTAGACGAAAAAACCGCGTCTAATTTCTCGTCGTCCAAAATGCTTCCTTGAACAAATGTTAGTCGAGGATCCTTTGGAATATTCCATGCATAGGAAGCAGACAAGTCGTCTATTATGGTGACTCGAGACGGATTCCCGCCTAAAATGGTCTGAGTAAGATTGTTTCCAATACAGCCTGCTCCGCCGGTTATCAGGACGTTCTTCTTTGTGAAGTAATCCAAGGGTTTGTTCATGCTATGCCAGCGCGCTCGTTTTCATTCTGATCCTGTATTCGTCACACATCCAGTCCACGGTATTTGATATTCCATCTCCAATAGGTGTTGGACACTTATGCCCCAAGTCTCTAACCGCCTTGCTCGAGTCAGGTATCTTCACTTTGGTCGTGAAGGGTTCTGCAGGTTTGTATGTTACAGCATCGTCATCCATTCCAAGCCTCTGAAGGATCAAGTCTGATAGATATTTTATTTCGATAGGCGATTCGTTGCCGATGTTATAGGCCTCCCCCGGTCTGAATCTATCTGCTATATTGGCGACAGTCTTGCAAACGTCGTCAACATATTCGAATGTTCTCTTGTGTCCTAAGTGAACAGTGTATGGCATATTGTGAAGCGCTTTGTAAATGAAAGTAGGGACAACTCCCCGGTAGGGCGTGTAGTGTTCTCCTGGACCGTATACGTTAAAAGGACGAATTCGAACTGATTCTGTCCCGAACATTGCAGCCGAGTTTAGGACCTGCATCTCGTTGACCCATTTTGACATCGCATAATCGTTCATTTGCTTGATCGGAATACGATCCATGACCTCCTCGTCCATTGTTCCAGGGTAATCGCCGTAAACCTCAGCACTGCTGAACATAACCAATCTAAATCGAAGTCGTTCTTGAAGCTCCAAGAGATTCTTCGTCCCGACCGCGTTCGTCATCCAAAGATTTTCGAAATAGGCCTCCCCGTTCCACCTGCCGTACTCCGCAGCGGCGTGGTAGATGAGATCGAACTTGTGCTTGCTTAGAAATTTTTCAATTTGTCGAAACTCCCGCACATCGCATCTCTCATAGTGATCGCGATTTGAGTTGTAAAGATCGCATCCCCATGTTTCATGCCCTCGACTGTGGAGCTGGTTGACTAGGTTAGTCCCGATGAAGCCGTGCCCGCCTGTTACCAGTATTTTCATCCTAGATCTATACCGCAAATTTCGTATGAAATTCACTTAGGCATCGATTCAAGAATCATATTTGCTTTCTTGCGGAAGGCATCATAGGAAAAATTGGCTAAAGCATAATCTCGTCCTCTGGAGCTGATCGCGCTAGTCAAGTGGGGGTCATTGTGCAATGAGGTGATAGCTTTGACAAGTCCGTCAGAGCTCCCAGGCTCGACTAGGAAAGCGATTTCACGATCTCGGATTATCTGCCCGAGCTTCCCGTCGGCTGCGCATATAACAGGTCTTCCAGAAGCAAGATACTCTCCGAGCTTGCTCGGGAAGGAGGTATCTCCGAAGCCTGGTTTGAGCGACAGGACGAGACTGTCGGCTCTCTCCAGCCAAGTCGGGACCGATTCATGTGGGACGGACTTGTTGTAAAAGTCGAGGTTCAAAATCTGACGGGTTTTCAACGAAATTCCAATTGATTCGGCAAGTTCACCAGAACCTGCAATCGTGAATTTCGCGAACCCGTCACATTGCAGTCGATGAGCAGCCTCTGTAATCACGTTGAAGTCGTTGGATGGGCTAAGCGTGCCAAGATACATTATTGTCAGGTCTGGGCCACTCGGTTTGGCAGGGATCTCGAAGAATGAGTCGTCCACACAGTTCTCAATCACATCGATTGGCACATTACGAGGGACAGTTTCGCGAAGCCCGGCCTTCATGAACAAAGAGACGGTCGTAATATGATCCGATAACGCGTAGGAGGCACGCGCAAGAGCACTCGTTGCTGCCACAACGATTCTTGGAATCGAAAGTCCAGTTGCCTTCAAAGCATCTGGCCAGACATCCACAACATCATGGATGACTGTTGTTCCTGTAAGAAGCTTCGAGATGGTCGCTGGAACCATGCAAAGGTAATTCGGACTGACGGCCCATGTCTTCTTTGGCGTTCTGCAAAATGGCAAAGCCAATAGTGAAGAGATAGCGAACGAAGTGTATAGTACGAATCGGTACAGTGCGCCTTTATGCGGTAGCGGTGGAATCCACACGCGAATTACTCTTGCGCCATCTATTGTTTCGAAGGAGATTATTTTTCTTCTATAACGAGGCGGAATGACTCCATCAGGATAGTGAGGAAACCCCGTAATGACGACCGCCTCGTGTCCGGACTCCTGAAGACTCCTGACAAGATTTGAAGCCCGCGTGCTGGCACCACCTGTATCTGGCGGAAAGTATTGACTGATTACACAGACTCTCATTGCTGAGCGCACTCAACGATTCTCTGCGTTAGCCTTGGGGAAGGTCATCTGATTTCATTGCTCTCATTTTGGCAATTTCCTGAGCGATTTTGAGGTTTTGTCTAGTCAAGTCCGAGATCTTTATCGAATAATAGATGCTTACTACTATGAGAAGAGCTACGAATGAAGCAAATACCACGTCGGAGACTTTGGCCGCGCCCACAACCTGATTTATCGTCACGAGGAGTGCGGTCCAAGTTGATAACAAGATTATCGCAATCGAAACGGAGATCCAAAGCAGAGCGTGATCTTCTTTCAGTCTACCTCTTCGAAAGAGAAACAAAACCCAACCTAAGATCAGAGCGCCCGCGATAGCTGCTATCACTAGAGCATTGCTCATATGGCCTTCACTGGTTTCTTTGTAACCATCACAGCGATCGAAAGACTCTCTTTGCACGGATAGTAAATCATTTTCCAAAAATGAAGGCTGCTCTGGCCACGGTTTCTGCTTCTAAACACAGCCGGAGTTTCTCTTATTCGAAGTCCCGCTCTGTGGGCAGCAACAAGAGCCTCTGCGTCGGGGAAGTCGACCGGATAATTGTCGGCAAAGAATTGAAGCGCTCTTTTGTTCAGGGCTCTATAACCTGACGTGCAGTCCGTTATTTCTTGCGAGATTATCGTAGAGGTTACCCAGGAAAAGAACTTGATTCCAGCGTATCGAGTAAATGTTGCCTCCTTGTTCCCGTTCGCTAAATGTCTTGACCCGATGGAGATGTCTGCTTCTCCGCTTAGAACAGGAGCGATCACGTCCTTGATAGATAGGGGGTCGTGTTGGCCATCGGCATCTATCTGGATAACGAACTCGTAGCCGAGTTCTCGGGCTATCTTGAACCCGGTCTGAACTGCTCCACCAATTCCCAAGTTGATCGGAAGGTCTGCGACACGGACCCCGAGCTTCCGAGCAGCATTAGATGTCTCGTCAGTCGAAGCGTCGTTTATGACCAGTATTTCGTCAATTAGCTCTGACTCTTGAATTTCCCGAATGACATCGGCGATACTACCTTCCTCGTTGTGCGCAGGGACAATTGCGAGTAGCCCCAGAGAATTCTTCACTCGATCCCCTCAGTTAATAGGATCTGCCCACAGATGGAGGGTGGCATCGGAGCAGACATGGGAAAAGCCTGTTCCTTCATAGAGTCGTACTGCCCGCGAGTTCGCTGCCTGTGTCCCCACGAAGACAATTGGTACTCTTCCCGTGAACCATTTCAATGCCGAGAAAACAAGTTTCTTCCCAATTCCTAGTCCAGAGTATGACGGGTGGACCCCGACTAGGTCGATGACTCCTGATTTGTAAGCTTGGCCGATCCGGTCAATCTTGCAAGTTATGAAACCGACTATTTCTGACCCTTCTCTGGCCACGAGCACGACATCAGCCAACCCCTTGGCACTGTTTCGGACCCATTTCGAATAGAGCTCGTTGCTTTTTGAGACGGGTAGGCGTGGATCATTATGGAATCTGTCGACAGTAAAGATGCTTCCACCCATGCGGGCAAGGTCCTCGATCTCACCCTCACGCGACGGGCCAATCTCCAGCCCAGACCCTATAACTAAAGGTGGAATGCTTCCGAGGTCGAATCGAAAAGTCGAGAGAATGTCCGTGAGTGTCCCACCTAGTTTCTCAAGGGCTTGGACAGTCAGAATATCCGTCAGGTTAACTCTAGCCGACAACATCCGAGTCGCGATTCTGCCCCAAGCTCTAGCAATTGTCTTGGCTCTACTCTCAACAGTGATTTCGTCATCGAACACTCCTAGTGCAATCTTCCCCATCGGAAAGCCGAAATGTTCCGAATCCCACGTAGATTGTTCTGCAATGACCAGCCCTGCGGTCAATCCCGAGCGTTCTTCTTGAAGAGTTTCCACAACCCCGCCCAAGGTCGCGAGGCGGTGTCTCACTTCCTCTACAAGTAACGCGTAAATGGCCTGACGGTTTGGGCTTTCTTCTTCGCAGAACTTCCCCCAAGCAATGTCTCCGTTTCTTAACAAGAACTGAGTGAGACCTTCAATCTCGAATGTCGAGTCTAAGGGGAGGGTCTTAGTTGACTGTTGCAATGGGTTTCACCGGTAACTCAGAGATTTCTCTCCATGCATTCAGAACAAATTCCAGTTCCTCCTGGCTTATCCCGTTATACATCGGGAGGGCGATTGTCGTCCTACCTAACTCCTCCGCGACGGGACATTTCGCGTCGGTCTTTAGGAGAGAACGGTAGTAAGGCTGCATGTGAACAGGATAGTATAGGATACTAGTGCCAACTCCCTTGGCAGCTAACCTCGCAGCGAGATCGTCTCTTTGAATTGGCGCATCGAGTGAAAGCTTCAACAAGTACACGTAGTAAGGACATGTGTCTCCGATCTTGATGACTTGAGGTTGCGCCCACTTCGTGTGAGATAATAGACGGTCGTAGACTCTCGCGATCTGCTGTCTTTGTTCGACAAATTCTGCCAAATGTACAAGTTGGCTTAGTCCTATTACAGCGTGAATATCAGAGAGTCGATAGTTGAACCCGATTCCCGTAGTCTCAACGGGTCCTACTCCTCCCCGCCCGTGGCTTCTAATCCTTCGAACTCTTCCGGCAATTGATTCGTCATTGGTGGTTACAAGTCCTCCTTCTCCAGCAGTGACTATCTTGGTAGCGTAGAGGCTGAAGCCTCCAGCCTCTCCTAGTGATCCGCAGTTCTCTCCATTGGTTTTCGAACCGTGAGCGTGGGCACAATCTTCGAGGAGTGCTATACGGTGGTCATCGGCGATCTCGCGAAGCCGTTTCATGTCGCAGGGGTTACCGGCCAGATGAACCGCGATAATCGCCTTAGTCTTCTTCGATATCTTTCGCTCGACGTCTTCGGGGGAAATGTTGAACGTACAAGGATCGGAGTCGGCGAACACAGGTTTGGCCCCAACGTACAGTGCGACGTTGGCAGTGGCGACGAACGTATCTGATGGGACGATAATCTCGTCTCCCGTTCCAATGTCCAATGCCAGCAGTGTCGAGTGTAACGCGGCCGTACAGGAGTTGAGCGCGACCGCGTGCGAGGTTCCAACAGTCTCAGCAAATTGACGTTCGAGTTTCTCGACATTCTTGCCTGATGTCAACCAGCCCGAAGTCAAGACTGTCCGAATGTTGTTGACAATCCCGTCTAGGTCATTGTTGTCGAAATATGGTTTGGAAAACGGGACCTTCAATTCTAGTTTACCTTCGAGTATTTCTGAGCATATTTCTTTATGTGATCAGGTATTCCTTTCTTAGGATCCCGGCCAGAAAAGTCAAGTGCCGCTCCTGCTCTGGAGACATTAGCCACAAGACCTGTTCCGTCGTCGGGCGTCTCCTCAACTACAACTTTTGAACGTGGAAATTCTGAGCTAACCATTAGGGCAAGCTGTTTCAGTGTTGTTTTTGTTCCTGTACCTATGTTGAGTACCACGCTCTCTTGTTGCTTGTATGTTACTGATTTTGCAATTGCCTCGGCTACGTCTTCAATGTGAACGAAATCTCGAAATTTCTCGGGGCCCTTGAGAATAAGCGGCTCTCCTTTGAGTCCTCGATTGATTAATATTGATACGACCTCTTTTCCGATCTTTGGGTCTCCCCCGTACACGTTGAACAGTCTTAGAGTAGCGCTTTTGATCCCATAAGTCTCGGAATACGCGTTGATCGCTTGTTCAGCGGCGAGCTTGTGCCAGCCGTAGACTGTTGTTGGTTGGGTTTCGTCGGTTTCTTTCAGCGGTTTGTTACTGCAGTTGCCATATACGGTTGCAGAGGAGGCGAATACGATCTTTGGTATGTCTGCCATTCGCATTGCCTCGAGCGTGTTCTGGACTGACGCGACGTTCAGGAGGAAGCTGAACTGGGGGTTCTTTTGACAGTAATCGATTGCAGGCAACCCCACGAGGTGAACTATTGTGTCGACGTTGTACTCGAAGAAAACGCGCTCTATTGACTGCATTTCGAGGATGTCGGCGCGTATCCAGTTCTTTTGGTCGTCTGCAGAACTCGCATGAATGAGATCAAGCGCGATGGTCTCGATGTCTCTGTTGGCAAGCAACTGAACGACGGTAGTTCCGATGAAACCCGATCCGCCGACAACAAGTACAGCCATTTCTAGTTCTCTCTATAACCGGGCTCCATTTGCGTTGGTTATTATCGATGTAACTCTCTCCTCAAACTGCGCCTTTCGTGGCTATCGAGCCTCGTAGAGATAGACTCCGAAGCTTCCCGATTGATGAATTAATGTAAGTCCATCAGGTACTGTCGGATCCCCATACCATCCTTGGCCATTGGCCCACCATACGGTGTAGATTCTCAGGAATCCCTGTTGAGCTGTCGTTTGAATCGCTGTCTTGAGGGACGTCCCAGAATAGAACTCGAGAATCCGCGAATGCCCAGTGAAATACTCTCGCGCCCATCCATAGATGGGATTGGGAGTAACTACAACAGAATCATTTTGAACGTTTTCGGACAACCACTGGAGTGAACTCACAACGTCTTGACTGTCGTGAAGTGGGACGGAGCTCTGTAACATCGAAGTAGGCGTGAAGTAGCTGAAATAGGGCATTGACGATTCCGCCTGTAATCCGACGTATCCGACAGAGAGGATGATGATCATTATCGTCCATCCAACGGCAATTGTTCCTCGGGGGCTTCTCAATCTGGAAATAGAAGAGTTTAGCCTCATCAATCCTTCTACGCTGAAAATTGTCAATGGAAGGAACATCATCAACGACCAGCGATCGGGAGGCACAAGTTGGCCGGAGATAGCGAGAGGGGTGTTAGCTAGGACAGCTCCTAAGATGCACACGAGTAACCATGCACTCACCAATCTTGATTTGCGGCCCCTCACGCCAAGAGCCGCCATGGGAATTAGCGGCAGAAACATGTATACCGAATACGCATAAAGAGGAAGGGCCTGTCCAGTCCCACTTCCTGCGACGATTGTCGGTACACCAACTGACGCAAATCCCACAACCGACTCCAAGCAGATCGCTGTAGCTGGGACTAGGCCAAGAAGTTTCTTTGGATCCCCTTTCTCGAAAAAGGATTGAAGAAGAACGGTGGAAACTAGAATCACTGCAACTAACGTGTGCGTAAGCCCTGCTAGCGCTGTAATGAACGAAAACAGGACGACCATTCGACTCGATCTTAAGTCTGCACTAATTGCGAATGCGAACAGCATGAGCCCCAACGCGAAAGTGTTGCGAAACAAATCGAGAGATAGTCTGAGTGAAACAAAGTAGATCGAAGCTATGAGGACTAGAAGGAAGGATTTTGATGACCTCCAATCCAAGGTCCTCCTGACGAAACAGTATTCGGCAGAGCCTAGGATTCCGTACAAGAGTGGACCCGCAACCTTCACGATTGTAACGGGGTCGATTCGCGTTAGAAAGAAAACGGTTCCAAATATGGCGTACAGCAACCAGCCACCCGTGGCTGGACCGAATTGAGCAACCGGAAGGCCGCCTGCCCAATCGTGCATGAAAGGCACGTACGAGTTGATGGTGTCGTATCCTATGGGGTAGGGTCCTGCGATGATTTCTGGTATTGCTCGTATGGTGAAGGGTATGAGGAATGCTGCGAGCGCGAACCTGTATTGTTTGAGGGTCCGGGCTAGGCTTCTGGAAGCT
>JACXTT010006491.1_pt1 | contig 16672 bp, 12 predicted proteins | sample 9270951 | NCBI WGS metagenome assembly JACXTT01 (sample SAMN15532306, study PRJNA645909) | rock metagenome | isolation source: weathered quartz diorite | place: Puerto Rico | collected 2017-06-21 | reverse complement strand
CTGCACCTGGACACCGGGATGGCTCGGGACGGCGCCAGCCCGTCGAGCTGGGCGGGGCTGGTGCGGGCCGCGCGACGGGCGGAGCAGCGCGGGCAGCTCGAGGTCGTCGGCCTGATGGGGCACCTGGGTTGTGCCGACGACCCCGAGGACCCGTCGAACAGCGCCGGTCGGACCCGGTTCGCGTGGGGGCTGCAAGTCGCGCGCGCGGCAGGGCTGCGGCCGACCCAACGACACCTGGCCGCCACGGCGTCCACCCTGCTCGACCCGCTCGCGCACCACACGATGAGCCGGATCGGCGCCGGGCTGGTGGGGATCGACCCGACCGGGACGACCGCCCTGCGGCCGGCCCTGACGCTGACCGCGCCGCTGGTCAGTGTCCGCTCGGTGCGTGCAGGAACGCCGGTCGGCTACGGCCACACCTGGCGTGCCCCGCAGGCGACCCGGCTCGGCCTCCTTCCGCTCGGGTACGCCGACGGGCTGCCGCGCAGCGCCGACGGAGCCGAGGTCCTCCTGGCCGGGCGTCGGGTCCCGGTGGTCGGGCGGATCTCGATGGACATGACGGTCGTCGACCTCGGCGACCTCCCGGTGGCCGCGGGTGCGACCGCCACCGTCTTCGGGCCCGGCGACAGCGGCGAACTGACGGTCCGGGACTGGGCGGTCGCCGCCGGGGTGCTCGAGCACGAGATCGTCACCGGTCTCGGCCCGCGCCTCGAGCGGGTGCACGTCCCCGCACCGGTGACGCTGCGGAGGCTGTCGTGATCCGGGTCGCGGTGATCGGCGGCGGCCAGAACTGCGAGCACGAGGTGTCGCTGGCGTCCGCGGCAGCTGTTGCCGCGGCTCTCGCCGGTTCCTGGGACGTTGTCCGGCTGACGATCGGCCGCGACGGGACGTGGAACGACGAGTCCGGGCCGATCGGGCTCGCTGCCGCTGTCGAGGTGATCGGTCGGTGCGCGGTGGTGCTGCCCGTGCTGCACGGACCGCGCGCCGAGGACGGCACGGTTGCGGCGCTCTGCGAGCTCGCCGGAGTCCGGTACGTCGGATCGGGCGTCGGCGCTGGTGCGCTGGCGATGGACAAGTGGGCCACCAAGCTGGTCGCCGAGGCCGTCGGGATCGCCACCGCACCCGGTCTGCTGCTGACCAGGGCGACGGCAGCGGCGTACCGGTGGAGCCGGCCGGTGGTGGTCAAGCCGGTCGCTGCCGGATCGAGCCAGGGCGTCTCGCTGGTGCGGACAGCGTCCGAGCTCGAGGACGCGCTGGCGGCCGCCCTCGAGCTCGACGACCGGGTGCTGGTCGAGGACGTGATTGTGGGGCGCGAGATCGACGTCGCCGTCCTCGGTCGCCCGGACGGCGTGCGGGTGGTCTCCCCGGCTCTCGAGATCGTCGTGGACGGGCTCTTCGACCTCGCCACCAAGTACGACGGCACGGCGGACCTGCGCGTCCCGGCTGCCCTGAGCGAGGCAGAGTCCAAGGCGCTGGAGGCGGCGGCACTGGCCATGTACGACGCCCTCGGCTGTGCGGGCGTCGCCCGGATCGACTTCTTCCTCACCGCCGACGGGCCGGTGCTCAACGAGGTCAACACGATGCCCGGGTTCACCGAGCAGTCCCAGGTCCCGAAGATGTTCGCTGCTGCCGGCGTGGGCTATGCGGAGCTGCTCGGGCTGATGCTGGGCGACGTCCTGGCGTGAGCGACCGGGGTGCAGACGTTTCGACAAGCTCAACGACCAGAGGACCCCGGATCGCCGGACTCGACCTGATCCGCGGGATCGCGATCGGACTGGTGATGCTGCGGCACGCCTTCCCGACGCCGTTCACCGGAGCCGGAGTGGTCGGCGTGGTGATGTTCTTCGCGCTGAGCGGCTACCTGATCACCGGCCTGCTCCTCGACGAGACCGAACGCACCGGTCGGGTCTCGTTCGGCCGGTTCTACCGTCGACGGGCCCGGCGGCTGGTGCCTGCCCTCGTCGTCCTGGTGCTCGGCTTCGTGCTGGTCACGCTCACGCTCGATCCGCTGGGTGACCGCCACGAGCTGGGCCGAACGGTGCTGTTCGCGCTCACCTGGACCGGCGACCTGCCGTTCGGCCACGCCAGCGCCGCAACCTTCCACCTCTGGACCCTGGCAACCGAGGAGCAGTTCTACCTGGTCTGGCCGGCGGTCCTGGCCTGGGCGGTGCTGCGCCGCAGGGTCGATGCTGCCCTCGTCGCGGTCGCGCTCGGCTGCGCGCTGGCCTGCCTGCTGACCGTGGTCCGGTTCCACGCGCACCCCGACCTCGCGTACGCGCTCCCCACCTCCTGGGCGATCTGCTTCGTGGTCGGCGCAGCGACCCGGATCCACCAGCACCGCCTCGCAGCACCGGTGTGGGCGGTGCCGGTGGCGCTGTCCGGGCTGCTCCTGCTGAGCGTGATTCCATTGCGAGGTCACGTCCTCACCTACCTCGCAGGAGGTCCCGCCATCGCTGCCCTGACCGGCGTACTCCTGCTCGCGTGGCGCACCCGCACGGACGTCCCGGCGCCGGCGCTGCGCGCGCTGGTGTGGCTCGGCACTGTCTCGTACGCGGCGTACCTCTGGAACTACCCGCTGACGCTGTGGCTCCGCCCCGACCTCGGGTACGCCGCCGGTCCGGTCGCGGCAGCCCTCACCCTGGTCGCCGCCGCCCTCAGCTGGCGCTTCGTCGAGGCGCCGCTGCAGCAACGCACCCGTGAGCCGGTGCCCGCATGACCTCCGAGGACCTGCCTCCCTGGGCAGCCGACGTCCTCGTCGGGCTCATCGTCCTGGTGCTCGGGACGTACGAAGCTGCGACGACGAGCTACCTGACGACCAGCCGTCTCGAGCTGCTCCTCGTCGCCGTCGCGACCGCGACCGCTGTCGGGCTGACCAGACTGCTGCCATCGGCGGCCCTGGCGCTGGTCTGGCTCACCTGTGGCTGGCAGGTGCACCGCCACATCGAGATCCTCTACATCGAGGTCGCGTTCGCCGCTGTCGCCTTCGGGACGGCCCGCTGGGGCAAGCCGGTCACGGTGCTGCTCAGCGGGCTGTCGATCCCGGCGGCCGGCATCCTGGCGATCGGCTACGCGAGCTCCTCGATGTTCGGCGTCGTGACCAGCGTCGAGCAGTACAAGCGGGTCTTCGACGCCGTCCACCAGCTCGGCGGGACCTGGCAGCTCGTCTCGGCGGTGATCGGGATGGGACTGCTCGGGGTGCCGTGGCTGGCCGGCCTCACGGTCCGCTTCGGGGCCCGGGCCACCGAGTCGCGCGAGGTCGCCGAACGCGCGCAGGTCGAGTCCGAGCAAGCCCACGAGATCGCGCGTCTGCGCGAGCAGCAGGCGCAGATGGCGCGCGACGTGCACGACGTCGTCGGTCATTCGCTGGCCGTGATCCTGGCCCAGGCCGAGGCCGCGCAGTACCTGCCCGACAGCGACACCGAGAAGCTCAAGCTCACGATGGCCACCATCGCGACCTCGGCGCGCGGCTCCCTCCAGGACGTGCGCCAGGTGCTCTCCCAGACCCAGCAGCCGGCCGTCGCCGCGGGCGGGCTCGACACCCTGATCGACGGGGTGCGGAGCAGCGGCCACCAGATCGATTCGACCGTGGTCGGGGTCCCGCAACCGATGCCCCCCGAGCTCGAGGCGGTCGCGTTCCGGGTGCTCCAGGAGATGCTCACCAACGCGCTCAAGTACGGGCGTCGCGACCAAGCCGTCGGCGTCGAGCGGCACTGGGACAACGTCTCCGACGGAGACCTGCGGATCGAGGTCCGCAACCTGGTCGGGAGCCCGGACGACGCCGGGCCGGGCGCCGGTGGCGGCCAGGGGCTCGACGGGATGCGTCGTCGTCTCGAGGTCGTCGGGGGGCGGCTCGACGTACGCCGGCGCGACGAGGCCGACGGGGTCAGCTTCACCGCGACCGCCTGGATCCCGGTGAGGCCGCGATGAGCGAGATCGACGTGCTGCTGGTCGACGACCAGGACCTGTTCCGCGAAGGGGTCCGGGTGATCGTCGACAACCAGGACGGGATGCGGGTGGTCGGGGCCGCAGCCGACGGGCTCGAGGCGGTCCGGCTGGTCGACGAGCTGGAACCCGACGTCGTCCTGATGGACATCCGGATGCCCGAGATGGACGGCGTCGAGGCGACCCGGCAGATCTTCGCCTCCGACCGGGCCGCGCGTCGCTCCAAGCCCGTGCGGGTGATCGTGCTGACCACCTTCAACCTCGACGACCGGGCCGCGACCGCGATCCGGTACGGCGCGAGCGGCTTCCTGCTCAAGGACACCACCCCAGCGTTGCTGGCCGACGCGATCCGCACCGTGCACGCGGGCAACGCCGTGCTCGCGCCGACCGACCTGTCGGCGTTGCTCGAGGTCCAGTTCACCCCGGCGACCCCGGCCCCGGCGTCGTACCGGGGGTTGACCGACAAGGAGCGCGAGGTGTTCGACGCCGTGGCACGCGGACTGTCGAACGCCGAGATCGCCGGTCTGGTGTTCGCCAGCGAGTCGACGGTGAAGACCCACGTCGGTGCGATCCTGCGCAAGCTGGCGCTGCGCGACCGGGTGCAGATCGTCGTCTTCGCCCACGAGCACGGCCTGGTCGGTCGCTGAGTCGACCCGGACCCGCCATGATGACTGGGTGAGCGATCCCGAGGTGCCCGGCGACCCCGTCCACCGGGCGGTCCAGGAGTACGCCGAGCTGCAGCCCGGCCTGGAGGCGGTCACCGCGCGGTATGTCGCCCTGGTGCGGACCCTGCTCGACGAGGCCGGCATCAACTACCTGACGATCTCCGGCCGGACGAAGTCGGTGGCGTCGTTCGCGGCCAAGGCGACCCGGGCACGTGGCGGCAGCGTCGCCTACGGCGACCCGCTGACCGGGATCACCGACCAGGTCGGCGTCCGGGTGATCACCTACCTGCTCAGCGACGTCGCCGCGGTGGCCGACCTGCTGGCCGACCAGATGACGGTGCTCGACGACCGCGACATGGGGCTGGAGACGGCGAGCGAGGGGCGCTTCGGCTACTCCAGCCGGCACCTGCTCGTCACCGACGGCGCCCGCAACCCTGACGGCACCGAGCAGCGACCGGCGTCGGTCCAGGTGCGCACGGTCCTGCAGCACGCCTGGGCCGAGTTCGAGCACGACATCCGCTACAAGGGCACGGTGCCGGAGCAGTACGCCCCTGACCTGGACCGGAGGTTCACGCTGGCGGCAGGGCTGCTCGAGCTCGCCGACCGCGAGTTCGCCGAGATCCGGGCCAGCATCCAGGCGGCGAGCGGACCACCGAGCGAGGGCGACGACCCGAACGACCCGCGGATCGGCGCCGGCGACCTGGCCGCCTTCCTCACCGCCCAGTACGCCGACGCAGGCTGGTCGCGCACCGACCACTACTCCTGGATCTCGGGCCTGTTGCTCGAGCTCGGGATCACGTCGCTCGACGAGCTCGCCGGCCTGCTGACCTCGGTCGACAGCGCCGCCATCAACGCGCGCCTGGGGTACCGCTACCCGCCCGGCGCCGTACGCCGCCTCGACGACGCCCTGCTCGCCGTCTTCGGCACCCGGTACGTCGAGCTGCACGGCAACGGACACCGGACCGGGTTGCTGGCGGCGAGGCTGGAGAAGCTCCGCGCGGACGCGGACTGACTCGCGTCTGCGACCACGTCACCAGGTTTCGACACGCTCGGTTTCGGCTTCGTTCCTCAGCCGAACTCGCTGCTCAACCACCAACGATCAAGTCCGCTGGCGCGTCCTTGATCAGGGCTCGAACCGATACCCCATGCCCGGCTCGTTGATCAGGTGCTCCGGCCGCGCGGCGTCGACCTCGAGCTTGCGGCGCAGCTGCCCCATGTAGAGCCGCAGGTTGCCGCGGGCAGTCTCGTAGCCCGGGCCCCAGACCTCGAGGAGCAGCTGCTTCTGGCTCATCAGCTTGCCGGGGTTGCGGAGCAGCACCTCGAGCAGGTGCCACTCGGTCGGGGTGAGCCGGACGTCCTCCCCGTCGCGGGTCACCTTTCGGGCGGCAAGGTCGACCGTGTTGGCACCGAACCCGACGACCGGCTGCTCGTCCTTGCCCACGCTGCGGCGGACCATCGCACGGAGCCGGGCCAGCAGCTCGTCCATGCCGAACGGCTTGGTCACGTAGTCGTCGGCACCGGCGTCGAGCGCGTCGACCTTGTCGCCGCTGTCGGTCCGGCCTGAGAGCACCAGGATCGGTACGTCGGTCCACCCGCGCAGGCCGGCGACGACCTCGGTGCCGTCCATGTCCGGCAGTCCCAGGTCGAGGACGACGATGTCCGGGGGGTGCGCCGCAGCGAGCCGCAGGGCATCGGCGCCCGATGCCGCCGCGTGCACGTCGTACCCGCGCGCACGCAGGTTGATCCCCAGGGCGCGGAGCAGCTGCGGTTCGTCGTCGACGACGAGCACGGTCGTCATCGGCCGGCCTCCGTGCGTTCGCGGCGGCCCGGCGCGCGGACGCCGGCAGGCGCGGCCGGGAGGGTCATCACCATCGTCAGCCCGCCTCCGGGGGTTTCCTCGGGTTCCAGGGTCCCGCTCATCGCCTCGGTCAGGCCGCGCGACAGGGCCAGGCCGAGGCCGATTCCGGTGGTGTTGTCGGTGTCACCCATCCGCTGGAAGGGCAGGAACACCCGCTCGCGGTCGGAGATCGGGATCCCGGGGCCTTGGTCGACCACCCTGATCTGGACCGTCTCCCCGAGCGCGCTGACGGTCACCCGGGGCGGGCAACCGGCCGGGGCGTAGCGGGCCGCGTTCGCGATCAGGTTGGCCAGGACGCGTTCGACCAGACCAGCGTCGGCGAGCACCAGCGGCAGCTCCTCGGCAAGGTCGAGGCGGACCGCGTCGGGGCCGTCACCGAGGTCGTCGATCGCGTGCGCGATCACCTCGTCCAGCGAGACGGGCTCGACCTCGATCGCCAGCGCGCCGGCCTGGAGCCGGCTCATGTCCAGCAGGTTGTCGACCAGCCCGGCCAGCTTGTCGAGGGACTCGTCGGCGGCCGCGAGCAGCTCTCGCCGATCTGCCTTCTCCAGCTCGATGTCGGCGCTGCGCAGGCTGGAGACCGCAGCCTTGGCAGCAGCCAGCGGCGTGCGCAGGTCGTGGCCGACCGCAGCCAGCAGCGCCGTACGCATCTTGTTGGCCTCGGCCAGCGGGGCTGCCGCCGCAGCCTCCTCGGCGAGCTTCGTCCGGTCCAGGACGACGGCGACCTGCGCCGCGAACGCACCGAGCAAGCGCTGGTCCTGGGCCTCGAGCAGCTTGCCGTGCAGGGCGAGCACCAGACCCGGTGCCACGGCGACCTGGGTATCCGGTTCGCCCGGTGCGGCCGGAGCCGGACCGGCACAGGCACGAATCGCGGCCGGCGCTCCCTCCTCGCCCTTCTGGACCAGGGCGACCGAGGTGAGGGCGAAGGTCTCCCGCACGCGTTCGAGCATCTCGCTCAGCGCGCCGGATCCGGCGAGCACGCTCCCGGCCAGGTTGGCCAGCGTCCGCGACTCGGCCGCGGACCGCGCCGCTTCCCGGGTACGCCGGGCTGCCAGGTCGACCGTGGAGGACACCAGCATCGCGACCAGGATGAACACGAACAGCGCCAGTGCGTTGTTGGTGTCCCGGATGCTCAACGTGTGCAGCGGCGGAGTGAAGTAGTAGTTGAGCAGCAGCGAGCCGGCGACCGCGGCGATCAACGCGGGTGACAGGCCCCCGATCAGCGCGACGATCACGGTCAGCAGGAGGAACAGCAGCATGTCGCTGACCAGGTTGAGATGACCGCGCACCGGGACCAGCAGCAACGACAGCAGCGGCGGGAACAGCACGGCGACGGCGTACCCGCGCAGCCGGCGGCGCAGACCGAGGCTGCCTCGGGCGACCGGTAGCGCGATGCCGCGACCCGCCTGGCGGTGGTTGACGATGTGCACGTCGATGTCCCCGGACTCGCGGATCACCGAGGGAGCCGTGCCCTGGCCGAGCACGCGCTTCCAGACCGGTCGCCTGCTGGCGCCGAGGACCAGCTGGGTCGCGTTCTCGGCCCGGGCGAAGACCAGCAGCGCTTCGGCTGCCGAGTCGCCGAGCACCTGGTGGTAGCTCCCGCCGAGCGACTCGACCAGCAGCCGCTGCCGGGCCAGGGAGCCCTGGTCGACGCTGGCGAGACCGTCCGAACGCGCCACGTGGACCGCGAGCAGGTCGCCCCCGGTCGAACGCGCGGCGATCCGGGCAGCCCGGCGGATCAGCGTCTCTCCCTCGGGCCCTCCGGTCAGCGCGACCACGACCCGCTCCCGGGTCTCCCAGGTGTTGTCGATGTCGTGCTGCCCGCGGTACTCCTGCAAGGCGTCGTCGACCCGGTCTGCCGTCCACAGCAGCGCGAGCTCACGCAACGCGTTGAGGTTGCCGGCGCGGAAGTAGTTCGAGAGGGCGGCATCGATCTTCTCCGGCGCGTACACGTTGCCGTGCGCCAGCCGGCGACGCAGCGCCTCGGCCGTCATGTCGCGCAGCTCGATCTGGTCGGCCGCCCGCACCACCGCATCCGGGACGGTCTCGTTCTGCGGTACGCCGGTGATCTTCTCGACAACGTCGTTGACCGACTCGAGGTGCTGCACGTTGACCGTGGTGATCACCTCGATGCCGGCGGCGAGCAGCTCCTCGACGTCCTGCCAGCGCTTCTCGTTGCGCGAGCCGGGCACGTTCGTGTGCGCCAGCTCGTCGACCAGCGCGACCTTGGGCCGGCGGTCGAGGATCGCGTCGAGGTCCATCTCGGTGAACGCGGCACCGCGGTAGGTCATCTGCTTGCGCGACACCACCTCGAGGCCGTCGACCATGTCGGCGGTGTGCTGGCGCCCGTGCGTCTCGACGAACCCGACGACGACGTCGGTCCCGCGGGCAGCCCGTCGATGACCTTCGCCGAGCATGGCGTAGGTCTTGCCCACCCCCGGTGCCGCACCGAGGTAGACCCTGAGCTTGCCGCGGGTTCCCACCTCTCTAGTGTGCCGTTCCCGTCGCGCGATCGAGAGCCAGGTTGAGCTCGAGCACGTTCACGTACGGCTCCCCGAGGAACCCCAGGCTGCGTCCGACCGTGTACTCCGCGACCAGGCGCCGTACAGCGGCGACCGTCAACCCGCGCACGCGGGCGATCCGGTCGACCTGCTGGGCGGCGTACAGGGGGCTGATGCCGGGGTCCAGTCCGGAGCCGCTGGCCTCCAGTGCGTCCGGAGCCACGTCGGCCGGTGCGGTGCCATCGAGCGCGGCCGCCGCCGCGCGCCGGTCCTTGATCGCCTTGATCAACACCGGACTCTCCGGACCGAGGTTCGAGGCGCCGCTGGCGAGCGGGTCGTACCCGGCGCCCGCCGCGGACGGTCGCGACTGGAAGTACTGCGGCTTGCCGTCGAAGGACTGACCGATGAGCGACGAACCGACCACCTCCCCGTCGCGGTGCAGCAGCGATCCGTTCGCCTTGTCGTGCGCGGCGACCTGGGCGAAGCCGGTCAGGGCCAGCGGGTAGCCGAGGCCGACGATCACGGTGAGCACCAGCATCGCGCGGACCGAGGGCCAGAGCTGGCGGAGTACGGCGTTGAACACGGTCCTGCCTCTCAGTTGATTCCGGGGATCTGCGAGATCACCAGGTCGAGGAGTTTGATGCCGATGAACGGCGAGACGATGCCGCCGACGCCGTAGATCAGCAGGTTGCGTCGCAAAATAGAGCTCGCCGAGGACGGCGTGTAGCGCACCCCGCGCAGTGCCAGCGGGATCAGGCCGATGATGATCAGCGCGTTGAAGATGACCGCCGAGAGGATCGCCGACTCCGGGCTGTGCAGCTTCATGATGTTGAGCTTGTCCAGGCCGCCGTACACGCCGGCGAACATCGCCGGAATGATCGCGAAGTACTTCGCGACGTCGTTGGCGATTGAGAACGTCGTCAGTGCTCCACGGGTGATCAACAGCTGCTTGCCGATCTCCACGATCTCGATGAGCTTCGTCGGGTTGGAGTCGAGGTCGACCATGTTGCCGGCTTCCTTGGCGGCCGACGTACCGCTGTTCATCGCCACCCCGACGTCGGCCTGCGCCAGCGCCGGAGCGTCGTTGGTGCCGTCCCCGGTCATGGCGACCAGGCGACCACCCTCCTGCTCCTTCTTGATCAGCGCGATCTTGTCCTCGGGCGTCGCCTCGGCGAGGAAGTCGTCGACCCCCGCCTCCTCGGCGATCGCCTGCGCGGTCAGCGGATTGTCACCCGTGATCATCACGGTGCGGATGCCCATCCGGCGCATCTCGTCGAAGCGCTCGCGCATGCCGTCCTTGACGACGTCCTTGAGGTGGATGACGCCGAGCGTGTGGGCGGCTCCGTCGGCGACCTCGGCGACCACGAGCGGCGTACCGCCACTGGCCGAGATCGCGTCGACCGCGGTACCGACCTCCTCGCCGGGACGCCCGCCGTGCTCGCGCACCCAGGCCATCACGGCAGCAGCCGCGCCCTTGCGGATCTGCCTGCCGTCGATGTCGATGCCGGACATCCGCGTCTGCGCCGTGAACGGCACGAACGTCGCCCGTCCGAGCTCACCCTCGTTGCGTTCCCGCAGGCCGTACTCCTCCTTGGCCAGGACGACGATCGAGCGACCCTCGGGCGTCTCGTCGGCCAGGCTGGACAGCTGCGCCGCGTCGGCGAGCCGGGCCACCTCCACCCCCGGGGCCGGCACGAACGCCGAGGCCTGCCGGTTGCCCAGGGTGATCGTCCCGGTCTTGTCGAGCAGCAACGTGTTCACGTCCCCGGCAGCCTCGACCGCGCGTCCGGACATCGCCAGCACGTTGTGCTGGACCAATCGGTCCATGCCCGCGATGCCGATCGCGGACAGGAGCGCGCCGATCGTGGTCGGGATCAGGCAGACGAGCAGGGCGACGAGCACGACGATCGACTGCTCGGCACCTGAGTACACCGCGAAGGGTTGCAGGGTCGCCGTCGCCGCGACGAAGACGATCGTCAGGCTGGCCAGCAGGATGTTCAGTGCGATCTCGTTCGGCGTCTTCTGCCGGCTCGCGCCCTCGACGAGCGCGATCATCCGGTCGATGAAGCTCTCGCCCGGCTTCGCGGTGATCTGGACGACGATGCGGTCGGACAGCACCCGGGTGCCGCCGGTGACCGAGCTCCGGTCACCCCCCGACTCCCGGATCACCGGCGCCGACTCACCCGTGATCGCCGACTCGTCGACGCTGGCCACGCCCTCAATGACGTCGCCGTCCCCGGGGATCACCTGGCCGGCGACCACGACGACCCGGTCGCCCAGGGTGAGCTGACTCGCCATGATCTCCTCGGTGACCGGGTCCCCGGCCGTTGAGGCCGACGAGATCCGGTGTGCCGTGGTCTCCGTCTTGGCCTTGCGCAGCGTGGCCGCCTGGGCCTTACCTCGGCCCTCGGCCACGGCCTCGGCCAGGTTCGCGAAGAGCACGGTCAACCACAGCCAGACCACGACGCTCCAGGCGAACGTGCTGGGGTGGTTGCACGCCGTCACCGTGGAGATGACGGCGCCGATCTCGACCACGAACATCACCGGGTTGCGGACCATCACGCGCGGGTCGAGCTTGCGGGCGGCGTCCGGCATCGAGGTGAGCAGCATCTTCGGGTCGAGCAGCCCGGCGCCGACGCGGGTGGAGGCCGGTGCAGTCGCGCCGGGAGCCCGGTCGTCGAGCTCAGCGAGACGTGGAGCGTTGACGTCGGACATCACTGGAGGCCTTCCGCAAGGGGACCGAGTGCAAGGATGGGGAAGAAGGTCAGCCCGGCGACGATCACGGCTACGCCGAGGAGCATCCCGGCGAACAGCGGGCCGTGCGTCGGCAGCGTTCCCGGTGTCTTCGGGATCTTCTGCTGCAGCCCGAGGGACCCGGCCAGGCCGAGGACGAAGACGATCGGAAGGAACCGGCCGAGCAGCATCGCGATGCCGAGCGCGATGTTGTAGAACGGCGTGTTCGCCGAGAGGCCGGCAAAGGCGGAGCCGTTGTTGTTGGCCGCCGACATGAAGCCGTAGAGGACTTCGGAGAGACCGTGCGGCCCCGAGCTGAGCATCGAGGAACGCGGGGTCGCGAACGACATCGCGATTCCGGTCCCGACCAGCACGATCGTCGGCATCGTCAGGATGTAGAGCGAGACCAGCTTGATCTCGCGCCCGGTGATCTTCTTGTGCAGGTACTCCGGGGTCCGGCCCACCATCAGGCCTGCGACGAACACCGTCATGATCGCCAGCACCAGGATCCCGTACAGGCCGGAGCCGACACCGCCGGGGGCGATCTCGCCGAGCCCCATGTTGAAGATCAGCGCCCCGCCACCGAGTCCGGTGAACGAGGAGTGGAACGAGTTCACCGCACCGGTCGACGTACCGGTGGTGGAGACGGCGAAGAGCGCCGAGGCCCACTCGCCGAACCTGCTCTCCTTGCCTTCCATCGCCGCGCCGGCCGCCTGCAGGGCGGTTCCGTGGTGCTGGACCTCGAAGGTGGTCACCGCCACCACCAGGGTTCCCCAGAGTGCGGCCATCACCGAGAGCACCGCGATGCCCTGGCGACGGTCTCCGACCATCGTGCCGAACGTCCGGGTCAGCGCCACCGGGATCAGCAGCAGCAGGAAGTTCTCGAACCAGTTGCTCAGCCCGGTCGGGTTCTCGAACGGGTGTGCCGAGTTGGCGTTGTAGTAGCCGCCCCCGTTCGTGCCGAGCTCCTTGATCGCCTCCTGGGACGCGACCGGACCGCCGGTGATCGTCTGGTGGTGGCCGAGCAGGGTCGTGACGTCGGTACCGGTGGAGAAGTTCTGGATGGCACCCATCAGGATCAGCGCGATCGCCGCGAGCACCGAGAGCGGCAGCAGCACCCGGATGATGACCCGGACCGTGTCGACCCAGAAGTTGCCCAGCCGGTCGGACCGGCTCCGCACGAATCCGCGGATCAGTGCGACCGCAACGGCGATGCCGACAGCGGCGGAGACGAAGTTCTGCACCGCCAGGCCGGCCATCTGGACGAGGTGGCCCATCGTCGACTCACCCGAGTAGGCCTGCCAGTTCGTGTTGGTGACGAAGGAGGCGGCCGTGTTGAACGCGAGCGCCGGGTCGACTGCCTTGAACCCGAGCGAGAGCGGCAGGTGGTCCTGGACCCGCTGGAGCACGTAGAGCAGCACGACGCCGACGAAGGAGAACGCGACCACCGAGGCGCCGTACACGGACCACCGCTGGTCGGACTTGGAGTCCACTCCGATCAGGCGGTAGATCCAGCGCTCGGTGCGCAGGTCGCGGTCGGTGGTGACCACGTGCGCGATGTAGTCGCCGAGCGGGCGCCAGCACAGTGCCAGCGCAGCGATCAGTGTGCCGACCTGGAGCAGGCCGGCCGCGGTGTCGGACATGTCAGAAACGCTCCGGGAAGAGGAGGGCGACCACCAGGTAGCCGAGGATCAGGACGGACAGGATCAGACCGATCAGGTTCTGCGCGCTCACAGCAGGTCGACGCCCTTCAGGACCAGGAGGATCAGCACGAAGAGGCCGATCGTGATCGCCAGGTAGGTCACGTCACCCATGGCGCACCTCGACTCCCTGGTCGGCGGCCGACCGCACCCGGCGCATCGCCACCGCGATCGCCAGAGCGCCGGCCACGAACGCACCGACCCGCACCAGGTCGCCGTCCGCCAGGGTGAGCTGGCCGAAGCGGTGCTCGGTGAAGCCGGTGAAGAAGGCCCAGGCGATGAGGCCGAGCGCGGCGGCGAGCAGGGCCTTCAGGCGGGCGCCGAACAGGCCGGCGACCACGACCAGGGCGAGTGCCGTGGGAACCGGCGGGAGCGCGAACGCCCCGGCCATCGATTCGGTGACGACCACGAGGCCGGTCGCGATCCCGAACAGCACGCCGGGTTCCTCGACCATGCGGGGTCGTGTCTGGAAGGTCATGGGACCAGCGAACGCCCTCGACGAGCCGGAATCGACGTCCCTAACAGAACCCTGACCAGCCGGGCAGGAATCCTGACGCGACCCCGGCGCCCGGTGTGAGCAGCTCGACGTTAGGGACGTGTTAGGGACCCGTTAGGACTCTTGCGCAGATGCTTCGATGGGTGCGTGACCCTTCCTTCAGCGGCTCCCCTCGCGCGTCGCGGACCACTGAAGACCTGGCTCTTCGCGGGTGCCTCGACGGCGTCGGCCGAGCAGGTGGGCCCGTACGCCGAGGAGCCGCACGACGAGCACCGGCACGCGTGGTGGAAGGTGATGTGCCTGACCGGCGTGGACTACTTCTCCACCCTGGGCTACCAACCGGGCATCGCCGCCCTCGCCGCAGGAGCACTCGCCCCGGTCGCCACCGTCGTGCTGGTCCTGCTGACGCTGCTGGGCGCGCTGCCCGTGTACCGCCGGGTCGCCTCGGAGAGCCCTCACGGCCAGGGCTCGATCGCGATGCTCGAGCGGCTGCTCCCGTTCTGGCGCGGCAAGCTCTTCGTGCTCGCCCTGCTCGGCTTCGCGGCCACCGACTTCATGATCACGATCACCCTCTCGGCGGCCGACGCGACGGCGCACCTCGTCGAGAACCCGCACGTGCCCACCGCCCTGCACGGCCACGAGGTGCTGCTGACCCTGGCCCTGGTGGCGCTGCTCGGGATCGTGTTCCTGCGCGGCTTCACCGAGGCGATCGGTGTCGCCGTCGTGCTGGTCTTCGTCTACCTGGCGCTGAACCTGGTGGTCGTGGTCGTCGCCTTCTCGCACGTCGCCGCGCACCCGCACGTGATCGGCGACTGGAGCAACCTTTTGCACACCCAGCACAGCAGCCCGCTGGCGATGCTCGGCGTCTCGCTGCTGCTCTTCCCCAAGCTCGCCCTCGGCCTGTCCGGGTTCGAGACCGGTGTCGCGGTGATGACCCACGTCGAGGGCGATGCCAGCGACACCGAGGCACACCCCGTCGGTCGGATCCGCAACACCAAGAAGCTGCTGGCCACCGCCGCGGTGATCATGAGCCTGTACCTGATCGCGAGCAGCCTGGTGTGCACCTGGCTGATCCCCCCGGCGCAGTTCAAGGACGGCGGCGCGGCATCGGGCCGAGCGTTGGCATACCTGGCCCACCAGTACCTCGGCAACGGCTTCGGCACCGTGTACGACGTCTCGACGATCGCGATCCTGTGGTTCGCCGGCGCGTCGGCGATGGCCGGTCTGCTCAACCTCATCCCGCGCTACCTGCCCCGCTACGGGATGGCGCCGGAGTGGTCGGCGGCCGTGCGCCCGCTGGTCATCGTGCTGACCGTGATCGCGTTCGCGATCACCGTGATCTTCAAGGCCGACGTCAACGCGCAGGGCGGGGCGTACGCGACCGGGGTACTCGTGCTGATCACCTCGGCGGCGGTCGCGGTGACCCTGGCGGCACGCCGCGCCGGCCAGCGCAAGAAGACGGTCGCCTTCGCGCTGATCGCGCTCGTCTTCGTCTACACCACGATCGACAACGTCACCGAGCGCCCCGACGGCGTCAAGATCGGTGGCCTGTTCATCGCCGCGATCGTCGCGGTCTCGATCATCTCGCGGCTGCAACGGGCCTTCGAGCTGCGCACCACCCAGGTCAGGCTCGACCGGACCGCCGAGCTGTTCCTGCGCGACTGCGCCCGCCGCAGCATCCGGATCGTGGCCAACGAGCCGGACGCCCGCGACCGCGAGGAGTACCGCCGCAAGGTCGCCCAGATCCTCGACGACAACGACCTCCCGGACGCCCAGGACGTGCTGTTCATGGAGGTCACCCTCACCGATCCCTCCGACTTCGAGTCGGTGATCGAGGTGAGCGGCGAGGTGCTGCACGACAAGTACCGGGTGCTGACGCTGTCCTCGCCGACCGTGCCGAACGCGCTGGCCGCCGTCCTGCTGCACATCCGCGACGTCACCAACGTCCGGCCGCACATCTACTTCGAGTGGACCGAGGGCAGCCCGTTCCCGAACCTGATGCGGTTCCTGCTCTTCGGCGTCGGCGAGGTCGCACCGGTCACGCGCGAGGTGCTCCGCCGCGCCGAGCCGGACCCGCGGCGCCGACCGCACGTCCACGCCGGCTGATCGAGGACACGCCAGCCCCGGTGGTTGAGCTTGTCGAAACCCCTCAGGTCTCCGAGCCGAGCGCCAGCGGGAAGACCGCCTCGGCGCCGGCCTCGCGCAACCACACCGCACCCACGGTCATCGACCATCCGGTCGCGATCAGGTCGTCCACGAGCAGGACCCGCCGTCCGGTGACGTCCTCGGCAGCCAGCGTGCACCTGCGCGACACGGCCGCGACGCGCTGCGCCGAGTTGGTCGCACCCTGGCCGGTTCCGATGCTGTCGTCGCGGATCGCGACCCGGCCGAGCACCGGGACCTTCAGGTAGCGGGAAAGCCCGTCGACCAGGCTGGTGACCAGCAGCGGGTGCGAACGCGACTCGAAGCCGACGATGGCGTCGACCTCGGGCTTCCAGTCGCCCAGCGTGGCGATCACACCCTGGACCAGGGCGACCGGCACCTCCTGATCGGCGACCCCGGGACGGAAGACGTCGCGCAGGGCCTGCCCGAGTCCGAGGTCGGTGAGCCGGGCGACGACCCGGCCTTCTTCCGGGCCCGCAGTGATCTTGCCGCTGAGCTCGAGTCCGAGGTTGCCCAGCGCGCTGGGCCACAGCTTCCGCGGCTGGACCGCGACCCCGGGGCGGGTCAGCCGGTCGCCGGCCCGGTCCCGGGTCGCCTCGGACACGTCGGTCGCG
>JACXTT010006490.1_pt1 | contig 16675 bp, 15 predicted proteins | sample 9270951 | NCBI WGS metagenome assembly JACXTT01 (sample SAMN15532306, study PRJNA645909) | rock metagenome | isolation source: weathered quartz diorite | place: Puerto Rico | collected 2017-06-21 | reverse complement strand
GCTGTTACGCCTTGCGTCGGCGGCAACCTGAGCAGCAGCCCCTCCTGGCCGAGATTCCCTACGTGCTGCCCCGCCGTCGCTTCTATGAGTGACCCGCAGGTCCTGACAGATGCAGACAATTCATCTCTCAAGTGACCCGGAGGTCCTGACACCTGCCCGCTAAGATGTTATCCGCGCGATGGCTCGTTTGCTGGAGCGGAGAAAGACCGGGCCCGGGATTGGAAGTCCTGCAGCCTCAATCGAACTGCCTCAGCGAGCTACGAATTCTTGCGGAGCGAACACTGTACCGAAGGGTCACTGCCTCCGTTGCGGGTGAAGGCCGGTGTGCGGGTGAAAGGCTCCCGGCTAGTCTCAGCCTACTCCTTTGGACGCGCCGAATCCGGACGAGTGGCTGGCCCAACACGCTGTAGTCGGAGAACCCGAGTGAGAAAGGCTCCCTGGGTGAGCACTTCCCCTGTCATATCGTCTCCGCTGACGGTCAACTCACCCTTCACCAGTGCCGTGCCAGACGACGCATGGAAGCTGAATGTATCGCCAGCGACCGAGCCCTCAATCGGCCTAGCGGCCCCACCCTCGAGCCTCACAGACCCCGTCACCTTCGGCCCCTCCTGCTGGAGGTCGAGCCACAGCGAGGCGCGCCCGGTCCCACCCGACAACTCCGCGAGCCCAAACCACGTTCCAGTCACGTCTACCGTCACCAGCGTCCGCTCGATCCAGTCGGGCCGCGCACAGCTCGAGCTGGTCAGCAGCGCCGCCGCGAAGAGCAGCCCCGCGCCGATGCTCTTCACCGTGCGGCTCCGTCGCCCTCCGGCACGAGGCGGCGGATCAGCTCGAGCAGGTCGCGCGGGCTGTACGGCTTGGCGAGATAGGCGGTGGCGCCGGCCTCGCGCGCATTCTGCTCGTCGCCAGCCAGTGCGAAAGACGTGATCGCGATGATCGGCGTGGCGGCCGTGCCCGCCTCGCCCCGGAGCGTGCGCGTGGCCTCGATCCCGGAGACCAGGGGAAGCTGGACGTCCATCAAGATCAGGTCGGGATGCTCCTGCCGCGCCATGGCCATGCCGGACTCTCCGTCGGGAGCCTCGATGAGCCGGTAGGAGGTGCGCTTGAGAAGGTCGCGGACGATTCGCCGGTTCATCTCATTGTCCTCGACGTAGAGGATGGTCTTGGCGCTCATGCGATCCTCCTCTGCTCCACGCGCAGCGGGATCGAAAAGAAGAACGTCGATCCTTTGCCGAGCTCGCTCTCCACCCACACCCGGCCCCCGTGCATCTCCACGGACCGCCGCGTGATGCTGAGCCCGAGGCCGGTTCCGCCGAAGTCGCGGGCGATGGTCGCGTCCGCCTGCTGGAACTCCGCGAACAGTCCGTCGATCCGCTCCGCCGGGATGCCGATCCCGGTGTCCGAGACCCGGAAGCGGAGGTCCCCGTCCACTCGCTCGACCCCGATCTCGACGCGCCCCCGCCGGGTGAACTTGAGCGCGTTGCCGGCCAGGTTCATCAGGCACTGCGTGATGCGCCGGCCGTCCCCGTAGGCGGGTGGCAGGTCCAGGGGCACGATCGTCACGAACTCAAGATCCTTCTCGGCGGCGAGGGAGCCGAGCGACGCCCACACGGTCTGGACGGTGTCCTGCACGAGGTACTCCGCGAGGGTCAGCTCCATGCGACCGGCTTCGATCTTGGAGAGATCCAGCACGTCGTTGATGAGGCGCAGCAGGTGCCGGCCGCTCTGCTGGATGTCGGTCAGCGGCCGCTGGAGATCCTCGGAGATGTCCCCGTAGACCCGATCGAGGATCATCTCGTTGAAGCCGAGGATCGCATTCATGGGCGTGCGCAGCTCGTGGCTCACGTTGGCCAGGAAGTCGGACTTGTGCCGGCTCGCCGCCTCGAGCTGTCGGCTCTTGTCGGCCAGCTCCTTGAACAGCCGCGCGCTGTCGATGGCCCCGCGGGACTGGTTGGCGAGCGTGACCAGGACGTCCACGGTCTGGTCGTCCAGCCGGCCGCGCGCTCGTCGGTACACGACGAGGACCTGCGACACGCCCGTACTCCCCATCGGCACCGCGACCAGCGCCTGGAAGCCGGCGCGCAGGTACACCTCGCGGTTCGTCAATCTCTCCGCGGCTTCGATGTCCGGCACCTGGACAGTCTGCCCCTCCGCGAGGGTCCGGCTGATCGGGCCGCCGCCCGTCCCGACTGTGATCGGGACTCGCTCGAGCATCTCGAGCACATCCCCCCCGAGGGCGACCGAAGCCACTACGCCCAGGCGCCGGCGCACCGTATCCAGCTCGAAGATGCCGCAGGCGTCCGCGCCGGATAGTCGGAGCGCGTGCGTCGAGATCGTGTTGAGCATCTCCGAGAGATCGAGCGTGGAGCTGACCGCCCGGCTCGCCTCGGCGATGGCACGCACGTCGGCGAGCGAGCGCTCCAGGGCCGCGCTGCGCTCTTCCAGCTCCGCCGTCCGCTCGCGGATCCGATCCTCCAGAGTCCGGTTCAGCTCCTGCAGATCGGCGAGCGCTCGCTGGCGGTCGCCCATGGTCACCTGCAGCGCCCCGGTCATGCTGTTGAACGCGGTGGCGAGCTGGCCGATCTCGTCGCGGGAGCGCACCGGGATCTGCTCCTCCAGGTGGCCGGCCGCGATCTTCTGGGCCTGCTCGGTGAGCTGCTTGACCGGCTGCGTGATCCGGCGGGAGAACCCATAGAGGATGAGCGCGCTGACCACCAGGAACGTGGCGGTAACACCGCCCCAGAGCTTGACGAGGCCGCGCCCCTGCTCCTCGACCCCGGCGAGCGAGAGACCGAGCCTGACGCCGCCGATCGTCTTCACGCGCGGCTCGGCGGGTCCCGAGGGCCCGCGCGCGCCGATCAGCAGCTCATCCGCGGTCTGCGCCTGCTCGGTCAGGATGGGCCACACGAACTCGATGAATCGGTGGCCGGCACGCTCGATGATTCGCGACAGCGGGCGATCCGGGCCTATGTCGCCGAGCTGGGCCTCGACGACGACCGGGCGGCCGCCGGCGGCGAGGATCCGCCCGTCGGCGCCGTGGATGACCACGTAGGCGACGTCGGGGCTCTTGAGCGCCCCCCGCATGGCCGCGTCCAGGAGCTGCTTGTCCTCGCTGAGGGCCCCGAGCTCGCTCGCGAAGCTGAGATTCGAGGCCAGCGCCTGCCCTCGCTTCTCGAACTCTTCGGTCACGATCCGCCGGTGCTCGCGCACGTTCATCCAACCCTCGAACACCAGGAACGAGACCACGATCGGGATGATGGACCAGAAAACTCGGGCCCGGAAGCTCGAGAAGCCGCGGAACCGGGAGCGCGATACCACCCGCGTCACTGGATCACGTTCGTCGCGCGCGCAAGGATAGTGGGCGGGATCTCCAGACCGAGCTTGTGCGCCGCCTTGAGGTTGACGGTGAGTAAGAGTTTCCGCGCGCTCGTGTACGGGACGTCCGCGGCCGCGCGGCCTCCCAGAACCACCTGCGCCAGCTCGCCGGCCTGGCGGCCGATATCCTCCCCGCTCGCGAACGACAGTGCGAAGAGCGCGCCCATCTGGGCGTGGCGGTCCGAGAGCCCGAGCACCGGGAGCTTCCGGCGGTAGGAGAACAGGAGCATCTGCTGGACCACCGCCTGCGAGAGGACCGTCTCGTCCGGCACGATCCACAGCGCATCGATCCCGTCCTGGAACGACTCGAGCGCGTTCACGACGTCCTTGGCCGAGGCGATCTCGCGGGTGACCAGTTCGAGACCCTCCTCGCGGGCCACCACCTGTGCGCGGCGCACCAGGCTGCCGGTCCGGGCGCGGTTGTAGATCACCCCGATGCGCTTGATCTGCGAGCCGAGCTGCTTGAACAGCCGGATCGGCTGCTCCACCGGCACGTTCATGCTGGCTCCGGTGACGTTTTTCCCGTCCCCCCTGATGACGCTGGGTGGGTTGAGCACCATCGCGTAGACGACGGGCGCGGACGGGGGCTGGCTGACCACGACCTGGAGAGCCCAGCTTCCGACGGCGAAGATCAGGTCCGGCTTGACCTTCGTGTCGATCTCGGACAGGTATTTCCGGCCGCGATCGACGTCCCCGTCCATGTCGTAGGTCGCGACGATCTGGTGAGGGGCCGCCTCCTTGAAACCCCGGAGCGCTTCCTCGTATTCAGCGACCTTCGCGCTCAAGAGGACGGCCACCCTAGCCGCGGCGGCCGGGCTCGGCGTGACGGCAACGGACAGGAGGGGCGCGACGGTCAGAATCGTCCAGCAGATTAGACGACGCGTGTACGCCTCCCTCGGAACCGGGACACGGCTGCGCCTGGTAACCGGGGATTCTGGGTGAGTTCCCGGACGCTGTCAATCATGGCGGACCAGCCCACCGGTTGCCACAAAGCAGGGTGCTCGCACCGAACCGTGCAGTCCTCCCGTACCTGCGCCGTTCACGCGGCGAGAGGGCCAGCCCGAGGCGACGCTGTACCCCTGATATACCCTGGGATACCTCACTCCCCACAATCTTTGCCGGAAGCTGCAGTAGGCTCCGCCATCGCGCTATGGATTGGAAGTCCTCTGCGCTTCGCTGAGCCTACTGCGAGCGGATCGACTAAGAACCCGCCCTCTGCGCGCTGGAGTTTTCAGGCCGGCCCAGCCCCATTTCCCGACGCGGAACTGATCATCGTTGTCTGAAAGGAAACGGCTCTCCTTCTTGCGCCGCAGAAATCCGGCGAAGTAGTGCGACTCGGTTACCCCCTTCGCCACTACCGACGACGAGCAGTCTGCGAAGCGGCGTCTCGGGCGTGAGGATCTTGCGGAGCTCTCGGTCGATCGCAGGCTTCTTGGCCATCGCCTCCTTCTCGCCGCGAATCCACCACCCCAACCGGCGTGCGGGAGCCGACTTGCCCTTACTGGGTCATGAAAGGCGAGCGGAAGGAGCTGACCGCCCGGAAGGCAGGCACGCCTGGCGCAGAGCTTGCTCGAAAAATCAGGTCCGAGTCACCATGGAGCTAAGGCACCCGAGCGACCGATGAAGCCCTCGACCGTCGTCGCCACCACCCGGCCGTTCTTCGAGCGGGCCACCGCCATCGTCGACGAGACCTGGCACGACCTCGACCGCATGGCCGGCGCCCTAGAGCGCCGGGTGGCAGAGCTGAACGTGGACAGCACCGAGCGCGCAACCCTCGAACTGATGACCGGCTGGATGCGAGAGCTCGCGCGCCGGCTCGAGCACACCGAGGCCGAGCTGGCGGCGCACCTCCCGGCTGTCGCGGAAGAGACAAGCGGTGAAGATCCCGCGTGACTCGGCGGACGTTGGCCAGTGGGTGCTGCTCGCTGTGATCCTACTAGTGATCCTGGTGTCCGCGAGGTGGCCAACCCGGGGTGAGAACGGAGAGTAGATGGCTTCCGCTCATCTCGCGATCGGGGCGGTGCTCTTTGCCAACGTGGACTCGATCCTCCGCACCGACCGCACGCTGTTCATCGGGCCGGGGATGCTGCTGCCCGTGTTTTTCGCTGGGGACAGCGTTGTGCTCCAATACGACATCCTCGCCATCGCCTCCCAGCACCGGCAGCCTACGATCCCTGCGGTTTAGATCGGCGCCTCAAACTCACAAGCACCCCCGGCTTCGACCCACCGAGCGCCCATCTTTTCACAGATTTGCCACCCGGAAATGGAAGACGACCACGGCTGACATGTACTCCCCGGCCCGCTGTAGGAGTGCCTGCGGGACGGTGAGGCCAAGGGCCTTGGCGATCTTGAGGTTGATGACCAGATCGAACTTGGTGGGCGGCTCGATGGGGAGGTCGGCGGGTTTGGCCCCCTTGAAGATCTTGTCGACGAATGCGCGACGTGCTTGAACATCGTGGAGCGTCCGACCTCGGGACAGGAACCGCCTTGACACCCCCCTCAGACATACCTAGCATCAGCGCGAGTTCCCGCCCAGTAATCGCCCGGGTCGTTGGGGGGCAAGGAGGCCCCTAGGTCGGGTTGCTGGTTCGTCTTTTGTTACACGAGCTGGCTTCCTGGTGTGCCGAGAGGCGCCCTAGGATCTCGGGCCTCCTCTCCTCGTACATCACCTGTTGATTTCGGTCTGCCAGTCGGCCGGCCCATCGCCCGTTCGGCGGGCCTCAACACCGGATCCGTGGTGGCCGCAACGATTGGTCACCATCTTCGCCGGGACGATACCGCTGCTGGGGGCATGACTCGCCTCGCGGCGCGGCAGGAACCGCGAGGGACACTATGCTGGAACTCCTGGAGCGACAGACGCAGCTGACCGGGAATCAGTGGAAGCTCATCGCCACTGCGAACCTCGCCGATTTGCTCGATTTCTTCGACTTCTTCCTGATCGGGTACGTCACCGCGTTCCTCACCAAGGAATGGCAACTGACCTATTGGCAGGGGGCGATGATCCTCCTGTCCTCCGGTGTCGGCGCGGTTCCCGGCGCCTTCTTCTGGGGCTGGGTGGCCGACAAGGTCGGCCGGCGCACAGTCTTCATCTCGACCGCGCTCAATGTCGCGTTGGCGACCGGCGTCATGTACTTCACGCCCGGAGCGGAGGGTTGGGTCGCCGGCTGGGTGTTTCTGGTGTTCTGCCGCTTTTTCGTCGGCGTCGGCAATGCGGGCCTGTACGCCGTCGACCTCACGCTGGTACAGGAATTCATCCCCGCCTCCAAGCGCGGCTGGGTCAGCGCCCTGGTCACCACCCTGTTGCCGGCGGGCAGCCTGCTGGGCGGGGTGGCGGGGTGGCTCTTGGCTCCGATCATCGGCTGGCGCGGCCTCTTCCTGATCGGCTTGGTCCCCATCGTGCTGGTCTTGATGGTCCGCTACTGGGTCCCGGAGTCGCCGCGCTGGCTGATCCGCATGGGGCGGCCCGAGGAAGCGCGCACATCGCTCGCCTGGGCGCTGATGATCGACCCGAACGAGATCACGGTGCCGACCATCAGCCCGGAGGTGAAGAAAACGGTGTGGCGGGAATTGTTCCAATACCCGCGCAGCATCGCCGCCGCGTGCCTCACCGGTCTCACCCAAACCGGCGGGGTCGGGCTTGGCTTGTGGGGGCCGACGCTCCTCGTGCTGGTCCTCGTCCCCAAGATCTCCCCGGCCGACGCGGCGTTTCTGTGGATCTTTGTGAACGTGGCCGCGATCGCCGGGCGCATCTTTGTCACCGGTATTATCGAGCCCCTGGGGCGCCGCGGCTCGGGAGTTCTGTACTGTGTGGCGGCGGCCGTGTTGATGGTGCTCGCCGGATATCTGCACGACGTCTACATCGGCGCCGTGTCGCTGTTCTATGTGCTGATCCTTGGGCAAAATTTCTTCGGCAGCGGTACCTATTCGATCGTCGGGCCCTACATGGCGGAGGTGTGGCCGGCACGGCTGCGCGCGAGCGGCATGGGTCTCGGCTATGGCGTTGGCAACACGGGCAAGATCATCGGGCCGCTCGGCCTGGCGCTGATCCTGGGCGCGGGCGATCTCATCAAACCTGCGGCGCCGAACCTCGCCTCCCTCGGGCCGGCCTTCCTCTACTTTGCCTCGTGGTACATCCTCGGCGCCATCACCTTCTGGTTCATCGGCTTCGAGACGAAGGGCCGCTCATTCGAGGAGATTGACCGCTCGCTCGCCCCGCCGTCGGCCGCCAAGATAGGGCGGGCCTAAGCGGGTGCCGCAGTCACCCGGCTACGGCTCCGACCTCGTCGTCGACCTGCTGCGGGCCGTTGGAATCGAATACGTCGCCATCAACCCTGGCGCGACATACCGGGGACTGCACGACTCGCTTGTCAACTACGGCGGCAATCGGGCGCCCGAGCTCGTCCTGACCACGCATGAGGAGATCGCCGTGGCCCTGGCCCACGGCTACGCCAAGGCGCGCGGCGCGCCGATGGCGGCGGTCGTCCACGACATCGTGGGCCTGCAGCACGCGAGCATGGCGATCTTCAACGCGTTTTGCGACCGGGCCCCGGTCCTGGTGCTCGGCGCCACCGGGCCCATGGACGCCACGCGCCGCCGGCCGTGGATCGACTGGATCCACACCGCGCTCGTGCAGGGCACGCAGGTGCGTGACTACGTAAAGCTCGACGACCAGCCGGCCAGCGTGGGCGCCCTGCCGGAGGCGTTCCTGCGCGCGTGGCGCGTTGCCCGCACGGAGCCCATGGGTCCGGTCTATTTGTGTCTCGACGCCGGCCTGCAGGAGCAGGCGCTCGAGCGTCCGATTGTGCTGCCCGACACCGCGCGCTTCCAGCCCGCGACGGGGCCCCACGCCGACCCACGTGCGCTCGACGAGGCGGCCCGGCGTCTGGCCGAGGCCCGCTCCCCGGTCATCGTCGTGGAGTCGCTGGGGCGCCGGCCCGAGACGACGGGAGCGCTCTGTCGCCTCGCCGAGCTGCTCGCGGCGCCGCTCATCGACCTTGCCGGCGAGTCGCAGGGACGCCCGAGCGTCCCCGCCGAGCACCCGCTCGACCTGACCGATGCACGGGACGAGGCGATCCGCGATGCCGATGTCGTGCTCGCGCTCGACGTGTCGAGCTTCCTCAGCGTGCTCGGCGAGACGGACCGGACCACGCGGGAGGTGCGCCTCCTCAATGAGCGCGCCATGGTCATCGCGGTCTCGCTTGACGACTACGCGTTCCGGAGTTGGGCCCACACGTTCCAATCCCTGGCTCCGGTGGACCTGCCAATCGCGGCCGACGCCGGTCTCGTGCTGCCCTCGCTGGTGGCCGCCGTCGAGGATCACCTCAAGCGGGATCGGGCCGCGGCAGATCGGTCGGTTAGGGCCGAGCGGGTCGCCGCCCGCCATGCCGCCCTCCGCGCCGAGGCGCGGGACGTGGTGAGCCTCGAGCGCTCCGCGCGACCGCTGGCGCCCTCGGTCCTGGCCGCCGAGGTCTGGGACGTCATCAAAGGCGAAAACTGGGTGCTAGCCAACGGCACGGGCAAGGGCTGGGCCCGCCGGCTCTGGGACTGGCGGCCCGAGCGCAGCTACGGCGGCAGCGGCGGCGCCGGCCTCGGCTATGGCTTGCCTGCCGCCCTGGGCGTTGCGCTCGCGCATCGGGGATCGAACAAGGTCTGCGTCAACCTCCAGGCCGACGGCGACCTCCTCTATGTAGTGAGTGCCCTCTACACGGCCGCCCACCACCGCCTGCCCCTGCTGACCGTGATGTTCAACAACCGGACCTATGGCAACGACGAGGCGCACCAGGAGGCGGTCGCGAAGGCGCGGGGTCGGCCGGTCGAGCAGAAGGTCGTGGGCATCCGGATCGACGACCCGCCACCGGACTTCGCTCGGATCGCCCAGGGTTTCGGCGTCTGGGCCGAGGGTCCGATCGACACCGCGGGCGCCGTCGGGCCTGCCCTGCGTCGCGCTCTGCACGTCGTCAAGCACGAGGGGCGGCCCGCGCTGCTCGACGTGATCACGCGGTCCTGAATGAGGCGCCGATGGCCCGGGCAGGATCTGGGTCCGCTTGACATGGCGCTTCAAAGTCTATATAGACCTAGAAGATGAAAGCCCGCGGTCTCCTCGTCGCAGTCGCTTTGCTTGTCCTGCTCCCACTGGGTGCGCTGACGGCCCTGGCCTACGCCAGCCCCCCTGATCCTTCCTGGATCCGTGGGATCTACGACGGCGCCGACTATGACGACGTGGTCGATATGATCACCTCGGCCGCCGAGGCTACCGCACCTGTCCTCCTGGTGGATCTCCGCCCGGTCGCGTCACTCGTGGCGGCTGCCCCTCAGCTCGCCGAGAGTCCTGGTCCAAGTTTTCCGTTCTCGCCGCTCCAGTCCCGCGCCCCTCCCGCTGCGTAAGTCCCGCCGCCCGTAAGCGCCGCGGCTAGCCCGCGGCCTCTGAGATCTTGCTCTTGGTGCGTCAATAGGCGAGGTGTCTCCCGTCGAGGGGATCTCGCGCCAGGAGCCGTCCAGGAATCGCGGCTCTGACCAGAGCTGACGGAGCGTCAATCTGCGAAATGATTGTCCGGCCGGCTCACCGCCCCCGTCAGCAGTCACGGGGTAGTGAAGACGTGGCCCCCCAGACGAGGGGAGACATGCGGTTCCGGGCCAAGCGAGCCTTTGACATGCCGGCGCCGGTGGTCGGCCTGGTGGGAATGTTACTAGGCCTCACGCAGGTGGGCCTCGCGTTCGAAATTCGCGCGTCCCCTAGCCGCTCTTTCGGGCTCACCGTGGTCACACAGCAAGGGAGCGGTGGGGTGGCGTGCGAGGCCTATGAAAACGTCGGCAAATTCTGGACCAAGCCGGGGGCAGCCCGGACCATCTCGAAGCTCCTCGTCTCGACCCGCGGGCATCAAGTGGGCGCGACAGTCCTCCGGCAGATCGAGACGGAGACTCCGCAGCGCGGACCGGTCATCTATGGCAATCCGCCGGAGGGATTCGTGCAAATGGTCCCTGGAACTGGGGCTGCTCCGGCCCTCCGGCCTGACGAAGAGTATGCCGTATCGGTCCTGGGTCCTGGCCGCGCCGGGCGGGGCCGCTTCAGCCTTCGGACGTCGCCCCCCATCGATCGATGAAGAGGCTGGCGGTGCGACCATCGCTCACCCGTGGGGTCCTCGTCTCGGTGTTGGGGCTGAGTGTGGCGCTGGCCGCCGCGCCGGCCGCGACCCAAGACGCCCTGACCCGGGTCTCCGTCGACGAAGCCCTCCAGCTGGCCTTGCGGCAAAACCCCACGCTGCGGGCTCAGCAATTCGCGCTTGAGGCGACGACGGCCGGACAGATCACGGCCGCGCTTCGGCCGAATCCGACGATGAACTTTCTCGCCGAACAGTTCAAGCCCGGCCAGGCGCAGCAGGAGGGGCAGTACACGCTCAACGTGGGCCAGCCGATCGAGCTTGGGGGCAAGCGCCAGCGGCGAATCGACTCGGCCAGGGCGGCCACCCGAGTCGCCGGGTATCAGCTGCAGGACGTCCAACGCCAGACCATTCTCCAGGTGAAGAGCGCGTTTGCCGGCGCCCTCATCGCGCGGGAGCAGCTCGCCCTGGCCGAGCAAAACCTGAACACACTCGACGACACGGAGCGTCTCCAGCGGCTCCGAGTCGAGAAGGGTGATCTCTCCGCGCTCGAGCTGCTGCGGATCCAGGTGCAGCGCTTCACGTTCGAGCGGGACGCGGCCGATGCCAGGCAGTCCCTTATGGCGGCGAAGATCGCGCTACGCGCGGCAGCGGGAGCGACCAACATCGCCCCGGACTTCGACGTCGTCGGAGCGCTCGTGTTCAAGGAGGTCCCTCTAGACCGGACCCTGCTGAGGCGCCAGGCACTCGACAACCGCCCGGACCTGCGGGCGGCGGAAGCCGACCGTGAGCGGGCGCGTGCGGATCACCGGCTGGCCCGGGCGAATGCCTGGTGGGACATCACCCCGCAAGTCGAATACCAGCGGATCGGCCCGGACAACACAATCGGGTTCGGCTTCAGCCTGCCGCTTCGGATCTTCGACCGGAACCAGGGGGAGATCGCCCGGACCCAGGCGGAGATCGCACGCGTCGACGCGGTTCGAGAGGCGGCCGCGCTGCAGGTGCTCGCGGCGGTCGACACGGACCTCGCCACCGCAGCCACTCAGCGCGACCGCGTGGTGACACTCCGTGAGACATATCTGCCGAAGGCCACGCAAGCGCGCGACACGGTGGACTACGCCTACCGGCGGGGCGGAGCGAGCCTGCTCGACTTTCTCGATGCCCAGCGAAGCCACCGCGAAACGGCGCTGGCCTATCTCCAAGCGCTCGGGGCCTACCTGTCGGCCGTCTATCAGCTGGAGGCCGATGTCGGGCAGCCATTGGACCAGCCGGAGCAACCCGGCAAGGGCAACTCACCATGAGCCGCATTGAACAGAGACAAGTTCGACGCAGGATTCCGTGGATGCTCATTGCCGGCGTCGCCGCGCTGTGTGTCGCGTGCGGTGACTCGTCGGCGGGCGGGCCGCCGGCGGCCAAGTCGATTGCCGTGCCGCCCACCGCAGGTCCGCCGGCGATGGTCAGCGTCGTGAGCCCGGAGTACAAGACGCGCGTCTGGGCGCTCGAGACCACCGGGAAGGTCCAATTCAACGAGGAGCGGCTCGTGCGTCTCACCGCGCCGGTCACGGGCCGGGTCGTGGAGGTGCTGGCTCGTCCGGGAGAAGTGGCAGAGCCCGGCCGTCGGCTCTTGGTCATCGACAGCCCGGATCTCGGGACGGCTAAGTCCGACTATGCCAAGGCGGTGGCGGATGCCGAGCGGGCTCAGCAGGCGATCGACCTGGCGCGCGATCTATTCGAGGCAAAAGCGATCGCCCAAAAAGAGGTTCGCCAGGCCGAGAACGACTACCGCAAGGCGGTGGCCGAGCTCGAGCGGGCGGCTTCGCGGTTGCGCACGCTGGGGGTGTCAGAGACACAGTTGAAGGAGGTCGCCTCGCGTGCCGACGCGAGCACTCTGGTCGTCGTCCGAGCTCCCCGGAGCGGCACTATCGTGGAGCGGAACATCGGCCCAGGTCAGGTCGTGTCGTATGGCCAGTCGGACACCCCGCTCAATCTCTTCGTCATCGCCGACCTCAGCAGCATGTGGGTCCTCGCCGATGTTTACGAGCCCGACGTGCCGAAAGTGCACCTGGGCCAACCGGTGTCGGTCACGCTACCTTGCTGCCCGCGCGAGCGCTACCAGGGCAAGGTAGTGAACATCGCGGACACCGTCGACAAGGATTCGCGGACCCTCAAGGTCCGTGCGGTGGTCCCCAACCGCGGCCAGACCCTCAAAGCCGAGATGTTCGTCCGGGTGGCCATCGACACGAGCCCGTCCCGCGTCCTCACCCTGCCGCAGGCGGCCGTCCAGCGTCGGGACGGGATGACCTTCGTGTTGGTCGAGACGGGAAAGGACGCGTACGAGCGCCGTCCCATCAAGACCGGGGCCGAGTTCGACGGCGTCGTGGAAGTGCTCGAGGGGGTTGCGCCAGCTGATCGGGTGGTAACCACGGGCGGCATTCTGCTCAAGCAGAGTGGTCAGTGATCCAGCGTCTCGTGCACTTCGCCTTGCACCAGCGCTTCATCACGCTGGCCCTGGCGCTCTTGCTCACCGCGGGGGGCATCGTTTCCTTCTCCCGGCTGCCCATCGAGGCCTACCCGGACGTCGTGGACGTGGAAGTGGACGTCATCACCATCTGGCCCGGCCACGCCGCCGAGGAGGTTGAGCGGCTCGTCACCATCGCGCTGGAGAAGGAGCTGAACGGGATCGCCGACGTCACCTTCCTCCGCTCCTTCTCCATCTTCGGCCTCTCCAACATTCGGGTCTTCTTCGCCGACGGCACCGACAACTACTGGTCACGCCAGCAGGTGCTGGAGCGGATCGGCCAGGCCGAGATCCCCCCCGATGCCAAGCCTCAGCTGGGCCCGCTGGCCAGCGCCATCGGGGAAGTCTACCGGTACACGCTCGAGTCCAGCACCATGCCCTTGGTGGAAGTGAAGGCCCTGCAGGACTGGACGCTGGAGCGCGAGTTCAAGAAGGTGCCCGGGGTGGCCGACATCGTGTCCTGGGGTGGCGGCATCAAGCAGTATCAGATCGCCCTCGACCCGGCCCGGCTCCGGGCGTACAACCTCACCCTCAAGCAGGTGTTCGACGCGGTGGGCGCGAACAACTCCAACGCCGGGGGCAGCTACATCCGTCAGGGCGAGTACGCCCTGATGGTGCGGGGCATCGGGCTGGTGCAGTCCACCCGGGACGTCGAGAACATCGTGGTGGCCGCGCAGAAGGGCACGCCGGTCCGCGTGCGCGACATCGGGGCGGTCGGCATCGGTACGGCCATCCGGTTCGGCATCCTCGGCAAGGACCACGAGGACGATCTGGTCCAGGGCATCATTCTGATGCGAAAGGGGGAGAATCCGGGCTCCGTCATCGACGGCGTCAAGAAGAAGATTGCCGAGGTGCAGAAGATGCTGCCCCCGGGGGTCGAGCTCAAGCCTTACTACAGCCGGGACCGGCTGGTGCAGACCACCGTCACCACGGTGATGCGCAACCTGATCGAGGGCGCGGCGCTCGTGGTGCTGCTGCTGTCGCTGCTCCTCTACAACCTGCGGGCCGCCTTCATCGTGGCGCTCACGATTCCGCTGTCGCTGCTCTTCGCGTTCATCTTCATGGATCTGCGCGGTATTCCGGCCAATCTGCTCTCACTGGGCGCCATCGACTTCGGCATCATCGTGGACGGCGCCGTGATCATGACCGAGAACATCATGCGGCACCTGAGCGGGCGCAAGGTGACCGGGCCCCGGGTGATCCGCGAGGTCCAGCACGCCGCGGTGGAAGTGGCGCGGCCGCTCACCTTCGCGGTGCTCATCATCATGACGGTGTACGTGCCCATCCTGACCTTCCAGCGGATCGAGGGGAAGCTGTTCCGCCCGATGGCGGTGACCATCTCCCTCGCCGTCATCGGCTCCCTCCTCCTGACGCTGACGCTCATCCCCGTGCTGAGCAGCTTCTTCTTCCGACGCGTGCCGTCGGAGCGGGAGAGCCCCCTGCTGCGCTGGCTTCGCCGCCCCTACACGCACGCCGTCAACTGGTGCGTCCGACACCCGCTGCCGCCGATCCTTGGCGCGGCGGGGCTGCTGGTGCTGGCGTTGTTCGTGTTCACGCTGCTCGGCAAGGAGTTCCTGCCCGAGCTGGACGAGGGGGACCTCTGGCTGCGCGTGAAGCTGCCCATCGGGATCTCGCTCGAGGCCACGCGGCCGTACGTCCACGAGATCCGCGAGCGAATGCTCCGCTTCCCCGAGGTTCGGGTGGTGGTCTCTCAGACCGGCGCGCCCGACGACGGCACCGACCCCAACGGGCCCGACAACAACGAGTTCTATATAGGGCTCAAGCCGCGTGAGCAGTGGCGGATCAAGGACAAGGACAAGCTCGTGGAGACGATGTCGGCGGCCCTCGGCGACATTCCGGGCATCACCACGAACTTCTCCCAGCCCATCAAGGACAATGTGGACGAGGCCCTGGCCGGGGTGAAAGGGGAGCTGGCCATCAAGCTGTTCGGCCCTGACCTCTTCGTGCTGCAGCAGAAGGCGAAGGAGATCGCCGACGTGCTGCACGGGATTCGGGGGGTGGCCGATCTGGACTATGACCGGCTGGTGGGCCAGCCGCAGCTGCAGATCGTCGTGGACCGGGCGGCGGCGGCGCGGTACGGCATCAACGTGCAAGACGTGCAGGACGGCATCGAGGCGGCGACCAAGGGGCGGATCGTCACCCAGGTCTTCGAGGGCGAGCGCCGCTTCAACCTGGTCGTCAGGCTGTCGCAAGACGGTGACGCGCTGGCGGATCTCCGCGACCTGCTCATCAGCGCGCCCAGCGGCGAGCGTATCCCCCTGAACCAGCTGGCCGAGTTCACCAAGACCGAGGGTTTCGGCCAGATCCTCCGCGACGGCAACGTGCGTCGGATGGCGATCAAGTGGAGCGTGCGGGAGCGGGACATGGGCGGGCTCGTGGCCGAGGGCATGAAGAAAGTGAACGCGGCGGTCACGCTGCCGCCAGGCTACCAGATGGTTTGGAGCGGGCGGTTCGAGGACCAGCAGCGGGCGCTGGCCCGGCTCTACGTCATCGTCCCGCTGGTGATCTTCATCATCTTCGTCCTGCTCTTCGGGGCCTTCAACTCGGTGGCCGACGCGCTCTTGATCATGCTGAACCTGCCGTTCGCGCTCATTGGGGGCACCCTGGCCCTCTTCCTGTGGCAGACCAACTTCAACATCTCGGCCGCTGTCGGCTACATCGCCGTCTTTGGCGTCAGCGTGCTGAACGGTGTCGTCCTCGTGTCGTCGATTCGCCAAGCGTTTGCGGATGGCCTGCCGCTGCAGCAGGCCATCGTCCGCGGCTGCGAGATCCGCTTCCGTCCCATCATCGTTTCGGCCATCGTGGCCGTGATTGGCTTCCTGCCGGCCGCGCTCTCCCACGGCATCGGCGCGGAGATCCAGCGCCCGCTGGCCCGGGTCGTCATCGGCGGCCTCATCTCGTCCACGGCGCTGACGCTGCTGGCGCTACCGGCCGTCTACGCGCTCTTCGCCGGAGGTCCAGTCGCCGATGAGCCCGAAGAGTTTGGGCCAACACAGCCCGCCCAAGCCTAAGAGTCCGCGCCGGGGGAGGCGATGACAACGTCGGGTTCGCCGTGCTCTGGACAGTTCGGATTCTGATGGTGCTGGCGGAAGACGGACGCTGAGGCGAAGGAGGGAGGTGTGCATGACTAGTCGAACGATCAGACCGCAAGGGTACGCGAATCGCACACCGTGGCAGGAGGCCATTCAGGAAGTTCCTGTCGCGTGGCTGGAAGACGAAGCGAAAAGATCGACGTCGCCCTATTCTCTCCTGGCCTCGTGGAAGGGCCCACGAGGTGGAGTGCCGTCGCACGTGATGATCAAGCTATTGCGGCGCCGAATCAGTGAGGACCACCCGGAGCTCCTGAGGACCGTCCTGCCGCCGGGTAGATTGCAGCGCACCGAAGACATGCTCAAAGGGATCTGGGCAAAGACGGGCGAAGCAAATGGAAAGCATCCAGTGTGGCGGCTTGTCGAAAGTCTGATTCGGCTGGCATGGGAGCACCTGGGCGGTGATCGGGTCGACCCCAGTCAGCCGGGTCAGGGCGACTAGTTCGATAGCGATGAGCCTTCCCGTCCCGGTCGGGTTAGCCTTCCCGTTGCGCGCACGGGGGGCGCCGGCTTCCCCACCTCCTGGTAAAAGGTAAGCTTCCACGCCACGAGAAAACAGGGGAGGACGGCGGGAA
>JACXTT010006489.1_pt1 | contig 16675 bp, 19 predicted proteins | sample 9270951 | NCBI WGS metagenome assembly JACXTT01 (sample SAMN15532306, study PRJNA645909) | rock metagenome | isolation source: weathered quartz diorite | place: Puerto Rico | collected 2017-06-21 | reverse complement strand
GCTGGGCCAGGAAGCCCGCCAGGTAACGGCCCAGGCGAGCCCCCCCCACGGACGGGCGGTCGCCCACGGCCGGGCCCGCCTCCTCCGACCTGTTGGCAAGCGCGACCAGGTGTTCCATGCGCAGCTCGGCGATCGACGTGTTGAGCCGGTCCGTGTAGCCGTGCCGCGGATAGCGCGGTATGAGGACGTTCCATCCCCGCTCGAAGAACTGGCGTCCGAGCGCGTCCATCTGCTGCGGGCAGTTGGTGAAGCCGTGCAGGAGGACCAACGCCCGCTCCGCCCGGCGACCGTGCGTGTAGAGCCTCGTCCGGCACAGCGGGTTGACGTTGGGCCCGTCGAGACCCTTGAGCGTCGTCGCGATCCGGATCCCTTCCGAGTAGTGGTCTTCGGTCTTCACGTGCAACGATTGGTGGAATGGATTTTGAACTGACTCAGGAGCAGCAAGCGATTCGCGACACCTGTCGCGATTTCGCCCGCGAGGTGGTCGCGCCGGCGGCGGAAGACCTCGACCGGAATCACAGGTTCGGCTACGACATCGTCCGGCAAATGGGGGAGCTGGGTCTTTTCGGCCTGCCCTTTTCGGAAGAGGTCGGCGGCGCGGGCGCCGACTTTCTTTCCCTTTGCATCGCGATCGAAGAGATCTCGCGCGCGGACGCCGGCGTGGGCATCACCCTCGAGGCAGCGGTGTGCCTGGGGTCATCACCCATCTACGAGTTCGGCAGCGAGGAGCAGAAGGAGCGCTGGCTGCCGGACCTGGTCGCAGGTCGCAAGCTCTGGGCGTTTGGGCTGACCGAGCCTGAGGCGGGCTCCGACGCGGGCGCGACCAGCACTCGCGCCGAGGCGCGGGACGGAAAGTGGGTGATCAACGGCGCGAAGCAGTTCATCACGAACTGCGGAACCGACATCTCCGCGGGCGTGACGATCACCGCGATCACCGATCGCTCCGGTAAGGAGCCCGAAATCAGCGCGATCATGGTCCCGACGGGCACGCCCGGCTATCACGTGCTCGAGAGCTATCGAAAGCTCGGCTGGCATTCATCCGACACGCATCCGCTGAGCTTCGCGGATTGCGAGGTGCCGGCGGGGAATCTGCTGGGTCCGCGCGGCGGAGGCTACAGGCAGTTCCTGCACACGCTGACGGGCGGCCGGATCGCGATCGCGGCTCTGTCAGTTGGTGTCGCCCAGGCCTGCCTGGATGCTGCGCTCGGCTACGCCAGGGAACGACGGACGTTTGGCGAGCCGATCTCCCGGCACCAGGCCATCCAGTTCAAGCTCGCCGACATGGCGATGGAGGCGGAGGTCGCCCGCACGATCGTTTACCGGGCTGCGGCGGCGTATGGGCGAGAGGGCGCTGAGACGAGCGACGAGGTGAGGATGCTCGCCGCGATGTCGAAGCTGTACGCGTCGGAGGCCTCGAAGCGCGCGGCGGACAACGCCGTGCAGATCCACGGCGGGTACGGTTTCATGGAGGACTATCCGGTCGCGAGGTACTGGCGCGACGTGAAGGTGAACGAGATCGGGGAGGGGACCTCGGAGGTGCAGCGCATGCTCATCGCGAGGTTGCTGGGCACGTAGAAACGCATCGCTGACCCGCCAAACGTGCGGAATCGAGCGGCGCCCTTAGCGATAGACTCCGTTGTGGCCCAGGCTGTGCTGCCCGACGTTAGGGAAGTACGTCAGGCCATGGTCCTCATGCCCCACTGCGATTCTGGCGATCACCTCACCTGTCCTCGTGTCGAACACGTAAACCGTCCCGTTGTAGCGGCCCGAAGCCCACAGCTGCGTGCCGTCCGGGTTGAGCTGCAGCATGTCCGGGCTCCCGCCACCGGGGATGTACCACTTGGCGACCACGCTGCGGCTGGCGAAATCGATCACCGAGATCGATCCCTCGAGCCGATTCGACACGTAAAGCGATTTCGTGTCGCGCGACACCTGCAGACCGTGGGCTCCGCGGCCCGTCGGGATGAACTGGATCTCCTTCAACGCGATGGGATCAACCACCGAAACGCCCATCCGGCCCTGGTTCGTGACGTAGAAGACGCTTCCGTCCGGCGAGAGCTTGACGTCGATGGGAAGGCCGCCGACGCGCGCGTAGCCAACGAGCTGCATGTTGTTCACGTCGACTTTCGCGACGACTCCCGAATATTCGGTCGAGATCATCAGGTAGCTCCCGTCGGCGCTGAAATCGAGGTGGTCGGCGCCGGGCCAGGGGATCGGCACCGACTTCAGCAGAGCCCAGCCGTGCCGCCAGTCACGGAACTCGATCCGCTCCAGCCTCTCGACGACGTCTACCGCTTTCGTCCCGTCGGGAGTGAAGTAGAGGTTGTAGGGAAAGGGAATGTTGATCTGGTCGACGGGCCGTCCGGTGTGGATGTCCAGGACCGTAAGGCTGCTCGATCCTTCGTTGTCCACGTAGAGGGCGCTCATGTCCCACGCGGGCGCGATGTGGTGGGGGATGGCGCCGACCCTGAAGTGATCGATCACCGCGAAGGTCCGCGGGTCGATGACGTCGACGGTTCCGGCCATGCTGTTGGGCACGTAGACACGGGGCGGCAGCTCGCACAGCGGGCACGGCACCACCCCGGAAAGCGTGTTGGCATAGACGTTGAACTCGGGCTCGGGCAGGGTGGTGGGCTGGACATCGGGCGCCGGCAGCAGGCGGGCCGATCCCGGGACGTCCGCCGCGGCGGTGCTGGTCGTGATCGGGGGCGCCGTCCAGACGACCGCGAAGACCATGGCGGCGGGGCTCAGGACGGCAAAGGCGAAGACCACGGCGAAGAAAACCGGAACGATTCGCGAACGGAGCGCCCGGCTCAGCCCGCGACGCCCGTCACTCGTCCGGAAGATCTTCAAGTTTTGGGGTCAGCTCACAGACCCATCTGCCGTCGTCGAGGCGACGAATGAACCGAGCGTAGCCCTGGTTGCGAGCGACATTCAGGAATTGTTCCTGGGTGATGAGAGTCCGGAGCCGGGCCAGGTCGGCGTACGTGTTGTCGCGCATGATTCCTCCGACGACTCCCGCCAGCTCCCGCCACTGGCCTTCTGAAAGCGGCTCGCCGTAGCCTGCGATGGTGACCAGCAGTGCGGCGGTGGCGCCGGTGATGGTCTCGGGGAGGATCTTCTCCGACTTGGCTCGCGAGATGATCTCGCGACCGGTGCTGATGATGTCCGCGATACGGTCCCGCCGGACGCCGATGATGTCGCGGCCACTACCGACGGTAGTGCCCTCCAGATACCTCGGACCTGCGTCCATTGTCAAGCCCACTATTCTAGTTAAGGCCTGAGTTGGACCTCGAACTTGCGCCGGAGCACGCGAGTTTCCGTGCCGCGGTTCGGGAGATAGCGCAGGGGGTGGCCCGGCCACGGGCGGCGGACGTCGATCGGGATCACCGATTCCCAGAGCAGGCGGTCAGGGCGGCGGCCGAATCCGGGCTGATGGGAGTCCTGATTCCTCGCCAGTACGGCGGCGCGGGCCTGGACGCCGTCGCCTTCGCAGTCTGCATCGAGGAGCTGGCCCAGGCCTGCGCGTCCACCGCGGTGATCGTCGACGTCCACACCAGCGTCGGGACCGAACCCATCCTGCTTTTCGGGGATGAAGAGCAGAAAAGGCGATGGTTGCCGCAGCTCGCCTCAGGCGACCTGTTGGGCGCGTTCGCGCTCACAGAACCGGCTTCGGGCTCCGACGCGGCGTCCTTGAAAACCACCGCGCGCCGCAACGGAAACGGCTACGTGCTGAACGGCACCAAGGTGTTCATCACCAACATCGGCCGCGCCGGCCTGTACGTCGTGTTCGCCAGGACGGGACCGGATGATGGCGCATCAGGAATCAGCGCGTTCCTGGTGCCTGCTGGTGCGCCGGGGGTTCGAGTGGGGCAGGTCTTTCACAAGATGGGACTGAACGGCTCGCCCACCGGCGAGCTCGTGCTCGAAGAGGTGAACGTGCCGGCGGCCAACCGGCTTGGCGGTGAAGGCGAGGGGTTCGTTGTCGCGATGCGTGCGCTCGATTCCGGTCGGATCGGCATCTCGGGCCAGGCGGTCGGCATCGCCCAGGCGGCAGTCGATGAGGCTCGCGAGCTGATGCTCGAGAGAGGACACGGACAGGGCGACGACTTCACTCTCGCCGACATGGCGACGCGCGTCGAGTCGGCTCGACTGCTGGTGTACCACGCTGCGTGGCTCTGCAGCCGAGGCCGGCCGTTCACTCGCCACGCTTCGATGGCCAAGCTCCACTGCACCGACGCCGCGATGCAGGTGACTCTCGACGCATTGCAGATCGCAGGCGAAGACGGCGCCCGCGCCGGCAGTCCTTTCGAGCGACACGTGCGCGATGCGAAAGCGCTCCAGATCTACGAAGGCTCCAACCAGGTCCAGCGCATCGTCATCGCGCGGGAATTGGTCAAGGGATAATCAATTTCGGATGGACTTCGAATTCAGCGCGGAGCAGATCGCGATCAGGGACACGATCCGCGAGCTGGTCCAGGACCGAGTCGCGCCTCGCGCTGCGGAGATCGATCAGACCGGCGAATACCCCAAGGACATCGAGCGGCTCTTCGCAGACAACGGGATACTCGGCATTCCGTTCCCCGAGGACTACGGTGGAATATCCGGCTCGAGCGTAACGATCTGCATGGGCATCGAGGAGATCGCGAAGGCGTGCGCCAGCTCATCGCTCATCCTCGCCGTCCAGGCGCTGGGCTCCTACCCGATCCTGGTCGCCGGGTCGGAGGAGCAGAAGAAGCGACTGTGTCCGCCGCTCGCGTCTGGAGAGAAGGTGGCCGCTTACGCGCTTTCGGAGCCGGGCAGCGGCTCGGACGCGGCCGCGATGAAGACTCGCGCCAAAAAGCATGGGGGCGAATACGTCCTCAACGGCACCAAACAATTCATCACGCATGGCAGCGTCGCGGGCAGCCTTGTCGTCTTCGCGCAGACGGACCCCAACGAAAACCACCGCGGCATCTCGGCCTTCGTCCTCGAACGCGAGACGAGCCCGTGGAAGGTGGAGAAGCTCGAGCACAAGCTGGGAATCCGCGGCTCGCCGACGGCGCAGATCGTGCTCGAGGACGTGAAGGTGCCGGCCGCCAATCGCCTCGGCGAGGAGGGCGCGGGATTCAAGATCGCGCTCGCGGTGCTGGATCGCTCACGACCCGGCATCGGCGCCCAGGCGCTCGGCATCGCGGAAGGCGCGTTCGCCTTCGCACTCAGCTACGTCAAGGACCGCCAGCAGTTCGGCCAGCCGATCGCGAGCTTCCAGGGCATCCAGTTCATGCTCGCCGACATCGCCACGCAGATCGAGGCATCGCGACACCTGGTCTTTCAAGCCGCAACCAAGGTGGACAGCAAGGCGCCCGATCTGACCAGGGTGGCCGCCATGGCCAAGCTCTTCGCGTCCGACATGGCGATGCGCGTGACCACGGACTGCGTGCAGCTTCTGGGCGGTTACGGCTACATCAGCGACTACCCTGTTGAGCGCATGATGCGCGACGCCAAGATCACCCAGATCTACGAGGGCACGAACCAGATTCAGCGCGTGGTCATCGCCCGGGCCTTGCTGCGTTGAGCATCGAGCCCCAGAGACCGGCGCCACCGCCGCCGCCTCCGCCGCCGCCCCCGGTGCCGCCCTACGCCATCGCCCCTGCCTACCAGCGGCCGATGTATCCGCCTCCTCAGGCGCCGGCTGTTCGAACGGAAACCCGCGCGCTGGCCTCGCTGCTCGTGTCGATCTTCTCCGTACTGCTGGGCGTGACGGGTTTCCTCTTTGGCGTCATGGCCCTGCTGACCGGCCTCGGCGAACTCCTGAACGGACTGCTGCTGGGCATCCCGGCAATGGCCCTCGGCCCGGTGGCGTACTTCCTCGGCAGGTCGGCCGTCGGCAGGATCGGGACGGAGCCACAAAAGCTCGGCGGGCGCAGCACTGCGGTCGCCGGTTGGGTGATCGGCGCGCTGGGCACCGCGGGCGGCGCCCTGGTCACGTTGATCTGGTTCGTCCTGGTGCTGGTCGCCAACTTCGGCCCGCCACCCGTCTAGCGGCGTGGAACGCATCGGCGATGCCTTCGTGTGGCCGTTCCGAGATCCGGAATGGCTGAACAAGATCCTGATCATGGGACTGATCCAGCTGATCCCGATCGTGGGCGGTATCAATGGGCTCGGCTGGATGCTGGCCACCATCGACCGCCTGCGCGCGGGCGAGGAGAGACTTCCTCCGGCGAATTTCGACTACCTAGTGCGGGGCGTGCAGCTGTTCGCCGTCTACCTCGTCTATTACCTGGGCCTCGCGCTGATCGGCTCGCTGCTGTACGTCCCCGCGATCGTCTTGCTGGCGCAGCAAGGTCACGATTCCGCGAATGCGCTGGTCGTGTTCTTCGGAATCGGCCTGCTGCTGCTGACCTTCACCGTTGTAACGATCGGCTCCCTGGCACTTACCTTTGCACTGCCGTCGATCGTGCTGGCCGTGGACCATGGAGGGATCGGGGCCGGGTTTCACATCGAGGCGATCCTTCGCCGCGCCCGGCAATCGCCGATCAACACGTTGATTGCGGGCCTTATGCTGATCGCCGCCGGCTTCATCGGCCAGCTCGGAGCCATCGCGTGCTTCATCGGGGTCGTGTTCACGAGCGTGTACGCGCTGGCCATGCAGGCATGGATTGTCCGTAGTTTCGAAGTGGGTTCCAAGGGACCCGCCACAAAGTAGGAGGTAACGAATGTCGGACCTGCCCCCACCGCCACCGCCTCCTCCTGCCCCTGGATCACCGCCGCCGCCTCCCCCTCCTTACGGAGGCGGTTACAACCCGCCGCCGCCACCGCCGCCTGGCGGTGGGTACGGGGCGCCGCCGCCGCCGCCGGGCGGAGGCTTTGTTCCGCCGCCGCCTGGAGGCGGGGGATACATGCCGCCTCCCCCTGGTGGCTACATGCAGCCCGGCATGGGCTACGCGGGCCAGCGCACCGACGGCCTGGCGATAGCGGCGCTCGTCATCGGGATCGTGTCAATCGCGTGCTCGGTCGCGTGTCTCGGCATCATCCTCGGACCGACCGCGGCCATCATGGGCTTCATCTCGCGGCAGAGGATCGCGACAAGTGGAGGTACGGTGGGCGGCGGAACGCTGGCAACGGTGGGCCTGGTCCTCGGCGTGATCGGTTTCGTCGCCAGCGTGGCCTGGTTTTTCTTCGTCATCGTCTCAGGAGCCCTTAACAACTCGAACGCCACGCCCTCCGGGTAACCCTCGACTCCAGGGCGCCGTTGTTAGAATCCCGTTGCTCATGTTCCGGGCCAGGCCGAAACGGGCCAGGCGATCCCGCTACAGCGTCTCCTACCGCCTGACGAGGTCCTTCCCGGCGGCGGTCGTGGCCGCCCTGCTCATCGCCGCCGTTCTCGGAGCGACGTTGACCTACAAACGCCTCGACGACTTCATCCACGCGACCACGGGTCATCACATCAACCCCATCGGCGAGGTGGTGCAGGCTGTCGAACCGTCACCGGGGACCATCGCCTACAAGCTCAAGCACGGCCAGCAGGTGAGCATCCTGCTGCTCGGGATGGGCGGCGAGCAAAACGACGCGCCATATCTCACAGATTCGATAATGGCCGTGACCATCGATCCGTCGACCAATCGAGTGATGATGGCCTCGATCCCGCGCGACCTCACCGTTCACATGAACCTGCAGTCCAATCCGAACCGTGTCTGGACGCAGAAGATCAACGCAGCTTACGAGGTGCCCTATACGGACATCATTTGCTGCGTCGCCTCGCAGTACACGGGACCGAACGGCGGGGGCTATGCGGCCGAGCATGAGGTGGGCAAGGTCACGGGTCTGACGTTCGATCGGTTCATCGCCGTCGACTTCATCGCATTTCGCGACATGGTGAACGCTTTGGGCGGCGTCGACGTGTGTCTCAGCACGAACGTCGCAGACTACGAGTACCCCGACTATTCCAATGGGTACATTCGGGGTGGCATCCATTACAGGGCCGGCTGCCAGCATCTGAACGGAGAACAAGCGCTGCAGATTGCACGGTCGCGCCACGCCGTCGAGCCAGAACAGTCGTCGGACTTCGGGCGGGCGAAACGGCAGCAGGACATCATGGAGGCGATCAAGAAGAAGGCCAGCACCGTCAACGGTTTCGCGAAAGCACCGCAGCTCCTGGACGCGCTGCAGAGGAACATCCACACCGACATGTCGATAGCCGACATGAAGGCGATCTACGACTGGGGCAAGAACCTTCCGGACACCTCAATCATCCGAGTCGCGATCACCGCGCCGTCCGGCGCCGCGGAGGGAAACCTGCTCGACTACGGCGACTGCGGACTGGGCCCCTACACGTCACAGCTGTGCCCCGACGATCCGACCTACGGGATGATCCACCGGTACCTGGGGTCGCTCTTCATCGACCAGGGCACTCTTGGGGAGAAGGCTCCCGTGCAGATCATGAACGGCGCGAATAATTTCCCTGGCCTGGACGGCCGCGTCACATCGATGCTCGACCCTACGGGTCTCCAGCTGGCCGACCCCGCAGCGCACCGCGCATCGTCGCAAACGCTCCTCCTCGACTATTCGGGTGGGAGGTTTCCACTGACGACGAGGTGGCTGCAAAACTTCTTCGGCGGAACCGTCGTGGCGGCGACGCCGAGCAACCCGGCACCATCGCCTGGTCAGCAGACGTACGGCATCGTGGTGGTGCTCGGCCACGACTTCGCCCTACATTGGTTGGGGCAGTGAGCTGAACGACCCAGACCTACTGAATAAGTTCCGGTCCGGCGATGTGCGCGCCCTGGCGAGGGCGATCAGCCTGGTGGAGCGCCGCGACCCCTCAGTCCGCGACCTGGAAGATGCGCTCCGCAACGACAGTCGCGTCCCGGGGGTGACCGGTTTCACGGGTGCGCCCGGCACGGGCAAGTCGACCCTCGTCGACGCCGTCATCACATTGCTGCGGGCAAAAGAACAGTCCGTCGCGGTGCTGGCCACCGACCCGAATTCGCCCTTCACCGGGGGCGCGATTCTCGGCGACCGCATCCGAATGCAGCGCCACGCCCTCGATCCGAAGGTCTTCATCCGCAGCATGGGTGCGCGCGGCCACCTCGGCGGCCTGTCCCTGGCCAGCCGCGAGGCGATCCGGCTGCTTGGCGCGTTCGGCTTCGACCAGGTGATCCTGGAAACGGTGGGGGTGGGGCAGTCCGAGCTCGAAGTCGCGGCGGTGGCTGACACCACGGTCGTGGTGCTGACACCGAACCTGGGCGACAGCGTCCAGATGATCAAAGCCGGCATCCTCGAGATCGCGGACGTTTTCGTGGTCAACAAAGCCGACATCGACGGCCATGGCCGGGTTCTCGCCGAGCTGCGGACCATGCTCAACATGGCGCCCAAGGCGCCCTGGAAGCCACCGATCATCCCCACGGTCGCGACACGACAGGAAGGCGTGGAGCAGGTTTGGGAGGCGGTGCTTGCGCACCGCCGCCATCTCGAGACCAGCGGCAAGGTGAAGGAGCTGAGCGAGCGAAGGCTTAGAGACGAGACCGCCGAGGTCGCCGCGGAGCTCGCCCGTGCGCGCGCGCAGCGGGCGCTGGAGGAGGACCCCATGCTCACCGCGCGCTTGCTGAAGGACGGCACCCCGTACCGCACGGCGGAGGAGATCCTGAGGACGCGAACCGATAATTGAGGTGAATTGAAGGTTCGAGCGCGCGACCCGAAACAAGTCTGGCGGGAGGAATTCGAATCCAGCCCGGCCCGGGAGGACGACATAGAGACGTCGACAATCTCAGGCATACCGCTGGCGCCGCTGTACACGTCGGAAGACCTGGCGCGCCGGGCCGAGGAGTATCCGGGGCGGTTTCCCTACACGCGCGGCATTCATCCGAGTGGCTATCGCGGCCGGCTGTGGACGATGCGCCAGTTCTCGGGGTTTGCGACCGCCGAGGAGACCAACCGGCGCTACAAGTACCTCCTGGCCAACGGCCAGACCGGTCTCTCGGTCGCCTTCGACATGCCCACGCTGATGGGCCAGGACTCCGACGCGCCGACAAGCCGCGGCGAGGTTGGCCACTGTGGCGTCGCCATCGACTCGCTCGCCGACATGGAAACCCTCTTCGAAGGCATACCGCTGGCAGACATCACGACGTCGATGACCATCAACTCTCCTGCCGCGATCCTGCTGTGCATGTACATCGCAGTGGCCGAGAAGCAAGGAGTGCCGGCCTCGCAGCTGGGTGGCACGCTGCAGAACGACATTCTCAAGGAGTTCATCGCCCAGAAGGAGTTCATCTTTCCGCCGGCTCCGTCGATGCGCCTTGTGGTCGACTCGATCGAGTACTGCGCGAAAGAGGTGCCCAGGTGGAACACGATCTCCATCTCGGGTTACCACATTCGCGAGGCGGGTTCGACGGCCGCGCAGGAGCTTGCGTTCACCCTCGCCGACGGGATGGCATACGTCGACGCCTGCCTCGAGCGCGGAATGCACATCGACGATTTCGCGTCGCGGCTTTCGTTCTTCTTCGACGCCCATATCGACTTCTTCGAAGAGATCGCCAAGTTCCGTGCCGCGCGCCGGATCTGGGCGCGGTGGATGCGGGAGCGCTACGGGGCCCAGCAGGAGCGGTCCTGGAAGCTGCGCTTTCATACCCAGACGGCCGGCGTCTCGCTGACCGCGCAGCAGCCGGAGCTCAACATCGCGCGCACCGCGGTCGAGGCGCTCGCCGCCGTGCTTGGCGGGACGCAGTCGCTGCACACAAACGCCATGGACGAGGTCCTGGCGCTCCCCACCGACAAGGCCGCGCGCCTCGCGCTGCGCACGCAGCAGCTGCTGGCCTACGAGACCGGCGTGGCGAACACCATCGACCCGCTCGGCGGCAGCTACTTCGTCGAGGCGCTGACCGACGAGATGGAACGGCAGGCGGAGGCGTACTTCAAGCGGATCGAGGAGATCGGCGGCGTCATTCCCGCGATCGAGGTCGGTTTCTTCCAGAAGGAGATCGCGGACGCGGCCTTCCGCTACCAGCAGGAGCTCGAGCAGAAGCGCCGGATCATGGTCGGGGTCAACGAGTTCACGGTCGACGAGGAGCAGCCGATCGATATCCTGCGCATGGACCCGCGCCTCGAGAGCGAGCAGACGGAGCGGGTCAGGGACGTCCGCCGCAAGCGCGACCAGGCGAGGTGCACGAACGCGCTCCACCGCCTCCGCAGGGCGGCTGCGGGCACCGACAATCTGATGCCGTACATCCTGGACGCGGTCCGGGCTTATGCGACCGAGGGCGAGATCATGCACGCCCTGGTCGAGGTGTTCGGCACCTACACCGAAACCGCGGTCGTCTAGGTGTCGCTTTGAGTCCAACCGCCGTGCGCCCCGTGAGGATCGTGGTGGCGAAGGTCGGGCTGGACGGCCACGACCGCGGCGTGAAGGTGGTGGCGCGCGCGCTGCGCGACGCCGGTTACGAGGTGATCTACACCGGCCTGCGCCAGACACCGGAGATGGTCGTCGACGCCGCGCTGCAGGAGGACGCCCAGGTCATCGGCCTTTCGATCCACTCCGGGGCACACATGACTCTCTTCCCGGCGGTGGTGGAAGAGCTGAAGCGCCGGAAGGCGACGGACATCATCGTCTTCGGCGGCGGCATCATCCCGGACGACGACATCGCGGCGCTCAAGAAACGCGGCGTGGCGGAGATATTCACTCCGGGAACGCCGCTGCAGAACATCGTCGACTGGCTGCGCAAGCGTTTTCCCGAATCACCTACGAAGTAGCCGCCTGTTTCGAATAACATCCGCGCATGTCGAGCGAGCCGCCTGGCCAGAATCCACCGCCGCCTGAGAGCCCGCCGCCTCCGCCGCCCGGCAACGTCCCTCCTCCACCTCAGCAGTACCAGCCTGCCTACGCCCAGCCGTACGCCTCCGCGCCGCCGGGGGTCGTGCCCGACGCTCAGTACGCGATGCCGGCGATGGTCCTTGGCATCCTGTCCCTCTGCCTGCTTCCCCTCGCCTGCTTCTGCGGGTTTGGCGAGTTCATCGTCATCCCGCTCGGCATCGTGGCTGTTGTGCTCGGATTCATGGCCCGGGGCAGGATCGCCGCCAGCCAGGGCACCCTGGGCGGAAGCGGCAAGGCGCTCGCGGGGATCATCACGGGGGGGACCGGGCTTGGGATCGCCATCGTCCTCGGCGTCGCCATCCTGATCTTCGGCATCGCCTTCTCCAGCCTCGTCAACTCCATCCCGACCCCGACGCCGTCGGGCTAGGCCCGAACCCCTAGGCCGAGGTCACGATCGTCCCGGCCACCTTGTCGTGGAAGCCCTGGCGCCGTGGGTCCCAGAACATCCAAAGCCAGCCGAGTGCGCCGACGCAGCAGAACACTACTTCGAGCCACCAGATGAAGCCGCGGAGCACCGCCATGCCAACGTTCGGAAACCGGCCGGTCGTCAGGTCACGTACGCGGAAGCCGAAGACCATCTGGCCGATCGTCTGCCCGTGCGCGCTCCAGAAGTAGCCGAAGTACGCCAGCGCCACCAGGAGGTCGACGGTCAAAGCGCTCGCGTGGCTGCCTCTCGTCACGCCCTCGACCAGGCCGAACAGGACGGCGAGCATGATCAGGTCGATGAGCCCGGCCACCACCCGCAGCGCGGGGTCGGCGAGGTTGGCGGCCGGGGGGTGGCGCAAGGTTGGCGTATCATAGGCGGGCTCTCCAACCCGAGGCGTCACCATGCAACTCAAAGCGTTTCCCCGCCAACCACTCGGCAAGCGCTCGCGCCGGCTGCTGCGCGAAGGCAAGCTGCCCGCCGTCGTCTACGGCCACAACACCGAGGCGACCCCCATCACGCTGGACAGGCTCGAGTTCCAGAAAGTCTTCCTCAGGTCCGGGCGCACGCACCTGGTCGACCTCGCGATCGACGGCCGGACCGAGAAGGTGCTGGTCCGGGAGATCCAGACACATCCCCGCCGGCTGGGGCCGATCCACGTCGACTTCTACCAGGTCAACCTGCAGGAGAAGATCGAGGTCGAGGTCCCGGTTCATGTCGTGGGCGATTCGGCGCCGGTCAAACGCGGCGACGCCGACATCCTCCAGCCGCTGCACTCGATCCGTGTCGAATGTCTGCCCTCTGACATCCCCGAGTCTTTCGAGGTCGACATCACGCCGCTCGAGGAGATCGAGATGGAGCTGCGCGTCTCGGACCTCAGTGTGCCGAAGGGCGTGAGCGTGCTGGAGGACGCGGACGAGCTGGTCGTCAAGATCGTCCACAAGCGCGAACTCAAGATCGAAGAGGAAGTCCCCGCCGTGGAGGCCGGCGTGCCGGCCGAGGGCGAGGTCGCTGCCGAGGGCGAGGCTCCCACCGAAGGGGAAGCAGCCGAGACCGAAGCATGATGCCCGCCGCCCAGTCAGGCGGCATCACCTTCGAACCCAACCCCAAAGACCTGGCCTTCGTCGCCATCGGGCTGGTCGTCCTGTTCGCGTTCCTGGTCGCGGCCCGCTTCGCATCGCGCATCGCCGGCGACCAGCTGCTCAAGCGGCACGTGCGCGGCGAGCTCGTCGTCATCAGCCGGCGGGTCGTGACGTTCGCCGTGATCCTGCTCGGGCTCTTTGCGGCCATCAGCTTTGCCGTCGAGAGCGCCAATGTCGCGCTGTTCGGCCTCGTGCTGGCGACGGTTGTCGCGGCGCTGGGCGTGCAGGATCTCCTCCGGGACTATGTATCGGGTTATTACGTGCTGCTCGAGCGACACATCCGGGTCGGCGATCGCATCAGCTTCGATACTCACACCGGAGTCATCACCGAGGTGCGTCTGCGCGTGACGCTACTGAGGAGCGAGGAGGGCGACGTGATCGTCGTGCCCAACTCCGAGCTCTTCACCAAACCCATCACGATCCACGGGACGACGCCAGAGCAGGAGGCTAAGAAAGCGCCCCCAGGGTGATCCGGCACAGGGCTTCGAGCTGGTCACCGGCGAGCTCGCACTCCTCCGCCAGCAGCTCGCGGATCATCTCGGACGCGACCTCCGTGTGAATGCCGTCCGCGACCTGTGTCGCGAGTGATCGCAGGTGATAGGTGTGGTCGGGCTTCTCGTTCGAATCGTCGAGCCGGACCTTGACCTCGTCGAGCTGCACGAAAGCCGACCACCGCTTGACCTCCGCCGCCCCGGTGTCCGGCGCGTCCGACAGATGGAGGCAGTTGAGGCCGCCGAAGATGCCGTAGCGCTCGCGAAGCGAGCCTGGACGCGACTTTGCGATCTGGGTTTCGCCCAGGACGTACCGCATCTGCTTCAGCGATTCCTCGGAGGCGGTGACGCGCCCGACGACCACGGGCAGCGCTGACATGAAGTCGACCAGCCACGGAAAGAATGGCCGTCCCCGCAGGAAGTCGTAGTGGTTCTCGATGAGCGAGGCGGGCGGCTGAAACCATTCGAGCGACTCGATCTTCCAGTCGCGCTCCGACGCGAGCCACCCCCAGATGCCCGCGCGCGCGGCAAGACGGTAGGCGGAGTCGGGTTTGAAGATGAGAAGCGCGTCAGCCAAGAGCTTATTTTCCCGGCTTGCGGTCGCGCGGGTTAGGCGAGTAGACCCTGCGGCCTTTCAGCTTCTCGGGCAGGTGGACCTGGTCGGCGACTCCGCCCTCGAAGTCATGGGCGTACTTGTAGTCGCGACCGTAGCCCATCGATTTCATCAGGCCTGTGGGTGCATTCCGCAGGTGCATCGGCACCGGCTCGTTGCCCGTCTCCTGGATGAGCTCGCGCGCAGTACCGTATGACGTGAGCGCCGAGTTCGACTTCGGCGCCAGCGCGAGGTACAGCGCCGCTTCGGTCAGCGGCAGCACGGCCTCGGGCATGCCCACGAAGTGCGCCGCCTGCTGCGCCGCGACCGCGACCGGCAAGGCCTGGGGGTCGGCGAGCCCGATGTCCTCCGCGGCGAGGATGACAAGACGCCGCGCCACGAACATCACGTCCTCACCGGCCTCGAGCATGCGGGCCATCCAGTAGACGGCCGCGTCGGGGTCGCTTCCGCGGACGCTCTTGATGAGAGCGGAGACGATGTCGTAGTGCTGGTCGCCGGCGCGGTCGTAGAGCAGGTGACGCTCCTGCAGTGCGCGCTCGACGTGCTCGAGCTCGATCGTGCTTTCCCCGGCCAGGGCGGCCGCCGCCTCCAGTCCGTTCAGCGCGACGCGCGCATCGCCCCGCGCGACCTCGAGCAGGGCTTCCAGGGCCTCACCGGCGATGGTCACGTGAAGCTCCTGGAGGCCGCGCTCCGCGACCTGAGCCAGCTCGTCGCGGCTGAGTTGCTCCAGTCGGAAGACCCGGCTGCGCGACAGGAGAGGCGAGATGACCTCGAATGACGGGTTCTCGGTGGTGGCGCCGATCAACGTGACGGTGCCCTCTTCGACATGCGGCAGGATCGCGTCCTGCTGCGCCTTGTTGAAGCGGTGAATCTCGTCGATGAACAGGATGGTGCGCAACCCTGCCCGTCGATGAACCTTCGCCTCCGCGACCGTCTTCCGCAGGTCGGCGACCCCTGCGGTGACGGCTGACATGGCGACCATCCGGGCGTTCGTCTCGCCGGCGAGAAGGCCGGCGAGCGTGGTCTTGCCGCTGCCCGGCGGCCCCCACAGGACGATGCTCGGCAGGTTGCCACTCCGGGTGAGCCGGCGGAGCACGTCCACGACCTGGCGTTGGCCGACCAGCTGGTCGAAGCTTTTCGGCCGCATCCGGGTCGCCAGCGGCGCCCTGGGCTCGGCCCCGGCCGGGGCGGGGAAGAGCTCCCCCTGATCTGTCATGGAACCCTGATTCTCTCCCAGTACAGGCCACGAGCTTGGTTTGCCGAGAGCGGCTGCCGGGGCTCGGAGCCTAGAATCTGCGCCCATGACCACCTGCTGGTACTGCAGCTCGGAGGTTCCCGAGACCTCGCAGTACTGCCCGAGCTGCGGTCACAGCCAGACCGACCGCACGTCGAGCCCGCTGTTCGGGGTGGTCGACCCGACGACCGGCATCTGGAATTCCAAGTTCGTAAACGCGTTGGTCGGCCAGGAGGCCAACCGCGCCGTCCGTTACCACCGGCCGCTGTCGGTTCTGGTCGTCGAGCTGGACCACGCCGAGCACATCCACAAGGAGCTCGAGCAGGTCCAGGTCGAGGCCCTGCTGCGGGAGATGGCGGAGCGCCTGGGGCAGGCCATCCGCGACACCGACACGGTCGCCTTCCTGGACGCGGACGGTCCGCCGCATTTCGCGATCGTGCTTCCCGAGACCGACGAGCAGGGCGCGGCGCTCGCCGCGGACAAGATCCGCCGCTCCATCGCCTCCCACGACTTCGGCACCAGCGGCGCATGGAAGCGCATCACGGTCAGCTGCGGCGCGGCCACCATCGACGCCGGCTACCGCCCGATGGACGAGGCCGGCGTGCTGAACCGGCGCGAGTACACCGGCAACCTCCTGCGCGAGGCCCACCAGGCCCTCGAGGGGGGCAGGTCGGCCGGCACCAACCGGACCTCGGTCGGCGCCTACCGAAGCTGACGCGTTTTTTCCTGGTCCGGCACGCGGATGTAGAAAATCCGCATCACATCCTGTACGGCCATCTCGACGGGTTTCACCTCAGCTCGCTCGGCCGCGCTCAGTCGACCGCCCTCGGCGAGCGCCTGCGGCCCGCGGGCGTGAACCGCATCGTCCACAGCCCGCTGGCGCGCGCCGGTGAAACGGCGCAGACCATCCCTGGCAATCTCCC
>JACXTT010006488.1_pt1 | contig 16678 bp, 16 predicted proteins | sample 9270951 | NCBI WGS metagenome assembly JACXTT01 (sample SAMN15532306, study PRJNA645909) | rock metagenome | isolation source: weathered quartz diorite | place: Puerto Rico | collected 2017-06-21 | reverse complement strand
GGGTCTTGCCATCGACCGCGAACACGCCCTTGAGATGGATATCGCCGGCGGCGCCGACGGTGGCGGCGGGGCTGCTGCCATCGCCGCCGAACAATTGCCGCGCCAGGGCAATATCGACTGCGGGCGCGTTGTCGGCAAGCGTGGCGATGCGCGCTTCCGGCGCGAGGAAATGCCAGGTCCACCAGGACAATTGCAGGCCGATCGCCACCACCACCAGAAAGGTGAGGCTGTTGGCGATGAGTTGCTGCCGGCGCGCGCTAAGTTTCATCGACGGAATCCATTACCTGGGCAGTTTCGTCAAATCGACGTCGAGATATTTGAAAGGTTCTTGCGAGAAAGGGTGCTTTTTGTAGCCCAGGACCCAGGGCTGGATCAGGATGGTTCCCTGTTTCAGGGTGTTGACCCGCCAGGGATTGTAAACCCAGAGCAGATGCACCATTCGTTGATAGAGCGCAGTGCGGGCGGGCGAGTCCGGCATGACGCGAACCTGCTCGTACAGCCGGTCGTAGGCAGGCAGGGAGAAGAGGGTGTAATTGGGCCCGCCGATCGACTTGCTCCAGAACAATTGCAGATAATTTTCGCCATCGGGGTAATCGGCGATCCAGCCGTAGCTGAACATCTGGATAAGGCCCAGGGCGGCCTGGCGCCGCAATTCGGGCAGTTTTTCCACCTTGTTGAAATTCATGCGAATGCCGATGTTGCTCATGGCGCGCCGCCAGAGTTCATTGCGGCTGCGCTCGCGCTGGTCCGGCTGGGTGGCATGTTCGATGGTCAGCGCGGAACCGTCGGGCATTTCGCGCCAACCATCGCCATCGCGGTCGATATATCCGTACAGGTCGAGCAGCGCCTTGGCGGCGGCAGGGTTGTATTCCAGCGTGGGCGAATGCTCATTGACGAAGCCGGCCATACCTTCGGCAATCGGCGACCAGGCCTTGACCGCCTGGTTTTTTTCGATGATCGCGATCTCGTCCTCGACCGGATAGGCCATTGAAATGGCGCGCCGCAGGGCGATTTTTTCCGCGCCGTAGCCGCCCAGAACCCGGTCGTTCATGTTGAAGGTCGTGTAAGTCAGCCAGGCGACTTCGTCCGGACGCGTGCTCATGCCCGCCCGCGCCAGATTCGGCGCCAGCTTGCCGCCGGGCATGGCCACATCGATGAAGGGCGTGGGAATCGGCCGGATGTAATCGTGCTCGTTGTTGAGAAAGGCCAGCCAGCGCGGCTGCTCTTCTTCGATGATGGAGATCTCGATGCGGCCGACCAGGGGCAGGCGTTTGCCGCGAAAATGCTCGAGGATGGCCGCATCGCGCGGATCATCGCTGCCGGCCGTGTCGAAAAATTCTTCGCGGTAGTCCGGATTGGCTTCGAACACGATCTTCGAGGAACGGCGCCAGTCTTTCAGGCGATAGGGCCCGGTGCCCACCGGGTGATCGGCGAAGGCGCTGCCATAGTACTCGACGACTTCGCGCGCGACCGCCACTGTCGCCGACATGGCGAGAATGTAGGAGAGGTTGTAATCCGGCGCCAGCAGGCGGATCACCAGGGTGTAGCGGTCCGTCGCCTCGATACCGGCGATCGGCCGGTCGTAATCGAAACGTCCGCTGCGTTTGGCTTCGCGCGTCAGTTCATCGCCTCCGACGAGTTTGCCTTCAACCAGGAACTGCCACTTGGAATGCACTTCCGGATCCAGCAGGCGCTTGATGCTGTACACATAGTCGGCGGCAACGAGTTCGCGCTTCTTGCCCTTGAAAGCGGGGCTGTCGATAAAATAAATGCCGGGCTTGATTTTCAGCGTCCAGGTTTTGCCGTCGGCAGAAATTTCCGGCAAGGCCTGCGCGGTGTTCGGTCGCAATTTGATCGGCCGCGCCAGATGGTCGTATTGCAGAGGCGCGTCGAACAGGCTGATACACAGCATGCCGGTGACTTCGTTCGATTCCATCTGGCAGTCGAAGCCGCTTTCGGCGGACTGCACGGCGGTGCGAATGACCTTGGCCGGATCGGCGGCGGAGGCAATGCCTGTCCAGGCAAGGATCAGCGCCAGCGCCGAATTTGCGAGGCGATGCACGTGCGATCAGTGCAGGATCCGCGACACGCCCTGCTCTTCGGCGGTGGTGCCGCGCGGCGACAGCGAGGCGTGGTGCAGGGTCATGCGCCAGCCGTGCGGGGTCAGCAGATAGACATTGGTCGCCAGCACCGGCGGGATGATCGGCGCAGTCGTGCCGGGCTTTTCGCGCGGGATGAAAGTCTCGTAGACATTGTGGATCGCCAAAGTCTGGCCGAGTTGCTGGCGCAGTTCGCTGATCTGCAACTGCGTATTGGGGCCGTGCGAAAAGATATCGGCAAAGCTGTCGCGGATCGCGGCGAAACCCGCCAGCCGCGGGCCCTGGGGATGGATGCAGACAATGGTCGGCTCGTCCGCCCAGACGGCCATCATCAGATTGAGATCGGCGCGCTCGAAGGCGTCGTAGAACGCCGCTTCGCAATCGGCCGGAGTGGGGAACAGTTTTCGGGACATGGGCGGATGATACTGGCGTGCCAGTGTCAAGGCAATTTATAAGAGCGGTGGAGGCCTTGAGAATTCGCCATCGGCCCAAAACTGCATCAGGGCATCCATCCCCCGCACGAGTGTAATTTCGTGACGACAGGCGTAAACTTTTCGAGTTGCCTGCGGTCTGCACAACTTGTCCATCGCCCTGCGACCTCATTTCCCTTCTTTTTGCGGAGACTCCCCATGACCCGTTTTACCGTCAACGGCCAGAAATACGAGGCGAATGTGCCCGCCGATACGCCCCTGCTTTGGTTCCTGCGCGACAATCTGCAACTGACCGGCACCAAATTCGGCTGCGGCATGGCGTTGTGCGGCGCCTGCACCGTGCACATCAATGGCGAGGCCACGCGCGCCTGCGTGACCCCGGTCTCCAGCCTCAACGGCAAGAGCATCACCACCATCGAGGAAATCGGCAAGACCCCGGTCGGCAAAAAGGTGCAGGCGGCCTGGATCGCCGAGGACGTGGTGCAGTGCGGCTACTGCCAGTCGGGCCAGATCATGTCGGCGACCGCGTTGCTGGCGAAGAACAACGCACCGACCGATGCGCAAATCGATGCCGCCATGAGCGGCAACATCTGCCGCTGCGGGACCTACAACCGAGTGCGTGCGGCGATCAAGACCGCTGCTGGAACCGGTGCGGCCAAACCGACTGCCAAAGCCAAGGCCTGAGGACATGGACATGAAAAATATCGTCAGCAATTCTTCCCCCGGCGACAAGTCGGTGAATAAGGCCCGCCGCGACTTCATCAAGACTTCGGCGGTCGTCGGCGGCGGCCTGGTCATCGGCTTTTATCTGCCCATCGGCAACAAGATGGCCGAGGCGCAGACGCCCCCCAAACCGCAGGTGTCGCCCAATGCCTTCCTGCGCATCGCCCGTGACGGCAGCGTGACGGTGCAGGTAAAGCATCTCGAATTCGGCCAGGGGGTGATGACCTCGCTGCCGATGCTGGTGGCTGAAGAGCTCGATTGCGACTGGAGCAAGGTGCGCGCCGAGCTGGCCCCGGCCGGCGCCGCCTATGCCCATACCATGTTCGGCATGCAGATGACCGGCGGATCGAGCTCGGTGATCAATTCCTGGGAGCAGATGCGCACCGTTGGCGCCACCGCGCGCGCAATGCTGGTGAGCGCGGCAGCGCAGCGCTGGAAAGTGGCGGCCGGCGATTGTCGCGTCGAAAAAGGCGTGATCAGCGGGCCTGCCGGGCAGCGCGTCCGCTTCGGCGATGTCGCCGATGCCGCCGCAAAATTGCCGGTGCCGGACAAGGTCGTGCTGAAGGACGCGGGCCAGTTCCGCCTCATCGGCAAGCCGACGCGCCGCCTCGATTCCGCCGCCAAGGTCAACGGCAGCGCCCTGTTCGGGCTCGATATGACGGCCAAGCAAATTCCGAATCTGCATGTGGCCCTGGTCAAGCGCGCGCCGCAGTTCGGCGCCAGGGTGAAGAGCTTCAATGCCGACAAGGTCAATGGCATTCCGGGTGTGGCGCATATTGTCGAGACCTCGAACGGTGTCGCCGTGGTCGGCAAATCGTTCTGGGCCGCCAAAACTGGCCGCGATGCCCTGGTGGTGGAATGGGATATGTCAGCCGCATCGAAGGCCTCGACAGTGGAACTGCGCAAGAGTTACCGCGAGCTGGCGAAAACGCCGGGCGCGGTGGCCAAGGCCGGCAATGTAGAGGCGCTCAAGACCGCGGCAAAAACGGTGAGCGCCGAATTCGAAATGCCCTACCTCTCGCATGCCGCCATGGAGCCGCTCAATTGCACCGTCAAGGTGGGCGCCGACAGCTGCGAGATCTGGGGCGGTACGCAGATGCAGACGGTGGATCAGGGAGCAGCCGCACGCGTGCTGGGCTTCAAGCCCGAACAGGTCAAGATCAATACGATGATCGCCGGCGGCGGTTTCGGTCGTCGCGCCAATCCGGTATCGGATTTTGTCGTCGAAGCCGTTGAGGTCGCAATGAAGGCCAAGGTGCCGGTCAAAACCATCTGGACGCGCGAGGACGATATGCGCGGCGGCTACTATCGGCCGATGTTCGTGCATCGCATCGAGGCGGGGCTCGATGCCGCCGGCCGCATCGCGGCCTGGGACCACACCCTGGTGGGGCAGTCGATACTGAGTGGAACGCCCTTCGAAGCTTTCCTGGTCAAGGATGGCATCGACGCCACCAGCGTCGAAGGCGTGGTCGATACGCCCTACGATATTCCCAATATGCGCACCAGCCTGCATTCGCCCAAACCTGGCGTGCCGGTACTGTGGTGGCGTTCGGTCGGCCATACGCATACGGCCTTCGCCATGGAATCGATGATGGACGATCTGGCCAAGGCCGCCGGCCAGGACCCGCTGGAATTCCGCCGCAGCTATCTGGCCAAGCAGCCGCGGGTGCTGAAGGTATTGAACACCGCCGCCGAAAAAGCCGGCTGGGGCAGCCCGCTGCCGAAAGGCCGTGCGCGCGGCATCGCGGTGCATGAAAGTTTTGGCAGCGTGGTCGCGCATGTGGCCGAAGTCTCGATCGACAATGGCCAGCTCAAGGTGCATCGCGTGGTTTCGGCCATCGATTGCGGCCTCGCCGTCAATCCCCTTACTATTGCCGCGCAGGTCGAAGGCGCGACAGCCTATGGCCTCAGCGCGGCACTGTATGGCCAGGTGACTCTGAAAGATGGCGTGGTCGAGCAATCGAATTTCCACGACTACCCGGTGCTGCGTCTCAACGAGATGCCGAAATGCGAAGTGCATATCGTCGAGACCGGCGCCAAATCGCCGACCGGCGTGGGCGAGCCGGGCACGCCGCCGATCGCCCCGGCGGTCGCCAATGCCATCTTCGCCCTGACCGGCAAGCGCCTGCGCACCTTGCCGTTCAATGCCGATGAACTGAAGGCGGCCTGATGGGCGATGGTGTACCAATTGAATAAAAAAGCAGGGCAAAAGGGTGCCTTTCTGAAGGTGCCCTTTTACTTACAACGCCTTATGAGGCTGGCATTTCATAACTTGCTGCAGAGATTGCTGTCGAGTATCTTGAGTTATATCGGATTCGTTGTGTTCCATTCCCACGAGTTACTCATTGAGACCGACTCTCAAGGAGATTATGCAAGTTGAATTCCCAATGCTGGCGACGTTCACTTTAACCCGAACGGCGTTAACCTACGAACTTGCCTCCCGTCATGGCGTACTTGTCAGGGAACAGCGATTGAGCTTCGTTCTCCGGGCTGATTCCGGTACTCAGATTCGACTGTCATCTGGTGAAGCACTGGAACATATCGATATTGATTTCAGTATGTATTCTCGATGGAAAAAACCGGAAGACCTCAATGGAAACTTAACCCCCGCAGATGTCGGCTACCTCTTTTACCATGGTGCCGAAACTCAAGGAGGCAAACCCAAAATTCACGGTGCTGCACTATGGCTTTGGCCTATCGACTTCGTGCCCGAAGCGTTTCTCAGCAATATGGAGAACAGAGCAGTGCATTTTATGTTCGGTTCCACACCAACCATTCTTGCGGATCAGGAGCCGTTCATTTGGCTTCCAGGCAAGCCGCACATCATTCGCATTTCTGAAATTTCATTTTCGCTAGTTAGTAACTTAAAGGATCGCTCGTAATGACTGTTGGCGAAACGCTGAAGTCCACTCGTTTTCAAGCAAATCGATTACTCATGTATGGATCATCTGAATCGAAATTAGCATTGCCATGCTTCCCATAGAAATGGAAATTCCTCGTGTGCGCGAACTATGCGCAATGATTACAGACCGATCTGCTAACAATGCATATTTTCAAGACTTTGAAAACACCCTCAGCGTCGAGCCCTCTAAAGCGAAAGTGTGGTGGGCAAGGGAAAAAGTGTTGCAAGTGCTCGACGTGGATGCTTGGGCATATCTCAAAGGGGAATTGTTTCCTTATCTGACCACCAAAAATGGGGGCGGACGCGGATGGCAGCAACTCATAACCATCTTGAATCAGGCATACGCATATAGCTACTTGTGCCAAATTGGTTGCATCTCTCCAGCGTTTATTCCGCGCGCAATGCAGCAAAGTAAAGAGACGCCGGACCTAGAAGCAAAATTAGATGGATCACGTGTGTTGTGCGAGGTGAAGACCATCAACATTTCTGACAAGGAAGTAGGCGCGCGAAATAACGGCACGGGACGAGCAAGTCGCACCGATCTAGACCAAGGCTTCTTGCGGAAACTTCGCGCTGATCTTGCCAAGGCATCCCAACAAATGAAGGCATTCGACAATTCACCGGATGTAGTTCGCATCGCATACATCGTCCCTGACTTCGACGATTACTTTGGCGAATACAAACTAAACTACTTCAAACAAATCGACCAGTATCTCGCTGGTCTCAGTCTGGAAATTCAGGTCGTTATACATAATCAAGCAACGGTGTTTCAAACCTCAATAGAAATGAAAAATGCGTCCGTTGTTAACGATGTAGGCTAGCTGGCCGATTTTTCAAAAATATTCCTGCGAATTGACTGTTGCGGTTACCGTTTCAAGTGCCCACGAACGCTATATCCTGAAGCAGGATAGTTCCTCAATCTATTTACAGCAGGATGTCCGCCAAGCCAAATGAAACGCTGCTATAAAATTCTATCCTCGCTGTCGGCGTTGGCCATCGTCGCCGGCTGCGCCTATGTGGACAACAAGCAGGGTGAATGGATTTTTCGGCCGGTACAGGGGCAGTGGTCGGGCTATCGCGCCCAGGCCGTCAGCTTCGAGGAGCACTGGATTCAGGTGGGGACTGAAGGCGGAAAACTGCACGCCTGGTATTCGCCCGCGGCCAATCCCGATGCGCCGACCCTGCTGTATTTGCATGGTGCGCGCTGGAATCTCAGTGGCAGCGTGACGCGCATCCCGCGCTGGAACCGAATGGGTTTTTCAGTGCTGGCCATCGACTATCGGGGCTTCGGCGAATCGACGGCGCGTTCGCCGACCGAGCAATCCGCCAATGAAGATGCCGAAGCGGCCTGGGCGTATCTGAACAAGCTGTCCCCCGGACGCAGGCATTTTATCTACGGCCACTCCCTGGGCGGCGCCATGGCAACAAAGCTGGCCATCGATCATCCGGATGCCAGCGGCTTGATACTCGAGGCGACCTTCACCAATATCCCCGAGTTGATCAGGGAATATCCACTCGGCTTTTTGCCAGTGGGATTCCTGGTGCGGCAGCGTTTCGACAATCTCGAACGTATCGAGGCCGTGAAAATTCCGGTGCTGTTCGCGCATGGCACGCGTGACAGCACCGTACCGTTCAAGATGAGCGAAAAATTGTTCGACGCGGCCAAGGCTCCCAAGCGCTTTTTTCGCGCCGAGGGCGGCTCGCATCATAATCTGAGCGCCAGCTATTTCGAGGACTACCGCCGCGCCGTCGATGAATTCTTCGGCCTCGCCAATATTGACAAGGGGAGCAGTCATGCAGTCGCTGGATCTTGAAGTCCTTTCCCATGCCCGCGAATGGCTGGCAGGCGGCCGTCGCGTCTGGCTGATGACAGTCACGCAAACCTTCGGCGCCAGTCCGCGCCCGCCGGGCTCGCTGATGGCGATGCGCGACGACGGCATCGTGGTCGGTTCGGTGTCCGGCGGCTGTATCGAAGACGATCTGGTGGCGCGGCGCGCGGAGTTTTCCGGTGCGGTGCCGATCCTGCAAAGTTATGGCGTGACGGCAGACGAGGCGCGGCGTTTCGGCCTGCCCTGCGGCGGGCAATTGGAGGTGGTGATTGAGGCCGGCTTGTCGGCAGCGCGACTCGATGAATTGTTCGACAAAATCGCCGCTGGTGAAGTGTTCGCACGGGTAGTCGATCTGCGCAGCGGGCACTGGCACTATCGACCGGCGACACCCACCGACGAAACTTCGCGCAGCGATGAAGCCTTCAGTTGCATCCACGGCCCGCGCTGGCGCCTGCTGATCATCGGTGCCTCCGAAATCGCGCGCTATCTGGCCGAGGTCGCCGCCACCCTCGATTTCCAGGTGTATGTGTGCGATCCGCGCGAGGAATATCGCAGCATCTGGCGCGTTGCCGGCACAACCTTTGTGGACGGCATGCCCGATGATGCGGTTGTCGCCTTCAAGGTCGATGCCCATACCGTCATCGTCACGGTATCGCACGACCCCAAGCTCGACGATATGGCCTTGCTGGAAGCGCTCAGGACCGATGCCTTTTACGTCGGCGCGGTCGGCTCCAAGCGGACCAGTGACGAGCGCCGCCGCCGTCTGCGCGAATTCGACCTCAGTGCCGCCGAGGTGGCGAAGCTGCATGGCCCGGTCGGCCTTGCCATCGGCAGCCGCACCCCGCCTGAAATCGCCATTGCCATCCTCGCCGAGCTGGTGGCTGCACGCAACGGCGTGATGCTGGCGCGCGAGGTTAACGCCGCGGCACCCGCTTCGGCCGCCTGAGCATACTGAGCGTCAGGTGATTACCGGCATCCTCCTCGCTGCCGGAAGTGCGCGCCGCTTTGGTTCGCAAAAATTGCTGGCGCGCTTGCCCGATGGTCGCACCGTGGTGGAAGCCAGCGCCGCAAATTTATTGGCGGCAGTGGGTCGCGTGATTGCGGTGACGGGGCGCGATGAACGCCTGATGCGCCTGCTCGACGATTGCGGCTGCCAGGTGGTGTTGAACGAACAGGCTGCCGAGGGTATGGGCACCAGCATCGCCACCGGCGTGCATGCCAGCACCATCGACAATCCGGAAGGATGGATCATCGCCTTGGGCGATATGCCCTATCTGCGCATGGAAACGATTCGCAGTGTTCGTGACCAGCTTGCGGCGAACAGCGGCATCGTGATCCCCGTCCATCAACAACAGCGCGGACACCCGGTCGGCTTCTCGCGGGAATATGGTGGCGCGCTGCTTGGCTTGCGGGGCGACAACGGCGCGCGCGCGGTGGTCACGGCAGCGACAGCCGACAATCCGGCGGCACTGCATTTGGTGGTGGTCGAAGACGCCGGCGCATTGGCGGACATCGATACGCCGGCCGATTTGCGCTGATTTTTCGTTTAATGCGCGCTCAGGATTTCTTGCGGTATTTTTCGCCGGCCTCGATCTTGCTGCCGATGATGTTTTGCTTGGGCGGCAAGGGGCAGGTGGTGAATTCCGAGAACGCGCAGGGCGGGTTGTAGGCCTTGTTGAAATCCAACTTGAAGACGGTGTTGGGCGCGGGCCGCACATCGACATACAGGAAGCGCGAGGGCCGGTAGGTGGTGACGCCGGCGGTGGCATCGCGAAACACGAAGAACAGGCCCTCGTCCTCGCCGACCACATCCATCTTGTATTGCTTGCCGTTGAGCTTGAACTCGACATAGCCGGGGCAGGGCTCGTCGGAGACTTCGTCGATCACATTGACGATGGAAATTTTCTTGCCTGGCGGATAGGGAACGAACTTGGCGTCCACCAGGTATTTCGGATTGGCCTCATACCAGATGCGGCCGGCAAAATTCTTGCGCACCGCCGATTCATTGTCGGCCAGGCGCAGCACATAGGTGCCTTCGCGTTCGATGATGTGCATGGAGATGCGGCCCAGCGATACCCAGTCGCGTTTGTCGCCGGCCGGTTGCAGGATGCGCTCACCGCTGAAGGGCTTGCCTTCGCTGCTCATGTTGACGCCGTCGGCGAGTTTCAGCGTGACCTTGCCCGGCTCGACCGTGATGCTGCCGATGCGATCCGGGCCGGTGCCCTTCAGCTCGGGCGGGAACACGATGTCGTTGTCCTTGCCGGTGCCGAAGGTGTTGACGCCGGGCTTCATCACGAAGCGCCCGGCCAGCGTCAGCCAGCCGTTGTCGCGGCGCAGACTTTTTTCCATCTTGTCGTGATACGCCTCGATGTCGGCGATGTATTCCAGCGGCACCTCGGCCTTGCGTTGGGCGGCGGCGTGGCCGGTTAATGCGGTGCAGGCGATGGCAACTGCGAGCAGGGCCTGCGGGACGGAAATTATTTTCATGGAGGAGCCTCGACCAGAAACGATGGAAAAATTATGCCGCATTCCCGACATGCATTTCAGAAAAAACCCGCTCCGGGCTCATTTCCTTCATGCACTTGAAATGTCCCAGCGGACAGACGCGCTGGAAACAGGGGCTGCAATCGACGTTCAGTGAAACCACTTTCGCGCGCGCCGACAGCGGCGGGGTGAAGGCCGGCGAGCTGGAACCGTACAGGGCTGCCACCGGCACTCCGACGGCGCAGGCGATATGCATCAGCCCTGAATCATTGGTGACGACATGTTCGGCCATGCTTAACAAATCGATGGCCTCGTCGAGGCGGGTTTGCCCGGCCAGGTTTTCGCAGATGTTGCCGGACAGGGCATCGATTTCATCGGTAATGGCGCGATCCTTGGACGAGCCGAACAGCCAGATTTGCTTGCCGAGGCCGTGACAACGCTTTGCCAACTGCGCGAAATGCTCCGCAGGCCAGCGCTTGGCCGGGCCGTATTCGGCGCCCGGGCAAAAGGCGATGACGGGTTTTTCATTGGAAAGCGTGAGACGCTGCATGGTCAGGGCGCGGGCACTCTCGTCGATACGTAATCGCGGCTGTGGCAGCGGGCGTTCAAGGATGGTCGTATCAGGCTGCGCCAGCCAGGCGAAACGCTCGACCATCAGCGGCAGGGCGCGAGTATCGAGATCGCGACAATCGTCGATTATCCAGCCGCGTTTTTCACCACGAAAACCAGTGATCAGCGGAATGCCGGCGAACCAGGGGATGAGGGCCGACTTGAAGGTATTGGGCAGCACAAAGGCGCGCTCATAGGCTGCGCTTGCCAGCCGTTTGCCCAGCGCGCGCCGAGCCAGCAATCGCAGATCGCCATGCGCAAACGGATTTTCCAGAACCGCATCGACTTCCGGCATGCGCCGGTAGACTGCCATCGCCCATTTCGGCGCCAGCACATCGATGACCGCCTCCGCATCCTGTTCGCGCAGGCGCATCAGCAGGGGCTGCGACAGCACCGCGTCGCCGACCCAGGAGGGGGCGATGATAAGAATGCGCGCCATCGCCCTTCCTCCTATCCCTTTTCTGCGTGATCCGCCGCGTTCAGTGGCCGCCCTTGGCCGGACCGTCGAGCTTGTAGACGGTGCCGCAATAGGGACATTTGGCCTCGCCGTTCTCGCTCAGGTTGATGAACACCCGCGGATGGGTGTTCCACAGCTTCATCGAGGGCATCGGACAATGCAGGGGCAGGTCCGCCGCCGTCACGGTGATGCGCTGGTACTTGAGTTCGGTGGGGCGCGCGGATTCGCTCATGGCAATGTCCTTCCTGGCTGTGTCCCGATGCGGCTCATTTGACCGGCGTCAGCCAGTGACGATATTTGGCATTGCGGCCGGCGACGATATCGAAAAAGGCCGACTGCAGTTTTTCGGTGACCGGTCCGCGCGTGCCGCTGCCGATGACGCGGCCATCGAGTTCGCGGATCGGCGTGACTTCCGCTGCGGTGCCGGTGAAGAAGGCCTCTTCGGCGATGTAGACGTCGTCGCGGGTGATCTTGCGCGCTTCCACCGGAATGCCGAGGTCGGCGCACAGCAGCTGGATCGAGCGCCAGGTGATGCCATCGAGCGCCGAGGTCAGTTCCGGCGTGGCGACCTTGCCGTCGCGCACGATGAAAATATTTTCGCCGGCGCCTTCGGCCACAAAGCCGTCGGTGTCGAGCAGGAGGGCTTCGTCGTAGCCGTGGTCGATGGCTTCGTTATTGGCGAGGATGGAGTTGGCATAGGTCGAGGCCACCTTGGCGCGCGGCATGGTGACGTTGACGTGATGGCGGGCGAAGGAGGAGGTCTTGACGCGAATGCCTTTTTTCAGGCCGTCCTCGCCCAGATAGGCGCCCCAGGGCCAGGCGGCGATGGCGATATGCACCTTGGCGCCGCGCGGGGAAACGCCCATTTTTTCCGAGCCGTAGAAGGCCAGCGGGCGCAGATAGCAGCTTTCCAGCTTGTTTTCGCGCACCACCTGGCGCTGCGCCTCCATGATTTCCTCCTTGGAGAAGGGCATCGCCATCTGGTAGATCTTGGCGGAATTGAACAGGCGGGTGGTGTGTTCCTTCAGGCGGAAGATGGCGGTGCCCAGCTCGGTCTTGTAGGCGCGCACGCCCTCGAACACGGCGAGGCCGTAATGCAGGGAATGTGTCAGCACATGGGTGTTGGCATCTCGCCAAGGGACCATTTTGCCGTCATACCAGATGAGGCCGTCGCGATCGGACATCGACATATTTTTTCTCCGTGATTCTGTGCGGTAAATAAAAAGCCAAGCCCATAATTTTAACGCAAGTAGGCTGTTCCGCCGCCTTGGCGCACAGAAAGCCTCGTGTTGGCCGACAAAGTGAAAACAGGCAAATCGGCTTATGTCATAATCGGTTGCGCGCTGCTTCTGCCCAATCCTCCTTGATAACCGTGGCAAGATCGCAAAATACGCCGCAGAATTGCGACGCTCTAACTCCAACAATATCGCCAAGCTACGACCATGACCGGCAAGATCGCTGCCAAGCTGTCCGATATCGAATCCCCGCAGGCCGAGCAGTTGAGCCCGGAGGAAAAGCTGTCGGGAGACATGCTGCTGTTTTCCACCGGGCTGATGATGTTCGCCTCGGTGCTGTGGCTGGCGGTTTACTGGAGTTTCGGCCAGCGTTTCTCGACCCTGATTCCGCTGACCTTCCAGGCCATCTCGGTCTGCACCATCGTTTTTTATCTCAAGACACGCAAGCTGGCGCCGTTTTGCCTGATGCAGCTCTCACTGTTTCTGTTCACGCCCTTTGTGCTGCAGTGGTCGATCGGCAATTTCGTCAACGCCAGCGGTGTGTCTCTATGGGCCCTGCTGGCGCCGGTCGGCGCCATCGTCATCATGGGCACCAAGGAGTCGGTGCCCTGGTTCATCGCCTATATTTTCATGACGGCCATGTCCGGCATGTTCGATTACCAGCTTGGGCTCGATGTGAAGCAGCTCGATTCGAAGACCGTGGCGGTGTTCTTCGTGCTCAATTTCGTATCGATCTCGGCCATGGTCTATGTGCTGCTCTGGTACTTCACGCGTGAAAAGGCCAAGCTGCGCGAGGCGATCGATGCCCAGACCCATGCCGTCGAGACCGAGAAGGAATTGTCCGAGCGCCTGCTGCTGAACATCCTGCCGGCGCCGATCGCCGACCGCCTCAAGCGGCAGGAAACCAACATCGCGGACGGCCATGCCGATGTGACGGTGATGTTCGCCGACATCGTCAACTTCACGCAGATGTCGGAGGAAATGTCGCCGAACGAGACGGTGCATCTGCTAAACGATATTTTTTCCGAGTTCGACAATCTCGCTGAAAAATACGGCATTGAAAAGATCAAGACGGTCGGCGATGCCTATATGGCCGCCGGCGGCCTGCGCGGCCGCAGCGGCATCGGCTCCGGTAGCGACTCCGGCAACAACCTGAATTACGTCGATTCGATGGCCGATATCAGCCTCGAGATGCTGGCCTTCGTATCGCGCTATGTGGCGCCCAACGGGCAGCGTCTCAGCCTGCGCATCGGCCTGGCCACCGGCCCGGTGGTGGCGGGCGTGATCGGCCGCCGCAAGTTCAGCTACGATCTGTGGGGCGATACCGTCAATATCGCCAGCCGCATGTGTTCCGAGGCGCAGGCCGACCACACCCAGGTCGATGCCGTCACCTACCGCCGTCTGCATAACCGCTATGTGTTCGATACCGTGCAGCAGATTCATGTCAAGGGCAAGGGGCCGATGCAGGTTTACAACCTTCTCGGCAAAATCGTGCAAGGCCCCGAGGGCGCCCCCTATTAAGGGCGGCGGGCAGCCGCAGCGGATTGCGCGGGCTGCCCCACCGGAACCGCATTGCCTGCCAGGACAGAGGAGCCTTGCTTGAGTTCAGACGCATCGCCACCGCCAGTCGTCCAGCCGCCCGCGCTGCAGCCGCAAAATGCGCGTCAGCCCGGCATTGCCCTGGTCTTGCAGGGCGGCGGCGCGCGCGCGGCCTATCAGGTGGGCGTGCTCAAGGCCCTGTCGGAAATTCTCGGTCACCCGGTGCGGAATCCCTTTCCGATCATTTCCGGCACCTCGGCCGGCGCCATCAATGCGGCGGTGCTGGCGGTGCATGCCGATAATTTTGCCAAGGGCGTCGAAACATTGGTGCAGGTATGGACGCATTTCACACCCAACCAGGTTTACCGCACCGATTTTCCCGGTGTGGCGCGCAACAGCGCAAAATGGCTGTCGGGCCTCATCTTCGGCGCCATGAGCAAGAACCGGCGCATTTCGCTGTTCGACAATTCACCCCTGCATGCCCTGCTGACGGATCATTTCGATATCGAGCGCATCGAGCAGCATGTGGCATCGGGCGTGCTGCGCGCGGTATCGGTCACCGCCTCGGGCTACACCTCGGGGCAGAACTGCGCCTTTTTCCAGGGCGCGCCCGAACTCAATGGCTGGCGGCGCTCGCTTCGCGTCGGCATCCGCGTCAAGCAATTGACTGTCGACCATCTGATGGCCTCGGCGGCCATTCCCTTCGCCTTCCCCGCCATCAAGATCAATCGCGAATATTTCGGCGACGGCTCGATCCGGCAAATGGCGCCGGTCAGCCCGGCCCTGCACCTGGGCGCCGAGCGCGTATTCGTGGTCGGCACCGCCAAGCTGGTCAAGGAGGTGCCCGACCGCACGCGCAGCGACAGCTACCCCTCGCTGGCGCAGATCGCCGGCCACGCCATGTCGAGCATTTTCCTCGACACCCTGGCGGTCGATATCGAGCGCCTGCTGCGCATCAACACCACGCTCAAAATGGTCGATGAGGCGAAGATGAAAGCCTCCGGCGGGCAGTTGCACCATGTCGATATCTGCGTGGCCTGCCCGAATCAGCCGCTGGACGTGCTGGCGCACAAGCATGTGCACGACCTGCCCTGGACCATCCGCTTCCTGATGCGCTCCATCGGCGCCATGCGCAAGGGCGGCGCCACTCTGGCCAGCTACCTGCTGTTCGATCGCGGTTATTGCAGCGCGCTGATCGACATGGGCTACCAGGACCTGATGGCGCGGCGCGAAGAGATTGAGGTGTTCTTCGACGCCAACGCCTGCCCGGTGCCCACCGAAATGCCGATCCCCAATTTCGATCCGGTCAGCACCACACAGTTTGAGGCCGCCAGGCATGCCGGGCACTGAGGCGCAGGCAGCCGGCATCGACATGAACAAGCCCGCGCGTCCGCTTCCGGTAGATCGTGCGGCTTTTGTGCATTTCTCGCCCCTGCAAACGCGCTGGGCGGATAACGACAGTTATGGCCACATCAACAACGTCGTCTATTACGCCTACTTCGATACTGTGGTGAACGACTATCTTATTGGGAAAGGCGCACTTGATATCTGTGCGGGCGAGGCGATCGGCCTGGTGGTGGAAACCGGATGCCATTACTTTGCCCCGGCGGCGTTTCCGCAAACGCTGGAAGCCGGCCTGCGCGTCGCGCATATCGGCAATTCCAGCGTGCGCTACGAGATCGCGATTTTTCGCGAAGGCAAAAATTCAGCCATTGCGCAGGGACATTTTGTGCATGTGTATGTCGATCGGCATAGCAATCGACCAACGGCCTTGCCGGCAAAATTGCGCGCGGCGGTAGAGGCGTTGAAAGCGGCAGAATAAAGGGATTTCCTGAAGCCTGCGCTGTGGCCCATTCTCGCGGCTCCCGAGTGTGGCAAATGCGCTTGCGGTTTTTTTAAACCGCCATTCCCCTTGGCCAAACTCCAGCATTGGTGCGGGTTTTGAGGCATTTTTGCCCCAAACGCCGCGCCAATGCTGGACTTTGCTATGTCGGTTTTTTCTGCGGCGGCAGATCGGTGCAGACGCCCTCGAACAATTCCGCGGCCATGCCGACCGATTCACCAAGCGTTGGATGCGGGTGGATGGTCTTGCCGATATCGGTCGCGTCGCAGCCCATTTCGATGGCCAGCGCCAGCTCGCTGATGAGGTCGCCGGCATGGGTGCCGACGATGGCGCCGCCGACGATGCGATGGGTTTCCGCGTCGAAGATCAGCTTGGTGAAGCCCTCGTCGCGGCCATTGGCGATGGCGCGGCCCGATGCCGCCCAGGGGAACACGGCCTTCTGCACTTTTTGCCCGCGCGCCTTGGCTTCATCTTCGGTGATGCCCACCCAGGCCACTTCCGGATCGGTATAGGCCACGCTGGGAATG
>JACXTT010006487.1_pt1 | contig 16680 bp, 17 predicted proteins | sample 9270951 | NCBI WGS metagenome assembly JACXTT01 (sample SAMN15532306, study PRJNA645909) | rock metagenome | isolation source: weathered quartz diorite | place: Puerto Rico | collected 2017-06-21 | reverse complement strand
GAAGTTCGCGCGAATGTTCAGCGAGCACCTTCGCGAACTTCGGGTTCAAAGGGACACTAGAATCATAGACTTGCTAGTGTCGCTTTGGTTCGGAAGTCCGCTGCGGAGCCAGCTGAGAACTCGGGCGAACTTCCGAACCGCGACACGAGCCTCCGATACCCCAGGAACGAAGGAACGCGGCGGACGCCGCTGCCGGGATGAGTAACAGTCTCGACCTCGACGGACGCCCTCAAGACACCCGCGTCGTCGTTGCCATGTCCGGCGGCGTCGACTCGTCGGTGACCGCGGCGCTGCTCAGGGCCGAGGGCTACGACGTCGTCGGCGTGACGTTGCAGCTCTATGACCATGGCGCCGCGACCCATCGCAAGGGCGCCTGCTGCGCCGGCCAGGACATCCACGACGCTCGTTCAGTGGCCGACCGGATCGGCATCCCGCACTACGTCCTCGACTACGAAAGGCGTTTCAAGGAAGCGGTGATCGATCGTTTCGCCGAGAGCTACGTCTCGGGCGAAACCCCGGTGCCCTGCGTCGACTGCAACATGGCGATCAAGTTCAAGGACCTGCTCGGCACCGCGCACGAGCTCGGCGCCAAGGTGCTGGCGACCGGCCACTACGTCGCTTCGCGGGCCGTGGCCGGCGGTGGCCGCGCGCTCTACCGCGCCAGGGAAGAGGAGCGCGACCAGAGCTACTTCCTGTTCGGCACCACGCACCAGCAGCTCGACGTGCTGCGCTTCCCGCTCGGCGACATGACCAAGGCCGAGACGCGCGAGCATGCGCGGCGCTTCGGCCTTGTGGTTGCCGACAAGCACGACAGCCAGGACATCTGCTTCGTGCCGACCGGCCGCTACACCGACATCATCGAGCGGCTGAAGCCTGGGGCTGCGGCGGCCGGCGACATCGTCGATCTCGACGGCAAGGTGCTCGGCCGCCATGACGGCATCATCCATTTCACGGTCGGACAGCGGAAGGGCCTGAAGATCGCGGGCCCCGCGCCGCTCTATGTCGTGGCGCTCGACGCGGCGGCGCATCGCGTCATCGTCGGGCCGCGCGAGGCGCTCACCATGCGGCGCATCGCGCTGCGCGACGTCAATTGGATCGGCGAGGGCGCGCTCGACGGCGCGCTCGGCGACGGCCGCCTCGAAGTGTTCGTGAAGGTGCGCTCGACCCGGCCGCCGCAGGCGGCCTGGCTCACTCATGGTGCGAGCGGCTTCGAGGTCGAACTGGCCGACGGCGAGGACGGCGTGTCACCGGGCCAGGCCTGCGTGTTCTACGACAGCCCGCAAGGCCAGGCGCGCGTGCTCGGCGGCGGCTTCATCCGGGCGGCCGCGGCGACGGCGCGGGCGGCGTGACTTAAGAACAGCAGGGGGCGGCGATGGGGGCGGCGCTCGACCGTGAGCAGATGGAGAAGGCGTATGCACGCTGGGCACCGGTCTATGACCTGGTGTTCGGCACGGTCTTCGAGCGCGGCCGGATGGCGGCCATTGAAGCAGCCGAGCAGCATTGCGGCCCGAGCGGCGGCCGCATCCTCGAGGTCGGCGTCGGTACCGGCATTTCGCTGCCCGACTATGCGCGAACGAACCGCATCGTCGGCATCGACATCTCGGCGCCGATGCTGCGCAAGGCGCAGGAGCGCGTCGTCGAGCACAAGCTCAGCAATGTCGAGGCGCTGGCCGTCATGGACGCCAAGCACCTTGCAGTGCCGGACGCGTCGTTCGACGTGGTGGTGGCGCAATACGTCATCACCGCGGTGCCGGACCCCGAAGCGACGCTCGACGATTTCGCCCGCGTGCTCAAACCCGGCGGCGAGATCATTCTGGTCAATCATCTCGGCGCCGAGAACGGCCTGCGCCGCGTCTTCGAGCAAGGTTTCTCGCCGCTCGCGCGAAGGCTCGGCTGGAGCCCGGAGTTTCCCTGGGCCCGGCTGCAGAGCTGGGCGGATCGCGCAGGCTTCACCGTGATCGAACGGCGGCCGATGCCGCCGATGGGTCATTTCTCGCTGATCCGTTTCGGCAAGCGTTGACGTTCCGATTGACGAAAGCCTGGAACCGGTCTGCGGTCGCCGCGGTTATCCCCGAAAACGCAATTGTGTGAGGGGATCACGATGCCTGGCTACGCGCGAACGGCTGTCGTGCTTGGCCTGCTGTTGGCCGCGCTCTTTGCGACGAAGAGCCGGGCCGCGCCGCCGCCCGACCCGAAATCGTGCGAGCCCGGCGCGATAGCCCGCGTCGATCCTTCGATCCGGCCGCGCGGCTCAGGCGATCCCGGCAAGAACGAGCCGAGCACGACCGGCAGCGGCCAGAACGAAAACCTGAGCGACCGCCTGGCGCGCAGCGACGGCGTGTTCTGCCCGCCGAACGTCGATCCGGAGATGAGCTCGCCACCGCCTGGCGGCGGCAGGACGCCGGTCATTCCGCCGCCCGGCAGCCCCGGCGGCGATCCGAACCTGCGGCCAAAGTAGGGAATGAGCAGCGGGACACGAGCCGCTTGACAGATTTTCCCTGGCCTTCCTATATCGCGGCCGTTCCGGCGCTTTGGCGCCGGTTTGGCGTGGTGGCTCTGCGTCGTGGCGGGGTAGCTCAGCTGGTTAGAGCGGCGGAATCATAATCCGTAGGTCGGAGGTTCAAGTCCTCTCCCCGCTACCAACGCCGTTTTCGAATTCCAGCACCGTCTGAAACGCGAACGAGCGCTGCATCGGCAGCGCTCGTCGTGTTCAATCGCCGTCGCGGCCGCGACGGATTATCTGGCCGATTACCAGAGGATCGGCGCGATGCCGGCGCCAAACGTGCCCGGCAGAGCATCGCCGAGATTCGCATTCTGATAAGTGCCGGCCTTCGGCGCGTTGAGATCGTGAGCAATGGATTCGTTGTGCGCGAACGACAGCGCGGCAGCAACAGCAAGGGCCAGGGTCGCGCCAGCGACGACCTTTCTCAGGCTCCGTACATTGGTGGTGGACATGACGGGTCTCCTTCATTTCATCCGGGCAACATCCAGCGGTCGCCCGCAAAGGCGCTGCCCAGCCTTTCGTGTCGAGAATCACGGGAATGGTCGTTTCCCGTTGAGCGCTACGTAGTGCTGCCCATTGCGTCGCACAAGGGAGAGCGCGGGTTCACGGTAAACGCCCAGGACATAATGAGGTATCTTCGTCCGCGCATTGGTGCCATGAACCGTCGATTGCCGAGAAAATCCGTCTCTTTCGGGCGCGGAGTCGAAGCGATCTGTTCAAGGCGCGGCGCGCCGGCGATCGGTCACATCGCGTACAAGAAAACGTGACCGCTGCGTTTCGGCGACTCTCAGAGATCAGCACACAGATTGCTGCGCGCGAGCGCTGCGGCCGCGAGTTCGTCCTCGTCGCGAACTCCGTTGGCGACGGCTGCGCCGATCTCCTCGACCAGCCGCTGCGTCAACTCGATGGTCGGCCGTGCGACGGGTAGCTTGTCGAGAGCCTTGAGATAGGCTTCGGCCATCACGTCCAACTCGTCGGGGCTGTACATCCGCATTTCCAACCTGCCTTCAGTTCCGCGAATTCCAAGCTCGCAAGCGAGCAGCCCCCGTCAACGCGTATTGCGATGCAGCGTTCCCGCCACAATTTCAGATTCTTGCAGGGTTCCGCATTGCCGCGGCGAGCGGTTCGCAGCGGTTCGTGCGCGTCACACCGATCGCATGGGCGACGTCGGCGGCTACGGTGCCTTGAGTGTTTGCCAACGCGCGGCGTTCGGCGGCGTGCGGGTCGGGATCACGCTGCGGTCGAGCGTACCCCTGATGGTCTCGGTCAGGTCCTTGAGAAAGACCCCGTCATTGAACTGCCAGGAGTGCGACGTGGTGGGCGAACCGATGCCGTAAGTGGCGTTGTAATAGGTCGAACAGTCGACATCCACGGCCTTGGTCGGTGCGTCGACCGGCAGGCCAACGCGTCCGACACGCGGCGAGAAGCCGGCGCGTTTTGCGTTGGAAATCTGCAGCACCTGATCGTAGCCGTTGGAATAGTTCGTCAGCCGATAGCAGCGGCGATAGATGCTCTCGGTTTCCGGATTGCCCTGCGAATAGGACTTCGACGACACGTCGCCGGAAATCAGCGCGATTTGGCCGACGGTCCACGATGCGCCAGTCACCTGGCCGTCGTCGGCGTGGTCGAAAGCTTCGCGGATGACATAGGCGCCGGTGGAATGGCCGAGCACGTGGACGTTGATGTCGCAAACTTGCTCCTGGGCCAGCACGAACAGCTTGATGCCGGCATTGACCAACTGGATCGCCGTAAGCTTGGCTTTGTCGCGGTCAGGCACGTAGGCCAGCGGATCAGTGCCTGACGGCCAGTCAAAGCTGACGACAAGGCACTTGAAGCCGTTGGCCGTAAGTCCGGCCTGGATCGCCTTGTGGCGTGTGTCGACAGCGTCGACACCATTGTTGTAGCCGTGCACAAAGAACAGCACGTCGCCGCTCGGGCCGCTTTGAGGAGATGCAGGATCCGGCTGAAACGTCTGAACGATCTCTCGCATCCATTGCGTGCGCGGAATCTTGTGACTTGGTTTCGGCAATTCGCCGTCGGGTACTTTCAGGTAGCGCGGCGCGCCGAGATCGGGGTCCGCGGTGAACGCATCGCCATCGACCTTCCTCACGCTGATCCAGTATTTGGTCATGCTGTCCCCCCGTCGGTCTGCGGCACGATGCAGGTCCGCAGCATGGTGGTGCTTTCCAAATTTGCGCGCAATAGTCGTATGCGGCGGATTTGCTGGATTCTAGGTGAAACCATGCGGCCCAGTAGGATGCACCCAGAAGGCCAAAACCGGGAGGTAAGATGACGCTCGCTCGAACCGCGGTCTTGATCGGCACCGCGATTACGTTGTGCACGGTCTTGCCCAGGGACGCACGCGCCCAAGAAGCCGCGAGCCAGTATCCGAGCCGGCCCGTGACCTTCGTGGTGCCGTTTGCGCCTGGCGGCTCGACCGGGCTGATCGCGCGCATCATCGGCCAGAAGCTCGAGCGGCGGCTCGGCAAGCCGTTCATCGTCGATCACCGCGCCGGCGGCGGCGGCGTGCCCGCGGTGAACGCGGTCGCGCACGGCCCACCCGACGGCTACACCATCATGATGGCGTCGAGCACCGCGCTCGCCATCAACGTCAATGTGCGAAAGAGCCTGCCATATGATCCGCGCAAGGACATCACGCCGATCGCGCTGATTGCGCGGATGCCTTATGTGCTCGTCGTCAATCCGGAGTTGCCGGTGCAGTCGGTTGCCGATCTCGTCAAGCTGGCGCGTGAGAAGCCGGGGCAACTGACATTCGCGTCGGTCGGCCCCGGTACCATCCATCATCTCAACGGCGAATTGTTCAAGAGCACCTTCGGCCTCAATGTGGTGCACGTGCCCTACAGGGGCACGGCTCCGGCCTTGCAGGACGTAGCCGGTGGCCATGTGCAGTTCATGTTCGCCGACGTGCCGCCGGCCAAGGCGTTGGTGCTGGGCAACAAGGTCCGCGCGCTCGGCGTCACCACGCTGGAGCGGGTTCACGCGCTGCCTGACCTCGCGCCGCTCGCAGAGGTGGGCATCCCGGGCTACAACACCGCGTCATGGCATTCGATCTCGACCGGCGCAGGCGTGCCGAAGGAGATCGTCGAAAAGCTTGCTGGCGAAATCCGCGAGGTGATGAAGGAGCCGGAGGTGCGGAACCTCCTGGCCGAGGAGGGCGCCGTGCCCCAGGTCTCGCCGCCGCCGGAGGAGTTCAAGAAATTCGTCGACAGCGAGATCACCCGCTGGGGTCAACTCGTGGAAAAGGCCGGCATCCTGCACAGCCAGTAGTGGGCCCGCTCGGAGCCGGCTAAGGGATCTTCTTCACCGGCTTCGGATCGAGGTTGAACAGCCGGGCCGCGTTGCCGCCGAGGATGTTGCGCTTGGCCTTCTCGTTCAGGAACGGCAGGTCGTAGATCACGCTCGGCAGGTCGAAGTCCCAGTGCGGATAGTCCGAGCACCAGCACAGCTGGGTCTCGGCGTTGATCATCTTGAAGGTCGCTTCCAGGATCGACTTGTCGTCAGGCATCTCCATCGGCTGCGACGAGAAATACATCTGCTGCATGTATTCCGACGGCTTGCGCTTGAGCTGCGGACAGTCCGACGTGCGCATCATGTAGGAGTGGTCGAGCCGCTGCATCAGCGAATAGGCCCAGGTCAGCCCGCTCTCGATCCACATGGTTTTGAGCTTGGGGAAGCGCTCAGGAAGGCCGTTCACCACCCAGTTGGTCATGTGGACCATGTTGAACCACATGAAGCCCAGCGCATGGACCGAGATGAAGCGGTTGGCCATCTGCAGGGAACGGTCGTCCCAGCTATAGGCGGCGTGGAACGAGAGCGGCTTGCCCATCTCTTCGAGCAGCGCATAGGTCTTGATATAGGCGTTGTCGTGCACCGGCTTGTAGCGCGGCGAGGTCACCATGAAGCCGACCACGCCCTTCTTGTCGCCGAACTCCTTGACGATCTTGTAGCTCGCCTCTGGATCGTTGAACGGCAGATAGAGCATCGACACGATGCGGGACTCGGCGGCCAGGATACGCTCGCAGAGCCAGCGGTTATAGGCCCGCGCCATCTGCACCTCGACCTCGACCTGCGGGTGCAGACCCAGAAACAGCATGGGCGTCGGGAACAGGCAGGCATAGTCGACGCCCATCGCGTCCATCCAGCCGAGCGTCATGGCGACGTCCTTGTGCATGCCCGGCTTGTACTTCTCGATGCGGCGGCCCTTCTGGCGGACGATGCGGCCCGACAGGTTCTGGTAGCCGACCTGGCTGTTGAGCACGCCGGTTGAGCGGCCGCCGGCCTCCATCAGGTCGCGGCGCAGCACCGGGTTTTCGACGTAGGTGAACACCTCCTGATAGGACTCGCTCTCGTAGTGGTGCGAGTCGACGTCGACGATCAGGAAGTCCTGGTAGTTGCGCTGCCGCGCCTGCTCGCTGGCGTGCTCGAGATGCTTGGGCGTCGAGAAACTGTCGAACTCGACGGGCCGCACTTCGCTGCGTGGCATGTCCATGATGCTGTTCCTTGGATCGTGGTCCTTGGATCGTTGTTCCCGGGTCTCGTCAGGCGACGACGTAGACGTCGTCGCCGCGCTTCACCACCTCGTATCTGCGAAGCTTCTGCTTGCGGTCGCCGATCATCTCGCCGGTCTTGAGATCGTATTCGTAGCCGTGCCACGGGCAGACGAAGTGCATCTCGTCGCCGAAGGTCTGGCCCTCATAGGTACGGTCCGGATTGATGATGTCGACGACGTTGTTGATCATCAGGCCTTCGCAGGCCGGGCCGCCCTGATGCAGGCAGGTGTTGCTGTAGGCGTAGAAGGCGCCGTCTTTCAGGAACACGCCGATCTCGCGCTTGCCCGCGACCACGACCTTGCGGTCACCGTCCTTCAGCTCCGAGTGTTTCGCGACGAACCACTCCGCCATGCATTTCCCCCTGCATTTAATATGCGCAAAAACTACCGGACCGGCCGAAGAGGGGCAATCCGCGCCCCGCATGGCAGGTGCATGGCAGGTGCGTTGATTTCACGCCCGGCCGCCGTCATGCTGCGCCGCAAGCCGCAAAGGCGAGGAAATTCGGGGAGGATGGCATGCGGTTGAGGTGGCTTGGCGCCATTGTCGTTGCGTTTGTTGCGCTGTGCGGAACGGAACGCAGTGCGCTCGCGCAGCTGGATTATCCGAACCGCAACGTCAGGATCATCATCGCATTCTCGCCCGCGGGCGCGATCGACATTCTCGGCCGTCTGATTGCCGATCGCCTGAGCGAAATGTGGGGCCAGCAGGTCATCGTCGAGAACCGGCCCGGCGCGGGCGGCAACATCGGCGCCGCGGCGGCCGCGCAGGCCGCGCCCGACGGCTACACGCTGCACTTCGGCGCGCAGACGCTCAGCACCAATCCGGTGCTGGCGCCGACCACGGCGTTCCATCCGGAGATGAGCTTCGAGCCGATCATGCTGGTCGGCACTGCGCTCGAGATCTTCAATGTCGCGAACGAAACGTCGTTCAAGTCGGTCAAGGACGTGATCGACGCCGCCAAGGCCAATCCCGGCAAGCTGAACTACGCCTCCGTCGGCATCGGCTCGAGCGCGCATCTCGCCACCGTGCTGTTCATGGACGTCACCGGCACCAAGATGCAGCACGTGCCCTACAGCCAGATGTCGCAGGCCTATTCCGACATATTCTCCGGCCGCACCGAGGTGTGGTTCACCACCTCGGGCGGCTCGCTGCCGCATATCAAGTCCGGCAAGGTCCGCGGACTCGCGGTCAATGGACCGACGCGGTCGAAGCTCCTGCCTGAACTGCCGACCATGACCGAGGCCGGCGTGAACATGAAGAACGAGTCGAGCTGGTACGGCTTCTTCGCGCCCAAAGGCACGCCGAAGCCGATCATCGACAAGATCAACCGCGATCTGCAGACTGTCATCGACAAGCCCGACATGCGCGAGCGGGAGCTCGCGCTCGGCTACCGCTTCATCGGCGGCCCGCCAGAGAGGCTTGGCGATTATCTTAAGAGCGAGACCGCCAAGTGGGAGGCGCTCGAGAAGAAGGGCGCGTTCAAGTAGATCGACCACGCGTCAATCGCGGGCGACCAGGCATTGCGCCGCCGGCGCGGAATGACGAAATCGATCGGGCGACGGGGGTGCGTCAGCGGAACCGGGAAGGGCGCCGCGGGAGGGAAGCACGATGATGCCCAAGAAGATCGCTGTGGCGCTGCAAGGCGGCGGCTCTCATGGCGCTTTCAGTTGGGGCGTCCTGGAGGCACTGTTAAGCGACGGCAATCTGGAAATTGAAGGCTTTTCAGGGACGAGTGCGGGAGGCATGAACGCCGCCGCTGCAGTCCAGGGCCTGATTGCGGACGGAAGCGCAGGCGCGATCGTATCGCTCGAAGACTACTGGCGCCAGGTTTGCGGTTTGGCGCGACAGGTCGCGCCATGGCACTGCGATCCCTGGGGAGACATGCGAGGCGACCATAACCAGCGCACCTCTCCTGCAACATTGATGTCCGCATTTCTGAAGCCGTTCGTATCCGGTCTGTCGCCCTATGACATGAACCCTTTCAACATCAATCCATTTCGTGAGTTTGTTGGCGGCTTTTTCGACTTCGAGAAGATTCAACGGGAAACGCGCTGGAAGCTTTTTCTGTCCGCCACGAATGTCGAAACCGGGAAGGTCAAGATCTTCACGAACCCGGAGGTCAATATCGATTCGATGATGGCCACGACCTGTCTGCCAACTTTGTTCCAAGCCGTTGAAATTGACGGCCAGAACTACTGGGACGGCGGCTACATTGCCAATCCAGCTATTTTCCCTCTGATCAATGACTGCACAGCCAAAGACATTTTGCTGGTTCAACTGACTCAAAGCCGACGCTCAGCGGTGCCGAAACGAAGCGAGGACATCACCGACCGCTTCAACGAGATCACGCTCAACGCGTGCCTGATCCGGGAAATTCGCGCGATCTACCTGATTACGCGCCTGATCGACGAAGGCAAGATCAACGATTCCTCGATGCGGCGCATCAATCTTCACATCATCAAGGACGACGAGTTTTTTTCCGAGTTTTCCGCGGCGAGCAAAATGAACACGAGCTGGCCATTCATGAGCAAACTGCGGCGTGCGGGATTCCGCGCCGGTCAGCAATGGATCGAAAAGAACTTCGACTCGCTTGGCGGCAATCTGCCGTTTCCGCAGAACGTCCTGGACGACTATATCTAGAGCGCCAGCCCGGTCTTCTTGTAGACCGCCATCGCTTCCGGCGAGATCAGATACCGGATCAGAGCGCGCGCCGCGTTCGGCTCCTTGGCGATGGCCGTAATGCCCGCCGAGTTGATGGTGATCTGCTGCAATTCGTCAGGCAGCATGCCGATCACCTCGACCTCGGGGTTGGTCATCAGCTCCGAGACTTGCTGGAATGCGATCTCGGCTTCGCCGTTCATGATCAGCGTGCTGACGCGGCCGTTCGGCCCGCCGGCCGCGAGCTTGGTCTTGGCCGCGACCTCCTTGGCGATGCCGAGCTTCTCGAAGGTGCGCAGGAGATGCAGCGCCGTGATGCCGCCGCCGGCTGGCGCGGTGTGCCCCACCGACTTTGCCGCAAGCAGCGTTCGCTTGAGCGCCTCCGGCGTCGAGACATCAGGCTTTGGTGCGCCCTTCTTCACCGCAATGCCGATGCCGGTGCGCGAGATGTCGGTGCGGGGGCCCGCCACATGGCCTTCGCTGATCAGCTTGTCGAGCTCGGGGCTCGCCACCAGGATCATGTCGGCGAACTCGCCGCCGCGAAGCCTGCGCGCGAGCCCGCCCGACGGATCGTAGCTGAACGAGACCTTATGGCCGCTCGCCTTCTCGAACTGCGGCACCAGCACGACAATGGCCGCATCCATCGCGGTGGTGATTAGCGCCCTGATCTCGGCGGCCTGGGCGCTGCTCGACGCAACCAAAAAGGTCGCGGCCGAGGTGACCAGAATCTTGCGCATGACGTGTCTCCCCATCAGTTCGGCTCGAGCCCTTTAACCTTGTAGATCGCCTTCGCCTCCGGCGTGGTCAGTGCCTTGATCATCGCCTTGGCGGCTTCGGGCTCCTTAGCGTTTGCCGTGATGGCCGCCGAATATCGCGTTGTCTGCTGCAACGGCGCCGGCAGCATGCCGATCACCTCGACGTCGGGATTGTCGTAGAGCTCGGAGGCCTGCTGCAATCCGATCTCGGCCTGACCGCTCGAAACGAGCACGCTGACGCGGCTGTTCGGCCCGCCCATCGACATCTTCACCTTCGGCGTCACCTCGTCTGCGATGCCGAGCTGCCGGAACACCCACTGCACATGGCCGCCGGTGATGCTGCCGCCGGCCGGCGAGGCATGGCCGATGCTTCTTGCCGCGAGCAGCGCGCGCTTCAGCGCCTCGGGCGTCGACACGTCGGGCTTCGGCGCGCCCCTCTTCACCGCGATGCCGATGCCGGTGCGAACGAGATCGACCCGGCCGCCGGCAATCTTGCCCTGCTTGATCAACTCGTCGAGCGCGGGCGCGTCGGTGACGAAAATATCGACCGGCTCGCCACGCAGAAACCGCGGCACCAGTGCCCCGGACGGGGCATAGCTTGCGCGGATGGTGTGGCCGTTGGCGCGCTCGAAGGGCGGCAGGATCTGGTCGGTCGCGGCCTTCACCGCGGTCGAGACAAAGGCGTTGATCTCGGCGGCTCGCGCACCGCCCGTCATGAGCGCCAGTACCGTCGTGGCGGCCATCAGAAGCTTGCCCATGACGCGACCTTCGCTCAGCCCGGCTCGAGACCTTTGGCCTTGTAGCTCGCCGCGGCCTGTGGCGCGGTGAGCGCCTTGATCAGCGCCTTGGCCGCCTCGGGCTCCTTGGCGCTCCCCGGAATGCCGGCGCTGTAGGTCGTGACGTTCTGGAATGCACCGGGCAGGGGGCCAACGATCTCGATGCCCGGCACCGCCATCAGTTCGGGGATCGGCTGCATGGCAAAGTCAGCCTCGCCTTTGATCACGAAACTCGCCGCGTAGCCGTTCGGTCCGCCGGCCGCGAGCCGCAATTTCGACTTTAGCGTTTCAGTGAGACCCATCTTTTCGAACAGCTTCCCGAAGAACACGCCGCTGCTGCCGCCGCCAGCCGGATCGGTCACGGCGATCGCCTTGGCGGCAAGGAGCGCCGCCTTGAAGGCTGCCTCCGACGAGATGTCCGGCTTCACCGCGCCCTTCGCGACGCCTGCGCCGATCATGCCGCGCGCGACGTCGGCCTTACTGCCGGCCGCGATCTTGCCCAGGCCCATCAGCGCCGCGATGCTGTCGCCACCTAAGATCACCACATCGGCAGCTTCGCCATCGGCGATGCGGCGGGTGAGCGGTCCGGTCGGCCCGAAGGTCGCATGGACCTTGTGGCCGGTGGCCCTCTCGAACTGCGCCGCGATCTCCTCGAACGGCGCCTTCATGGCGGTGGAGATCAAGGCCTTGATCTCGGCGGCATGCACGCCGCTTCCAAGGCTCAATCCAAACGCAACGACAATGGCGACGCTGATCCGGCGCATCGCGTCCTCCCCCATGACCACTTCCAACTCGATCAGCCCACGTCCATGCCCTTGGATTTGAACATTGCCTTGGCGGCGGGCGTGGTGAGAAATTTGATCAGCGCTTTCGCGCCATCCGGGTTCTTGGCGGCGGTCGAGAGCCCCGCCGAGAACACCGTCATGCTCTGAATGTCCGGCGGCAACGGGCCCACGATGTCGATGCCCGGCACCGCCATCAGCTCCGGAAGCTGCTGGATGCCGATCTCGACCTCCTTGCGCACCAGGTAATTGCCGATGAGTCCTGCCGGGCCGCCGGGGCCATAGGTGCTTTTCGCCTTCATCACTTCGGTGATACCGAGCCGGTCGAAGATCCTGATCAGGTTCTGGCCGCTCTGGCCACCACCCACGGGGTTGCTCATGCCGAGCGACTTCGCGGCGAGCATCGTCTCCTTGAATTTCTCGGCCGACGAGATGTCGGGGCGCCTGGCGCCCTTCTGCACCGCCAGCGCCATGGCTGATGCTACCAGATCAGCACGCGTGCCCTTGACGATCCGGCCCTGTGCGGTGAGGTCGTCGATGCCTTTATCCGTGGTGATCGTCATGTCGTTCTGTTCGCCTTCCGACACTTGCCGGGTGATGCGCGCCGACGGTCCGTACGCGAACGACAGCTTGTGCCCGGTCTCACGCTCGAAGGCGGGCGTAAGCTCGTCGAGCGAGGTCTTCATCGCAGTGCTGCTGACAACCTTGATCTCGGGCACGGCATTTCCTCAACGGCGACTGTCTATTGCGGCGATTTGCCCTATTCATTCCATGGGCCGCGCTGCCCACGCAATGACCCCATTGCCCCTGTCAATGGCCTTACACGCCCGCCATCCTATCCATAGCCTGCGGCTGGGTAGCGTCGATCATTTGACATGGTAGAGTTCGGTCGGTGCCTCGTTCATCGGCTCAAGGGAACCATCCGGCCTCGTCGCGATTTCACAGGTCGGGCAAGCCCAAATGAATCCCCCACTTTGGCGGAGTTGAGTGATGCCACAGGCAGCTGTATCGGGCTTGCAACGCGCTTCCGCTTCGCCGTCGCGGGACCCACGCCAGCTTTGGGCCGATGCCTTCCGTGCCGTGCGCGCCGAGACCGAGCGCCGCGCGATGCCGTTGTCGGCCGAGGACCAGACCATCCAGTCGATGCCGGATGCGAGCCCGACCAAATGGCATCGCGCCCACACCACCTGGTTCTTCGAGCAGTTTCTGCTGAAGCCCTATGCCAAGGACTATGCGGAGTTCGATCTGCGCTTTGGCTTCCTGTTCAACTCCTATTATGTCGCGGCAGGCCCGCGGCACGCGCGGCCCGAGCGCGGACTGATCACGCGACCGACCATGGCCGACGTCGAGGCCTACCGCGCCCATGTCGATGCCGCGGTGGAGAAGCTCATTCGCGGCGCGAGCAGCGCCGAGCTTGGCGCGATCGTGCCGGTCGTCGAGATCGGGCTCCATCACGAGCAGCAGCATCAGGAGTTGCTGTGGACCGACATCCTGCACGCCTTTGCGCAGAACCCGACCGATCCGGTCTATGACGCCGCGTGGCAGATGCCGATGATCGAAAGCGGCGAGGGCTATGCCGATCTTCCGTCGGGCATTCATTCCGTAGGCTTCGAGGGCCCAGGCTTCTGCTTCGACAACGAGCAGCCGCCGCATCAGGAGCTCTTGCGCGACGCGCGGATCTCGCGCGCGCTCGTCACCAACGGCGAGTGGCTCGAATTCATGGCCGACCGTGGCTACGCCACGCCAGGGCTGTGGCTGTCCGACGGCTGGGCCGTCGCCGAGGCCCAGGGCTGGGACGCGCCCGGCTACTGGAGCGATATCGATGGCGCTTGGTTCTCGCTCACGCTCGGCGGCTTGCGGCCGGTCGATCCCGCCGCGCCTGTGCTGCACGTCAGCTATTACGAGGCCGACGCTTTCGCGCGCTGGGCCGGAAAGCACCTGCCGAGCGAGGCCGAATGGGAGGTCGCGGCCCGCCTGGGCCTGCTCGACGACGGTTGCGGGGTGGCTTGGCAATGGACCAGGAGTGCTTATCTGCCGTATCCGGGCTACCGCGCCGCCGAGGGCGCGCTCGGCGAGTACAACGGCAAGTTCATGGTCAATCAGATGGTCCTGCGCGGCTCATCGTTGGCAACGCCAAAAGGCCATGAGCGCGTCAGCTACCGCAACTTCTTCCACCCCCCGGCACGCTGGCAGTTCAGCGGGCTGCGGCTGATCGATTACCGCTAAGACGGGCGCAACCAAGCAACAGGTGCAGGTATGACAGCGCTGGCACGCCATGTAACCACCGTTGCCGAAAGCACCGAGCTTTCCGGCTCGAGCGCGAGCTTTGCCGCGGATGTGATCGCGGGTTTGACGGCAACGCCCAAACGCCTGTCGCCGAAGTATTTCTACGACCGCGCCGGCTCCGAGCTGTTCGAGCGTATCACCGAGCTGCCCGAGTACTATCCGACCCGCACCGAGACCGGCATTCTCACCGAGCGCGCCCGCGACATCGCCAAGCTCATCCCAGAGGGCGCGGCGCTGATCGAGTTCGGCAGCGGCTCCAGCACCAAGACGCGCATCGTGCTGCACGAGACGAAGTCGCTCGCCGCATACGTGCCCGTCGACATCTCGGCAGAATTCCTGAGCCAGCAGGCCGGGACCCTGCGTGCCGATTTTCCCAAGATCAAGATGCTGCCGGTGGCCGCCGACTTCAGCGAGCCGTTCGAACTGCCTGGCGCGGTACAGCAGCTGCCGCGCGCCGGCTTCTTCCCAGGCTCGACCATCGGCAACTTCGAGCCGCATGAGGCTTGCGCGTTCCTGCGTCACGCGGCGCGCGTGCTCGGCCACGGCGCGGTGCTGATCGTGGGTGTCGATCTGGTCAAGGACACCGGTGTGCTGCAGCGCGCCTATAACGACAAGCAGGGCGTCACGGCAGCGTTCAATCTCAATTTGCTGAAGCGGATCAACAGCGAGCTCGGCGCCAAGATCGATCTCGATAGCTTCGAGCACCACGCCTTCTTCAACCGCGAGCGCTCGCGCATTGAGATGCATCTGGCGAGCCTGAAGCGTCAGCGCCTCAAGCTCGGTGGCGAGTGCATCGACTTCCGCGCCGGCGAGACCATCCACACTGAGAACAGCTACAAGTACACCGTCGAATCGTTCGGCGCGCTGGCGCGCGGTGCGGGCTTCGTGCAGACCGCGGTGTGGACCGACGCTAGGTCCTATTTCAGCGTCCATGTGCTGACGCTGCGCGAGGAACCGGCTCCGACGCGGCCGCGGCCCGATCTCGCCGCGGTCGGTTAGTCAGCACTCAACGCTTACTTTGGATTTCGGCCCACAGCCAGCGCGCCGCATCGGCCGGTGACGCGCCGGTGGACACGCGCAGATTGGCTTCGCGTATGGCGGCAACGTTGATTGTATCCAAGAGTGGCGCGAGCGCCGAAAGCAGCGCCTGATCGTTTGCCCGGCGCGGCGATACCAGCAGCACCGCGTCATAGGGCGGGATCACGTGCCGGGTGTCGTCGAGCACGATGAGCTTGTTCTGCACGATCCGGCCGTCGCTGGTGTAGCCCGCGATCACGTCGGCTTCGCCGCTCGCCGCCGCCGCATACATGAACTCCGGCTGCATGGTGCGCTGCTCGCGGAACGCCAGGCCGTAAGTCTGGCGCAGCAATTGCCACTCCGGCCGGCCGAAGAATTCGTAGTCGCCGGCGATGGATAATGATGGCGCGTGGCGAGCCAGATCGCCGAGCGTGCGGACGCCGAGCGATTGCGCGCGGTCGGACCGCATGATCAGCGCATAGGCGTTCTCGAAGCCGAGTCCGCCGATCATCGCAATACCGGAGTCGCGCTTGAGCCAGTCCTTCATCTCGGCCAGGACTTCAGCGCGCGGCTTCACGTCATTGCGCTTCATCTGGTTGGCCCAGATCGTGCCGGAATAGTCGACATAGACGTCGATCTCGCCCGAGCGCAGCGCGTTGAAGATCACCGCCGAGCCGAGCCCTTCGCGTGTTGTGGCGGACAGGCCGTTATCACCGAGCCGCTGAGCGATCAGCGCGGCCAGCACATATTGCTCTGCGAACGGCTTGGTGCCGATCACAGTGTTTGCGCGCTGCTGCGACAATCCCGGCGCAAGCGACGCCACAGCGATGAGCACAAGCCCTGCCGCGCCGCCCATGACCCAGCCGCGCTTCCGTTGCGTCAGGCCGTTCTCCATCAGCGCCAGCAGTTGATCGACAATGAGCGCGAAGATTGCCGCCGCCGCGCAGCCGAACAGCACGAACACCCAGTTCTGCGTCTGCAATCCGGTGAAGATGTAGTTGCCGAGGCTGGTCTGGCCGATCGGCGTCGACAGCGTGGCCGCGCCGATCACCCAGATCGCCGCGATGCGGATGCCGGCCATGATCACCGGCAAAGCGAGCGGCAGTTCGACCATGACCAGCGCCTGCCGCTGCGTCATGCCGACGCCAAGCGCGGCTTCCTTGATCGCTGGGGCAATGCCCTCAAGCCCTGCGACGGTGTTCCGCAGCACCGGCAGCATGCTGTAGAGCGTCAACGCCAGCACCGACGGCAGAAACCCCAGCGCCGAGAAGCCTGTGCCGAGAATGCGCTCGGTGAGCGCCGCGATACCGAGCAGCAGCGGATAGAACAGCG
>JACXTT010006486.1_pt1 | contig 16681 bp, 11 predicted proteins | sample 9270951 | NCBI WGS metagenome assembly JACXTT01 (sample SAMN15532306, study PRJNA645909) | rock metagenome | isolation source: weathered quartz diorite | place: Puerto Rico | collected 2017-06-21 | reverse complement strand
GGCGTGCTCGAGGACCCCGCCACGGCGGGGCTGGAGGGGTTGGGGTACGGGAAGGCGGGGGCCCGCCCCGCGGGCCCCAGCCAGGGCCGCCAGCAGGCGGGCAACGTGCTCGCGGCTGACGAAGGGCCGGGCGGCGGCGTGGACGAGGACCGGACCTTCGCCGGCCAGGGCCGCCAGCCCGGCCTGGACCGACTCGGCGCGGGTCTTGCCGCCGGCGACCGCCGTCCAGCCGGCCAGGCCGGCCAGGGCCTCGGCGAGCTGGTCCAGGCGATCTCGGCCCACCACCACCACGACCTCGCGGGCGCCGGCGGACAGCAGGCCCTCGACCGACCAGCGGACGATCGGACGGCCGCCCAGCGGACGCCACGCCTTGGGCTCTCCGGGACCGGCGCGCAGGCCTTCGCCCGCCGCCACGACTACGCCTGAAAAGCTCATCATGACCGTGTTTAGGGGCGCCCGATCGGTTGTCCAGTTCAGGCGGGCTTTACTGCACCGCACAAATTGCCTAAAAACCTAGCGGTGGGGATGATTATAAAATGAGCAGTTCGCTCAAACTCGGCGACGTCACCGTCGCCGGCCGCGTGTGGATCGCGCCGATGACCGGCGTCTCCGACCTGCCGTTCCGCCGGGCGGCGAGCCGCCTCGGCGCGGCCTATGTGGCGACCGAGATGGTGGCCTGCGACGCCTTCGCCGCCGGACGGCCTGACGTGGTGCGCCGCGCGGCGGTGGGCGAGGGCCTGCCGCTGATGGTCGTCCAGCTGGTGGGCCGCAACCCGGACCACATCGCCGCCGGGGCGAAGCTGGCCGAGCGGGCCGGGGCCCAGATCATCGACCTCAACTTCGGCTGTCCGGCCCGCGAGGTGACCGGCGCCCAGTGCGGCTCGGCCCTGATGCGCGAGCCGGAGTTGACGGAACGGCTGATCGCCGCGGCGATCGGGGCGGTGAACGTGCCGGTGACGGTGAAGATGCGCCTGGGCTGGGACGACGCCTCGAAGAACGCGCCGGACATCGCCGCCCGCGCCGAGGCCCTGGGCGCCGCCGCGATCACCGTCCACGGCCGCACGCGCTGCCAGTTCTACAAGGGCGCCGCCGACTGGGCCGCCATCCGTCCGGTGAAGGACGCGGTCTCGATCCCGGTCATCGCCAATGGCGACATCGTCGATGGCGCGAGCGCGCGGGCCGCGCTGGAGGCCTCCGGCGCCGACGGGGTGATGGTCGGGCGGGGCGTCTATGGCCGCCCGTGGATCGCTGCACAGCTCGAAGCGGAGCTCGACGGCCGCGCGTTCGAGGAGCCGGACGCGGATGCGCGCCTGGCCATCGCGCTGGCCCACTTCCGCGACGCGCTCGGCTTCTACGGCCCGCGCGTCGGGCTGAAGGTGTTCCGCAAGCATCTGGCCGCCTACATCGAACAGGCGCCGTGGCCCGCGAGCGCCGAGGCGCGCCGCGAGGCGAGGGGCCGCCTGTGCCGCCTGGACGACCCGCTGGCGGTGGAGTTGGGCCTGATCTCGCTGTGGTCCGATCCTGAGCGGAGGCTGGCCGCATGACCTGGCGCACGCTGCCCCAATCGCTGGGCCTCGACACCGTGGCGCTGAAGGCCGCGGCCTTCGAGCTCAGCCCCGACCCCGCCATGGTGATCGACGCCGACGGCGCGCTGGTGGCGGTGAACGAGGCGGCCGAGGCGCTGTTCGGCCAGGGCCTGAGCCTGCTGGCGCGCGGCCGCTTCGGCTCGGCCCTGCCGCCCGGCTCGGCCCTGGTCTCGCTGCTGGAGCGGGCGATCCAGGAGGACGCCAAGGTCCGCGAGCGCGGCGTGCAGATCACCCTCTTCGGCCTGGCCCCGTTCGAGGTGGACGGCGCCGCCGCACCGCTGGGCGACGGCTCGGTGCTGCTGACCTTGAGCGTCCGCGGCGGCCTGGGTGCGGAGCATCGCGGCGCGGAAGCCGCCGGCGGCCTGCGCTCCATCGTGGGCCTCGGCCGCATGCTGGCGCACGAGATCAAGAACCCGCTGGCCGGCATCCGCGGCGCGGCCCAATTGCTGAAGTCCGGCGCCAAGGCCGAGGACGCGCCGCTGGCCCAGCTGATCGTCGACGAGACCGACCGCGTGCGCCGTCTGGTGGACCGCATGGAGGCCTTCTCCGACGACGCGCTGCCCTCGCTCACGCCGATGAACATCCACCAGGTGCTCGACCGGGTCCGCGCCCTGGCGGCCAACGGGGTCGCCGACGGCCTGACGCTGCGCGAGCAGTACGACCCCTCGCTGCCGCCGGTGCTGGGCGACGAGGACCAGCTGATCCAGATCTTCCTGAACCTGGTGAAGAACGCCGCCGAGGCCGCCCATTCGCGGGGCGACGGGCGAGGCGCCGTCTCGATCACCACGGCCTACCGCCATGGCGTCCGGGTCCGCGCGGCCAAGGGCCAGGCGCTGCGCGGCGCGCCGCTGGAGGTCCGCGTGATCGACAATGGCCCGGGCGTGCCCGCCCACCTGCGCGAGCACCTGTTCCAGCCCTTCGTCACCTCCAAGGCGAATGGCGCGGGCCTAGGACTGGCGCTGGTCGCCAAGCTGGTGGCGGCGCACGGCGGGCTGCTCGACTTCGACTCCGAGCCCGGACGGACCGTCTTCCGGGTGCTTTTGCCGATCGCGACTGACGAGGATCTTCCGGAATGAACGCCGCCTCCAAGAAGATCCTGATCGCCGACGACGACGCGTCCATCCGCCTCGTCCTCAGCCAGGCCTTCACCCGCCTGGGCTACCAGGTCCGGGCCACGGGCAACGCGTCCACCTTGCTGAAGTGGGTCTCCGACGGCGAGGGCGATCTGGTCGTCACCGACGTGGTCATGCCCGACGAGAACGTCTTCGACGTCCTGCCGCGCATCCGCAAGGAACGCCCCAAGCTGCCGGTCATCGTGATGAGCGCGCAGAACAACCTGATCACCGCGGTGAACGCCGCCGAGGTGGGGGCCTTCGACTACATCCCCAAACCCTTCGACCTGGACGACATGACCAATGCGGCGCGCCGCGCCCTGTCGCGTCCCGCCGACCCGGAGGCCGCCCGCGCCCAGGCCCGCGCCGTGCGCGACGACCGCCTGCCGCTGATCGGCCGCTCCGGGCCCATGCAGGAGGTCTACCGCACCATCGCCCGCCTCGTTGGGGCTGACCTCACCGTCCTGCTCTCAGGCGAGAGCGGCACCGGCAAGGAGCTGGTCGCCCGCGCCCTGCACGACATGGGCCGCCGGCGGGACGGCAAGTTCGTCACCATCAACCTGGCCGCCGTGCCGCGCGAGCGGGTCGAGACCGAGCTGTTCGGCCGCGAGGACGGCGACGCCGGCAAGCTGATCGAGGCCGATGGCGGCACGCTGTTCCTGGACGAGATCGGCGACATGCCGCTGGACGCCCAGACCCGCCTGCTGCGAGTGATCGACGGGTCGGAGCCGGCGCTCAATCCCAAGACCAGCCGCCGGCCGAACGTCCGCATCATCGCTGCCACCAACCGCGACCTGCGCGGGCTGATCCGCGAGGGCCTGTTCCGCGAGGATCTGTTCTTCCGTCTGAACGTAGCGCCGCTGCGCCTGCCGCCGCTGCGCGACCGGGCCGACGACATCCCGGATCTGGCGCGCGCCTTCCTGCTGCGCGCCAACCGCGAAGGCCTGCCGTCCAAGACCATCGATGCGGCGGCGCTCGATCGCCTGAAGCAGCACCCCTGGCCCGGCAACGTCCGCGAGCTGGAAAACCTGATCCGCCGCATCTGCGCCCTCTATGGCGAAGACCTGATCACCGCGCGGATCGTCGAGCGCGAACTGGCCGACCAGCAACCGGCCGTGCAAGGCGAGGAGGGGCCGGCCACGCTCGCCCAGCTCGTGGAGCGCAAGCTCTCCAGCTACTTCGCCGACCAGCCCGACGGCCTGCCGCCCGCCGGCCTCTACGACCGGGTGCTGGAGGAGGTGGAGCGTCCGCTGATCCAGCTGACGCTCTCGGCCACGCGCGGCAACCAGGTCCGCGCCGCCGAGATCCTCGGCCTCAACCGCAACACGCTGCGGAAGAAGATTTCCGATCTCGGTGTCGAGATGCAGCGCGGGCGGCGCTAAGCGCTGGCGGTCTGATAGCCCGCGTAGCTGTCCTTCAGCGTGGCGTGATTGAGCAGCATCTCGGCGACCTGCTTTTCTCCCGACGCGTCGAAGATGCGCGTCCGGACCCAGTAGGACTCCGTGCGCCGGCTCTCGGCGAGGGCGGCGATCTCGCGGCGCAGGATGTAGTCCTCGCCGACGAACAGCGGCCCGTCGAGCATGCGGATCTCCTGGTCGGCGAACAGGCCGACCGCCGGGCCCTTCACCGGGAACTTGGCCGCGTGGCTGGAGTACTCGGCCAGCACGCTGACCATCTCCAGCGGGACGATCGCGCGGCCCCAGGGCGAGGCCTTTGGATCGGAATACCAGGGCGAGGTCTCGGTGATCTTGGCGAGCTTCTGGTTGAGGGAGAACGGGTAGAGCGCGCCCATGTGCTGGTCGGGGTCCATCCGCACGCGCTCGTCCTCGGCGCCCCTCAGGCCCACGCGAAGGTCCTCGAGGATCAGCAGCTTCTCCGGCGGACGCAGGGCGGCCATCCGCTGCTCCAGCAGGGTCGGCCCGAAGTCGGGCCCCAGGCTGGCGCTGGCCTCCAGCACCGGCGTGCCGTCGGCCTTCTCCGCCCAGACCTTGGTCGAGGTCGCGCCGGGGGCAGGGACCTCGGCGAAGGCGCGCACCTCCTCGCCCTCGATCACCATGTTCAGATAATGCGCCGACAGACAGCCCCGCTCGAACCACGCCTGGCCCCAGATCTGCGCGAGCAGCGGCGGGAACATGGAGAAGTGGGTCGGCCCCTCGATCGGCCCGGCCCGGAAGCCCAGCTTCTCGGCCATGGCGTCGTCATGGATCGAGGAATGGCCGCCGTACTCCTGGTCGGCCAGCATCTGCTTGGGCGCCCGCAGCGGGCCGCTGATCACCAGGGGCGTGTCGAAGGTCATGGCGCGTCCTCGCTAGGTCGACGGATAGCCGGCCGCGGCCAGGGCGCGGATCTCCGCCTGGTCGGCCGGCAGGATGAAGCCCGCGCTTACGCTGCGCGCCAGGGCGGCGTCGAACGTCTTGAGGTAGTCGGCCTTGCCGCCGGGATAGAGCCTGGCGAGCGTCGCCTGATCGAACGGCAAGGTCGTTCCCACGAGGAAGCCGTAGGGGCCGCCGGTGTTGCCGAAGCCGCTGAGCTTCGCAATCGGCGCATCGACCCAGGGCGTGCGGATGCCGCCCTTGGTGTTGCCATTGGCGTCCAGGGCCAGGCTGGGGGCGTCGCCGGCCTTGGCGGCGGGCTCCGTCGCCATCCGCGCCGCCTTGGGCGGGGCCTTGCCGGTGGCGACCCAGCGGTCCAGCGCTGAGAGCGCAGCCATGGCGACATAGTGGTGTTGAGGCGCCGAATTGATCGGATGGGCCAGCTTGGCGCCGAACACGGCGTCAGTCGGCTTCCAGAGCCCGGCGATCTTGTCGAGCGGCGCGCTGCCGTTGTCGAAGCCCGCGATCATGAACATGTAGTTGTCCACGTGCGCCGTCCCCGGCATCTCCCAGATGCGCAGCTTGGGATTGTCAGGCTGGTCGGCCGTCCAGAAGCCCGAGAGGTTGGACCCGATCAGGTCGGTCTCGCTGATCAGGGTCATCACCGGCACGCGCAGATCGGCGCGCAGTTTCACCCCCGTGGGGCCTGGCCGTCCGTTCGGGCCGCCGCGCATGGAGGCGGACTCCGGCGCCGGCGCGCCGCCGAAGCGGGAGTGGACGTAGAAGCCGTCATAGACCTTGGCGATCGGGTCGATGGCGTCGATGTAGGTGGTCAGGAACACCGCCGACTGCGACTCGCCGGTGGCCAGCACATGCCTGGCCTTCAGCGGCCCCAGCACCTTGCCGCTCCTCACCGCCTCGCCGGCCTGGGAGAACATGTCGAAGGAATACTGGTCGCCGGGGTGGACGAGGGTCCCGTAGCGCGCGGGGTTCTGCTTCTTGAGCGGCAGGCCGGCGCCGCCCAGGCTCTGGCCGCCCTCGACGCCGACCTTCTGCGCCGACACGCCGACGTACGCCATGCCGCTGCGCAGCATCTCGCGATGGCTGTAGTTCCAGTCGGGGCCGGAATCGAGGCCGCCGGTGACGTTCAGCCATTCCACCGCCACCGTGCCGCTGAACGCCTTGGGGTCGATCGGGCGGACGACGACGATCCGCGTGGCGTAGGGCGCGGTCCCGGCGGCCTGCGCCGCCCAGGCGCCATCGGCCGTGGGCTCGCCGGTGAGCTTGTAGGAGGTGGCCGTCCCGGAGATGAAATACTCCTCGACCACATAGCCCAGCGCCTTCAGGTCATAGGCGCCCAGCGGCAGGAACGGCGACCCCGGACCGGAGGCGAGGGCGATCGTCGGCGTGACCGCCGCCGCGCCCGCCGGCGCGGCCAGCCCCAGGCTCAGCCCGGCCAAGAGAGCCGCCGTCGCCACACGCCAGGTTCCACGTTTCGCCGTCATGCCGTTTCCCCGCCCGGTTCTATCGTCCGTTTCGCAGACCCTAGACCGGCCTCGCGGGCGTGAACATCGTCTGCCGGCCATCGTCGCCTCGATAGTTTTTGATGGCTTGCCGCGGCGCGTTCGCCCTTCCATGCTGGCGATCAACGCACGCGTCCTCCTGTGCGAAACGACCGGTCGCTTACGGAATGCCACACCAGCTCCGGACCTCGTCAAAAGCCGATAAGCGCCGCCTTTCCGAACCTAAGTCAGTTGCCGCGACGGAAGCGCGATCGGTCTGCCCGCGCACCGCCGACCGCAACGCCATGGCCCGCATCGAGCCGGCGCTGGCGATGCTGGAGCCGCGCAAGACGCCGCGCCAGGCGCGGGCCCGGGCGACCGTCGCGGCCATCGTCGACGCCTGCGCACAACTGCTGGCGGCCGGGCCCTACGACGCTCTGACCACCAACAGCATCGCCGAGCGGGCAGGGGTCAGCGTCGGCACGCTCTATGAGTACTTCCCCAACCGGGAGTCGATCGTCGCCGCGCTCACCGCGAACTCCTGCCAGCGGCTGGTGGAGCGCATGACCCACGCGGCGGCGGAAACCGACACGATGACCGAGTTCCAGGGCGTCGAGCATCTGTTGACCACCGGTGTGGACGTGTTGGGCGCCCCGCAGAACGTCTTCCGCGTCCTGCTGCGCGAGGCGCCGTTCGTCCTGCGCCTGCCGGTGTTCCACGAGGCGAGGGCGACGCTCGACCTGCTGAGCCAGGACATCCGCGTGAAGGCGGGCAAGCGCATCAGCCTGCCCGAGCCGCGGGCGGACGCCTGGCTGATCTCGCAGATGCTGTTCAACGCCATGCTGGAAATCGCCTTCCTGGAGGCTGAGGCGGCGGAGCGTGAACACCTGATCCGCGAGCTCTCCCGGCTAACCTTCCGGATGGCCACCGGACGCGACGCGCGGCCGGAGGACATGGCCCCAATTGCCGCTGCGGCAGCCCCTTAGGTCACGTGTCGCGCCATATCCGAGCAACCTGCGGTGGTCACGCCGGGCTTTCGCGGGTCATCCGCTTCGCGCGAGAAAATACGCCGTGAAATCCGTAAGTTAAAGATTACTTCTGAGTAATCCGCCGGACCGAAACCCGAGTAGGTGGGCCATGGCGCCCACAACATACTTCCGCCTTCGCGGGGTCGATCCGACCCGACGCGCAAACAAAGGCGACCCGGCCAAACAGAGCCGGGCGGGAGGATTTAGGGATGCAGCACACCAGGACCCTGCGGTGCGCCTTGGCGCTTGGCGTTTCCGCCGCCGCGATCGCCACCGCCGCGCCGGCTCTAGCCCAGCAGCGGACCCCCGCGTCGGCCGCGGCCGTCGGCACTATCGAGGAACTCATCGTCACCGCGCAACGGCGCGAGCAGAGCATCCAGAGCGTGCCGATCGCGGTCTCGGCCTTCTCCAACGAGGCGCTGAAGGAACAGCGGATCGACGGCGGGCAGGACCTGCTGCTGGCCGTGCCGAACGTGACCTTCTCGCGCGGCAACTTCGGCGGCTACAACTTCCAGATCCGCGGCATCGGCACAAAGCTGATCGCGTCGAGCGCGGATGCCGCCATCGGCGTGCACGAGAACAACGTGCCGCTCACCGCCAACAACCTGGCCGACGCCGATTTCTATGACGTCGATCGCGTGGAGGTGCTGCGCGGGCCGCAGGGCACGCAGTTCGGGCGCAACACCACCGGCGGCCTGGTCAACATCATCACCGCCAAGCCCACCGACACCTACAGCGCGCGGATCACCGGCGAGTACGGCAACTTCAATTCCGAGAAGGCCAACGGCTACGTCAACATGCCGCTGGGCGATCAGTTGGCGATCCGCGCGGCGGCCAGCTACCTGAAGCGCGACGGCTATGGCCACAACGTGGTCACCGGCAGCGACATCGACGGCCGCGACCTGTGGTCGACGCGCCTCAGCGCCCGCTGGAAGCCCACCGACCGGTTCACCGCCGACCTGATGTGGGAGCACTTCAAGGAGAACGACAACCGCGCCCGGGTGAGCAAGCAGCTCTGCATCAAGGATCCCGGCCCGACCAGCGTGGGCGGCGTGCCCGCCAACCTGGCCGGCCGCTCGACCCAGCTCTATCTGACCCAGGGCTGCCTGCCCGGCGATCTGTCGTCGCCGCAGGCGCTGCAGGCGGTGAACAGCGCCGCGACCCTGGGCGGCGGCCTCGGCATCCTCACCGGCCTGATCACCGGCGACGCCTATGCCGGCAAGGCCGAGGACCCGAACCTGCGGAACATCGAGTCCGCGTTCGATCCGATCTACCGGGCCGACTCCGACACGGTCATCGGGACGCTGGACTTCAAGCTGACCGATAACCTCGATCTGACGTTCACCGGCAGCTACGCGAAGAACAAGGGCTTCACCGAGGCGGATTACAACCGCACGACGCCGACGCAGAACTTCAACGTGACGCCGTTATCGCCCGGCGGGTTCTTCACCGACCCGCAGGTGGGCCGCACCAACCAGTTCCGCACCATCGACTTCACGGATGGGAACAGCGACCAGCAGACCTATGAGCTGCGCCTGCAGTCCTCGTTCGGCGGCAAGTTCGACTTTAGCCTCGGGGCCAGCTACCTGCGGTTCAAGACGCTGACCAACTACTACGTCACCAGCAACACGCTGACGGCGGTGTCGGAAGCGTTCTTCAACGCCGCGACGCCGGGTTGCGCGCTCACCGGGTCGCTGACATCCACGGTCTGCGAATACGTCGACCCGAAGGCGATTCCCGACGGCTCCGGCCACAACTACTTCGACAGCCGCACGGCCTATGACCTCACCTCCTACGCCATGTTCGGCGAGGCCTATTACAGCCTGACGGACGACCTGCGGGTCACCGCGGGTCTGCGCTACACGATCGATCGCAAGCGCGACGTGGCCTACACGCCGGGCCTGTTCCTGCCGGGCGTCGGCGTGACCGCGCTGCCGGACCAGAAGGTCACCTTCCGCGAGCCCACCGGGCGCCTGAACCTGGAATGGACGCCCAAGCTGTCGTTCACCGACAAGACGCTGATCTATGCGTCCTACTCGCGCGGCTACAAGGGCGGCGGCTTCAACCCGCCGCAGTCGGCGGGCCAGCACCTGTTCTCCGACACCTATGCGCCGGAGTTCATCAACGCCATCGAGGTGGGCGCCAAGAACACCCTGCTGGACGGCCGGCTGATCCTGAACGGCACCGTCTTCCACTACGACTACTCGGGCTATCAGGTCTCCGAGATCATCCAGCGCACCTCGGTCAATGTGAACGTCAACGCCAAGATCTACGGCGCGGAGTTCGAGGGCATCTGGGAGCCGGTCAACAACCTGCGGTTCAACGCCAATATCGGCCTGCTGCACACGCGGCTCGACGACTCCGACTCGCTCGACCTGATGAACCTGACCCAGGGCAACGCCGGCTTCGTCACGGTCAAGAACGGCAGCACCTTCTCCAACTGCATCGCCCCGGTGGGGCAGGTGGCGCAGCTGCAGGGGCTGATCAATGCCGGCGTCCTGCCGGCGATCGCCATGACCGGCGCGCCGGGCACCAACGCCATCGGCATCTGCCAGGGCGCCTTCGCCACCGGCGGACCGCTGGCCGGCATCGTGACGATCAACCCGTCGGCGGGCATCCCCGCCCACCTCGGCGGCAACGAGCTGCCGAACTCGCCGCACGTGACCGCTTCGATCGGCGCGCAATATCACTGGGATATCGGCGGGGACTGGGGCCTGACGCCGCGGGCGGACTTCTACTACCAGGCCAAATCCTACGCGCGGATCTTCAACGCGGTGAACGACCGGCTGAACTCCTACACCAACGTCAACCTATCGCTGGTCCTCGACAATCCGAAGTCGGGCTGGAACGTCCAGGCGTACGTCAAGAATGTCGGCAACAAGACGGTGGTCACCGACCAGTACCAGACGGACGACACCTCCGGCCTGTTCACCAACATCTTCCTGACCGAGCCGCGGACCTACGGGATCTCGGTCACCAAGCAGTTCTGACCTGATCGAACACCTCGGGCGAGCCTTCCCCGCCCGCAACCTTGCGCCGTCCTGTGGGAGCGAACACCCGCCGGGCGGCGTGTCTTTGGCCGGCGGCGTCGGACCCGGAGCCGGGATCGACGCCGCCGCCTGACGCTTCTATGCAACATCGCTGTTGAGTTTGGGGCACAGTCGCTTAGGCTCCGGCGCAATGGTTTCGGATGTTCGAGAGTGGATCGCCGGCGCGGGGGCAGAGCGCATCTGGCGGACGCTACAGTCGCGAGGGGTGCTGGGCGGCGGCTATGCGATAGCCGCGCTGCTCACGGGTGTGGCCATTTTGCTGGCCGCCTCGCCGCCGTCGCAGGGGCCGCTGGGCCCGACCAGCGAGCTGATTCTCACCGTCCTCGGCTTCAACCTGGTGCTGATCCTGGCGCTGACCCTGGTGGTGGCGCTGCGGTTCGGCGAACTTCTGGATGCGCGGGACCGCGATCCGGGCGCGCGGCTGCAGCTGCGATTCGTCACCCTGTTCGCCCTGGCCGCCGTGGCGCCGGCGGTGGTGGTGGCCCTGTTCTACGGCGTCCTGGTCAACCACGGGGTCGACGACTGGTTCTCCAAGCGGGTCTCCACCGTGGTGGAGAACTCCGCCACCGTGGCGCGCTCCTACGTCGAGGAGCAGAGCCGCTATATCCAGGATCACGTGACCCTGATGGGCGGCGACCTGAACCGCGCCGCGCCCGGCCTCACCGCCAGCCCGATCACCTTCAATCACTACCTGGCGAGCCTGGCCTCCTATCACGCCTTCCCGGCGGCCTATCTGGTGGACCGCGACGGCCGCGTGCTGGCCCGCGCCGAGGAGGCGCAGCCGTTCATCCTGCCGCCGCCGACCGCCTTCAAGGCGGCGGATCAGGGCGACATCTGGCTCTGCAACCGTAACTGCGGCGACGTGATGCGCTCGGTCTACAAGCTGGCCGCCTATCCGGACGCCTATCTCTATGTGGTCCGCCCGGTGGAGAAGGGGCTGGTGGCTCACCTGCTGGAGACCGAGGCCAGCCTGGTGGCGTACCGCGAGGCGGCCAAGTATCGCGCCCGCATCCAGACGATCTTCGCGCTCAGCTATGCCGAGACCGCGTTGCTGGTGCTGGTGGGCGCGGTGTGGCTCGGCATCTGGGCGGCCAACGCCATTTCCGGCCCGGTGGCGCGGCTGGTGGTGGCCGCGGGCCGCGTGGCCGGCGGCGACCTCGACGCCCGGGTCGACGCCGACAGCGACCCGGAGGAAATCGCGGTCCTGTCGCGGGCCTTCAACAGCATGACCCACGACCTGCAGGCGCAGCAGGAAGCCATCCGCACCGCGCACGAGGAGGCCGAGCGGCGCCGCCAATTCATCGAGACCGTGCTGGCCGAGGTCAGCGCCGGCGTCGTGGGCCTGGACGCCAAGGGCCGCATTTCCGCGGCCAACCGCCAGGCGGAGCTGCTGCTGGGCCTCAGCGGCTCGGGCCGGGGCCGCAAGCTGGCCGATGTCGCGCCCGAGGTGGCCGCGGTCGCCGCCCTGGTGGGCCGCGGCTCCGACGCCGAGGACGAGGTGGACGTGGTGCGCGGTCGCGAGACGCGGCGCCTGCGCGTGCGCGCCAGCCGCATCGAGGACGGGCTGGTGCTGACCTTCGACGACATCACCCGCCTGGTCACCGCCCAGCGCAACGCCGCCTGGCGCGACGTGGCGCGGCGCATCGCCCACGAGATCAAGAACCCGCTGACCCCGATCCAGCTGTCGGCCGAGCGGCTGCGCAAGAAATATCGCAAGGACATCCCGCCAGGCGACGTGGAGATCTTCGACCGCTGCACCGACACCATCGTGCGCCAGGTGGGCGACATCACCCGGCTGATCGACGAGTTCTCCGCCTTCGCCCGGATGCCGGCGCCGAAGTTCAGCGAACTGGACGCCACCGAGCTGGTGCGCGCGGCGGTGTTCGCCCAGGGCGTCGCCAGCCCGGACATCGAGGTCACCCTCGACGAGCCGGCGCCGGCCGTGCGCCTGCTGGCCGACGAGCGGATGCTGGGCCAGGCGCTGACCAACGTGCTGAAGAACGCCGCCGAGGCGGTGGCCGCCAAGCCGCGAACCGGCAAGGCGAAAGGCAAGATCCGCGTACGCCTGGTTTCCGACGAGACCGGCGTCGCCTTCGAGATCGAGGACAATGGCATAGGCCTGCCGGCCAAGGATCGCGACCGGCTGACCGAGCCCTATGTGACGACCCGCGAGAAGGGGACGGGCCTGGGGCTCGCGATCGTCAAACGCATCCTGGAAGACCACGGCGGAGAGCTGGAGCTGACCGACGCCCGCAAGGGGTCCGGCGCTCTGGCCATCCTTCGGCTCCCAGCCCAGGCGCGGGCCAAGCCCGCCGCCAAATCCCAACCCGTGACGGCTTAGAGGAAAACCCATGGCGTCTGACGTTCTGGTGGTCGACGACGAGGCCGATATCCGCGAACTGGTGGCCGGCATCCTGACGGATGAGGGCTATGCGGTGCGCACGGCCAACGACGCGGACTCCGCGCTCGCCGCCTTCCGCGCGCGCAAGCCTTCGCTGCTGATCCTCGACATCTGGATGTCGGGCGGCGGGATGGACGGCCTGGCCCTGCTGGACATGGTCCGCACGCTGGACGCCGACCTGCCGGTGATCATGATCTCCGGCCACGGCAACATCGAGACCGCGGTCAGCGCCATCAAGCGCGGGGCCTACGAGTTCCTGGAGAAGCCGTTCAAGTCCGACCGCCTGCTGCTGGTGGTGGAGCGCGCCCTGGAGGCCGCCAACCTGCGGCGCGAGAACCGCCGGCTGCGCACCCAGGCGATCACGCCGGAGGGCATGACCGGCAAGTCCATGGCCGCCCAGTCGCTGCGCCAGATGATCGCCAAGCTGGCCGGCGCCAACAGCCGCGTGCTGATCTCCGGCCCGCCCGGGTCCGGCAAGGAGACCGTGGCGCGCCTGATCCACGCGGCCTCGTCGCGCACCCGCAATGAGTTCGTGCCGGTCAGCGCGGCGGGCATGACGCCCGAGCGCATGGACGTGGAGCTGTTCGGCCAGGAGGGCGAGGACGGCCGCACCGCCAAGGTTGGCGTCTTCGAGCGCGCCCACTCCGGCACGCTCTACCTCGACGAAGTGGCGGACATGCCGCGCGAGACGCAAGGCCGCATCCTGCGCGTGCTGGTGGACCAGAGCTTCCGCCGGGTGGGCGGGGACTCGGACGTCCACGTGGACGTGCGCGTGGTCTCGTCCACCTCCCGCGACCTGCGCGAGGAGATCGCGGCCGGGCGGTTCCGCGAGGACCTGTTCCATCGGCTGAACGTGGTGCCGGTGAACGTGCCGGGCCTGTCGGAACGCCGCGAGGACATCCCGGAGCTGGTGGAATACTTCATCGAGCGGATCTGCGAAGCGACCGGCATGCCGCGCCGCCGGCTGGCCGACGATGCGCTGGCGACGCTGCAGGTCCGGGCGTGGCCCGGCAACCTGCGCCAGCTGCGCAACAATGTTGAGCGGATGCTGATCCTGGCCTCCGGGGCGCCCGGCGACCCGATCACCGCCAACATGCTGCCGGCAGAGGCCATGGTCACCGACCAGGCCGCCAGCCTGGGGGCGGAGCGGATGATCGCGCTCCCGCTGCGCGAGGCCCGCGAGGTGTTCGAGCGCGAGTATCTGAACGCCCAGATGCTGCGCTTCTCGGGCAACATCTCCCGCACCGCGGCCTTCATCGGCATGGAGCGCTCGGCCCTGCACCGGAAGCTCAAGTCGCTGGGCCTGTCCGGCGCCCGGGCGCTCGAGGAGGAAGTGGGCTGATGGGCCGGATCGCGTACGTCAACGGGCAGTTCGTCCCGCACAGCCAGGCCGTCGTCCATATCGAGGACCGCGGCTATCAGCTGGCCGACGCCGTCTATGAGGTCTGGGCCCTGTTCGACGGCAAGCTCGGCGACCCGGAGGGCCACTTCGTACGGTTGCATCGCAGCCTGTCGGAGCTGTCGATCCCCATGCCCATGAGCCGCGCGGCCCTGACCCTGGTGCTCAAGGAGGCGGTGCGCCGCAACCGGGTCACCGAGGGGCTGCTCTATCTGCAGGTGAGCCGGGGCGTCGCGCCGCGCCAGCACGCCTATCCGGACCGCCCAATCCGCCCCGCCGTGATCATGACTGTCAGCCGGGTCAACCGCGCCGCCGACGAGGCCCGCGCCGCCAAGGGGGTCAAGGTGGTGACCGTGCCGGAGAACCGCTGGGGCAGGGCGGACATCAAGACCGTGGGCCTGCTGCCCAACGCCATGGCCAAGCAGAAGGCCAAGGAAGCCGGCGCCATGGAGGCCTGGTACGTGGACGAGCTGGGCTTCGTAACCGAGGGCGCCTCCTCCAACGCCTGGATCGTCGACGGCGACGGGCGCCTGCGCACCCGCGACACCAACGCCAACATCCTGCGCGGCGTCACCCGCCACACCTTGCTGGACCTCATCGCGCGCGAAGGCTTGCCGGTGGACGAGCGGCCGTTCACGCCGGCCGAGGCGGTGGCGGCCCAGGAGGCCTTCATCACCGGCGCGGGCACTCTGGTGCTGCCGGTGGTCGCCGTGGACGGATCGCCCGTGGGCGAGGGCAAGCCCGGCCCGGTGGCGATGAAGCTCCGGCGTCTCTATATCGAGCAGGCGCGGGCAACGGCCATCTAAACCCTTGGTCGTGATTGCGCCGGTCACAAAAGCCGGTCTAGCTAACTTCCGTGTGTGGGCGGCGCTTTGGCCGTCCGATCAAAAACAAAGAGGCGAAAAGCCATGAGTGAGAAGAAACAAAACCTGCAGGACACGTTCCTGAACAGCGTGCGCAAGTCGAAGACGCCGCTCACCATCTTCCTGGTCAACGGCGTCAAGCTGCAGGGCGTGGTCAGCTGGTTCGACAACTTCTGCGTGCTCCTGCGTCGCGATGGCCAATCGCAATTGGTCTACAAGCACGCCATCTCCACCATCATGCCGGCCCAGCCTGTGCAGCTCTATGAGCCCGGCGAAGACGAGACCGTTTGAGTTCTTCCAAATCGATCGACCGTGAGGCGCCCGTCCAGGGCGCCATCGTCATCCATCCCGACCGGGACGGCCGTGGGGTCTCCCGGAGCGCGGCCGCGCGCCTGGAGGAGGCCGTGGGCCTGGCCATGGCGCTCGACCTTGAGGTCCGCGAGACCCTGGTCGCCCACCTTCGCCAGCTGACGCCGGCCACCCTGTTCGGCAAGGGCAAGGTCGAGGAGATCGGCCGGACCATCGAGCTGGCGGAAGCCGACGTCGCCATCGTCGACGACGCGCTGACGCCCGTGCAGCAACGGAACCTCGAAAAGGCGTGGCAGGTGAAGGTCATCGACCGCACCGGCCTGATCCTGGAGATCTTCGCGCGGCGGGCGCGGACGCGGGAAGGGCGGTTGCAGGTCGAACTGGCGCGCCTGTCCTACGAGCGCTCGCGCTTGGTGCGCACCTGGACCCACCTGGAGCGCCAGCGCGGCGGCTTCGGGGTCATGGGCGGCCCCGGCGAAACCCAGATCGAGACCGACCGGCGGCTGATCGCCGACAAGATCCGCAAGCTGAAACTGGAGCTGGAGGAGGTGCGCCGCACGCGCACCCTGCAGCGCTCGGCCCGCAAGCGGCATCCGTACCCCACGGTGGCGCTCGTCGGCTACACCAACGCCGGCAAGTCGACGCTGTTCAACCGGCTGACCAAAGCCGAGGTGGTGGCCGAGGACATGCTGTTCGCCACCCTCGACCCGACCTTGCGCATGCTGAAGCTGCCGGATGGCCGCCCGGCGATCCTGTCCGACACCGTGGGCTTCATCTCCGACCTGCCGCACGAGCTGGTGGAGGCCTTCCGCGCCACCCTGGAGGAGGTGAAGGAGGCCGACGTCGTCCTGCACGTGCGCGACATCGCCAGTGAAGAGACCGCCGCCCAGGCCGGCGACGTGCGCAAGGTGCTCGCGCGCCTGGGCGTCGACATGGACGAGCGCTCGATCCTGGAGGTCTGGAACAAGCTCGACCTGCTGCCCGCCGAGGACCGCGACATCGTGGCCGGCGACGCCCGGCGCGCGCATCCGCCCGCCATCCTGGTCTCCGCGGTGACCGGCGATGGCTGCGAGGCCCTGCTGGAGGCGGTGGCCGGCATGGTCGACGAAGCCCCGGCCG
>JACXTT010006485.1_pt1 | contig 16681 bp, 14 predicted proteins | sample 9270951 | NCBI WGS metagenome assembly JACXTT01 (sample SAMN15532306, study PRJNA645909) | rock metagenome | isolation source: weathered quartz diorite | place: Puerto Rico | collected 2017-06-21 | reverse complement strand
AAACAACACGGCTCGGGCTCAAACACGAGACACGCGAAACCTCCGATGGCCGGCTGCGAGGCTCGGCGGCGGCTACGGGGATCTGAAAAAAGCTACCCACTTGTTTCGTCGGAATAATCATTGGCTGGGTTTTTAAAACCCCGTAGCGCGCGCCGAGTACCGCAGCCCGAGCAGGAGTCTTCAAGCGAGCCCCTGTTTGAGTCGAGCCGTGTTGTTTACGGCCGACGAGTTGGCGAGTGCCTGCTCGGGCGAGGAACGCAAGGAAGGGGTCGCGCGCTCCGGGGTGTCTTCTTTTTGGTGACTTTTTCTTGGACAAGCAAGAAAAAGTCACCTGCCGTGGGTCAGCCACCCACAAGTATGCGTCGCCGCAGGCGACACAAAAACGGTGTGGGGCGGAGCATCCCAGATCCAAATACGCGGCCGCAGGCCGCACTATTTCAAAGAACCCCCTCCGGCAACTGCATGGTGATGCAATGCAAGCTGCCGAATTGATAAATCAGCGGCAGACAGTTAATGGGAACAACCTCGCGGTCCGGAAAGCATTCTTTCAGCCGTGCCAGCGCCAGGCCGTCGGAGGGATCATCGTAGGTAGGTACCAGCACCGCCCCATTGATGATGAGGAAGTTCGCGTAGGTCGCGGGCAGGCGGTTACCGTCCTCATCGAACTTCGCGCGCGGCCAGGGCAGAGGTACGAGCCGGTAGGCTTGGCCGTCGGCGGCGCGGAAGACTTTCAGTTCATCCTCCATCGTCTTCAGTTCGGTGTAATGCTCGTCCTGGGGGTCGTCGCATTTCACATAAGCAATGGTGCCACGGTCGCAGAAGCGCGCCAGCGTGTCGATGTGGCTGTCGGTGTCGTCACCGGCGAGATAACCGTGATGCAGCCACAGAATCCGGTTTATCCCGAGCGATGCCATGAGCCGCTCTTCGATCTGCTGCTTAGAAAGTTTCGGGTTGCGTGTCGGTGCCAGCAGGCAGCGCGTGGTGGTGAGCAGCGTGCCGGAGCCGTCCACCTCGATCGAGCCGCCTTCCAGGACCATGTCCACGGTTTGCATCGGGGCGTGGCCGAACGCGTCCATGCCGTAAAGTTTGCGGCTGATCTGGTTGTCGAGCTCGTAACCGTATTTGCCGCCCCAGCCGTTGAAACCGAAATCGAGCAGCATGGTCTCGCCGTGACACTGGACCGTGATCGGCCCGTGGTCGCGCGCCCAGGTGTCGTTCGATGGCACGGTGCGCAGCATGACCCGGCTCATGTTGGCGCCGCTGTCCGCGAGCAGCTGTCCGACATGCTCGCGATGCTTCCGGTCGTAGCAGGAGATCAGCACTTTCTCGCGCAGGCTGATGTGGCGCGCGATCTCGGCGAACACCGGCTCGACTTGCGTTATCCGTTTGGCCCAGTCGCCATGCGCGTGCGGCCAGGTGAGCATGACGCCGCTTTGCGGCGCCCATTCGGGAGGAAGATAGTTGCGGCAGCTGTCGGCCATCGAATTCCTGTCCTGTCAGGCTGAAAAACCGCCGCGTATGCTAGCGTAGCCGTTCCGGCTCCGCCAGACAGGTATTTTCATCAGACGGTTTGATTTCCGCCGACAAGTAGTTTTGAATGTGCGCCCGGTAAACGAGGTCGCGCCCCGCGCGCTCGGCTCGCCTCCCTCTCCCGCTTGCGGGAGGTAAGGCGGGGTATTCACGGACACACTTAACGTGTGTCCGTGCCGTCGAGCGGGTGCGCCGATATTTGGCGCACCTCGGCGGGAATACAACGAGGGTGAGGGAGACGCTTTTCAAACACATTTACATTATTAAGAGTAGCGAAAATGTCCCTGATTCGTCCTTTTCCCGGCCTGCGCCCGGCGCCCGGCCGCGCGGCCGACGTGGTCGCACCGCCGTACGATGTGTTGAGCACCGACGAGGCGCGTGCGCGTGCGCAGGGAAGACCGTGGAGTTTTCTGCACATCTCCAAGCCCGAGATCGACCTGCCGACAGGCACCGACCCGTACAGCGCCGTGGTTTATGCCAAGGGTCGGGAAAATTTCCGGAACATGCTCGACGCCGGCGTGCTGCGGGGCGATCCCGCACCTTACTATTATGTTTACCGGCTGGTGATGGGCGCGCACAGCCAGACCGGCATCGTCGCGGCCGCCTCGGTTCCCGATTACGACAGCAACCGCATCCGCAAGCACGAGTTCACCCGCCCGGATAAGGAAGACGACCGCGTGCGGCAGATCGATGCGCTCAACGCCCAGACCGGTCCGGTGTTCCTGACCTACCGTCATTCGCCCGTCGTGGACGCGGTTGTCGGTGACGCCGCACGCGGCACGCCGGACGCGGACGTAACCGCCGACGACGGGGTGCGTCACATGCTGTGGATCATGCGTGAGCCGGGACAGATCGACGCGATCACGCGCGTCTTCGATGCCATGCCCTGTCTTTACATCGCCGACGGACATCACCGCTCGGCCGCGGCGTCGCGCGTGGCGGCGTCGCGCAAGGCCGCCAATCCGAAGCATAGTGGCGTGGAAGCCTACAATTATTTCCTGTCCGTGATTTTTCCGGACAATCAGATGCAGATTCTGGATTACAACCGCCTGGTGAAGGATCTGAACGGGCTGACACGCGAGAATTTCCTGAAAAATATCGAGGCCGTTTTCGACATCAAACCGGAACCGGCGGCGGTAAAACCGGGGCAAGCCGGCGAGTTCGGAATGTATTTGAAAGGCCGGTGGTATCGCCTGAATATCAGGCCCGAGCGTATCCCCGCGAACGATCCGGTGAAACGGCTCGACGTCAGTCTGCTCCAAGACAACCTGATTTCACCCTTGCTCGGCATAGCTGATCCGCGCCGTGACAAGCGCATCGATTTCGTCGGCGGCATCCGCGGCCTGAAGGAACTGGAGCGGCGCGTGGACTCCGGTGAGATGGCCTGTGCGTTCTCGCTTCATCCCACCTCGATGGCGGACCTCATGCGCGTTGCCGACGCCGGCGAAGTCATGCCGCCCAAGTCCACGTGGTTCGAACCCAAGCTCGCCGACGGGCTGGTGTCGCAGGTGCTGGATTGAATTTCAGTCGCCGCTCGCCGGAGCTTTGCCGGGAGCAGGGTTGCTCGGGAGACAAGTCCGGCATTCGTCGCGCCGTGTTTCGCGCTTGTCTTTGAGATAAACCTGACGTGAAGTCAGTCAGTTAGCGGCTTTTGCTAACCGGACATTTCCCGCGATTGCCGTGGATCCGCACTATCGGCTAAAATGCGCCCATAACGTAGAAGACTCATGGACTCCAGAGTATTTGCATCAGGGAAAGAGATGTAATTCTAGCCCGTGAGGCACGAGGAGATTACACATGAGCGGCGGCTCACCTGAGATCAATCATCGTCTTCTTTCCGAAGTCTTTTCGAACCTGAAACGTGCCTGCGCGCCGGTTCTGGCGGCATTCGTGTTGTCGTTGACGTTCGTTTCTTCTCCCGCGTCGGCGGTCAGCATCGGTCCCTCCGGGAATGCCTACGAATACGTCGCCAGCGCCAATGTCGCCTGGACTGACGCCAGCACGGCAGCCATGGGCATGCAGTATTCCGGCGTGTACGGTCACCTCGCCACCATTTTTAACCAGACTGAAAACGATTACATTCAGGGACTGCTGACGGGTGTCATTGGTTCGGTCTGGCTGGGCGGATCGGATGCTCAGACCGAAGGCGCGTGGAAATGGGTGACGGGCCAGCAATTCTGGCAGGGCGGTCCGAACGGCACGGTCGGCCCCGACGTTCCTTATGCAAACTGGGTCTCCACGATTGAGCCCAACAACACCGGTGGCGCTGAAAACTATCTTGCGATGTTCGGAGGATGGGTGTCGAGCGGAACGTATGTTCAGCCGGGGAAATGGAACGATCTGGTGAATAGTCCTCCCAGCGGTTCCGATTATTATTCGATCAAGGGGTACGTGGTTCAATACGACATCGTGACCCCCGTCCCGATTCCTCCCGCCGTCTGGCTTTTCGGTTCCGGTCTGCTTGGCTTGCTGGCGGCAGCCAGGAAGCGTCAGGAGGCGACAGGACGTTGAGGATTTTCTCGGCAGCCTGTTAGTCAGATCCGCGCCGATCGCCAGGGCGAGGTCGCCAGCCAGTCTCGCAGTTGTTCACAGGGCTGGGGTTTGCTGATGAAGAATCCCTGCGCCTGATCGCAACCGAACGTTCCCAGCCGATCGAGCATTTCCTTCGTCTCCACCCCTTCCGCGACCACCTTGAGCCCGAGGTTGTGGCCCAGCTCGATCACCGATTTCACGATGGTGGTGTTGTGCTCGTCCGTCATCATCCCCGTTACGAAGGATTTGTCTATCTTGATCTCGCTCACGGGCAGTTTGGTGATGTTGGAGAGCGACGTATAGCCGGTGCCAAAGTCGTCGATGGACAGTGACACGCCCATGCGATGCAGCGTCGCCAGCGTTTCCTGGGCGCGCGCCGGATCGAGAACGATGGCGCTTTCCGTGATCTCCAGGGTCAACAGTTCGGGCTCGGCGCCGGCCGTGCCGAGCAGGTTGCCCACCTTTTCAGACAGATGGGGGTTGTGCAGCGTGCGCGCGGAGAGATTCACGCTGATGCGCATGTCGAATCCCAGGCGCCGGCTTTCCGCGCAGTAACGCAGCGCATTGACGAGCACCCAGTCGGTCAGCGGGACCATGAGCCCCGTGTATTCCGCGGCGGCGATGAACTGGCCGGGTGGCAGCAGCCCCCGGGTCAGGTGCCGCCAGCGTACCAGCGCCTCGACGCCGACGGTACGGCCGCTGCTGATTTCCACCTTGGGTTGATAATGGAGTACGAGATGATTGTTCTCGATGGCGCGGCGCAGTTCCGCCATGAGCGCCAGGCGCTCCGGGCTGTGCCGGTCGAAGTCCGGTGAATAGATGACGTGGCCGCTGGCCATTTGCTTGGCCCGATACATCGCGACGTCCGCCCGCTGCAGCAGCATGTCTGCGTCGTCGGCGTGCTCGGGCATCATCGCCACGCCGATGCTGGCCTCGACCGCGATCGGAACCCCGTCGATCATGAACGGTGCTTCGAGGAAGTCCTGAAGCTTCTTGACGACATGCTTTACGTCGTCGGCCGCCGCCAGATGCGGCAGCAGGATCCCGAATTCGTCGCCGCCGAGCCGCGCGACGACGTCGGGCGCGAACAGCGCGCTGCGCAGCCGCATCCCGACCTGATGCAGCAGGCTGTCGCCGCGGGTGTGGCCGAGGGTGTCGTTGACGTCCTTGAAGCGTTCGAGGTCCATCAATAGCAGTGCCACGGGGCGGTGCTCGTGTCGTCCGGCTTCCACGGCTTCCTGAACCTGCTCACGGAAACGGACGCGGTTCGGCAGATCGGTAACCGGATCTGTGTAGGCAAGGCGGTGGATGGTTTCTTCCGCCTGCCGGCGTTCCTGGCGCACGCGTGCCTCGCGCAGTTCGCGCTCGACCGCGGGCACCAGCCGTTTCAGATTGCCTTTCAGGATATAGTCGTGCGCACCGGCCTTCATGGCCGTCACCGCGCGATCCTCGCCGATGGTGCCGGAGACGATGATGAAGGGAAGATCGACCCCGGTGCTGCGCAGCAGCGCCAGGGCGTCGAAGGCGTTGAAGTGCGGCATGGTGAAATCGGAGAACACAATGTCCCATTGGCGCATGGTCAGCTCGGACTGCATGGCCTTGGGCGTATCGACCCGTGCGTGGACCGGTTCGTAGCCGCCGCGCTGTAGTTCGCGGAGCAGCAACTCGGTGTCATCCTCCGAGTCCTCGACGATCAGCGCGCGCAGCGGTTTCGTCATGGTTTCCCCCCTTGGCCGGGGGGTGTTTCGTTCAGCACCAGCCAGTAAAGCCCGAGCGACCGGACTGCCTCCATGAACTGGCTGAAGTCGACCGGTTTGCGGATGTAGCTGTTGGCGCCGAGGCGGTAGCCGTTGATGAGGTCCTGTTCCTCCTTGGAAGAGGTGAGAATCACCACCGGCAGCAGTTGCGTGGCGGGGTTGGCGCGGATCTGTCTCAGCACCTCGAGCCCGTCCACCTTGGGCAACTTCAGGTCGAGCAGCGTGATCGCCGGCTGCTTGTGCGGGTCGCGGCCGGCCTGGGCGCCGCGGGAGAACAGGTAGTCGAGCGCCTCGGCACCGTCGCGCGCGACCACGACTTCGTTCATGATGTTGTTTTTCTTCAAGGCGCGCAGCGTCAGCGCCTCATCGTCGGGGTTGTCCTCGACCAGCAGGATCGTTTTGCTTTCCATTTCTTCTCCTCAGGCGCCCGGGGTTGTCGGGAGCGCGAAGTAGAACGACGCGCCCTGGTTGACGGCGGCCTCGGCCCAGACGCGGCCGCCATGGCGGTTGATGATCCGCTGCACCGTGGCAAGCCCGATGCCCGTGCCGGGAAATTCTCCCTGTCCGTGCAGGCGCTGGAACGCGCCGAAGAGCTTGCCGGCGTAGCCCATGTCGAAGCCGATGCCGTTGTCGCGCACGAAGAATGCGCGCTCGCCGCCGTTGTCCCGGACTCCCAGCTCGATGCGCGCGGCCGGCTGACGGCCAGTGAACTTCCAGGCGTTCGACAACAGGTTCACCAGCGCGATGCGCAGCAGGCTGGCGTCGCCTTCGGTCTGGAGCCCGGGCTGGATGACGACATCGACTCGGCGATCCGGCTCTGTGCGTTTCAGGTCCGCCACCACTGAATCGGCCAGCGCGCTCAGGTCCACTGTTTCGCGGCGCATCTCGGCGCGCGTCACGCGCGAAAGCTGCAACAGGTCGTCGATCAGCTCGCCCATGCGCTGGGTGCCCGCGCGCACCCGCGTGAGATAGTGCCGGCCCTGATCGTCGAACCGGTCGGCGTAGTCCTCGAGCAGCGCCTGGCTGAAGCCGTCGATGGAGCGCAGCGGCGCGCGCAGGTCATGCGACACCGAGTAGCTGAAGGCTTCGAGTTCCTGGTTGGCGGCCTTGAGTTGCTGATTGGCTGCCTGCACCTTCTGTGAGCTCTGGAAGATTTCGGCCTCCATCTGCTCCATGCGGGCGCGCATCGCGGCGGTGTTGCCCGCCGGCTGGGACTTTTGCCGAACGAACTCGGTAACGTCCTCCACCCGATGGATGATGTACTCGATCCGGCGGTCCACTCCGAGCACGGGGGAGTTGATCGGGCTCCAGTAGCGCTCTTCGAAGCTGCCGTCGGGTCGGCGAATATCGTATTTCTGGATGGCCATGGTGTCAGCGGAAGCGGTCCGGCGCACCCGGTCGAGGGAGGCACGCAGATTGGTGGTGCCGGTGGCGGCCGGGTCGTCGGGGTTGTCGGGAAACACCTCGAAGAGGTTGCGCCCGACGATCTCGCCGCGTTTGGTCATGGTCGCCTTCAGATAGGCGTCGCTCACCGCGACGATCTGGAGGTCGGGCGCGAGGACCAGATAGAGGCCGGGAAGCGACTCGAAGAGGTTCTCGAAGACGGTGCGGTGGCGGAGTAACTCGGCCTTTTCCCGCCGGCGCGCGATGGTGATATGCGAGGCCATGAATATCGCCGCGACGCAAAGCACCAGGATGAAGCCGTATCCCGTCAGCAGGCCCCGGAGCTGCTCGTCCCTCGTCGCGAGGGCGCGGGACGCCCGTGTCGGCTGTTGTGCGACCACGCCCCAGCCGTACCCGGGTACGGTCGCGTAGGCGATAATCGAGTCTTCGCGTTCCGCCGGGTCGAAACCGGTTTCCACGCCGCGCTCTCTGCGCTGCAATTTTTCCACGATCGGCGTTCCCGCCAGGCTGACGATTTTCTCTTGATCCCGGCGCTTGGAATGGAATGCCAGCTGTCCCTTCGAATCGACGATGTAGATAAACTCTTCCGGGTCGATACCGATTGCCCCGATCCACTGAAGCAGGCTCTCAACGCGTATTTGCAGCACCAGGATGCCCACGGCGAGTCCAGCCGAGTTCCTGACCGGCACGGCAACCGCGAAGACATTGAGTCGCGGTGGCGCTGCCCTGGTGTAAACCGGAGAGACGTAAGGTTGCCAGTCGCGGCTCACGCCCTGAAACCACTCGCGGTACGCGAAATTCGTTCCGCGCGCCCCCGGCAACTCCGGCGCGTCCGCCTTCAGCGTCCCGGCGACGTCGGTGAGAAACAGTCGTTCGATCTGTGGCAAGTCCTGCGGCACGGCACGCAGGTATCCGCTCGCCTCGACCCACTTTCCCTGCGCGGTGAGATCCCGAACCCGTGGACGGGTGGCGAGTGAAGTGGCGACATCCACGACACGCCCGAACTTTTCTGCCAGCGTGACGGCCATGAGCTGCGCGACGGACTCACGGCGCGCAAGCGCCACGGCGGTGAGTTCGTTATTGATCTCGCGATAGTTGTAAACCGCGGTCCCGATGATCGCCGCCGGCACGAGCAGCAGCGCCACCCAACGAATCGAGGCGCGTGCGATAAGCGATTCTCCGATGTCGCGCAGTTTCACCAGGCCGATCATGCCGGGGCTCCCGTTATGGATGAAAACAAAAAGTCTTCCCTGGCAGAGGTGAGAGCCTGGCTCTTGTTGACGGAGTTGAAGGTTTCCGTGGATTTGCCGAGCGCCTGCCCGGGGAGCAAGGCCCGGTTACGCTGATAAGCGGCCATGCCGAGCGTCACGACACGCCCGGGCGTTACGAAGACAACTGCCAGCGCGATTTTTCTTTTCATTTCCGGTGTCATCCTCGTGACGGAATAATCCAGATGCCGCCGGCCGGCTATGCACTACCAATGCTGTTTGACTACGGGTTACCGCGACTGATTACGCGACTGTTACTCAGATCGTCGGTGATGCAATCTGCAAGAATACATTTGGTTCCGCCGGCCGTCCGTGGCGCATGGAGCAGGGAGACTGAAGATGCGGCACCCCCGTTTCCGTTCCGTTGTTGCTACCTATTAAATCTAGTGGATATTTACCCTCCTGCAATGCTCAATTTTTTAATGATGCAGGATGGGGATTGGGTCACCCATTCCCGGTTTTGTGCGACCGAGCGGGATGTGATCCGGCCGATTTCCCCTACCGCGTGTCGGTGCTTTCAAGTCGTCCCGAGGTACAAGTCAGCGCTGTCCGCCGTTGCTGGTGGCGGACAGGATTTGATCGAGCAGGCGCACCGGTAATAGCCGCCGCAGCACGTGAAAGAGGTGTGTGGGGAAAGTGACGCCATAGCGCGCTTTTGGCCGGCGCGCTTCCAACGCCCGGACGACTTTCCCGAGCACCGCCTCCGGCGGCAGCGTAAAGGGCAGGGGCTTGGGACCTTCGAGACGTTTTTCCACGCGCGCATAGTATTCGCGGTACACGCTGTGTTCCCGGTCGATGTTGCGCTTGAACGCGGCGTAGGCGTTGGCGCGGAAGCGACTTTCGATCGGCCCGGGCTCGATGAGTGATACGAAGATATTCGTGCCGCGCAATTCCAGACGCAACGTGTCCGATAACGCTTCGAGTGCGAACTTCGTGGCGTTGTAGGCGCCGCGATAGGCGAGGCACACGATGCCGAGCATCGAGCTCATGTTGATGATGCGGCCCTCGCCCTGGGCGCGCATCGCGGGAATGACGAGATTCGTCAGTTCCTGCGTGCCGAACAGGTTGGTTTCGAATTGCGCCCGCAATACCGCGCGCGACAAATCCTCGACCGCGCCGGGTTGCCCGTAGGCACCGTTATTGACGAGCGCATAGAGTTGGCCATGCGTGCGTATGAGTACTGTTTCCACGGCGGCACGGATCGAACCCGAGGAGTCCAGGTCCAGTTGGAGACTTTCAAAACCGGTTTTCGCCAGCGTCACGACGTCGTCCGCCTGGCGCGCGGTGGCGAACACGCGGTAGCCGCGTTCGCGCAGACCGCGCGCGAGACAGAGGCCGATACCCGAGGAGCAGCCGGTTATCAGGATGTTCTTTTGTTCCATGACCAAACCCGTTGTGGCGGGGCAAAACCGACCGATGACAGGGTTGCGCCGCAGCGGAAGTGACTGTAGGGTGTTTGTCATTCCCGTGCAACAACACTGCCCTGACCGATGCCGGAAACCCACCCCGCCTTGCTGATCACGCAGGAGGCGGAACTCGACGCAGAGGTGTTGCGGTCCTTCGCGCCGCCCGAGCGCCAGCGCCGTTTCAGCACGCTTGCGGAAATCCGGAAGGACATCGAGGGCGCGGTGCTGATTCTGTCGCTGTCCCTGGCGCGCGAAGCGTTGTCGCGCCGCCGGGCCGAGAACACGCTGTCGCCGGCATTCGCCGTGATCCTCTGGCGTCGGGACCCCGGCGAACCGGTGGATCGTTCGCTGCTCGATCATCCCCAGGTGGCCGGCGTGCTGGACGCGCATGGCACCAGGGAGGCGACGTATGCCGCGCTCAAATCGGCCCACGCCTTGTTGCGCGAGGGCGGCGAACGGCATTCGGCGCAAATGCTGGAGCGCGTGCTGGCAATCGGCCGCGCGCTCGCCTCGGAGAAAGACCTCGACGCGCTGCTCGGCATGATCCTGACCCACGCGCGCCATCTGACCGGCGCCGACGGCGCCTCGATCTACACCCGCGACGGCAACGGCAAGCTCTATTTTCGCCTGTGGCAGAACGCCTCGACCGGCGCCACGTCCGATGCGCAGAAAACCCTGGTCGGCGAGTACAGCATCGCCGGCCATGTCGCGCGCACCGGTGAACCCGTGATGCTCGCGGACGCCTACGCGATCGCGCCGGAGGCCCCGTACAAGTTCAATCCGGCCTCGGACCGCTCCATCGGCTACCGCACTCGTTCGCTGCTGACCGTGCCGCTCACGAACAAGGCGGACGAGGTCGTCGGCGTGCTCCAGCTCATCAACCGCAAGCAGAGCACCGACGCGGTGTTGCGCCGGCCCGAGGATTTCGACAACCACGTGATCCCTTTCGAAGAACTGGACCGCGCCATCGCCATGGCCCTGGCAGGACAAGCGGGAGTGGCGATGGAGAATTCCATGCTGTACGCCGACATCGAGCGCCTGTTCGAGGGATTCATCAAGGCTTCGGTGCAGGCCATCGAGTCGCGCGATCCGACCACGGCCGGCCATTCGTTCCGCGTCGCCGATTTCACCGAGCGCATCGCCGTGGCCGCGGACCGGGCCGATGATCCTGACCTGCGCGATCTCCGCTTCACCCGGGAGCAACTGCGCGAGCTGCGCTATGCCTCGCTGCTGCACGACTTCGGCAAGGTCGGCGTGCGCGAGAACGTGCTGGTCAAGGCCAAGAAGCTCCAGCCGGCGCATCTCGACTTGCTCAAGCAGCGTTTTCGCTACGCGCGCGCCAGCCTGGAACGGCGCGCCTACCGGCGCCTGCTCGAACTGCACGAGGCACGGACCCGGCATGGCAAGGAATTCGACGCGCGCCGCGGCGAGATCGAGCGCGAACTCGCCGCCGACCGCGCGCGGCTCGATGAATTCCTGCAACACGTGCTGCGCGCGAACGAGCCGACGGTGTCGCACGAGGAAGTCACCGCCGAACTGGCCGCGGTGGTCACGTTCCGGTTTCCCGGCGAAGACGGCGAGGAACAGCCGCTGCTGCATGACTTCGAATTCGCCGATCTCGCCTTGTCCAAGGGCAGCCTGAACGCCGAGGAACGCGCCCAGATCGAGTCGCATGTCAGCCACACCTACGCGTTCCTGAGCCTGATACCGTGGACGAAAAATCTGGCGAACCTGCCGGCGATCGCGTTCTCGCACCACGAGAAGCTCGACGGTTCCGGCTATCCGCGCCGTCTCGCCGGTCCGGCGATCCCGGTGCAGTCGCGCATCATGACCATCGCCGACATCTACGACGCGCTCACGGCCGGCGACCGGCCGTACAAGCAGGGCCTGCCCGAAGACAAGGCGCTGGATATCCTCGCCGCCGAGGCCAAGGCCGCCAAGATCGACGCCGCGCTGTACCGGGTGTTCGTCGAATCCGGGGCGTGGCGACTCAAGCATTGAGCGCTCGTTCGTGGCGCCGGCGGTGAATTCCGGTATAATTCCCGCCGCGAACATGCAATCGCCTTATTTTGTATCCGGCCTGGCTGAAGGATTCCGCCACCCAAGCATTCGATGACTGCCGCCACCCACACACACCCGAAAGGCGCTGGCGAGAAGCTGCGCGTCGGCGTCGCCGGCGTGGGTTATCTCGGCCGCATTCATGCGCGCATCTATGCCTCGTTGCCGGACGTCGAACTGGTCGGCGTCGCCGACGTCAATGAAAAGGCGGCGCACGAGATCGCGCAACAGCACGGCTGCCGCGCGTATGCCGACGCGCGCGACCTGCTCGGCAAGGTCGACGCGGTGAGCATCGTGGTGCCGACGGTGTATCACGGCGAGGTCGCGCGGCCGTTCCTCGAGCACGGCGTGCATATGCTGATGGAGAAACCCATCGCCCCGACTTACGAGGAATCGGCCGAGCTGGTGAAGCTCGCCGAGCGCGCCGGGATCATTTTTCAGGTCGGCCACCTCGAGCGCTTCAACGCCGGCGTCATGGCGCTGGCGGAACGGGTGCGGAACCCGCGCTTCATCGAGGTGCACCGCATCGGCCCGTTCGTGGCGCGCGCCACCGACGTGGACGTGGTCACGGACCTCATGATCCACGACATCGACATCGTGCTGTCGCTGATGAAGTCCGACATCAAGAGCGTCGCCGCCACCGGCATCCCCGTGATCACGAATCACGTCGACATCGCCAACGCGCGCATCGAGTTCGAGAACGGCGCGGTCGCGAACGTCACCGCCAGCCGCGTGTCGAACAAGAAAATGCGCCGCATCCGCGTCTTCGGCGATCACCAGTATTACGGCCTGGATTACGCCGACCAGAAACTCGAGGTGGTGCACGCCAAGCCGGGCGAGGGCGACGCCGAGTGGCCCACGATCGTCACCGAATCGGTCTCGATCACGCCGCGTCCGCCGCTCGACGCGGAACTGGATTACTTTGTCCAAGCGGTGCGCACCAACACTCCTCCCGTGGTCAACGGCCACGTCGGACTGGAGGCGCTGCGCGTCGCGCACCTGGTAAAGGAGAAAATTTCTGCATGCACGCGGTAACCAAGGGACGTTCTGATTAGTAACCACGGTTTCATAGAGAACGCATTATCAAAATTAGAGGCTTAAAGTTCCATGTCCATGAACGATGCAAATTATTCAGAACGTCCCAAGACCACGCCCGTCCCGTTCCTGGATCTTTCCACGCAGTACCGGAAGCTCGAAGCCGAATGGCTTGACGCCATCCGCGCCACCGGCGCGAAGGGCAGTTTCATCCTCGGCCCGAATGTCACCGAATTCGAGAAGGAGTTCGCCGCCTACGTCGGGGTCAGGCACGCCATCGGCGTGGCCAACGGCACCGATTCGCTGATCCTGTCGCTGCGCGCGCTCGGCATCGGGCCGGGCGACGAGGTTATTACTACTCCGTTCACTTTCTTCGCCTCGAGTGAGGCCATCGACGTCGTCGGCGCGACGCCGGTATTCGCCGATATTCTGCCGGACAGTTTCTGCATTGACCCGGCGAGCATCCGCCAGAAGATCACGTCCAAGACCCGCGCCATTCTTCCGGTGCACATTTTCGGCCATCCGGCCGAGATGGACGAGATCATGAAGATCGCGCGCGAGCACAAGCTGGCGGTAGTCGAGGACTGCGCACAGGCCTTCGGCGCCATGTCCGGCGGCAAGGTGACCGGTTCGATCGGCGACACTGGCAGTTACAGCTTCTATCCGACCAAGGTATTGGGTTGCTACGGCGACGGCGGCATGATCACCACCAACAGCGACGCGCTTAACGAGCATATCCGCCGCCTGCGCAACCACGGCGCGGTGAAGCCCTTTATCCACACGGAAATCGGTTGCAACAGCCGCCTCGACGAAGTGCAGGCCGCGGTGCTGCGCATCAAGCTCCGGACCATCAGGAATGACATTGCCGGCCGGCAGCAGGTCGCGGCCGAGTATACGAAGCGCCTCGCCGGTACGCCGGTGAAAACACCGAGCCTGCCGAAGAACGGCACGCATGCCTTTAACCTCTACACCGTCCGCCTTCCGAAGCGCGATGTCGCGCGCCAGGCGCTGACCGACGCGCAGATCGGCACCTCGCAGTGCTACCCGCAGGGCCTACATCTGCAAGAGGTGTACAAGCGTCTGGGCTACCGGCCCGGCAGCCTGCCGGTGTGCGAGCACGCCACCACCGAAACGCTCTCGCTCCCGATTTATCCCGGCATGCCGCTCGACCACATCGAGCGCGTGTGCGAAGTGGTTCGGGACGCCTTGAAATAGCCGACGTCTCCCGGATGTCGGAGCGAGGTCAGAACGTCCCGCTGTTCCAGCCCCACATCGAATCCTTGGCGTCGGCGAATTCGATATAAACCCGATCCGACGGAATCTTGAGTTCGTCGTGCATGAATTGGCATAAAACCTTCGACAGGGTTTCGGTCTTGCTTTCCGGCAGGCCGATGGATTTCAGTTCGAGATAGGCGCAAGGAAGGGTATCGCCCGCGAACATCATGAGTTGCGCCGGGCCGAAGCCGACCATGACGTATTTCTCGGGCTTGCCTAGATTTTTCGATATCAACAGCGAGGCTTTTCGCAGAATCTCCTGTCTGACGTCGTCCGCCACTTCGCGATTCGTCTGGATTTTCAGATACGGCATGGGTGCTCCTCCGTGATTGCCTTGATGAACATATTAATCCACCATAGCACGACAGATGAAGCAGTCTTCACCATCCTGTGAGCGCAACAAGGACCCGATCCTCGCCGTATTGCGCGAGATTCTGGTTGAGCCGCGCCTGGTGCTCGAGCTCGGCAGCGGCAGCGGCCAGCACGCCGTGCACTTCGCACGCGGTCTGCCGCATGTCACCTGGCAACCGACCGACGTGGCGGCGAATCTTCCGAGCATCTCCGCGTGGTGTGACGAGGCCGGGCTGGCGAATCTGCGTGCCCCGCTGGAGCTCGATCTGTTTTCCGACGACTGGCCAGTGCGCACGGCGCAGGCGGTGGTGTGCATCAACACGATCCACATCGTGTCTTGGGAAGGCGTGAAACGATTGTTTGCCGGCGCTGCGCGGCTGCTCGCGCCACGCGGTATCATGTATGTTTACGGTCCTTATCGCTACGCGGACCGGCCGCTCGAACCCAGCAACGAGGAGTTCGACCGCTGGCTGAAGGCGCGTGACCCGTTGTCGGGCGTGCGCCTGTTCGAGGACGTCAATCGCGTGGCCATGGAAAACGGATTGACGCTGGCGGGCGACCGCGCCATGCCGGCGAACAATCGTTCTCTCTGGTGGACGAGAAACTGAACCGGCATTGCGGTCGTACGGTTCAAGAAAAATTTTTCGACGATGAGCGCGGGTATGGTGCTGGATCACGACTACACTTTGAATCGATGGAGAATTATCGGCAGGAGCGGTGCCGTTTCATGGCTCACGGTGACCGATTGGCCCAATCAGAGCCCCAATCGTTCCTGCAAGGGTAGTGACCGATGCTGCACCTGATCGCCGTTGGACTGGTCCTCGCGGGCGCCGTTTTGCTGGCGTTTTCGCTCGTCTCCATCCGCCGGATGATCGCCGAGCTGCCGGAAGGCGCGTTGCGCAATCGCTGGCATCTGCTGCGGACCATGATCGTCGCGTTTCTCCTCGGATATTTCGGCTACATGCTGGTGAGTTGGAGGACGCAACAGGTGTCGGGCGAACTGGTGGTCCCCGCGGTTTTCTTTCTCGGCGGCTGGTTCGTGTTCCTGGTCAGCCGTCTTTCGCTGCGTACCGCCGTCGATATCCGCCGCTTGGTGCTGCTCGAGCAGGAAAACATCACCGATCCGCTCACCGGCGTGTTCAACCGGCGTTACCTGGAGCGCCGCCTGGCCGAAGAGATCGCCATGTCGCGCCGGTATGATCTGCCGCTTTCGGTGTTGATGATGGATATCGATCGCTTCAAGAACATCAACGACACCTACGGGCATCTGGAAGGGGATCTGGTATTGCATCGCCTTGCTAAGCTGGCCGCGCACACGGTTCGGGAAACGGACATCGTGGCGCGCTACGGCGGCGAGGAAATCCTGGTCATCGCGCCCAATACCATGGTCAACACCGCGGAAACGCTGGCCGAACGGCTGCGCGTCGAAATCCAGGCGGCTTCGTTGTTGTCTCCGGACGTCCAGACGGATCCGCCACGGAAGGTCACGGTGAGTATCGGTGTCGCCTGCTTCAATCCGAAAATGCGCGGCAGCCGGGATTTGATCAACCGTGCCGATGAGGCTCTGTATCGCGCCAAAGGTGGGGGGCGGAACCGCGTCGTGGTCAACGGCTAGGATTTTCCTTCAGGTACTGATGCGGCCGGCCTGTGTTGAGTTTCTTGCGCGTGCCACGGCCTCGGCCAGGTCGCGACAGCCCGCGGCGGCGGTGCGCTCGGCAAGACCGCGCACGATCTCGCGCACGAGGCACGGCCCTTCGTAGATAAACCCCGTGTAAACCTGGATCAGGTCGGCGCCGGCCAGCAGTTTTTCCCACGCATCGTCGGCGCTTTCGATGCCGCCGACGCCGATGATCGGCACCTTGCCGCGCAGATGCGCGTGCAGTTTGCGAATGATTTCCGTGGACAGCGGTTTGAGCGGTCGTCCGCTCAAACCGCCGGCCTCGGCCGCGAGCGGTTCCTGTGTCAGGCCGGGACGGGCGATGGTGGTGTTCGTCGCGATCACCGCGTCGAAGCGGTGTTCCAGCACCCGGCCGGCAATCGCGGCGATCTGCGCATCGTCCAGGTC